>PPYF01027400.1_pt1 | contig 23850 bp, 28 predicted proteins | sample 1559871 | NCBI WGS metagenome assembly PPYF01 (sample SAMN08240021, study PRJNA423297) | Human gut metagenome, whole genome shotgun sequencing project. | reverse complement strand
TGGCACGTGAGTCGAGACCCTTGACCTCGGCGTATGTGTCGAGTTCGTTGAAGTAGCTGACGCGCAGGGCGAGATAGGTGTTGGCGAAGAGCTTGACGGCCTCGGCCTCCTTCATACCCATATAGAGGGTGGGGATATCCTGCTTGATAGCTCCCTGCTGCAGGAGTGAGGCGAAGATGTGGGCGGACTCATCAAGTTTCGCGATGTCGGTAACGGCAAGGATTGCCTTGTTCTCTTCCTCAAATTCCGGGCGGTCGATAATCTTTGGCATTCCGGCTATTATACGCGATGGATATAGGTTGTCGTAGAGGGCTTTGCTTTCTCGCAAAAACTCAGGAAAAAATAGTAAGTTGAAAGTTGTCAGTTTTCCGTTGTCCGCTTTTAGCTGCTTGGCATACTTCACATAGAGGTTGCGGCAGTAGCCTACGGGGATGGTTGACTTGATGACCATCACGGCGTCGGGGTTGACGCTGAGCACGAGGTCGATGACGTCTTCGATGCAGTGGGTGTCGAAGTAGTTCTTGACCGGGTCGTAGTTGGTGGGCGCGGCGATCACTACGAAGTCGGCGTCACGGTAAGCGGCGGCTCCGTCGAGCGTGGCCGTCAGGTCGAGATCCTTTTCGGCAAGGTATTTCTCGATGTATTCGTCCTGGATGGGTGACTTACGTTGGTTGATGAGGTCGACTTTCTCGGGGATGACGTCGACGGCCGTGACATGGTTGTGCTGAGCCAGGAGAGTGGCGATGGAAAGGCCGACATAACCTGTGCCGGCCACCGCTATATTGTATTTCTTCATTTTGTTTGGTTTTCAGTTCTCAGTTTTCTGTTGTCCACCTTGCTTTTAGACAGGCGCACAGTAGGTGCAGGAGTTTTTAGACCAGGGAACCATAGCTTTTTTAGACCAGAGTGCCAGAGGACTTTTTTTGACAATCGTTGTCCGTTTTCTGTTTTCCGGACTGCTTCTTGGACAGGAGCACAGGAAGTTCAGGAGGGATGAGGTAAGTTATAAGTAAGAGCCAAGAGTCAAGGAGTTTTTATGGCAAACCAGGGAAACCAGTAATAACCAGATTTTTGGTTTAGGTTTTTTAGTCACTTATGCTCACGCGAAGGCACGTAGGGCTTGCGGATTTTCAGTCTCAATTTATACCGTGATCCTTGGCTGAACCTGAAGCCTCGGTGCGTAAAGCTTTGGCTTTCTTATTCCATTTCCCTCGTTTTTTCAATGAATCCGGGTCAAGCTCGCCGCTATCTACCGCTTTATTGATCAGGTCGAGTAGCCTTGTGGAATCATAAATCACGCAATTGGATTCAAAATCATTGGTTATAAGAGAGCTTATATATTCCGCAAGAAACCCCATTTGCCAAATAGATGGAAGCATAAAGTTTTTATGCCTGTCAATCATCTTGTCGAATACGGTTTCCCCGGGTTGTTCCTTTATATCAAGATCCTCATTATAATATTTGGAAGTCCTCATATGGATTGGCGAAAGCTTCACTAAGGTCAGATCCCTTACTTCGTCTCTTGTCAGGGCCAATGCGACAGCCACATCATCCATGTCGGAGAGATTATCGTCAACCTCCCATACGGACAATTCATGATTACTGGTAGACAAGTCAGATATCACATCCGAGTCTAATGGGTCAGTGTCCCCTGTAATTACATTCATCCATGCGTCCGGATTAAGAGCTCTTACATACAGCATCCCGATAAGTCTTTTTTAAAGATTCATATTTTGTTCTTACCCAAGGATTTTGCGGGGATTCGAGATTATATAGGAGGTTCATGGCTCTTTTATCCGCCCACCTGTCTATAGTATTTAAAGCTTCAAGCTGGATCCGTGGATTTTTGACATGGATTGCTATAGTGATGATTGATTGTGCATATGGAAATAGATCATCGTAGGCAAACCGTTGTATGAGACGAACAATCTTCAACGTGGAATTTATATTTATATTCTCGGTTTCAAGGTTGTTTATGAAGATTGATTGAATCAGATTCAAGGCACCATCGTGGTTAAGATCCTTAAGATGCACAAATTCTGTTTCAAGAGTATCTATACCCTCTGTGTCAATTCGGATGGCGTGGAAAGTGTTTTTAAATCCTTCCGCTTCCTTTTCCCACTGAACATTGACAGCATTGGATTGTATGATTTTCTTAGATTTCGCCGAACTGAGGGTTCCATACGAAAGGGACTTATGTTCGAACACAGAAAAAGGCATACGGCTGCTTTCATCTGAGAGACTGCTGATAATTTCATTGTCGAACAAGTCTTGCCTGATAAAGGCGTACCCCTTTTGTTTCTGATTGTAAATGCTTTGTTGTAGTATCTTATATTCATTATAAGATTCCTGCAGAGATTCTTTGCCTAATCGGGAATAAAAGGCCGAAAAATCTTTAATGTGTCCTGTATCATCCGGACAATAATAATCCTTCCCAAAAGAATTCAGACTTTTGGTGAATATATCCCGGATTGAGGAATATGCCTGTAGATTCTTCTCAGTCGTAATCATATCCCGAGTATATTGCGGATATTGCCGGCATCCATTATTGTCGTGATTCTCCGGGCTGCCTCCGTAAGGAAATGTATATATTGACGTGAGATTATCTCAGTATTATTATCCATACTGGAATTATAGTCAAGACCTATCTTCAGAAGGGAATCATTATCGGAAATATTGTCGCATCCGAATTCCAGCACTTCATTTGTTTTTATGATATCGGCAGGGCATTCCGTGTTATAATCGGTTTTATAGACAATCCTTTTCGACAGTTCAGTGGGAGTTAGTCCGTCACCCCTCTGTGTCATCTTAGTTATAATGTCATCTCTTTCTTCATTGGAAATCTTCATTTCTGCAATAAGAGCCAAAGCCACCCTGCAATAGGTGAGTTCAAGGCATTTGATTGAAGACCAGATCTCCTCGACATTTTTAAGGAAGTCTCCGATTGGATCAAGCATAGAGATAGACGACACTTTTTTTTCAATGTCGAATCTGTCGGGGAGAAAAGTGATCTTGAAAGAGTCGTCAAACTTCTTAAAGTTAATGAAATGCAGCTGATCAAATTTTGGGTTTCCCCCCGGCTGTTCCATTGAGATATTATATGTGGTGCCGACAGACGGGACCAATTCAAATTTGCTCATTATGGAGTTTAATCTGGCAATCCATTTTTCATCCGTTTGAATTTGACTCTGAGGGAAGAGTGTAGATCTGAAGGTTATGCTGGTAAATTCCATAAGTTCAAATTTGAAGATTATATCTACTGCAAATATACAATTAAAACCTTAATATGCCACAATATGTTATTGACAACATCATGCTGTTTAACATTTATTATGGATTGGCTGTTTGGTTATATTTGGCGATTGCCGATAAAGGAGTAGAGAGGGTTAAGGATGAAAAGGATAGAATATGTCAGTAAAGGGATTCGTATTGACGGGTGATGGTGAGTCGGGGGGAGTTGCCGAGCGATGTCAGGCATCTCTTGGGCTATGGATTCAGGGATGTTGCCGTGGATGGTCAGAGGTTGTAGTAGTGCTTGAACCAGGCGACGGTGCGGCCGATACCCTCCTGGAGGTAGGTGCCGGGTTTGAAACCGGTGGCGGCGGCGAGTCCGGAGGAGTACGTCAGTAAATGGATTCGTATTGACGGGCGATGGTAGCCCAGGTGTAGCGGCGAAGGCCGAAGTCGAGCATGTCGAGGTCAACGACTCCCGGAATGTTGTCGAGACGGCAGGAGAGGTCGGAATTATCATACATTAATGATCGGAGCATCTCTTCCAGATATTTTGCGCAGCAGCTCCTGTCCGTCTTTTTGCAGATTTACGGTGGGTATTATGATAGGTGCGATTCCGGATTGAGCGGTCACACACGATACATAAGCCCTTATATAAGGGAACAGGATTGCTGGAGCGTTCATGCATGTGAACATTCTTTTCTGATTTATGTCACAGTCGCAGGCCTGGAAATATCCCGTCATTCTGACATGCATCGACAATACACTATTGGCGTCATGCAGATCCATTGTGATGCAAAGAGTTGAGATCTCATTCTCGGGTTCTACATTTACGTCGAGTTTCAGAGAGAGCCGAAGATCGTTGGATACATTACCGTCTTTAATGGCCATAGAAGAGTCATTGACGGTATATTTAACAAACCGGAAAACAGATAAAGGAGTCTTTTCTTCCATAACACAAAGATTTTATGCAGCCAATGAGTATTCAATAAAACCGTTGGGGAATTTGTCCATGCCATCTTCCATTATGAATTCATATTCGGGGTATTGGTCTGAGACAAAATCTTGGTAATTTTCGGGATATGTACAGCAAATCGTTTCATGTCCATAATCTATCCTGAGAGCATTGTCGGTTAGGGAAAACAATCTCTCGTCTTGACAAAACAAGGGTGGATTATCTGGATAATTTGTTTTCAGAATCGATTTAATGTCAAACAGTTTATCCCAAAAGATATTGTCATCATCCCATCCTTCCGGAATGGAGTATGAAACAAGCATACATCCTCTTTCCTGGTCAAAATCTGATTTAAAACTTGCACCGGGACATTCTCTCGCCAGTTTATGCAGCGTATTTGATATGTCTTGTATCATAGAGTCGCTCATAATCATACATCCTTTATTTAATATAACGCAAATTGGCAAGCATTCTTTCAGAAATTTCCTTGCAGCAGGCAGCTTCTTCTTGTGTAAAATCTTTCAATCTGTAATCGGCCGACACCCTGTCTTCTTTGAGAAAAGAGAAATCTTCCTCAAAGGTGTTCTTTACTCTTTTGTTTGATAGCCGATTGCAGATTTCAAATAAAAGCCAATCGTGAGAAGATCCTCTGCTGAGAGAATTATTTTGCATCTGCTGTTCGTAGGAAAGAGGTTTTTGTCCGCAATGCGCCAATTTGAATTTGGCCATCTGGAGTACTGTATAATACCAGCAATGGATGCTTTGAGTGTAAAGCCCGGCATCCAATAGCTTTTGGGCAGCCTTGTATGTCCGGTTTGATTTTATATCCATTTCAACCTCCATCCTTAAATATTATCTAAATAGATTTGTATTTAAAATGCAAAATTAATGAATCGGTGTCGTAAAATCAAATATTTAAATACGATTTTATATGATGCCGTCCTATCATCCTTAAGTGTGAAATGGCATTTGGCAGTAGGGGAGGGATTTTCTCTCTTTTCATTTACCAGGAATTTCCCGGAAGACAGACACCAAACCTTACAATGACGTAGCATCCGCGGGAATGATGAATCAGGTTTTCAGACTGTAGAACGGGAGAGAGGGGATTTGGGGATGGGCTGCGGAGTTGAGGGCGAGGATGTTGAGGACTCGGGAGTGGAGGGTCTGTCTGTCGGCGGAATCGGAGAGGAGGCGGTCAGTAAATGGATTCGTATTGACGGGTGATGGTGAGTCGGGGGGAGTTGCCGAGCGATGTCAAGCATCTCTTGGGCTATTAATCCGGGATGTCGCCGGGGTGGTCAGAGGTTGTAGTAGTGCTTGAACCAGCTGACGGTGCGGTCGATGTCACCTCATTTTTGATTTTAGCAATGCAGTATCTATTGCGAGAATTTCGGTAGCTATCGAAGAACCAACCCCATTTGTTGAAATATTTTATAATTGATGATATATGCATTTTAAGCATTTTCTTGTTACCATATGATCCTTTCGCGTATTCGTGAAATATGCTAACCCCAGGATAATATATTGTTGAAGAAACTTTACCGATTCTTCGACATAAATCAACATCCTCAGCATACATAAAAAATCTTTGATCAAAACCTCCTGTTTTTTTAACGGTATCGCATCTCAACAACATGAAGCAGCCGGAAAGGATAGGTATTTCCATAATTTTGTCATATCCTGTCCAGTGCATTTCATACCAGTAATCATGGCGGTTTTGCCATGATTTTATCGGAATGAATCGGCGAAGGATAAGGTCTATAGGTGTTGGAAGGAGTTTACACAAGTATTGCATTTCTCCATTAGGATAAAGGACTCTGGGCATCGTGAGACCACATTCATGATGAGAATTCATATATGTAGACAACTCTTCAATTACATTATCTTGCCAGTATATGTCAGGATTTAAAATGGCATGATAATCAGCTCCTTCTTCAAGTGCATTTTTTATTGCAATATTATGTCCAGATCCATATCCAAGGTTTAAGCTATGAATATAGCGGATTCTTTTATTATCTTTGACTAATTCTCTTAATTCATCATTTGAAGAATTGTCAATGATAAAGAGTTTGTCAACCGGAGACTTCATAACACAGTCAATTAGACGAATTAAGTCTGAATGGCGTGTATGAAATGTAACAATGGAGGCGCTAATCATACTATATTTTTAACCATGAATTTAGATTGTCATCCCATTTTTTTATTACTTTAGCAGGGGATCCTGCCGCAATGCAGTTGTCTGGAATGTCTCTATTTACGATTGAATGTGCTCCTATAATAGATCCTTCCCCTATAGAAACCCCTGGTAAAACAATTACTCCTTCCCCAATCCATACTTTGTCTCCTATTGTCACTGGCGCAACAAAATAAGGCCGTTGTATAGGACTTATTTCTGGAGACGTGTCATGATTATCCCCTTTATAACTGCCATGGCTATTGTCTGAAATATAAACATGTGATGCCATTAAAACATTATTCCCTATCCTCACAGATTGAACAGCGGAAATATGAACGTAATCATTCAACTGGACATTATCTCCAAATAAAATCTTTACATCTTTATTTCCATCTCTTATGAATGCCTCAATTCTACATCCTATTCCTGTGGTTAAGCCTTTTCCTAACTCAACCATTTTCTTACCTCGTAAATTGAACGGGAACCGAATTAATCTTTGCCCGGGATAAAAAAGTTTTGTTCTAATAAAAAAGATACCAAGCCTTATTTTATCAACAAATGAGTATTCGTTGGATAATTCAGAGATAATCATTTTTTCGAAATTGATTCACAAATTGATAGGTATTGAAGGGCTCGAGAACTGCTTGATGGAATATCCGCTAATACATTTAATCCCTTTGACACCAAAGATTTATATAAAGGTCTGGATTCTGAAAGAGCTATGAGTTTAGTTGCAATATCTTTTGGGTCCATTGGATTAAAATATAGGGCAGCATCCTTACATACACAGCGTGCGAACGGAAGGTCAGAAGTTAGAATTGGTCTTTCCATTACCATCGCCTCAGGGTAATTTGCAGAAAAACATTCTAAAAGAGTTGGCAAGAATATAGCATCACATTCCCTATAAAGATCAGGACAATCTTTTATGGCTACAGGGCCAACATTCCTAATGTGTCGTTTTGCCTTATCAGAGAACATGGAATTATAGTTTCTATTGTCAATAGTCAATATAAAGGTAAATTTTAATTTTGGTTCAAGTTTCTCTAATTCCTCAACTACTTGATTAATAATAGAAAGATTTTTATGAAGATAAGGAGAGCAGAGCGACAAAAGCTTGAATTCCGGATTGTTTGAAGGTTTGTCTGTATTATTATTTTTAAAAATTTCTTGATTATATGTATTTGAGACAGTATATATATTATCTTTATCAATATTAAAATATTTATGAAGTCGATTACTGACATCTTCTGTTTCAGAAACGAAATACTTCCCATTTCGTTTTAGAAAATATTTGTGTAATTGTTTAAAGATGCTAATTCTCAAAATCTCCTTAAAAGATGTAATTTTAAATATAGGAGATTCAGGATACACATAGTGAGGGTAAGCGTATCCCTGAAGGTGAGGAACAGATGGTGTCCAATAAGATGGGCCAAAGACAGAAAATACGCAATCAGGGGATGACTGTTTAAAAATTTTTTTGCATCTAAGCCATGAGTTTATATTTTTTAAAGGTGATTTCTCAAAAATATAAAAGGAGAAATTTTCAGGAAATGAGTTAATATTTAAATTAGCATATATCGACTTACTAATATAAACTATATATTGATGTTGTGTAAATTTTTTACATTCAGAAATAAAGGATACCGCAACTTGACTTACGCCGGTTCCAGATAAGGTTGATGCATTTATTAAGAGTTTCATAATTTGTCAAATAAATCTAAATAGCTGTCAGCTGCAGCATCCCATGAATAAAAGTTAAGGAATTCATTTTCTTGGGTTTCCTTGATTATTTTTGAAGTAAAGGATTTATGTCTTAAAATTGCGTTTGCGAAAGATTTAATAGAGCCGTCAACGACAACACCTGAGGACTTCTCTATTAGCATTGGAAGTTCTCCAGTTTCCTCAATTGCGATTATTGGCAGTCGATGCAATACTGCATCGATTCCTGTAAAACAGAACCCCTCTTCTTTCCCGGTGTGGACATATATGGAAGATTTGTTATATAATTCTACTAATTTGTTGTAGGGTAAAAAAGAATGTAGTTTGATTATATCTGATAAATTTTCGTTTTCAATTTTATTTACTAGAGCATTATAATAATCCTGATTCCGTATCGGTCCGACTATATTCCATTGAAATTTCAAATTATTTTTGATTAATAATTTTGAGATTGATGGAATTATAAGTTGCCTTTTAGATGGAACGATTCCCCCTACCGTAAGTAGGATAGTCTCTTCATTGGAAATTTTAGGAAAAAAAGATGAATCAACACCATGTTGTACTGTTTTAATAGGTATTTTCTTATCGACATGCGATAATAATTTTAATAATTTGTTTTTTACTGGGCTGCTGGGAACAACAATAAAGTCAATATCGCTTTTGATAAATCTGTAAAATGTTAATATTCTAAGAGCTAAATTTTTTATTAAGTCTTTTCCGAATCTTAAGGTCGAATCTCCTAGCCAAGAAGTGCCACATTCCTCAGGGGGTATATTATGAATTGTCACTCCAATTTTGGCTCCTTGGTTATGGATGTAGTTATATTCTATCAGTTCAAATAAATACCATCCAAAAAGAATATGAACAATTGTTTTCTCATCAATGTGTAGTTTATGTAGGAGGGAATTTACATATTTGACAAATTGAATCCTCTGATTTCTATTGAACATAGTATCATTTCCTTCGACATAGTCATTTACTTTTATGCCATAGTTGTTTATACTATTCTCATCTATAAAATAGCATTCTTTGCTATTGGGGTAAATAAATATTATATCCTTACATTTCTTGGCGAAAGAAGTCAATAGATTCTTCTGGAATGTAACAGTACCTCCAATAGTCTTTGGATTATGTTCACTTATGAAGATTAATTGTTTTTTCATTACCACATTGTTCTTTTATATTCATGATTTATAAATATACCTTTATATGGTATAAATATGTTGTCATAACCAGGTCTATTATATGTATTAAATGATTTGATTAGGAAAATGCCACAATAAATAATTGCTACTAAAAGGTAAATGATTTTAGAATAATTTTTGAAGCATATTAATAAGTAGGAAATTATTAGAGCCTCAGAGAAATAAAAGTAAAGATTCAATCTACTTACAAATATTTGTAACGGGGAGCCAGAAAAGATGATATAAATAACATATGAGATAAAATATATGTTGAAAAATATGTGGAAGTTTCGTATTTTATTTTTTATATAATTGTATTTCCAAATTCCTAATCCAATAAATATAGATCTTCTTAGAATAGATACTATTATATTAAATAATGATGTACTATTTTGCCCATATCCGCTTTCAAAATAATGGGTAAGGTGTCCTTCCTCCCCGCCTTCCAAAAGCAGAATTAACTCAGATGGAATTAGTCGTATGACACCTGATAGAGAAATTACTATTGCTATAATGGATACCGTTATGTATATTTTTATTTTATATTCTCTTCGTATAAATATTAATAGTGTAAAAATTAAAGCAGATTTATGAAATAACGATGCAATGATAATTAATGAAATAAATCTTAGAACTTTAAGTGGTTGGAGATATCTAATCGAATAAATGCAAATTGCTATTGCAAGAAATTGTCTACTCATTCCCATACTTGGTGTGTATAGGCAATAATAAATGAATATAGATAGAATAGGATAATTTGAAAACTTATATAAGGTAGATAAAATTAGAGAGTTTACGATTAAACTTTGTAAGAATAAAAATAATGTATATTCTTTTGATATAGTATAAGACAGTTTCGCAAATTCGATAAATCCAATTTCAAATAGATAGTTATCCTTATTGGGATTTAAAAAAAAACGATAATATGGATTCCAATCAGTTCCTGTTTCCCATCTTAACCCATCTTGCATTACCAATAATAAAAATGCAATTACTACAGAAATGGTTTTTAATTCATTTCGCTTATTGCTCTGCTCAATTATTACTAATAATAATAATGTTGTAAATACTAGAACATACATTGCTTGGAATCAACTTACGTTATTGCCTTTATAATAATCTGAGAAATATTCTTGAAATATTATTTAGTATTTTTCTAACTTTGGATGATGAATAGTAAATTTTAAGATTTAATTTATAAAATAATGATGCTCTATAATCAGACTCAATTTTCCCAATTAATGTTATGTTTGGTAAAAATAATTCTTTACATGAAAGATAGGCTTTCTCAATTGAGGAATACTCCCCATGTTTTATCTCTTGGAAAATTGATTCATTTTGCAATGTTAAAACTTCATTATTTTTATATTCTTTACCCATTGAAGCAAAATAATGAAGTATTTTCGCTTTATTCAACCATTTAAGGCCATTTTCAGTTATTTGGCAATTCCAAATACCATCAAGAATGTGAACTTGTATGTCATTTTCAATTAATGCTTTTGTCAACGAGGGCTGATCGCTATTGATACCAATTTTAGATGATTTTATCCAGTTATTATGCCATTCTTGAAACATTTTATGTGTTATTTCATTATCTTTTACAAACATTACTCCACTATTAATATAATAGTTAAGTTCATTATAGTTTGTTAATCCAATTTTTTTTAAGCTATTTATGATTAAGAATCGCCATGAGTGTTCTAAGAATGGTATGTGTTTATCAGGTACTGCAGCAAAATCTACATCAATATTATCAATTTCGTTTAGCTTGTCTACTATAAGGGTGTCTCCATCTATAAATAAAAAGCTTCCTGTAATATATGATCTTATGGATGTCTTTATGAATCTTGACTTTTGCAAATTTGTCAAACTTTGGGGTACATTTACTGTAATAATTTCAGAAACCAATTTTGACAAAATGTCTTTTTTATTATATAAGTAATCTTTAGTTCGAAGATCTGTTATGATAGTTATCTTAGAGTCAGGGTGAATTTGTTTTAAAGAGTATATTGACAATAGAGTTTGCTCTAAATAATTATCGTTGCTATCGCTTATAAGCACATAAACTATTTTTGTTTTCATTTAATGTTAAGTTTCTTATCCTAAATCTTCGCTGCTGTACATAATTTCTAGTTTGGTTATACACCCGCGAATTGAAAATCGATGAAGACCTATTGAAGACTGATCAGTCTGAATCAAGTTAGATCTTTTGGTCTAATTTACAATAGGACATTTACTGTTTGAAAAATCTGATAATGAAATTTTTGATATCCAATATTTTATAATATTGGATAAAGAACAATATAACAAGACTTGATAGGCTGGTGTTTGCTGTTATGGTAAATATTAAGGAATAATTCATGAAGCTGTTTATGGGCCAAAGCAATGCTACCACAAGAATTGTCGAAATTAATCCCGGCAGATACGGTTTGAATGTATCAATTACAGGAATACATGTAATTGATGCAAAATACCAGTTGTTCCAAAGTCCTATGAACAGCGTGATTGTCCACATCCATGCGACTCCTTCAATTGATTTTAGGACATAGATACCGATGAAAAGTCCCGAAATATTAATAATGGTATTAGCAGTCCCTATATAAAATAACTCCTTAGTCTTGTTGGCCGCTTGATAAAAGGAACCTGACGTTGAGCCACAAATTTGAAGTCCAACAGTTAGAGACAATATTTTAAATACAGGGACAGCCGGTTCCCATTGATTCCCAAAAATAAGAATTATCAGTTCTTTTGCGGAAAAGAACAGATATGCGGATATCGGGAATCCAATTATTGCAAGAATCTTGATAAGGTGGAGATATTTGTATGTCTGTGTTTTCAGATCGTCCTGATAATCTGCCAAGGCCGGATGTAGCACTGGTGTTATAACATGAGTGAGATTCTGCACAGGCAACAACATGAGCCGATAGGATTTTTCGTAATATCCAAGTGGATTCATACCGAAAATCTTTCCAATCATCAATTTGTCAAGATTTCTTGTAAAATAGTTGATCAATGAGAATGCGAATGTATAAGCTGAGTATGACGATATTTTCCTGATGGCAGGCATACAATTTCCTTTGTAAAGATGCAATGGAAATTTCCAGTAGGAAAGAAAGAATACCAAGATTGAGCTACCGACAGGATTAATCAACAGAGCATATATACCGGCTCCATAGAATGCTGCAATTACAGAAAAAATTGCAAGTATGAATTGGATGCTTAAAGTGCGTATGCCGATATACTTAAACATTTTTTCCCTAAGCAACAAACCATTGGGAACAATTGTCAGAGTTGCAAAAAGAATATTTAAGGATAGTATCTGACATATAAAGGTCAGTTTCGGAGCACCATAGAATTTGGAAATAAACCAGGAGGAGGCGAAGAATCCGGCAGACAAGAAAACACTGACATACACCGTGAATGTAAATATAGCGTTAAGTTCTTTTTTCGTAAGCTCTCTTTTCTGTATAATCGCGGAACTTATACCCATATCACTGAAAATGCCGAAGAATACTATAAAAACCATCGCCACGGCGATAGTGCCGAAATCCGCTGGAGGCAATAGCCTCGACAAAATGGCAGAGACAACCAAAGAAATCAGGATTCCTGAATATTTGGCAGCAGCGGTATATATAAAACCGGTCTTAAGGTCTTTCCGAAAAGAAGATGCCATATCTTATCAACCAAAAATATCTTTAGTAACTTTCTGCAACCGATCCCAATTTAACATGGAAATCAAAATATCTTTGTTTTTTCTTTTCAAATCCTCAGGTAAGGGTGTATGTAATTCTTTCTCGTTTAATTTCTCTAATTCGAATAGCGTTATTCCCAATGATCTGAAATGTGATAGAAGAGGAGACTTCCGAGACAGGAAGACCTTCGTGCCGAGATATAACTCTATGACAATATTTCCAACGGCTTCCTGCCGCCAGTTTCCGAACAGAGCAACCTCGGCTTTTAAAAGAAGTTTGTTGTAGTCGTCAAGGCTAAGGAACTCTGTAAGCCCATAAAATCTATTCCTAAATAATTTCACACCCTTGCGCTGGATTTGATCCCGATACTCAGGTGTGCCATTGTAATTCAGTGGAGCGACAATAGTTTTGTCTCTTAAATCTATTTTATACAAATACTTGAATACATACTCGTGATTATTTGTAAAAGAACCGGAATTACCCACCATTATGACATTCCCCTGAGCAGTCTTATCCAAAAGATCTGAGTTAAGAACCTCATCAATAGGATAATAAAAAAACGAATCGATATTCAATAAATTCTTTGTATAAGATGGAAAATACTTACAAAAGATATCATATTCCTCCTTACAACAAAGCATTGAGACGTCATTCTGTTTTATGAACTTGAGAAATTTGCGGTTATAAGATGTGATGTAGCCTAAACGTTGGAGGATATGTCCTATACGAGATCTAATGCTTCTTTTTTGTGAATACTTATAATATACCGGGAATCCTTTATGGTATAGCAGACCGTTATATATTTCACCACCCCACAGTAACCAATAAATAGGAACTGTTTTTTTTACATATGATACGATGAAGTCGATTTTATAGTTTTCAAGAGCATGGACAATCACTTTGTCTATGTTGGAGAAATCGAATTTTGCAAGACGAGTATCATTATGGTCTTTAATATATAAAACGTCCTTGCGATTCGCTATGTCTTTATTGATATATGGAGAAACTTTCCAGATAACGTATATATTGTTATCAGGAAAAACAGTGTCAAAAGTCTTGATAATCCTTTTGACTATCTTTTCATCCCATAGAAGATGAAGATTCATTAAACGATGAAGATTTTATAAATTTAGTTGTATTTTTTGACTGTAGTATAAAATGGCGAACTTTACAATTATCCGTACGCCATATAGTTCCCTCGATATTATTTGATTGAATTGTCTTTAGTTTATGAAAAATTTATAGATATTATCAATAATATATTTGACTTCTTCGTCGGTTAGTTCGTAGAAAAGAGGTAGGCGCACAAGGCAGTCGGCGAAGTGGTCACAATTAGGTAGATTGAGTCCAATAACTTGTTTTTCATCTCCACATGCTTCTACTTCCTGATAGTTTACGGGACGTGAATCTGGATGGTTAGTGTAGAATCCACTTTTATGGAGACTCAGATAATGGAATACAGAGAGAATTTCATTATCTTTGAGATATTTAATCAATGCAGAGCGCTCTTCGAGGGAACGGCACACTATGTAGAACATATGGGCATTGTTAGTGGCATATTCCGGGATGTCCGCTAATTGGAAGTATCCTTTCTCTGCAAGAGGTTTCAATCCTTGATAGTATTGCTCCCATATTTCCTTGCGGCGAGTCTGAATCATGTCCATGTTTTCAATCTGGGCCCAAAGGAATGCGGATATCAACTCTGATGGGAGGAATGAAGAACCGGTGTCAACCCAGCCGTATTTGTTTACCTCCCCGCGGAAGAACTCGGATCGGTTGGTGCCTTTTTCCCAAATGATTTCAGAGCGGCGTATGAAGCGTTTATCATTGATTGTCAAAAGTCCGCCTTCGCCTGCGATTATGTTCTTTGTCTCGTGGAATGAGAAACATCCGAGATGGCCTATTGATCCGAGTGGCCGACCCTTATAGTATGAATCGATTGCCTGAGCCGCATCCTCCACTACAAGCAGGTTATGTCGGTTGGCTATCTCCATGATCCTGTCCATGTCACATGCTACACCTGCATAATGTACAGGAACTATAACTTTGGTTTTGTCGGTGATGAGAGCTTCAATTTTATCCGGATCGATATTCGGATTATCTTTACAGCTGTCGCAGAAAACAATTCTTGCCCCCTGGCGCACGAATGCGAGGACAGTTGATACGAAAGTATAGCTCGGAGCAATTACCTCATCACCAGGCTTTATATCACAGAGTATTGCAGCCATTTCAAGAGCATCCGTGCACGATGTTGTCATCAATGCCTTCTTGAATCCGTAATGCTCCTCAAAGAAATTCTGGCACTTTTTTGTATACACCCCGTTGCCTGAAAGTTTGCCACTATATACTGCCTGATAGATATAGTGAGCTTCCTTCCCAGTCAGGAAAGGTTTATTAAAAGGTATCATAACTAATTGATTATATTTCTATTTTATGACCCGGGAAAATCTTATACTTTTCCCCGAATTCCTTAAGTTTTTCTTCTGAAAAAATTGCCATCTTTTTATCTGCGCCCGGGAGATTGGTGATGGTTTTAATGCCGGGTATATATGAATCCCCAGTAAATAAACAGTCTCCAATAAGCCAACTAATGCAGCTCGGATTATGTCCGGGTGTAAAGACAGCAGTTGCCTTAAGTTTGTCGCCTAAATCAATCTCTTCTCCATCCTTTACAGAAACTACATTTCTCGGATATTTGAAAACAAATGGAGTTTCGTGATAGCGTGACATATTCAGTTTGTCGCTAAACAACGCTTTCTGTCCTGCTTCATTTGTATAGACCTTAACCCCAGGATTCATCTCTACGACCCGATTCAATCCATAGATATGATCGAAATGGGCATGAGTCAATAACACAGTTTCTATATTCTCAAATCCTTCCCATTCATCGCCAGGATCCAATAATACATGTTCAATTCGATAAGATATCGAATTGAACAATGTATTGACATGACTTTGTATCATCAAGGTTCCGGATATTCAATAAGCCTGCAGAAGTCAAGATACCCGACATCTAGAATCATCGATGCCCATACCAGTCCTACTCCGAAGCCAGCAAGACAAAGCTTCAAACTCTCATTCTCCATGCGTTCGCCAAGATTATAGCATATGTTGAGCGGTACTGTGACTCCACTTGAATTACCAAAAGTCTCCACTATATTACTCGGCATTTTATCTTTCGGGATCTTGAGCTTGGATGCCAGTTTTGTGAGCATGAATTTGTTTGGCTGATGAAACATATAATATGCCACATCTTCCTTTGGGCATCCTGAATACTCCAGAATGTCGTTGATCAAAGGAGGGACTTTTTTCTGGACAAACATAAACACCTCGTCACCTTTCATGACAAGGTTGTTCTCACTTCGCCAGTTTCCAAAACTGTCCCTTTCTTCAACTGCCGTTGCAGCCGTGCTTGGTTTCCTGATGCCCCCCGCAGGAATCTGGATGGCAAAGGCACCTTTTCCATCCATCTTGATGTTGGCAAATATATCGCAAGGAGATTCGGATCTTTCCAAAATCGTGATTGCACAACCATCACCAATAAGGGGGAAACTGTTCCTGTCCCTTCTGGATGTCTTGTGACTCAGCACTTCAGCATTTATTATTGCGACTTTTCTTATTTCTTCCTGCTCAAGAAGCATGAAGGCCTCAATCAGTCCTACCTCATACCCCGCACATCCCTGGTTTATGTCGAGACAAATCATGTCTTCCTTGAGTCCGAGTTCTCCCTGGATGACATTACTTGTCGGAGGTACGATATAGTCGGGCGTCTCTGTCACAAGAATGAGCGCATCCAGATCATTTTTGTCAAGCATATTGTTGTCAATCAGATATCTCATGCCATAAATAGCGAGATCTCCGACCGTAGTGCACTCACCTACAATCCTGTGACAGTTATATCCCATTGTTGCCTTCAGTTTCAGGGATGTCTCAACCGGGAATTCATAGTTGGACATCTCGTCGTCAAAACTGATTGAATTCTCAGGAACAACAGCGAGAATGCCGGAAATGCGTTTGTCTTTGAATTTAAGTCTCATCAGTTCTTCTCACTTTTTTCAATGAGTGTGATTATGGCATCAACAGAGGAAAAATTATCCGGTATTATATCCTCGCCGTCAACAGTTATGTTGAAGTTATCCTCAAGTTCAGTCACAAGCGACACGATATCAAATGAGTCGAGCATGCCGTCCCCTATGAAATCAGAAGAGGAAGTGAAATCAAACTCCGGACGTAATCCATTGAGGATCTCGAGAATCTTTGTCTGCATATTTTAAATTTTTATGATATGTATGTGATCGAAAATAGATTCCTTTTTAAAACCAAAATGTTCATACTTGTTTATGGCGTTGATGTTATCAATATCAACCCATAGTATCTGACGGAGCGTACCCTCTCCCAAGCGGAAAAATTCATTCAGGAGCTTTGACCCGACACCTGAGTTCCTACAATCGGGTGATACCCACCAGTAACGAAGATGGATAGTGGACTTGTCCTTACTACAAAGCATCAACCCTTTTATTTCGTCATCATGAATAAAGGCCTTGGCAGTCTCACCAAAGGCAAGAGATTTTATCTCCTCTTCATCGGGTATACTCTCACATACCGGATTGAAATTGGATTTCAGCAGCTCCCGGACTATGGAAGATTCATTCTCCCTTATGTCCCTTATTCCATCAGTTTTCTCCGGTCTAAAATTCGTGTCTCCTGTTCTTGTCATGCGGTTGAGGGTCATCATTACCGGAAATTCGAGGGATTCTGTCTCCGAACGGTCGACTATCTCAGCCACTACGGGTGTCTTATCAATTGAGTCTTCAGCAATGGCTTCTTTTATTCGGATGGAGGCAGTCTTAAAGTCAGGTGCGATGAAAAACAGATTATTCGTACACTCTCCCTCCTTGATATAAATGACGCAATCATCATAACGCACAGAATTGAATAAACCTTTCTTAATCCAACTTCCAATCTCAGCAGGAAAGGCTGAGAGATTGCTAACAATTCCAGGAAATTCAAGCCTGATAGCTTTCCTTGCTTCTGTAATATCCGAAAAATCCAATACCTTTTTCATCCGTTGACCGTCTTGTTATAGTAGGCCCTGTCGATTTTCCCATTCTGGTTTCTGGCCATTTTCTCTTCCCTAATAAGTACGGATGGGAGCATGTATGCGGGAATCTTGTCGGAGAGTACTCTTCTCAGATCTGATGGAGTGATGGCCGTATGGTTTGAATAAATCAATGTGATGCGTTGTTTGGAATGATTGTAGACGATACAACCCTCTTCCACAAGATCTGATCCGACTACGGCATTCTCGATTTCACCGAGTTCGATACGGTATCCCTTATGTTTGATCTGGGAGTCGGCACGTCCGATAAACATCACCTCTCCACGGTTGTTGAAATAACCGAGATCTCCGGTGCAGTAAATTGTCTCGGGATAGGCCGGTTGCAATGGATTCCTTATGAATGCCTCGGCGGTCTTTTCAGGATTGTTGTAATATCCGCATGCCAGTGATGACCCACGTACGCAGATCTCGCCGGTCTCTCCTTCCATACATAGTGTTTTCCGGTCTTTCAAGATAATGATATCCGTATTCCTGCAAGGTTTACCGATAGGGAGAGGCTCGTCATCGCGGAAATCCCTGTCTACAATATAGTAGGTGCAGTCAACAGTTATTTCTGTCGGTCCATAGAGATTGACATACCTGCATTCCGGCATTCTGCTTCGCCAATAGTTCAGTTGCTTGTTTGGCATGACTTCGCCGGCGAAGAAAACATCTTTCAGGAAACTGGGCTTGCGTTTGTCAAGCAATCTGAAGTTCGCGATATTGATGAGAACAAAGGGAACCCAGAAGACAAATGAAATCTTGTTTTCCTCAAGATAATCTATCAATTTGGCCGGGAATACAAATTTACTTTCCGGGATGATATCCAATGTCGCTCCTGTAGCATACATGAGATAGATGTCGAGGGTTGAATTATCAAAATAGAAAGGAGCCTGATTCCCGAGCGTATATGATTCGTCTATCTCAAATGTTTCTATAGCCCAGTCAATGTAATCCACAACACCGCGATGATTTACCACCACCCCTTTCGGGAGACCTGTTGACCCGGACGTGAAGATCGAATAAACCGGATTTGTATCAATAACATTAGTGGCATCAATAATTTCTTTTGCACGCTGCCATTCTCTGCTATTTTTGAATATCGAATCTATTTCAACGACCCGGTTACTCCATCTGGATGGTATTTTACTGGCATTCCTTGAATCCGTCACAACCAGTGGGCAATCCAATGTGGAGAGAATACTTTCCAGCCTGGACTCTGGTTGTGTTGTGTCGAGAGGAATATAGAAGTTTCCTGAGAGATTGATGCCCGCGAAACATGCTATCATCTCCTTGCTTTTATGAAGCAGGACACCAATAGGTTTTCCACTATTTCCCAGTGAAGATATTGTTTGGGCAAGGTCGCAGCCATTTGAGAGAAGTTCCGCAAAAGAATAGATGCCACACTCGTCGTGTACGGCTGTTTTATCTGCAAGCCGTGCAGTAGTGTCGATAAGATAAGTAATAACGCTGTTTCTCATAATTCATAAGGCTACCATTTCGTGATCAAGTTTGAATGTCTTATCTTTGATATCATTTTTTATATCCACAAAATAATGAGGATCAATTTCAAGACATTTTTTATAATAATTTGTCGCCTCTTTTTCTCCGACTATCGACAGAAAACCATTGCCGAGCCGCTCCCGTAGTGCCGCTTTTGCCTCGACCATCAAGTCTTCATACTTATACGAAGCGTCGTTGGCAAATACTCCGTTGTAGCGGACAAACAAATCCTGATCCACCTTTCTCGTAGTTCCTCCGTCTATGACTTCACCAATAAAATGTCTGATATATCTGTAATCCACATCAAATAACCATTCAAGATAGTGCATATATGTGAGGCAATCTCCTATGCGTGGACCGAGAAACAGGAATTTGACTCCTGATTTATGGTGTATCATATCGAAAGTTGAACCATCGCTTATGGAGTGATTCCCTACATTAGTGGCAAGGGAGGTATCTTTTCCTTTAATAGCGACAGACATCAACGGGTCTTTTGAACGGATAACATCCTTTTGTTTGCGAAAGAATTCATTGAGAGCTCCCATCCTCGATTTTGAGGTTGACGGATCATAACTTTTGCCGTTACAAAAACTGAATGTAAAAGTCGGCATAACGATAGTCGGTACATTCAATGATTCGATCATATCAAGGACACATTGCAGAAGCTGTCTGTTTTTGATTTCCATATTTGGCAAGCCAAAATTTAAGGCAGAATGGATATAAAGCACATCACAGTCATGAGCTCCCATATTTGTGAGCTTATCTTTTATCAAGTCATCGCTTATCCAACTCCCATTTTCGGTCTTAAATAGATTGGTCATATTGAATAATATTTAAAATTTTAGATGTTGACCGCCATCAATAATAAGGCTGGAACCTGTTATAAACGAGGCGGCGTCTGACAATAGGAAACAAATGGGTTTCGCAATCTCGGAGGGATCTGCCATCCGTTTGAGGGGTATCTTGGCAGTTTCGGCATCCAATTGTTCTTTTGTGACGGAAGACAGGTTAAGCATCGGAGTATCGACACTACCTGGATGAACACTGTTGAACCTGATGTCTCTTGCAGAAAATTCAAGAGCACAGTATTTAAGATAAGATTCAAAAGCCGCTTTGCTCACTCCATAGGCAGTATTACCGTTCATGAAACCATCAATCCCTAAAACAGATGTCACTCCGACTACGGAGCTTCCTCTCTTCAATATTTTGGATTTCAAAGATTTCTGGAGTAAATTTACATTTGAAAGAAAATTCACATCCATCATTTCAATAATCTTTTCTCGAGATGTGAAGGTTACTGGAAGAATCGATGTCTTACCTGCGCATAAAACCATTCCGCTAATTTTAAGATTCCTTATATTAGAAATAATTGAATCTATAAAATCCACGTCACCAAGATCACCATAAAGAAGCAACGGAGAAGGAGTACTACATTCCTTTATAGTTTTGGCGGTATCGTCAAGCTTTTCCTTATTTCTGCCAATCAATATAGTCATAGCTCCTGATTTGGCACACTCTATGGCCGTGGCTTTACCGATACCGGAAGATGCGCCGGTTATAAGAATTGTTTTACCAGATAGAGAAAAAGGATTGTAGCGAATGTCCATCGTTATCAACTATAAGAAAATGTCAATTCAAAATTCTCAAATGGGTTTGCCAATAAGAGGCATACCCATTTGAAAACTCTCGTTAGATTTTTCTTTTCACAGTTACAAAAAGATCTTCAATTGTATTCGCATTACGAATATCCTCAGCATTGAGTATCACATTATAATTTTCATCGACCATTGCTATTATAGAAAGTGCGGTGAGCGATGACCATTCGTCAAGGGTCTTGAACTCAGTGGCGGGAGTCATTTCTGACTGTTCAATTTCGTCAAACTGTTCAGCAATTTGCTGTACGAACTTAGATAATTCCATACTATTGATTTTTATATATTTTATTTATGATTTTTAGAGCTTTGCAATTCACATAGGAATCTTTTGTGACAATATACGTACGGTTGTCTCCTTCTGGTACGTTATACCTTTTTTGAATTCCCAATGCCTTATTAAAATTCAGTGCACGTTTGTTGTCATCTATTACATGGCCGAAGAGATGCTTAAAACCCAGGTCATTGAAAAGATAATTGTAGAAAAGACACGTGGCTCTGAACGAAAGATCGGAGTTTAAGTATCCATCATCCCAAATGAAGATTCCGCCTTCTCCAGAATCATATTCCTCATCGATATCTTTACAGTTGATAAGACCGACATCCTTTTTGTCAACTTCGATAATGTAATATAGGTTATGGTCATTGTTTATTCTTTGGAACCATGCCTTTTGCATTTCAGGAGTAATTTCTTCCCTAAATTCCATGTATTGTTGAATTTTGGGATCATTTCTCCAACGACGTACCAATTCAATTTTATCCTCAGTAAGACGTTTGAGTGTTACTCCATAATTTGAAATTATAGACTTGATTTTATGATCATTCATTTTGTCAGATTAAGAAATAATGCCTTATGTTGTAGAATAAAGTTAAGTTTAAGTTCAAGAGTAGTATTTACATAAACTCTGTCGTTAGTAATACAGCCGAGAGTTATAACTTTTGGCCTAACTCTAATTTGGGCGCTTGTAATTCTGTATTTGGAATATGAACAAATTAGAATTATTTACAGATTTTGCGATATAGGCATTCTTTGTTTAGTCGATAACGACTTAAATTCCAACTACGCCATAACGCTCCAACAGGACAAAGATGTGAATATTTTGCATTATCGGATCTTGCAGGTGGATCTGTTATACAGTTGTTATCCGTATTGATGTGAGAATTATTACACCAATCCTGCATTGGACATTCCTTGCTCCCAGTTATGTACATATCGATTACATAGCTGACTGCACGAAAAAATTCAACATCCATGTCAGATATAAATGGTAGTGGAAAACTAACAGGAATCTTACTGTAGTTTTTTATGGCGTTAACCATCAGAGGAGTACCAATTTTATTTACAATATCACTGTATTTATTGCATGTCCTAAACATATCAATAAAAAACGAAGGATTATTTTGACGCATGTAAATTGCGAAATCAAAAATATTGTTAATCCAAGCTTGAAACCTCTCTCCAATTGGACCTTTGACAAGCTCTCTCAGATGATCTTTAGCGATGCATATTATGGATGAAGCTGAGGTATCTGACCAAGGCTTAAATGCGTCTTGAAAATAATTGTACACGTCATACCCATCCGTTGGATATGAATATTTTGCACTTTGGATACCACTAAGCATCTCATAGATGGCTTTTCCTGGCACAGAACATTGGAGTGCAACATCACAAAGTGCAAACAACACCTCATCATTGAGCTGCTTTGATGGGCAGATTGCATCTGCAAGTAATCGTATCGAATTATATGGATAATCTGGAGAATTTGTGACGGGAAGCTTCATCAATCCTTCTGAAAGATGACTCATGCTCTCCATTACTGCAAGAGTCCCGATTTCTATGTCGGAAGAGATTCCATTGGAGAGTTTTGCATTAGCTTTAACTACACGGAAGCTCGACAGTTCAGGATAATCTTTTATTAAAGTCTTCGGTAGAGATTGATGAAGACATATATCACTTAAATTGACAATAGATGAAAGAGCATTATTTGGGATTGTACCCCAAGACTTATTTTTTACTTCTGTTGCAGCGCTGATGACTTTGTGTGTAAATGTTGTGGGTATTTCTATTTTCCTATTCTTATATGTCTCTGTAACGAATAAGCGAAGCCATTCAAAGATTGTAAAGATGTTTTCCAAGCCTTTTATTGTAGTGAAGTCCTGAAGGAAATGAGTGTATTCATGAATGAAAGTGCACAACTCTCGAGGAGTTAGCTTATTTATATCGATTGGATTAACAGTGGCGATATATAATTCGAAAAATCCAGGAGTATAATAACCTAATGTTTCATTTAAAGTGGTTATTCTCATTACTGTAAGTGTAAAATAAAGGTACGCGTTTGGGTTTTAGTGGGTCTAAGACCACTAAATGTTAAAAAATGGGTTGAATGAGTCTTGTACTATAGTAATCGCCTCTTGCGATGATCTCAAAGGAGGAGTGTGATAGTGCCAGATGGGAGCTGAGACACGACCCAGTGCATTTGATGGAAATCAGAGGCAGACTCCCTCGGAAGGGTCTTTGTGTGTGGATGCAAAGGTGTGCTTCTGAGAGGAGGCCTGCCTGATGTAAGCCATTCACTTTACGTGAGGTTCTGTTTCAGTCGGTTACGAGCCGACTGAAATTCATTTTTAGTTTTTTGTGTG
>PPYF01220445.1_pt1 | contig 23865 bp, 21 predicted proteins | sample 1559871 | NCBI WGS metagenome assembly PPYF01 (sample SAMN08240021, study PRJNA423297) | Human gut metagenome, whole genome shotgun sequencing project. | reverse complement strand
GTATAAATATTCGTATTTTTTACAATCTTGTTACAATATTATGTAGGTATTATTTATCATGTTTGTAACAACGTCAATAAAAAAGTAAAAACCTGCCAATATATTCCCCTCCTGGAGCGCAAAAAGGACCGGGTCAAAAACCCGATCCTTATTTTTTACAATTTCATTTCATATATTACAGAAGATGTTTTCTCAGTTCAGCGCCATCCAGTGCACTTAAATATGCCGGTGCAACATCAAATACTGTTTTGCATCCTTTCTGTCCTTCCTGGCTCATGCGATATGCAGCTCTCGCATATGCAACGATTACGGAAGATGTAAATTCCGGATTGGAATCCAGCTTCAGGCTGTATTCGATCACATGACTGTTCTCATCGTTCCAGCCGGTTTTGCCTGTACGAATCACAAATCCACCATGCGGAATTCCACTGTGATCACGTTTCAGTTCTTCTTCAGAAATGAAATGTACTGTTGTATCATATTCATCAAAATAATTCGGCATTGTCTTGATCTCATTTTCAATGCGTGCAAGATCGGCACCTTCCTCAGCTACTACGAAGCATTCTCTTGTATGCTTCTGTCTTGTAGTCAGTTCCGGATTTTCTCCGTTTCTGACTGCTTCCAGTGCAGCTTCTACAGGAATTGTGTACTGTTTTCCATCTTTTACTCCATCAATTCTACGGATTGCATCGGAATGTCCCTGGCTTACACCCTTGCCCCAGAATGTATAATCCTTTCCATTTGTAAGGATTGCGTTTGCATACATTCTGTTCAGGGAGAACATTCCCGGATCCCAGCCAACAGAAATGATTCCTACATGATTGCTTTCAGATGCTGCTTTGTCAACATTTGCGAAATGTTCCGGTACTCTGGCATGTGTATCAAAACTGTCTACCACATTGAACCACTGTGCATATTTCGGTGTCTGAACCGGCAGATCTGTTGCACTTCCACCGCAGAGAATCATAACATCAATTTTATCTTTCATCTTTTCTGCTTCATCTACATGGTAAACAGATGCTGAATCTGTAAGAATTTTTACAGTTGCAGGATCACGACGTGTAAATACTGCAACCAGTTCCATGTCCGGATTATGTTTAATTGCGCATTCTACGCCTCTTCCAAGATTACCATATCCTAAAATACCAATACGAATACTCATTGTGATTTCCTCCTGTTATTTCACTTCGGTAGTTACTGTTCTGTTCACAGCAGCTTCCCATATGCTGTTCTTTGCCGCTACATCGCTTTAGCATGACAGCACACCCATTATCATAATATCCCAATCGACAATTGTCAATTTTTTTATAAAAAACCTTCTAAAATATTTTATTGATATTCCAGAAGGTCTGTTATTTCTTTTCATTATTGACGATTCTTCTCAGCAGCAGAACATTCCACCACCCGGGCAGCAAAGATTACATGCCAGATTGGCCAGGCAAAGCTTCATACAATAATCGCTTCCGTCACTCGGCATTCCTCCAAATGGATTCTGCTGTTCCTGATACCAGGTTCCTCCGCCTTCCAGTCTCTGCAGCAACATCTGGTACTGCATATTATCCGGTTCCATATTTACTGCACTTCGTGCATCATTTAATGCATTTACATTATTTCCCAGTCCCATATTCGCTATCGCGGACAAATAATACCACTGGCCGTTTCTCTGCTGAAGTGATGAGAGTACATTCATTGCCTCTTTGTAATGTCGGCTGTTGATATAATTTGCCGCTGCCTGTCGGCGCACTGCCTCTTCATCCTGATACGTATTCTGGCCCTGTGTACCAAAGCCTCCAAAACCACCATATGAATTATAGTTTCCTGAAGAACCATATTCCCGTTCTTTCATGATCTGTTCATATGCCTGCTGGACTTCTTTAAATTTTTCTTCTGCCTGTGCTTTGTTCGGATTGTTGATATTGGCATCCGGATGATATTTACGGCTCAGCTTACGATATGCCTTCTTTATTTCATCATCAGATGCATCTCTCGAAACACCCAGCACACTGTATGGATCAAACATCTTCTTTCTCCCGCTCTTCCCTGCGCTTTCGCGATATACTCTCAAATCTGCACCATACTCCGGAATATAAAATATTCCGCAGGATGTCTGCATATTTTATAATAGGAAGTTTTTCAAATTCCCGACAGGTTTCTGCCATCATTAGCAGCAACATATTTTTTATCCTGTCATCAAACCCTTTTATTATATAATCTTTTGCAAAAGGGTTGTAATTTCCTTTTTTTACATCATCTTCCACATCATCGTAGGCATCCATCAGGTAAATAAACTTACCCAAATAAAATCCCATGCGGCGAAGTGTTGGTTCCCAGACATCTTCTCTGTATGCAAAGATTTCTGCCATGATTCTTCCAAAACAGCCCGAAACACGATCGATATCTGTCTCTCCCTCCTGTTCCATCTCTGAAAGTTCATTCAAACAGGAAATGATCACATCGATTTTTTTCTTCCATTGCTGTTCGCTTTTTTTCTCTTTACTCTCCAGAAGCTTCCCATATGCAAAACTTAAGATTTTTTTCTCGTCATTCCAGTCATCCTTACACTTATAGTAAGTCAGAAAGATATTCATATCGGCTCCGTATTCTGTTATGGCATTTTTCCGTACCGTCTGTTTACGTACCGGATGTACAATACATCTGGTCGTACCTTTTCTGGTCGGTGGCTCATACAACGCACTGAGCAGAAGGATCACAAATGTCATATCATAGCTCAGTGTGATCTGCCCGCTTATCCCGTAACGCTCTCTCAGCTCCCTGCACAGTCCGCAGTAAAAAGAACGGTACATATCAAAATCTTTAAATTTAATTTCCGGCTTATTCAGCACCACATATCCAAACATACAGATACCTCTCTGTCAGTTTATCAGCTTCTTTTGACAAATTTCGTATGACATTTCGGACATTCGATTTCAATCTTGCCTTTGCCTTTTGGAATACGGATCTTCTGACCGCATCCCGGACATGAATAAATATGATGTGTCTTTTTCTGGTTCATCATATTTTTTTCCCGGTTAAATCTCTGTCTGAATTTTGCTGTTGCTGCAAGATATTTTTCATTCTCTGCATATCGCTTCTGAATGTCTCTGGACAGCATTCGATAATATGTATATAGAAGCACCAGAAGCCCTATTGTGTCAAATAACGCACCAATTCTGTTTCCACCCGGGAAAAAGATAGAAATAATGATTGCTACAAGTGCAACTCCCATTGTGAAACGTGCAAATGCGTCCACTCCATAACGTCCCTGCATAAATTTATTAAATTTGTCTCTCATTTAAGTCCTTCTTTCTGTCTGCTCACCCGACTATTTCTCATCACATACCTGGAAGATGTAGAATTTCAGATAATAAGATTCATCAGATGCCCAGAGAATCGGGTGATCCGGTGCCTGTGTTCTGTATTCCACCTGGCGCAGTCTCTTATGTGCGCTTCTGGCAGCCTGACCTATTGTTTTGGTAAACAGTTCATATTCCATAAAATGAGAACAGGAACAGGTCGCAAGGAATCCTCCGTCCTTTACCAGTTTCAGTCCGCGAAGATTGATTTCCCGGTATCCCTTGACTGCATTTTTGACAGAACTGCGTGATTTGGTAAATGCCGGTGGATCCAGAATCACCACGTCATATTTTTCTCCCTCTTCTTCCAATTTTGGGAGCAGTTCAAATACGTCTTCGCAAATAAATTTTACTTTGTCATCCAGCCCGTTTAATTTTGCATTTTCTGTTGCCTGATCCACAGCAAGCTGCGATGCATCCACACCTGTAACTTCTTTCGCTCCGGCGATTCCCGCATTCAGGGCAAAAGAACCTGTATGTGTGAAACAGTCCAGTACTCTTGCATCTTTACAGAGTTTCTGGATTGCAAGACGGTTGTATTTCTGATCAAGGAAAAATCCTGTTTTCTGTCCGTCTTTGATATCTACCTGATATTTTACACCATTTTCCACAATTTCAACCAGTGTAGGAAATTCCGGTCCGATAAAGCCTTTATACAGTTCCATTCCTTCCTGTTTGCGGACCTTTGCATCACTTCTTTCATAAATACCGCGAATCTGGATTCCGTCTTCTGCCAGAACTTTTTTGAGCAGTTCCAGAATCGTATTCTTCAGACGGTCAATTCCCAGTGCCAGTGACTGTACGACCAGAATATCTTCAAATTTGTCCACAACAAGTCCCGGCAAAAAATCTGCCTCTCCGAAGATCAGGCGGCAGCTGGATGTATCTGTTACTTTTTTTCTGTACTCCCATGCATCGCGCACTCGTTTCTCAAGAAATTCTTCATCAATTTTCTGATTTTCATCTCTTGTCAGCAATCTGACTGTAATCTTAGAATTCGTATTGATAAATCCTCTTCCCAGCGGATATCCGTCAAAGTCATGAATCAATACAATATCTCCATTTACAAAACTGCCCATGATCGTTGCAATTTCATTATCAAATATCCACATTCCGCCTGATTTCAGAAGACGGCCCTCTCCCTTTTTCAGTGTAACCACTGCAAGACTCATAGTTTTTCTCCTTTCGGATCCTTCTCTTTTGGTTTTCAAAGTTATATCTGAGATAAAAAACTCTTTTTATTTTAGCACAGAAAGATATGGATTTCCAGCTTTTCACAATCTCTTCACAGCACAGTTTCCTCTAAAGGAACAAAAAGGATGCCTCCCCAAAGGAGACATCCTCATCTTGCATCGCTGTTTTTTATCTTTAGTAAGTTTCTTCTGTAGTTCCATCTTCAGAATTTGCTTCTGTATTTTCGTCAGTTCCGACTTCTGCGGTATCTGTGGAAGTATCTTCAGATGTAGTTTCTCCATAAAGGTTTGCAAAGAACTTCATTGTATCATCATACAGTTTCTGTCTTACTTCAGCATCTACATTTACAAGCAGATCATCATCTGCAATTTCTGTATCAATACTGAAGACTGTCTTCATCTCTTTATCCAGTACGTTCAGCTCAGCTGAGAAGTATTTGTCTGTGTCTGCCGGTACATAAGAAGCCCCTGCATCATTTAATACTTTGATATAGGTTTCCAGAACTTTTTTGCTGAGTTTGGAAGCCACATCCTGATCAAGTGTTACCGGAAGTTCTGTCACATTCGGTACAATGCTCTGAAGTACAGCAAGATCTCCCTCATATTCTCCCTTACAGAACTGCTGTGCCTGCTCAAATTTTGCTTTGCCTTCTTCTGTCAGTGTTTCTGTATTCAGAGTATCTTCTGTAGAAGCATCTGTGTTTTCGTCTGTTCCTTCTGTGGAACCATCTGCATTTTCTGTTGTTCCATCTGAACTTCCATCTGTATTTACGGTTCCGTCTTCTGTCGCATCCGGAATTCCTGTGGAACTGTCAGAACTGTCACTGCTCTCACCTGCATTGTTTGTATCTGCACCTGTCTGCTCTGCAAGTCCCGGATCCTCTGTAGATGTCTCTTTGACATTTCCGCCAAGCGCACCACTGTCTACATTCGTTGTAATATCTTCACCGGTACCTTCATCAGCAACGTTGCTCTCGATCGGAGTTGGTGTAGGCTGCCCTTCTGCTTCTGCTTTGCTCTGTTCCAGATTCTGCTGAATATTTGCAAGAGTCTGTTTCATTTCCTGAATATCATAATTCTGCTGTGCGATCTGCTGAAGCAGTGATACGATCGTGTCGATCTCATCCTGACTTAAGCTTACACCATTCTGCTCAGCGATATTATATACAATATTGTAGATTTCATCTGCATTCTGAATATTGTCACCAATGATCTGCATCTTTGCCTGGTTGATGATATTGGTTGCATTATCCTGTCCAACCTGCTGCGCCACATCACCTGTAACTACAACTTCTTTGGCTGCAAGGTCTTTCTTGGTAGAATCCAGTTTCTGTCCACTTGCAGACTCGTATGCTTTCATGACACCGGTAAGTGCACCAGTACCGGATACTTCATACGGGCATGCGGCAACAACTTCACAGTTCGTTACTCCTGCTGTAGAAAGTGCTGTTGCGATCATATTACATGTTACATAATTCAGATTGGCTGTACGCACCTTGATGCCACCGGACTGTGTAGGTTTTACATAGGCACAGCTCAGTGTTCTCGTTCCAATCTGTTCACTTGGGATATATTTGCCAAGCAGATCATGCTCATCCTGGTTGGTAACACTGATAACCTGCACCTGGCTCGCATCTGCCTTGAAATAATTCATCATTGTATTTTTCTGTTCGTCAGTAAGATCCGCTCCAAGTGTAACTACCTTTGACGCATCTGCCATTGCAGGAATCGGTGTGCTGACTGCCAGACACATACTGCAGAGCATTGCAACGATAACGCTTCTTTTCTTCATATCTTCATCCTCCATTGTTCACGCCGACAGAAAATCCGAGTATCTTCCGACCGGCAATTACATTTTCTTTTTAATATCCAGTATTATAACACACATTCTGCCATAATTGTATTTTTTATTTTCTGATACCAGACAGAATCATGGGCATGCACAGCACGAAACAATTTTCAGATATCATATTACTTCCATAAATACCTGGATCGTACCGCCACATACGAGTCCTTCCTCTTCTGCCTGTGAAGCAGTCATATCTACTGTAAAGATCTGCCCCTGTGCACTCTCTTCATGAAGCATTCGCAAACAGAGATGCTGTACTTCACTTTCCATGCATCCGCCTCCGATCGTTCCTATGATTCTTCCATCTTCAAGGACCAGCATCTTTGTTCCAATGCCTCTGGGTGCTGAACCTCTTCTTGCAACGATCGTCGCAAGTGCCTTCTTTGTGTCCGGCTCCTTCTCACCAGTCAGATAGTCCAGCAGTTCTGCGTCATAACCACTTGTCTTACGCACACTGTTTTTCTCTTTGATCAGTTCTGAAACAATGGAGACTGCAATTTCCTCCGGTGTTTCTGCATGGATATCAAGTCCTACCGGTGTATGTATCTCATCCAGAACCTTTCTGTCAAAACCATCTTCCTCCATCTGTTTTTTCAGAAGAGCCGATCTTCCCCTGCTTGCCATCATTCCGACATAAGCATAGGGTTTCTTCAAAATTGCCTCCAGACATACCCGATCATAACGATGCCCTCTGGTCACTACCAGAAAATACGTATCTTCACTTCCCGGAATCTGCTTCAGTGCATTTTCAAAACTGTCACAGATCACCTGATCCGCTCCTGCGCGTAGTGCTTCCCCTGCAAAACTCACACGGTCCTCCAGAACAGTCACCGTAAATCCAACTTTTCCTGCCAGAAGGATCACCTGCTGTGCCACATGTCCCGCTCCACAGATCACCAGATGTGCCGGCTGTTTCAGTGATTCCACAAATAATCTTCTCCCATCTGCTTCTGCAATACCACTCTCCCCCGGCTGCACCAGTTCCCGCAGCCGTTCTGTCTCTATGTCTCCGCTGCTGCATTGTGCTTTCACTTCTCCGTCCGCCAGGAAATATCTGCTTCCAGTCCCATTTCCCTGTATCACGGTCACCAGAAAATTATTTCTTCCCTTCTGTCCGTCTTTCAGTACATTATATAATTCAAAAAGCTTCATCTTATCCCTCCTGCGGATCTTCAGCTGTTTTATCTGCTCCAAAGTATAGCATGTCACAGGACAGTTGTATAGCAATTCTCTGTAAATAAAAGAAGACATACCGATGTTTCCACATATGGACTACATCTGTACGTCTTACTTTTACAAAACGTTTATCTTCGGCATATTTATCTTTTATAATGCCTTGTAATACAGCGCAACAATATCCTGTTTTCGCGAAGAACGTGGGTTTACAGCAATATTTCCACTCTTCATGGCATCATCTGCCATCGCATCGATTTTACTTTCAATCTCATCCTCTGATACTTCTTTTCCTTTGGCCGCCTGGCGGATAGCTGTTGTCAGATCTGCCGGAATTCCGATATCTTCATTCAGTTCACGTATTGCGTCAACCAGCATCAATGGCTCGAACTCATCTTCAAATGCCGGAATCGGACTGATGTAATTATAGATTGTCAGATATCTTCCATGGTCTGCCAGGGCATTATATTCAGCAATCACCGGGAGCAGCACTGCATTTGCTACTCCATGTGCTACATCAAAAAATGCACTCACCGGATGACTCATCGCATGCACATTTCCAAGTCTTGCAAAAGAAAAGGCAATTCCTGCAAAAAGTGACCCTGTCAGCATGGCCTCTGCTGCTTCCAGATCTGTACGTCTTGCAACAAATCTGCGAATATTTTTTCCAATCAGTTCCATGGCTTTTTCCGCCATGGCATCAGAGAATGGTGATGCAGCGGTAGAAACATATGCCTCTTCCGCATGGATAAATGCATCAATTCCACATGCCGCTGCCACAGAAGCCGGCGCAGATGTCAGAAGCTCCGGATCAAGGATTGCATATGATGGAAGAAGTTCATAACTGAATACTGTCAGCTTATAATCCCTGCTATGATCCGTAATAACAGAAAATGCAGTCATCTCTGATCCGGTACCTGCGGTAGTCGGAATCGCGATCAGCGGAATGATCTTGCCCGGTACTTTATGTGCCCCTTCATACTCTGTGATACTGCCGCCAAATTTTGCTGTCACACCAACTGCTTTGGCAACATCCATCGGAGATCCTCCACCAAGTGCCACGATAAAATCTGCTCCGGCTTCTTTAAATGCCTCTGTAGCCTTTTCAACAGTCGTCACGGACGGGTTGGCCTCTACATCCGTAAAGATATCCACTTTCATACCAGCTTCTTTCAGATAATCAGCCGCTTTGTCCACAATTCCCATTTTTCGCAGTGTAGGGCCGGAAATCAGCATGGCATGGGAACCACCCAGTTTTTTTGCACATTCCGGAAGTTTTGCCATCGTTCCTGCACCTACCATAATATTCTGTGGAATAAAAAATTCAAATGCTTCCATAACTAATCAGCCTCTTTTCTTCTATATAACTATATCATATCATTCAAAACTCCATATTTCCGATCTTATGCCGTCATTCTGGAAAGTACACGGTCAATTGCCGCATCAATAACCAGATCCAGTTCTTTATCATCAGCCTCCGGCATAAGAGATGCTGCATCTTCATCCGAAATGATCTCAATAAGGCTGCCGAATTTTTCTTTGTATTTCACTTTGCAGACTGCATAAAATACAACACCAAGGAGACTCCATGCACCTACCATCATCCATTCCTGCATGATAAGTGTTCCGCCGGAACCCGGGATACAATACACCAGAACCATACAGCCGGAAAGGATCACTGCCATTGTACCTACAAATTTGTAAGCCGGTACACGATAAGGTCTTGGCATATCCGGTTCCTTTTTGCGAAGGATCAGGAAAGAGAGTGAAACCATACAATATGCAAGACAGCAGCCAAAGTTACCTGCATCGCAGATCCATACCATCATGACACGTCCTGCGAAAGGAGCGATCATCGTAAGGATACCTATCAGGATCAGTGCATTGACCGGTGTTTTGTGCTTTGGATGGAGTTTTGCAAATACTTTCGGAACCATGTAAGATTCTGCCATAGAATACAATGCACGGGAACCACCGATCATAAAGGAGTTCCAGGATGTAACAATACCGCACATACCACCTACGATGATAACCTTTGCCATCACCGAGGTTCCAAAGGCGTTTGCCATCGCATCTGCAGTTACCAGTCCTGTTGTACTCTGCGAAAGTGCAATCTCTTCCGGATTCAGAACATAACCAACTGCAAGGATTACAAAAGAATAAAATACAACTGCAAGTACAACTGACAGAATCATCATTTTACCAATCTTTTTGAGTGGTACATTGATTTCCTCTGCTGCCTGCGGGATAACGTCAAAACCAATAAAGAAAAATGGTGTGATGACTGCGACTTTCAGTACATTTTTTGCCATGGTACCGGTTGTCTCACCCATAAACATCTGTCCCTGAAGATTATCCACATTACCATTTATAACAGAAGCTACGATCAAAAGAATTCCTGCACCACCGATTATACATGTAAGAACTGTCTGAAGAACAGCAGCTGTTTTTGCTCCCATAATGTTGATCATCATGATTAAGAAGGCAACAATAATTGCAACGATCAGCCAGGAAGCATAGATATCAAATCCGGCAACTGTATAAAGATAGCCTTTCAGAAATCCCGGCCGCAGATAAGTGATGATCGTTGGAAACGCACAGGCTTCAAAACAGGTAACTCCTACATATCCAAGAATGATCGCCCAGGTACAGATAAAGGAACCGGTAGGTCCCATTGCCTTATAGCTGAATACGTGCTCACCACCACACTGTGGCATGGCTGCGGTAAGTTCTGCATAGGTAAGACCAACAAAGAAGATCATGACACCACCGATTGCAAAGGCAAGTGCTGCTCCGACAACACCACCGGCATCGATCCATGTTCCGGAAGATACAACCCAGCCCCAGCCGATCATTGCGCCAAAAGCGATTACAAGAATGTCCCATGCACTGAATACTTTATCAAATTCTGATTTTTTCTGTCCCATAGTCTTATTCCTCCTCGCTTCCAAATTTTCTTCTGATCAGTTCTTCCAGGTATTCTGCAGTTCCTTCTATTCCAAGATATGAGCTGTTCATAAGAATATCCCGGTTATGACGGTCGCCTCGGTTGCTGCCTGTCAGCGCCAGATGACGTTTATGGTATCTTTTATCTTTTTCCAGTAATAAGATCTTTGCATCTTTTTCAGAAAGGTTGTGACTCTCCATAATATTATGGATACGTACCTCATCCGGGGCATAAATAAATGCTCTTAAAAGATCAATATCTTTTGTATCCTTCAGGATATAATCTGCGGAACGGCCAATGATCACGCAGGATTCTTTCTCTGCAAGTTTTCGTATGATCTGCTTCTGCACATGGATCGCACGGTCAGTCAGATCCGCATACTTGGAAAACGAGCCACGTACATCGCCTTCTGCACCTTTACCGGCAATCGTTCCGCCCTCCTCTACTTTTTCCATGATCTCTTTCGGAATTCCGACCTCTTCAATGATCTCATCGACAAGATCACGATTATAAAATTTGATATTGAGGTCTTCCGCTATTTTTCTGCCAATGGCATTTCCTTTGGCTCCATATTCACAGCCAATCGTTATAACCAGATGTCTCATATCGATTTCCTCTCACACGAATTTTTGTTACCGTTTTTTCTTAACCACACTTTTATTCTGTAACAAAAAAGGCGCGCGAACCATACCCTGATGATCCGCGACGCCCTTGTCACTTTTATCTGTATTTATTTTTCCAGAGATTTGATCGTATCTTCAATGATAGCAACTGCTTTATCGCACTCTTCTTCTGTTACGATAAGCGGTGGGATCATACGGATAATGTGTGCTCCGATCGCAGTGATCAGAAGCTTTCGATCCAGACAGCCATGTTTCACATCTACCCCGCCAATGGTATCATCAAATTCCACACCTACCAGAAGGCCCTGATGTCTTACTTCTTTTACATGCGGAAGTTTTTCCAGTTTGGATGCGAAGTAATCGCCGACTTTCTTTGCATTTCCTGCAAGATCTCTGTCAAGAAGTTCATTCACTTCTGCAAGTGCTGCTGCACAGCTTACCGGATGTCCACCAAAGGTTGTTCCGTGAGAACCTGCTGTAAATGCTTTGGCAACTTCTGCTGTTGCACAGATTGCACCGATCGGCATTCCGCCGCCAAGTGCTTTAGCCATGGAAACAATATCCGGTTTGATGCCATAATTCATATAAGACATTACAGCACCTGTTCTGCACCATCCTGTCTGTACTTCATCGATCAGAAGGAGCATATCGTTTTCATCACAGAATTCACGAAGTCCCTGCATAAATTCCATTGTTGCAGGATGTACACCACCTTCGCCCTGTACCGGTTCGACCATGATCGCGATCGTATTTTCGGTACATGCATCTTTGAATGCCTGCAGATCGTTGTACGGTGCATAAGAGAATCCATAAGTCATTGGTCCGAATCCAACCTGACATCCGTTAGCCGGCTGACCTGTTGCTGACATGGCACCGAAAGTTCTTCCATGGAATCCCATCTTTGCAGTTACGATATGATAACGGTTCGGTCCGTATTTTTCAATACCATATTTACGTGCCATTTTGATCATTGCTTCGTTTGCTTCTGTACCGGAGTTCTGATAGAAGATCTTGTCCATTCCGATCGTTTCACAGACTTTTTCAGCAAGCAGTGCCTGTGGAATGGTATATGGATAGTTAAAGGTATGCATGATGTCTTCTACCTGATCTTTGACAGCAGCTACAACTTTCGGGTTACAGTTTCCTGCACTGTTTACTGCAATACCAGCATAAAAATCAAGATATGGTGCTCCGTTTTCATCGTATATATACATGCCGTCTGCTGTCTCAGCAAGAAAATCAAAACGTTCATAAGTCTCGATCATGTACTTGTTTACTTTGTCTTTGATGTCCTGAAAAGTTAATCCTGTGTCTTTTAATTTCATTGCTGTGTCCTCCCATATCTTTAAGATAATAAAAAAAAGCAAAGGCAGATTTCCGTTACCGGTAAGCGCCTTTGCTTTGTTTTTTCTGTATATTATTTTGTACAACATTACAATATCACTGACACTATTATTTGTCAATAGATTTTTTACCAAAAAGATTTTTGTTGATTTTAAAAGACTTTTTGTATTTTAGAGATATATTATGCAATTTTCTTTTGTGCATTATATTGTACATTTTGTTTCTGTATGTTATTACGTTTTGTTTGTTCTGCCATTCCGCTTCCTTATCACTGTTTTCCGTGATAATCAAGGAAAAAGCAGGTACAGCAGGCCTTTTCCCCACTCTCATTCCGGTATATATGATCCTGGTCTGTCTCAAATTTGAACACCTGATCTTTTCGAATCTGACAGCTCTGTCCATGACATTCTACAGTCAGCACACCTTCCGTCACAACCAGATACTCGCGGGTCTTCTCACCATGACTTCCACTCACATAAATACCGCCGGGCTCAACTTCGATCCGATACACTTCTATAAGGCGTGTATCTTCATACGGCAGGCAGGTCCAGACACGGTACTGTCCTTCCAGTTCCTTGGTCGGAAGCAGTTCTTCCGGTGTCACGAGACAGCAGTCTACTCTCGGCGGCTGGATCAGTTCCTGGAATTCGACTCGAAGACCGCTGGTGATCTTTCCAAGCACTCCAAGCGATGGATTAGCTGTTCCTCTTTCAATCTGCGCCAGCATGCTTTTGCTGACACCAGTCTGTTCCGCTGCCTGATCCAGGCTCATACATTTTGATTTTCGAATTCTTTTCAGATTTGCCGCAACATTTTTTGATAAATAATCCATAATTTATATCTTTTCTTTCTCTGTGAGCATTGATGCTTTCCACTCAGTTACGCTTAAGTGCCATTTTATTTCAGAAATTCATCGACATCTATTCCTCTGAATGACCGGATCGTCGGGAAATATCTGTGTTCCGGCGGTTCTTTTTCCTGGGTATACCAGATTCCTTTCAGCCCGCTTTCCCAGGCACCTTCAATATCCTTTTTTACGTTATCACCGATAAATGCACATTCTTCCGGGCGAACTCCCGCCTTTTCCACACAGATATCAAAAAAATGATAATGTGGTTTCTCTACCCCCGCTTCTTCGCTGGTAACAATAAAATCAATATATGATGTCACACCAATTGCTTCCAGTTTTCTGTACTGAACGTATGCAGTCATGTCTGTCCCGATTCCGATACGGATTGTTCTTTTTTTCAGCTCTTTCATAAATTCCAGGATTCCCGGATTTGACTGTATATGCTGAATAAATGTGTCCCAGTAGGCATGATACATATTTCGCGCATGCGGAAAAAGTGGCTGTTCGAGAAGTTCCAGCATACACTGCATCCGCAGCATACGGCTGTGGATTGCAGCAATATCTGTTCCGATCCGGTCTGTCATGATTCGTCCGGCCTTTCTGTAGCAGGCCTGCATCTCGTCTGTTGTAATCCCAAACGAATCCCTGCAGTATACAGCCAAAGCTTCCATTCCATAAATATGATTTTCATCATAACTGTATAAGGTATTGTCTATGTCAAAAATGACCGCTTTTATCATCATGTTTCTCCTTGTCTGTTTTCCTGATTTCTATCTTACCCTATTCTTTTCCTTTTGACCATATAAAAATGCCGGTGCACATCTGTTTCTTTCAGATATACACCGACTTCTTCTTACTCTAAAATATGCTCTCTTCCCATGGAAATGATCGTTCTTACGTGATCATCTGCCAGAGAATAAAAAATAGATTTTCCGTCTCTGCGGGCCTTCACCAGTTTATTCTGCTTGAGGATACGAAGCTGATGGGACACTGCGGACTGGGTCATGTTCAGGACCTTTGCCAGATCACAGACACATACTTCAGATTCAAACAGCACAAACAGGATACGGATACGGGTAGAAACAAACAAAGTTCTGATCGCATTCAGCACTGCAATGATCATAACTCCGACATCTGCAAAAATCGCAACCCACATATTGGCAATACCCACTGCACCAAGAATCAGACAGATTACCTTGATTCCGATTGCAAAATAAATATTTTCATATACAATACGCATACATTTCTTTGCGATGCGGATAGCTTTCACGATCTTCATCGGATCGTCATCCATCAGAACTACATCAGCAGCCTCAATCGCTGCGTCAGAACCCATAGCTCCCATTGCGATACCGATATCTGCTCTGGAAAGTACCGGAGCGTCATTGATACCATCCCCAACAAAGGCAAGTTTCTCTTTCTCTGTCTTTTTTGCGAGAAGTTCTTCTACCTTACTTACTTTATCAGCCGGAAGAAGTTCACTGTATACACGGTCTACACCAAGCTCACCTGCTACCTGCTGTGCAACCTTATCAATATCGCCCGTCAGCATGACCGTCTCTTTAATGCCATTTTTCTTAAGATTTACAATTGCCTCTTTTGAAGTCGGTTTCAGGACATCCGAAATCAGGATATGCCCTGCATAAGCTCCATCGATTGCAACATGAATGACCGTTCCGACCTGATGGCACTCTACTGCCTCCACGCCGATACGTTTCATCAGTTTTGTATTTCCGACTGCAACAGAGATTCCGTCCACCTTCGCCGTAACACCATTTCCGCTGATTTCCTTTACATCTGTGACACGTTTCTGGTCAATTTCCTTACCGTAAGCAGTTTTCAGGCTGCGGCTGATCGGATGTGACGAAAAACTTTCTGCCAGTGCTGCATATTCCAGAATCTTTTTTTCTTCCATCGTGTTATGATGAACACCTACAACTTCAAACACACCCTTGGTCAGGGTACCGGTCTTGTCAAATACTACATATTTTGTCTGGGCCAGAGTTTCCAGATAATTGGATCCTTTGACCAGAACACCGGCATTGCTGGCTCCACCGATTCCCGCAAAGAACCCCAGCGGAATACTGATGACTAGAGCACACGGGCAGCTGATTACAAGGAATGTCAGGGCTCTGTAGATCCACTGGCCCCACATTGCAGGATTGTGAAGGAGCACGAGATTTACAAGCGGCGGCAGGATTGCCAGTGCAAGTGCTCCATAACATACTGCCGGTGTATAATAATGGGCAAATTTTGAAATAAAATTCTCAGATCTGGATTTACGGGAACTGGATTCTTCAATCAGTTCCAGAATCTTCGATACGGTCGATTCGTCAAATTCTTTTGTTGTCTTAATCTTCAGTACACCGGTCATATTGATGCATCCGCTGATGATCTCATCTCCCGCTTTTGCACTGCGCGGAAGGCTCTCACCGGTCAGTGCACTGGTGTTGAGGCTACTGTTTCCTTCTACGATCACGCCATCGATCGGGACTTTTTCACCCGGCTGTACGACGATAACGGAACCAACCTCAACTTCATCCGGATCTACTTTTTCTAACTTACCATCGTTTTCAATGTTAGCATAATCCGGGCGGATATCCATCAGTTCGGTAATGTTACGGCGGCTCTTTCCAACTGCATAGCTCTGGAAAAGTTCACCGATCTGGTAGAACAGCATAACCGCGATCGATTCGTTATAATCGCCGCTTTTTTCATAAACTGCCAGCGTAAATGCACCGATCGTTGCAATGGCCATCAAAAAGTTTTCATCGAAAACCTGACCATTTTTGATTCCTTTAAATGCTTTCTTTACAATATCATATCCGATAACCAGATAAACTGCCAGATAGCAGATAAATCTCGGAATTCCCGTAATCGGAACGAAATGCAAAACGATCAGTAACACCGCTGCTATGATGATACGTGCCAGCATTTTTTTCTGCTTTTTATTCATAACCTCTTTCCTCCCGCCATTTATTTAAATGCCCTGCCGCATCCGCAGCAGAGCATTCTCATTTCATCTTATAAATAAATCTCGCAATCGTCTTCTACTTTCTTACAGTTCTTCAGAACTTCTTTCATTACGCTGTCCGGATCCTGCCCTTCTTCAAATTCTACTTTCATCTTGAGCATCATGAAATTCACGCTTGCATCTTTAACACCTGCTGTGTTCTTAGCTGCTTCTTCCATTTTATTTGCACAGTTTGCACAGTCAACTTCAATTTTGTAAGATTTCTTCATAGTAGTATTCTCCTTCTCATATATGTTTTATTCACGTTTTCATATGAACATTCATTCATATGTTTGATTGTATTATAACACTACCCTCATATATGTCAATATATTTTAAAGAACTTTTCAGACGATTTATGCACAAAAAAATCCTCTCAGTATTGTAAAAATATACTGAAAGGATTTTCTCTCTTTTATTCCTTCACCAGCAGTGCCACTGCTTCTGTCCACACGGTCTCGCAGAACTGGTCTACACAACAGGCTTTTTCAAGTCGATATCCCGCCTGCAAAAATGCCTCCAGATCACGTGCAAGACTGGTTGCTTTACAGGAGACATACACAATACGGTTTACCCCATAGGAAAGGATCTTCGGCAGTGCTTTCGGATGGATTCCATCGCGAGGTGGATCCAGGACGATCACATCCGGCTTCTCAGTCAGATCATCCAGAATCTTCAGGACGTCACCGGCAATGAATTTACAGTTATCCAGTCCGTTCAGCTTCGCATTCTCTCTTGCTGCTGCAACTGCATCTTCCACGATTTCCACACCGATCACTTCTTTTGCTACCGGAGCAAGCAGCTGCGCGATCGTTCCGGTTCCACTGTAAAGATCAAACACTTCCATTCCACTCGTATTCTGGATATAATCACGCACAATATTGTACAGTACTTCCGCAGCCAGTGAATTCGGCTGGAAGAAAGAAAATGTGCTGATGCGGAATTTCAGTCCGAGCAGTGTCTCATAGAAATAGTCCTGTCCATAAAGTATCCTTGTCTCATCGCTCTGAACTACATCTGAAAGTGAATCATTGAGAATATGCATGATTCCAACAATCCTGCCCTCCAGTGGAAGAGCCAGAAGCTGATCTTTCAGCGCTTCCAGATCATACTCTTCCTGAGTGGTCGTTACAAGATGCACCAGAATCTCACCGGAAGTAACACCTCTTCTCAACATCAGATGCCGCAGATAACCGGTGTGCTGCAGTTTCCTGTAATAAGAAGCTCCTTTTTCTCTGAAAAATTCTCTTACACAAGTCAGGATATCCGTCATATCCTTATGCACCAGCTTACAGTCGTCAGTATTCAGGATATCATACGTACTTCCTTTCTTATGCAGGCCAAGGGACAGGGGGCCGTCTTTGACCTCATCTCCAAAAGAAAACTCCATTTTATTGCGATATCCGAATTCGATCGGGCTTCCGTGAATACCCTCCCATTCAAAAGCTGCATTTCCATTCTCATCTATCTGACCACCCTGGATCAATGCCTCTTCCAGAAGCTCTCGTATCTGTGTCTCTTTCATATGAAGCTGGTCTTCATAGGACATTGTCTGATACATGCAGCCACCACATGCCGGAAAATTGCTGCATACCGGTTCTCTTGTCTCCAATGGTGATTTTTCTATTACCTCCAGGATACGTCCCTGTGCCCTTCCGGAACGTTTCTTCTGAATCATAAAGCGTACCTTCTGTCCCGGAATTCCGTTCTTGATCAGAACCTTCTGATCCTCCACAAAAACATATCCCTTATTCGGGAAGTCCACCTTCTCTATTACACCTTCGTAAATTTCACCTTTTTTCATGCTTTCTATTCCTCATTTATATATTTGAAACACTTGCATCCAGCTGTCTCTTCGTAACCCTCACTCTTTTGTCTTTGACAGAGCAGTAAAACAGCCCCGGTTATCTGCCGGAGCTGTTTGAACTTCATGCTACGCTTACTCTGTTGCCATTCTCTCTGCAAGCAGTCATCTTACTCTTCTTCATCCTCGAAGTAATCATCAAAATCATCATCAAAATCTTCTTCAAAATCTTCCAGATAATCCGGAGCAAAGAAGCGATATACTGCAAATGCGATTCCTGCAACTGCTGCAACTGCGCCTATGATAGCCAGTACCCAGAGGACTGTATTTTTTTCTTTTTCGTCTTCTTTTTTCTTTAAAGCAGCAAGTAAATCCTCAATTTTCTCGTTCAGGTTTAAATTATTCAGATTCATGACGGGCACCTTCCTCTCACTCATTTATAGGTCATAGTATACCACTAATTCATCCATTTTACCATATTTTCTCGCAAATTTTCGATTATGTTTCTGCACCTTATCCATCCAGAACTTCTGATACACCAATCCGCTCCCCAAGTTTTACTCTTGTCTCAATTCCCTTTTCGGAATTCATAAAGATGTCTGGATCAGGCAGTACCCGTTCCTTCTGTGTCATCAGTATAACCGTCGAACCACCAAATGCGAAATTTCCTTTTTCTTTTCCCCGTTTTACACGGCCACGAAGTGGTACATTCTCAATCCTGCCGACCATCAACGCTCCGACTTCCATCATCAGAACAGTCCCAAAATTCACAGTCTTCAACAACGCATATTCTCTTGTATTTTCTTTGTAGATTGGATACACATCATTGGCAACCGGATTGACCGTATGCAGTTCACCCGGAATATGCACTCTCCGGGATTCAAATCCATCATCTATATAGATATATCTGTGATAATCGTCCACACATAAACGGAACACCCAGAGAAGTCCGCCTTCGTATCGTTTCGCCAGAACCGGATTCTTCAGAAGTTCAGCAACTGTATAGGATGTATGTTTGATTTTTACATGACAGTTCTCACTGATCGGATAAACACTCACCCTGCTGTCGCAGGGACTGACAAAAGCTTTCGGTACCATATCAATTTCTCTGGCACCCTCTCGAATCTGTCTGGTAAAAAAATCATTGTACGACCAATACTTTTTCGGTTCATAATCTCTCATATCAATTCCTGCATGTCTTATAAATGCCGGAACCGCCAGTGCAGATACTCTGGAGTCCAGAATTCTGCCCCCAATCTCTGAAAGTACAGGATTTACAAGAGGTTTAAGTAAAGCCCTGCCAATCGCAGAGCCATACATTTTTTCCAGGAATCTGTCCTGAAACGAATCATTTTCAGTTACATGACCTTTTCGGTCTGCCGTATATGTTGTCATGCTGCTCCTTTCAACTTCCTGACCGTATGATAATGAGCCCACCATCCTTCTTTGTAAAAAAGAATAAACAATACCGCCACTGCCACAACTGCAACCAATACCACCAGTTCCTGATTGGTCGGCTTACGGAAACGGAAATTAAAAATAAACAAGAATCCTACGATCAGCATCGCTGCATGAAGCAATCCCACAAAATAACGAAATCCCGGGAAAAATACCGATGCCACAAACAGAAGCGGCATGATCACAGCCATAGATGTGATTGGAAGTCCCTGATAGTACTTGCGGTTCTCAGATGTCTCGCTCTGGCGTTTTGCCTCCATCACATTAAAGTATGCAAGACGGATCACTCCTGCCATCCCGTAAAATGCAAGGATCGCAATGCTATATGCTTTACACATTCCAAGTTTGTAGCCCAGAATGATTGGAAAAATCCCAAAACAGACAATGTCACAGAGAGAATCGATCTGAATGCCAAAGGATTTCTCATCATCGGTCCGGTTCTTCTTTGTCCGGGCTATCTTTCCATCAAACATATCACACAGTCCGGAAAAAGCCAGACAGGATACTGCCAGCGTAAGCCTCCCATCAATCGCACAAAACATACCCAGTATGGATGAAACAAGACTGATATATGTAACAACTACTGTATAATCATAAAATCCTATCATTCGTAACTCTCCTTATTATCTTTGCCATGCCCCTGTCCGATCGTAAGCTGTGCCACAATCGTAAAAAGTGCACTGATCAAAAGCTCCCCATAATAACCAAGTCCTCTGCTGAGAACCATCCCCGGCAGAAGTAATGTGCCAAATACCGGGGTGAATATTGTCAGGAACAACGTCTCACTGATTCCCATACCTCCCGGAAGCGGAAGCATATCTACAGAAACCGAGATCACTGCCTGAAGAAACAGCACCGTCCAGAATCCTGTTCCTGACAGTGAAAATGCTTTATATACAAACCATGTTACTGCAAACATTGCCATTCTCTGTACAAATGTGATCGCAATGATATTCACGATCACTCTCGGATGTGTCTTCAGATAAGCAGCTGTATCTCTGTAAGTATCCATGGACTCTTCCAGTTTTTTCAGCCTTCCTTCTTTGTGACGAAGAATACGGAATTTCTCAAGAATCGAAAGTCCCCATACAAGAAATGATCTGGCAAGCAGTGGATGAAATACCAGAATCGTCATAAAAGTCACACAGAAAATATTCAGCCCCAATCCCAGATAGAAAACAGGAAGAATTCCTTCCAGATACTGATGCAGGAATCCTCTTCCAAACACAGCCACTCCGATACCAACCACCACCAGCACCAGCTTATAGGTGATCGTAATGATCATCAGAATAACCGCAGAAACTGGAATAGATATGTTTTTCTTTTTCATATAATATGCCTGCATTGGCTGTCCACCACTCGCAGATGGTGTAATACAGCTGAAAAAGAATCCTACCGATGAAAAGAGAAAACAGGTCCTTTTTTTCAGTTTTATTCCATAGGACCGCATCATATACCATATGATGATCGACTCACCCCAGATAAAGAATGCCACCAGTGCAAGCCCGGGCACGAGCCATCGTTTATCCGCACTCCGAATGGCATCCATCATAGCTCCGAGATCTTCTCCATGAAACACTCCATAAATTGTGAGCACAAAGACAATGATCAGGAAAGCTCCATTAAAGATCACTCTTCTATTTTTTTTCATAAGCAGCTCACCCTTCTGTAGATTTCAGAATCTTTTTCTCGATCCTGCTGCCAAATCTTTCGTAAATTTTGTACAAATTTGTGTTTCTTCCGATACAGAAACACAGTTCTGCAAGAAGGATTCCTCCTGCCACGTCCACCAGAACATGCTGTTTCGTCAGCAATGTAGAGACAAACACAAGAATTGCCAGCACTGCCGACACTCTCTGGTACCATACCGGAATTTCTTTTCTTCCGCGGATACCCAGATAGCAGAACCAGCTGACCAGACAATGAATAGACGGAAACAGATTATCTGCTGCATCAATAGAGTACAGCCACAAAGCAAGCTGATTCCATAATCCTCCATCTGTTATCACTGGTCTAGTATTCGTTGTGGGATACAAAAGAAAGAAACCAAGGCAGATACATCTTGATATAAAATCTCCTGTAAAAAACTGGTACACACTGTGTCGATCCTGCCTGGCAATCAGAATGTAATTGACGATCCAGAAAAGATAGCATCCAAAATAGATAATCAGAAACTGTGGGACAAAAGGAAGGCTCCTGTCCACAGCAGTTTCTATATTGTGGTGGTACCATCCACCTGCGATCATTCTGGAACCTGAATAAACAAGACAATTAAATACAAACGAAAAAATAACCGGGAAAATTCCATATGCAGGGAGTATCCTCGTGAGACCTTTTAAAATTTTTTTCATTCTGTACTCCCTTCGAATTTTCATGTATCCAGTATATCATTCATTAAAAGGTAAAACAACTAAAGTACAGAAACTTTAAGATTTCTTAAGAAAATTATAAAAAGTTATATTTTCTTAAGTTTTGCAAAGGCAGCGAACATTTTTTTAACTCCGACTTTGTCAAAATCTACAGTAACCTCATAATCTCTGCCGCCTTCTACGATATCCTTAACGATGCCAACACCAAATTTAATGTGACGGACCGTATCCCCAACACCGTAATCCAGGGAATCCGCTTTCGTTACCTTAAAATTCTGTGGCTGAAATGCCTTCGTATGGAAGCTTTTCTTCATCTGCAGATAGCTGTTGAGCGGAGATTTTGTCTCCGGGATCTTTGGTTTGTGTTCCTGAACAGTATGTCCAAGATCCACCAGTTCCCGTGGAATCTCTCTCACAAATCTGGAAACGCGATTATACTGCGTTTCCCCACGCACCATACGCTGCTGCGCACTGGTCATAGTCAGTTCTTTCATGGCTCTGGTGATTCCCACATAACAAAGCCTGCGCTCCTCTTCCAGCTCCGACTGGTCACCGGAAAAGATGCACATACTGCTCGGGAACATGCCATCTTCCATTCCGGCAAGGTATACATATGGAAATTCCAGTCCCTTTGCACTGTGCAAAGTCATCAATACTACATAATCCTGATTCTCATCTACAGAATCAATATCCGCGATCAGCGCAATTTCTTCCAGGAATCCAGATAATGTTGCCTCTCTGTTCTCAGCCTTCATTGTCTCTTCATAAGAAACCGTTTTGGATATCAGCTCATCGATATTCTCCACCCTGGCTCTGGATTCTTCTGTATCTTCTGCTTTCAATTCATCCACATAACCGGTCAGATCTATGATTTCCTCCAGAAGCTCCGATACAGAATATGCCTGCGCTTTGCTCTTAAGTGACTGGATAAATGTAACAAATCCATCCACTTTTGAAAGACTGCGTCCGATCGACGGCACTTCCTCTGCCACACGGAGTGCATCATAAAAACTGATATTCATCATGTCGGCATAATCCTGGATTCTGCCGACCGTTGTTGCTCCGATTCCACGCTTTGGTACATTCAGGATTCTACGTACCGCAAGATCATCCGCTGCATTGTCTACCGTTTTCAGATAGCAGAGCAGATCTTTGATTTCTTTACGTGCATAGAAGTTCACTCCCCCTACGATCTTGTAAGGAATGTTTGCAAGCAGACACTTCTCTTCAAAAAGACGGGACTGCGCATTTGTTCGATAAAGTACTGCACAATTATGATACTCTGCCGTTCCTTCTCTGTGTCGTCGGGCAATGTCCCCTACAACAAATTCGGCTTCCTCATATCCATTCATAAACTGTCGGAAATGGATTTTCTCACCCTCCGGGTTCTCTGTCCAGAGTGTTTTTTCTTTACGCTCTATATTATTTGCGATCACACCATTCGCTGCATTTAAGATATTCTGCGTAGAACGATAATTCTGCTCCAGACGAATAACTTTAGCATCCGGGAATACCCGCTCAAATCCCAGGATATTTCCAATATTGGCTCCACGGAATCTGTAAATGGACTGGTCATCATCACCGACTACACACAGATTCTCATACCTGGATGCCAGAAGACTTACAAACTTAAACTGTGCCGTATTGGTATCCTGATATTCATCTACCATAATATAGCGGAAACGTTCCTGATAACTCTGCAGAACATCGCCACAATTCTGGAACAATTCCACTGTCTTGCATATGAGGTCATCAAAATCCAGTGCATTATTCCGACGCAGTGCTGCCTGATATTCACGATAAACCTGCGCCGCTCTTTTCTGGTTAAAATCAGCGCCTGCATTCATTTCCATTTCATCCGGAGTCAGCAGCTCATCTTTTGCATGTGA
>PPYF01545461.1_pt1 | contig 23890 bp, 12 predicted proteins | sample 1559871 | NCBI WGS metagenome assembly PPYF01 (sample SAMN08240021, study PRJNA423297) | Human gut metagenome, whole genome shotgun sequencing project. | reverse complement strand
CGGGATCAACTTCTTTCATTAAATCTAATGTATGCGTGGACATATTGCTCAAGCAATTCGGGCGACATATCCCCCGCCCAATCGTTCCAAAATCATATGCCATTCTATATCCGAACATCTGTGTCCCTTTCAGAAAAACATCTGATACCAACTTAATCTTATCCGAAGTGAAGAACTTCATAAAAGATGTTTTATTAGCTAAAGTAATATACTCTGCCAAGTCGGACAGTAGTGACATTCCATATCCACCCGAATAAAGCTGAGGACGGTGCTGATGAATACTATTATCTCTTTTCATTCCTTCATCATCTTTCTCTTCTACATATATGGTAGAAGCAATGGAAGAAAATCCTTTGGCAATTAACTCATAATCATCTTCTATACAGCCTTTATGTATCAAGACTGCAGATACCCATGTTCTATTCTTTCCTTTATGGGCCATATTATCTGTCTTATCAACCAGATAAGAAGAAAGTCTCGTCACATCTTCTCTTTTCAACTCTTTCTTCAGCAAAAGAAGAGGAATCATATATTGGGAAGGAGCACCGATGTCCCGGTACCACCAATTTCCAGAATCTGGATTAGCTATCCGGAAATAATCTAACCCAAGAATTATTTTCTTTCGCAATTCCTGCTCATGAAATAATTTATTTCCGGGTTTACTATAAGCCAATGCCATGTTCTTTAATCTCTTGAGATGACGCTCTGCATCGAAATAGAAAGTCACTGTCTTATAATCAATATCTTTCCAGCTACCATCAGTTTGCATAACAGCCAAATCCTTTTCTGCTTGAGAAACGTCTACCGAATCCGACAAATATTCTTCTAACAATCTATTATATAAAATCTCTATATCTTTCTGTTTCTCTACAGCATAGCCGTATTCTCCCCAAAAGCATAGCACCAGACATATAAGTAGTAACCTTTTCATAATCATTCTTTATCTATAATCATCACCGCTGCGCTCATTGCCGGAACGGAGACTTTAACATATTCATTTTGTGGTTGATATTTCTCTCTCATATTTAGTTGAAAACTTCCATCAGTCAAAGCCACACTCCACATATAGTCTAACGCCCATAAAGCAGAAGCAAAAACATTGCTCACTCCTATTTTTCCACCTTGAGAGACTGTATTACATTCTGCCATACGATAAGTAATTCCGTGTTTTTGACATAAAAAATTCAATACTTGCAAATAACCTGATAAATGATTATCCGGTTCCAATATAGTTTTCCAATTTACTGTAGCATTCTTACCTGGTGAATTGTAATGATGTCCGGTCATCAAACTTATTCTGGAAGAGTAACTGTTCAAGAAAGACTCAAACCAACGGATATCCCCAGCAACTGCTGGCCCTGCTATAGTAATGTCAGGTAACCTCTCTTTTATCTTCGTATAATGTAGAAACCATTCTTTTTCATAATCGCTTATTGCATAATTTACAGGACGCAGATGTTTGTAATATAAATCAGGTTCATTACCTATCTGAAGAGCATAAAGAGCATTCTTTAATCGTTTTGCTACATATACAGCTTCATCCGAGTTTTTCTCAGGATTATTCTCTCCCAGATTCAGTCCCCAGATAACCTTCCATCCAGTTAAATCTACAAATTTTGAAAAAGTATCTACATCTGTAGTAGTTAAAGAATCCTTCCTCATATAATCAATGCGTGGCATACCTGTCCATGAAATCTTATCACTGCTATTTCCTCCTAATCGTAAAACGCCATTTCCTAAATTCTTCATCATTTGAATCAATACAAGATTATCAGGATGCAGATAACGGGAGTTATCGGTCAACTGAGACATTTCATAGCTAAATCCCAAAAAGTCAGAAGGTATGATGGTATGTAACCGATAATCGGAAAGTACAGTAACAGTAACAGGTACTTCTTTTTCACCTTTTATATCCAGCCCCAATACAACAGGTGTTCGGATAAAAAGTAGTACAACTATAATGAAGTGCAACTTCTTCATATATCTATAATTTTATTATTTTTCGGTAAAAACATCTACAACACTACTTCCTACGTAATCGCCCACAGGCAAAGTAAAAATAATATTGCTACCTTGTTCTGTTATAGTAACCCCGCTCTTCTCCATCATCTTTTTATTTAGAGTTAACGTTACATTTGCTTGTGTATATGTAGGATCTGACACAGCAATAGTATAAGTGTTACCTTTTTTTTCAATAAAGACAATAGAAGGCTTATCAGATGATATCACTAAACCATCGTCCATCTTTGTACTGGCGCTTTTATAAAAAACAAATCCATACTTATTGCCTTCACGTATAGCCTGAACCGAACCATCATTTTGTGCAATATAAAGATCTATTTGCTCAGCTAAATCCCGAAATGCATTTATAGACTTATCCGGTACAACAATATATTGATAACTGGCATTCTCCGGATTAAGTCCGTGATTTATCCAGACACTAAAAACATTCTTATCTATAAGCCCCGATTCTCCTGTAGCATTGATATCTTTCCAAGAACCTGCTTGAGACATATTTTGTATAGTAACATTATCTGTTCCTCTAAAAATATACCCTGTGTTATTATGATATACCCATTTCAATTGCTTCAATTGCATATTACTGTTTGATGGCAGTTGCTTTTCTTGCCCATCATTATAAATAACCTCACCATTCAATAAATTCTGTTCTACAGAAGTCAGAACATTATCATTCTGAACATAGGAAATATCACTGCCTATACAGAACATCATATTATCAAAGAAAAAATATGCTTTATTAGCTTGCAATTCATTGTATTTACCCTTATAAGCAATAATTCCATTTACACCATCACTAACGCCTCCACCAAACTCGTTATTACCAATCTGATAACCTTCTAAAGACGTCTTATCCTGATTACCAATAGCAGTTGTACCAGGAATACGAGTCCAATCCCAGACCGGATATATATTATCATACTCCTTACCTGTTGTCATTATATTCGTAGCTCCTAAAGGAAGATTATACCCCTTTATGTTTTCATTATTCAAGGATTCTGTTCCATAAGTACGCTTTGATATTATTTTTGCGGACATATAGAAATTCTCACCATGTTGTGTCATCATATCTGATTTCCAGAAATGTTTGTTCACATTTGCTTTAGGAAAAGCGGTTCCACTATTTATATGATTTATCCATGCTCTATAAATCCCGGCATTGGCAGGATCGCCAACGACCGCCCTTTCCAAGACATCCACAGGAACTGTAGTATACTCAGACGTAGGACGTGATATATTTCGCCCTCTAGTTCCAAAATCGATAGAGTTTCGGAAACTAAGTAAAAGATGTCCCTCTAAAAGTAGTTTCTGAAATATTTCTTTCTTTTCAAGAGTAAATTCATTTGCAAACTGAGTATCAACAGACATTTCCATAAATTTTGAAACGTCATCAGTCAGCGACATTCCATATCCTCCCGAATAAATCTGGGCATGATGTTGATGGAAACTGCCATCTATTTTAATCCCCTCTTTCCCTTGTTCTGAAACAATTGACAATGTGGAAGCAATCGCCTTAAAAGCATGTTGTACTGTTGAATAATTATCCTCAGCACACCCTTTGTGCATTGCGATTTCAGCAATCCACGATAAATTCTTACCACCTCCTATATAACTTTCAATCTTATCTTTCAAATATGCTGCTGCCACAAGCATATTTTCATGTGAAATATGTCCCTTCAACAACAGAAGTGGTATCATATAAGCTTGAGGGGCACCGATATCATTATACCACCAATTATCCGAACAGGAAGGTGCCTTTTTCTTAAAACATAACAACCCCTTTTCTATTTGTTGTAACAATGTAGCATTATTGAAGAATTTGCTTTCAGGATGCTTGTAGTTTAATGCCATAGCTTTTAATCTGTTAAGATGGCCATTCGGTTTCCAGCCATCAGCAGATATTTGATCATTATAGTCAATATCCGTCCATGAACCATCTGCCTGCATTGACTTTGAGAAGCTTTCAATATTCTTATCATCTGGTATATCACTCAAGTAACTAGCAATCAATCGCTCTGTAATTGTATCAAGAGCTTTTTGTTCCTCAGGTGTATTGGTATACTCTATATTATCCTCATTGTAAATTTCGATCTCGGATATTCTATACCCGCCAGTATAGCCTAATCTCCCACGTAAGACCAATTCCACGTAGCGAGCTTCTTCCTTAAAACCCTCAAATGTACTAACTGCTTTTTCTTCTACATCATTCCTGGATATAACACTTACTATTTTATCTTTTTCTTTTCCAAAATTGAGGCTATACGCATTACATCCACGTTCATCAATCCAATGCACTACTATTTTTGATACTTCTTGTACGCTCCCTAAATCAATTAGAATAGAATGTTTATATGAGTCCGCAGATTCCCAATATGTTGTTAAATCACCATCAGTCATTAAATTAGCTTTTTCAGTATTAGAGCCTGAGCCAGTTATGCTATTAATTCTGGTTTCGACGGTCTTTCCTAAAGCCAAATTGATAGATTCTTCCGTATCAGGGTCCTGATTATCTTCTTCTTTTTCAATCACATCATTATCATGACAGGAAATAACAAAAGAGGAAAACAATAAAAGAATTGCACTTCCTTTCAAAAATTTAGTCAAGTTCACGGCATTAAATGTTAGTTTTTTAATTTTCAAAAATAAAAATCTCTTTAATAAGGAGTTAGTTCTATAATGAACTAACTCCTTACATTGCATAACTATTTAGTTATAATTAGAAATATCCAGGATTCTGTTCTTCCTCATCAGAACCACGAGGATTCAGTCGGTCAATATGCTTTTGAGGAATTGGACGCAATTTGTGATACTCTTGAATATTCTTCATTGCATCAGGATTCCATTTTTTTACATACTCAATTAATTTCTCACAACGCACCAGATCCTCCCATCTTGTATATTCACCTAAAAGCTCACGCCCTCTTTCATCCAACATAAAATCTACAAAATTCATCTTCAGGTCATCTGCCGTCACTTTTATATTTTCATAAGTAGATTCTGTATTTTCCATCTCACCACCTTCTTCTAGCCAATATTGAGGTACCTTTTTCTCGCCAGTTTTCCAGGAAGCACGTTCACGAATAATATTAATCAAATCAGCAGCTAAATTATAGTCCCCCTTACGACCTGCCGCTTCCGCAGCAATCAAATAAGTCTCGCCAAGACGCATACGTACCCATTCACGTACACCTTTTTGTTCATTTGCTGTTTCTCTTAATGGATCCTCGTATTTCAGCAAAATAGGATAATATCTGTTATTTTTACTTGGATCATTCTTATTCCATTGAAAATATTTATACTTATATGTTCTATTTTTGGGAGCATTTAAGCTATAATAGATTGCAGTATCTCCTATAGCCAAGGAAGAAGTCGCTTTATTACAATAATAGGTCCATTTAAAACTCTTATAAAAACGGGAATCATTTTTGCGGTCAAACAACTCAAACATCGTTTTATTGGTAGCACGATGAAAACGATAAGGACGACCATTAGCTATATCACGCATCATACCAGGTTGATCTTCATACCATGACCCCCAATATAAGTGAGATTTGTTCCCATCTCCATTATATATCGGATCAAGAGTAAACTGAATAGAAAAGATAACCTCACTATTCCCCATATTGTTAACATCCCACAAATCTGAATAGTTATTTAACAGAGTATATTTAGAACTGTCTATCACTCTTCTAGCATAGTAATAAGCACTATCCATATCAGTTGACAATTGCCCACGCTGATCAGTTATCGCACTACCACGTGTAAGATAAACTTTAGATAATAAATGAGCAGCGGCATATTTAGTAGCCTTACTTTGATCCGTACCTGTAGCTGATTCCCTGAGATGTTCTGCTGCATATCTTAAATCGCTAACAATTAGCTTATAAACATCTGCAACAGAAGAACGTTTAAAGTCTGTCTGAGGTTCTTGTATTGCTTCAGTGACCAAAGGTATCTTACCAAATTGCTGAACTAAATCGAAATAAAAGTATGCACGAAAGAAATTCATTTCAGCACCATAGCTCTCTTTCTCAGCCTCCGATATACTTGCTTCCGGCAGTGCGTCTAAGACAAGATTTGTCACTCCGATAGCTTTATAATGATTTTCCCACAAACTATACAATTTCGATTCTGTTGGTGACAAAGTTGCACTATATAAGTTATACGGATAACTTAATGCTCCCTCTGCACCTGTTATCAGGTCAGTACCTAACTCTGTAAGAACATTAGAGAACTCCCCACCAACTCCAAAACGCATATAAGCATATGTAGCATCAACAGCAGCCAGTATGCCTTGTTCTGTTTTATAAAAATCACTTGTAATACGGGGAACTTCTTTCTCAGAGAGAAAATCATCACAACCAGTATTTGTTAGGGAGGTAAACCCGCAAGCTATCGTAAGAATTATGCCGATACTTTTTCTATATTTTACAGCTTTCATTTTATTCTTATTTTATTAGTTTAAAAAGAAACATTCACACCAAATATCCAACTGCTTACACTCGGTGAAGCATAGGTTGCTGCTCCTTCCGGATCGACTCCTGTATAGTTTGTAAATACAAGAGGATTCTGGGCAGTAACATATAATCGGCAATTAGATAAAGTTGCTTTATTAACCAGATTCTTAGGTAATGTATACCCTAATGTTATCGTTTTTACACGTAAAAAATCCGATTTTTCATAATACAATGAGGACTCATACTCTATATTATCATACAGTCTGTTAGGGCGAGGATAAGCATTAGTCGGATTGTTTGGAGTCCAATAATCAAATTTCACACTATTATTACGATAGGACTGATGATTCACGCGAACTGCATTTCTCAACATTCCGCCTAAGGTTCCATAAAGAACAATATTCAGATCAAAGCCTTTATAAACAAATGTATTGCTAAGATTAAAAATATGTTTGGGACGTTTTTGTCCAAGGATCATACGATCATTGTCTGCGGTAATTTTATGATCTCCATCGATATCCAACAATTTAATCATTCCTGGTGCAAATTTGTGACCATTCTTATTATATTTTTCAATTTCAGCAAGATCCTCCGGAGAATCCTGCCAGATGCCTATTTTCTTATAATCATAATATACTCCAAGCGCTTCACCTATAAACCAGCTATTACCTATATCATCTACTTTTCCATTATACAATTCTACAATTTCTTCCTTATTAGTTGAATACATAAAGTCTGTAGACCATGTGAAATCTTTATTTTGTATATTTACCGTAGACAAACTAACCTCAATACCTTTATTTCTTGTTTTACCAACATTAGTAAGTACACTCGTATAGCCAGAGACAGCAGGTAACTGACGGTCAAGCAGCAAATCATGTGTATTTTGCAGATAAGCATCAACTGTTCCACTCAAACGTCCACGGAAAAAACTGAAATCAACCCCTACATTCCATTGCCCGGTAGTTTCCCAAGTCAATGTTTTATCCGGTAAACTAGAGGAAGTGTAACCAATAACCATATTTTCTCCATAATTATAGTACTTCTTTGATAACAATCCTTTTGTTTGATAAGGATTAATAGAAGTGTTGGCAGTTACACCATATCCAAAACGCAATTTCAAATTATCAAGTTTATCAAAATTCTTAAGAAAGTTTTCCTCATTTACTCTCCATGCTAACGAAAAAGCAGGGAAAGAAACCCATTTGTGTCCATCAGCTAGACGCGAAGAGCCATCATAACGCATTGAGAATGTAGCATAATACCTGCTTTTATAATTATAATTCAAGCGTCCCATGAAAGAAGCAAGGCTCCATACTTGATTATTACTATCATACCCTGTTATATCCAATGCTGATGCAATATCATTAAAAAGCAGATCATCCGAAGGTAAATCCTGAACAGTAGCACTTAAACTTTCGGTTCTATTACGCTGAATAGATTGCAATAAAGTAACTCCGATAGAGTGTTTTCCAAACTGCTTATCGTAAAATAACAGATTTTCAAAGGTATAAGCATAAGTTTGTTGAGTAGCATTTTTTGCCTGATTAGGATTGCCCTGTCTTGCATTTGAAGATAAGAAGGAATAATCCTGACGAGAATGAAAATCAATTCCAATATTTGCACGATACTTAAGTCCATCTAATGGAAGCTTGATTTCCCCATAATAGCTACCTAAGAAACGGTTAATTTTCAAAGGATTAACCACTGCGTTAGGTTCTAAGTATTGAAGAGGATTCCACCATTGAGAATCACCTCCTGAAGTCATCAATGTAGGAACTCCATCATCATCATACAATCGTCCAAGTGGATTCACACGCCAACAATCCTGGAAGTTAGAACCTCTATTCTGTAATGAATGACTGAAGTGCGACTGTCCGCCTATCTTCAACCAATTAGTTACTTCTGCATCAACACTCAACTTTACTGTATAGCGTGAGTAATCTTGATTCTTATAAATACCTTCATTCTTGAAGTATGTAGTATTAAAAGCAAACTGCATTTTATCACCTCCTCCTCTAATGCCAAGTTGGTGATCAGTCACTATACCTGTACGTTCTACTTCGTTCCACCACAAAGCACCGGAACGTACTTTGCTGGAATCATAATTACCGTTTTCATCATAAGCCATTGCAATAGATTGCCAAGTATAATCATCACCAGTAAACGAGGGTAATGTTTTATCCAGTTCCATATTAGGCAGTGCTGAATCGTATTGTCCAGCTGCTCTATAAGCTTCACGCACATACTCCGCATATTCTGCTCCATCCATTAATTCCAACTTGTTTTGAATGGTCTGAATACCATAATAGCCATTATAGTCAACCTGCACTTTCCCTTTCTTACCTTTCTTCGTTGAGATTATGATAACTCCATTAGCACCTCTGGATCCATAAATAGCAGTAGCTGAGGCATCCTTAAGCACCTCTATTGATTCTATATCACCAGGTGCAAACAAATTAGGAGCTGTTGAAATAGGAATACCATCCACAACATACAACGGATCATTGCCTGCTTTGATAGAACGTGTACCACGAATAAGAATAGACGGAGTAGCTCCCGGAGTCCAACTTGTGTTCTGTATCAATACACCCGGAACTTTACCCTGAATAGCCTCCGCTGCAGATAATGCCGGACTCTGCAAGAGTTTTTCAGAATCAACAGAAGTAACAGAGCCTGTCAAATCACGTTTTTTTACAGTTCCATAGCCTACAACTACAACCTCATCCAATTCTGAGGCAGCCTCAGTTAAAACAACATTCATCACCGTTTGCGTACCAATCTTTTTCTCAAGAACATTGTAACCAATATAGCTAAACTTTAAAGTCGAATTTGATGAAACATTTATTTCAAACTTTCCATCTACATCTGTTATTGTACCATTAGAAGTACCAACTTCCACTACACTGACTCCTATTAACGGTTCATTCTTCTCATCAGTGACTAATCCTTTAATATTTTTCTTTCCCTGACCATAAACAGTAAACAGAGATAAACACAACAATAGTAGGATTACAGAAAACCTTTTTCCTCCTATTTTTCGTTCACTTTTGTTTGTTAGCATAAAAATGTTTTTCATATTAATATATTTTAAATTGGTTCTATTTTTAAAAGGCATTTATTAAAAAGATAAATACCATTAAAGTATCAGTATACATAATTCACCAAAACTCAAATTATCAAAAAGTATTCTAATGATATTTTTTTAGCAATACCTCCAAAAATTAAAGAGTGTTTTTCCATATTCATCGTTATTTTTAGAAATTAATAATATAGTATCTTTTCTCAATACCCATAAAAAAAACTAATACACTATTGAAAACGTTTAATGTTGTTTCTACATGCAAAATTAGCGCATAAGCGATACGCATATATACAAGATCTCGCCAATATCATGCTTATATCCGCAATGCGCAAAGAGAATACATTTATGGCGAAATCGAATACAACTGCCTTTTAACGGGAGTTATCCCCTCAATCATAAAACTTAAGTTTTAACTAAATCTCATCTTATTAAAATAGAAATTCAACCAAATAGAATTTGGGAAAACTCGATCAGAGCACTATCTTTGTTGACCAGTTAAAGTTATTAATGCCAAGAAGACTACTACTCATGAAATATTATATTCAAATATCTTTGTTGCTACTATTTTGTTCTATACAAAATATCAGTTCACATAACCTTAGGCAAATTAGTAATCGTGACGGTCTATCAAACAGTTCCGTAACTTGCTTATTTCAAGATGAGAAACGATTCCTATGGATTGGTACTTATGATGGACTCAACATGTATGATAGTCAAAAAATATATGTCTATAAGCCAGATATCAATAATCAAAATAGCCTTTCAAGCAATGTCATCAGAAAAATCATAGAAACAGATAACTACCTATGGATTAGCACTAAATGGGGATTAAACAAACTATCGCAAAAAAGTAATGCAATAGAGGAATATTATAATGAATTTGGTGAAAATTCATATATTGCCAAAGACAATCAAGACTATTTATATGTATTCAATAGACCAAATACATTATCTCTATATTCGAACTTAGACAATAAATTTATAAACTTCCCTATCTATAAAGAGAAAGAATTAGACAATGTATCAAGTTTTATTGTTGATTCTCAAGATACGATATGGATTAATCATAAAGGTATAATGGAAAGGTATACCATATCCGGGAAAAAAACAAATAATCCTCAAATTGTCAGACATCCGGACTTTACACATCCCCACCTTATAAAATATGCCTTTTACAGTGACGAGAAAATAATTATGGTGGATTCTGAAGGAAACATATTTTACAAAGAAAAAGGAAAACTACATTTTATCAGAAAGCTAAAGCAATTGATTCAGGAAAGTGGTAAAATTGGAGCCATTATTTTTGATGACAACGATGTTCTTATCGGATTTGAGACAAATGGTCTTATACGACTTATGGCTGAACAAAATTACCAAGCAGAGAAGTTCAACATTAATTGTGGTATATTCTCTTTATGGAAAGATAAACAACAAGATATTATTTGGATTGGTACAGATGGGCAGGGGGTATATGCCTGGACAAAAGACGAATATACATTTACTAATATATTGCTCAATGAACTTCCGATCAGCAAGAAAAGGCCGATCCGCGCTGTTTACACTGATAAATATAATACTCTATGGTTAGGAACCAAAGACAATGGTATAATAAAGATCAACCATTATGATACTTCAAAAGAGTATTCAAATGATAATGTCATACACCTTACAACACAAGAAGGACTTACGAATAATGAAGTTTTTGCATTTGCACCAAGTAATGTATATCCAATTTTATGGATCGGTTCAAATGGACCTGGATTAAATTACTACTCTTTTTCAGACAATAAAATTCACTCATTAGCTAACAATACTAATCAAGATATCTCCCATGTACATTCCATGTGTGAAACAAACGACTCACTATTGTGGGTAGGTGCAGGAAATACTTTATTAAAAATAAACATTCAACAACAGAAACAAGGCCTTGAAGCTAAAAAGATTCAAGCATTCAATTTTGATGTTCCTCATAAACAGAAAAACAATCAAATATATTCTATATATCCAGAAAATGACTCCATTATTTGTATTGGAATGCGTGGTAATGGGGTCATCAGATTAAATTCTCGCACTGAAAATTATTCTTTCATTTCTTTTGATAGAAATGGTATAGCCCCCATGAGTGATATATTATGCATATATCAAGACCAACATGAAGATATATGGTTAGGTACAAGTTATGGATTAACCAAACTGAAAATCTCATCTAATGGTAATTATGACTATAAGAATTTTAATGAGAATGAAGGTTTACCCAATAATACAATACACGGAATTATTGAAGACAAAGAAGGACATCTATGGTTAAGCAGCAATACCGGCATTATATTATTTGATTCCCAAAAGAATACGTTCAGGAACTTTAATCATAGAACGGGCTTAGATATAACAGAATTTAGTGATAATGCATATTTTCAAGACAAAATAAACAACAGATACTTTTTTGGAGGAGTAAATGGCGTAGTCTGGATAAAAAAAGAGAAAAAAAAGAAAAACAACTTTGTGCCTGATATTCACTTTACAAAAGTAAGAATATTCAATAAGGAATATAACATTCATGAGTTTGAAAAAAAAGATAGTAATTCTCAAAATATCGTGTTGAACCATAATCAGAATTTCTTTGCAGTCTCTTTTGTAGCCACAGACTTTATTAATGGCGAGAACTGCAGATATTCTTATAAACTTGAAAATTTCAATAATGTATGGATGGATACACGCTCTAATGAAGCGCAATTTACAAATATCCCTCCCGGAGATTATACATTGAAAGTAAAATACAATGATGGAGGAAATAGCAATGACAATTTAATCAAAAGTATCCGTATCATCATTCTTCCCCCTTGGTATCAGAGTATTACAGCCCAGATAATATATGTATTATTGATTATTGGGGTAGGATTGGGATTTTGGCATTATATCCGGCGGAAATACGAACGAAGAAAAGCCGCCATGTCCAAAAAGTTAAATGAAAAATATAAGGAAGAAATGTATGAAGGTAAACTACGTTTCTTTACCAACATCACACATGAATTCTGTACACCACTTACCCTGATTTATGGTCCATGCGAAAGAATTCTGCAGCATGAGAACAGTGATGTTTTCATTAAAAAATATGCCCAGATTATAAAATCAAATACAGAGCGTCTCAATAGCCTGATACAAGAAGTAATAGACTTCCGTCGCATGGAAACCGGCAATCAAATATGCCATATACAAGAACTGAATATCAGCAAATTAGCAAAAGACATTATAGATTCATTTGGTGAGTTGGCAGAACAAAATCAAATCCATCTGGAAACAGATATCAGTCCAGATATTATATGGAAGAGTGATTATAGCGGATTTACTAAGATTCTAAATAATCTTATTTCGAATGCATTTAAATATAGCCCCGAAAATGGAACAATACGTATATCCATAAAAATAGAGGTAGATAAACTAAATATTCAAGTCTATAATACAGGAAAAGGAATTTGTAAAGAGAATATTCCACTTATATTTAACCGGTACAGTGTACTTGATAACATTCAGGAGAATAGCATTAAAGGACTTTCTTCCAGAAATGGTTTAGGACTTGCCATTTGTCAAAGTATGGTAGAACTACTGCAAGGTACTATTGAAGTAAAAAGCGAAATAGACCAATATGCTCAGTTCATAGTGAACCTACCACAGCTTGAAGTAACAGAAGAAGCCGAACATGTATTGAATGAAACTCCTAAATCCGAACCTCTAAGCAACAATACGAATATTGAAACAGCTGAAAGAGGTGATTACGAAAAGGAATTCAACCAACCAGAAACAACCATTCTGATGATAGATGACAACAAAGAGTTACTGTGGATGCTAAAAGATATACTATCCGATGAATATTCCATTTTAACGGCAGAAAATGGTGAAGAAGGGCTTGTTTTATTAAAACAAAAGACACCGGATCTTATCATTACAGACATTATGATGCCCAAAATAGATGGAATCACCTTAATCAAACAACTCAAAAGCAACAAACATACAATGCATATTCCATTAATTATCCTCTCTGCAAAAAATACAACCGATGAAAAAATTGAGGGTATAGAATCTGGAGCAGACGCTTACATCCCCAAACCATTCAATACTCAATATCTTAGGAGTATCATCAAACAACTATTAAAAAAGCAGGAAGAATTAAAGCAATACTACAACTCTTCAGCAAGTGCCTTTGAATTTAGTGGTGGACAGTTGTTACAACAGGAAGACAAAAAATTCATGGAAACTGCTGTTGAACTAATCAATGAAAATATGGACAACACTGAATTTGGTCCGGAAGAACTTGCAGAAGCCATGCAAACCAGCAGCAGAAATTTATATCGCAAGTTTAAGAATCTGGATCAACTCCCCCCTAAAGATTTCATCAAAGAACAAAGAATAAATTATGCTGCCAAATTACTATTAACTACAACATTGACTATACAGGAAATCATGTATCGGACAGCTTTCACAAATCGGTCACATTTCTATAAAGAGTTTGGCAAACGATACAATCAAACTCCCAAGGAATACAGAGAGAGCAATAAATATAAAGACGATTCTCTCAACTAAAAAGAGCCTGTATATACACCAAAAACTTAAGGCAGGAATGAAAATAATATTCATTCTTGCCTCAAATTTATATTCAGTGAGCACCTCATATATTCAGACTCTCTATTTTCCCAACTGTTAAGGTGACTGGTCCTAATAAACCAGATTCAACAAGAGGTGAAGTCTTATCATAATGTTTCCAAGTTGTAAATGCAATTCTACCTCCTGCAGGCTTTGGTTTACCCTGTAGATACCATTCAGGAAGTTTCTTGATACCACCGTTGCGCAATGTAGAATATTTATTTGGAATATCCTGATAATTATAAACATTCTCTTCAGGCAGATACTCATCACCAATCAATCGGTTGACCCATAAATTTGTTACACGAATTTCTATCAGATTATCTCCTTCGTGCAATAGCTGCTGTATATCAATGGCATAAGGAGGTGCCCAACACATACTAGCACGTTTTCCATTCACCAACACTTCAGCAAGTACTTCTACTCGACCTAGATCCAAGCGCAAACAAATATCGTCCTGCAAATAGATATTATTTATAGATAACGAATAGAGATAAGTCATCGTTCCCGAAAAATGACGAACCCCAAAATCCTCTTCTAAATGTAATGAATGCAATCTGGCTAAAGTTATTTCCTCAGATGCTCCCATATTTTGAGGGAATCGAACAGTCCAAGGGCCTTTTAACGGAATACATGTAGGAAGAGTATCAACATGCTTACGGATGCACGATTGTGTCTGAAGTTGTTCCTGCTCCGGCATATACTCCATTTATCCAAAGATGCGGTGTGTTATCCTGATAAACTAAAGCAAAATGGGTCCATCCCGATAATGGTCTGGGATTTCGGTATACAGCCTTATTATGTATAGTCCGTTCATAGACAACGACTCCATTCCGACCTACTGACAACCCAAGGGAACTATGTCCTTTTCCATGCCGTCGCTCTCCTTCCAAAGGATAAATAGCAAAAAAACGGGCACGCATATCACCGAGTTCCTGTTCTTCCGTCATGGCTATATCCACCTCAGGCTTTATCCAACAAGTAATACTAAAATTTGCAGACAAAGAATCCTGTTTCACTACATTTCCAATAGTCGGAAACAAAGAAACACCATTGTATTTCACATCTGTGTACTTCCGTTGTTTCTCAACTTTACGAAAAACAACAAACATGGATCCTGCAGGAGTTAGATTAAGAGGTATTTCTACGCCCTCGTTATCAGTGCGATAGACCGGACACTGTAGAATTTCAGTTGTATAAGGATCCCATAACTCCGGAATATAACCTTTTATCCGGAAATGAGCCGTTCCTTTCTCATGCGCTCGCTTACGATTTGCAACGAAGTATATCTCGGCTCCTTCTTGTTGATAATGGATAGCATGAACAGATGAATTTCCTGCTTCAGAATGATAAACAAAGTCGGGAGACACACCTAACCGGTTAAAAATGGTTTGCAAATCTTTTCCTTCATGCACGTTCGGGTGCTGCCAGACTCTTTGCACCAGTGCAGCAAACTCATTCTCTTTCTCTCCATCACACAAACCTAAGGTATGCAGTGGCCTTTGCCCAACCAATACCATTCCCTCACCTACCAATCGGGCCAGTATCCGCAACGTATGTAATGACATTGTTTCCGATTTAAGCAACACTAAGAGCTTATAGCCATCAAAACGTGTAGCGGGAAAAAGAATCTTTCCATCCTTGATATGTGCTTTGTCCAGCATTTCAGTATTTACCATATCATAATCATATCCTTCCGGAGGGGCCAGTAGGGTTTGTTCCGGTTCTTGACGGTACGATTATACTTATAATTTGCCCAAAGTACAGTCTGACCACACCAGAATTCCCCCATATTAATGTCAAGCTGTTGTGCCACCTGTAATTCTTCCATCATATTGCCTCCATAAGGCTCAGTATAAGTTATTATACCCTTCTCTTTACATCGCTTTTGAAAATGACCATAGTAACGTTCAGCAAACATATCAGCTCTAACTCGACGAAAGTCAAACAGGAAACGCTTTGTACTTTCCTCGCTCTCAACTATTTTATTGGCTAATACGGGTAAGAATGGATACAGTTCATACCCATGACTTTGTTCAAAATAGGCAGGCATGTCGGAAGTCCAATCCTGGTCACCCGTTTCATAACTATCTATTAGCAAACCGATCTTAGAATGTTTGGCTATTTTCTCCATTGCAGGCATCAGCCTTTTAAACATACAATTCAAATGATAATCCAGTGCTTCTGTACTGAATTTGTCACAATCTAATCCGGTTGATTTAGAGGGGGCTGACTTATTCTTCTGATCTTTGGCTGTTTGTCCAAAACGCATAATCAGCCACTCACCAGTAGGAACATCCCAAGTTAAAACACCATCCTTATCAAGCCTATTTGATAATTCAAGAATTGACAACCTAGGTATTACTTTCATATTTGCCGGAATAGCCAAACAATATGTATCTATGTAATAATCAAACATATGTTTGGGAGTGGGTAACTGAATCCTGACTTGTTTTCCACCCGTTATTTTAGTTTCGCTCCACGTTATTATTTGCATAGCTTTATCTGGAGTGATCCACGGACCACCACTGGATGACCAACCGGGGCAGTTGTGCATTGCAAACTCCAAACCCAACCTTTCTGATTCTTTGAGCGTATGCAGAATAAGATCTACCCATTCATCACTAAGCGATTCTACCGGACCAATAGGGATGCCACTTCCTGCTTCAAACAATTGATACCCCGCAATACCATTTGCTTTCATGGCTTCAAGATCACGGGTTATACCATCTTTAGTTATATTACCATTCATCCAATGCCACCATGTATAAACTCCGGAAGAGAAAGGCGGATTACGAAAAGCGGATTCGAGAAGAGCTGAAGAAGATTTAGACACCTTGTTTTTACAAACTTCCATAGCAAAAGTCGGACTAACCAAGCTAACGATACCTGCTGATGACAAAATTTTAAGAAAGGTGCGTCGTTCCATAAATAAAAAGATTTTTAGGTGAATTCTATTAATCATTGCATTTCTTTGCAGCAAAGAGAACAAAACCTTTTAATTCCCTTTGCCACATTCCATATTGAAAACAATTCTCAAATTGTCTCTACATGCAAATATAGGAACTCAACAACAGATACATATATGTGTTCTTGCCAGAATGATATCTAAACCCACAAAATACAAAATGAATACACTAATGGCTAGATTGAGTACAAAACCAGTGGTTCGACACTTGCGTCAACAGACATTATTTCTTCAGTAACCGCCGCGTCAAATAGTGCACCGGATACCACACCGAAAGGAATCCGACAGTAATCACCGTAATAAATATCAGTACTACATCCGTTACATGCACACTAACAGGATAAGCATCCACAATAAAGCTGCCATTACCACCACCTAAGGAAATAATGCCGAAACGCTGCTGGATATAGCAAAGCAACAGACCAAGAACAATACCGGAAAGTGCACCGAACAGGGAAATAAGCCGACCTTCAAACAAAAATATACGGGCTATCAAGCGGTCATCAGCTCCAAGATTACGCAGAGTCTCCACGTCTTCGCGTTTATCTAGGATCAACATGGAAAGAGAACCAATCACATTGAAACAGGCTATCGCAAGAATAAATGTGAGAAAAAGATAAGATATGAATTTCTCTATCTCCATAATACGGAACACATCAGCCTGCTGCTCATAACGGTCTAGTACAACAAATTCATCACCTAGGATACGGGCAATCTTTCTCTGCACAGCCGTAACATCTGCCCCCGGCTTCAACTTCAATTCAACAGCCGACACCTCCGTGTCATAATTAAAAAGATTACGAGCAAAGCTAAGAGAAGTAAGAATGTAGCGTGCATCATACTTCTGCTGATTGACAACAAACACTACACCGGGAGAAAATAGGTAATCACGATTGAAAGAAGCGGAAGGATTAGCCATATTCACGCGTACATTCCGTTTGGGAGCATACACCTGAAGGGGATCAACAAACTGAAGTCCTGTTCCCAACTCAGATATCAATTCCACACCCAATACGCCATAATCTACGATAGAGTCATGCAGGATAAACTCACCTGCACCGTACAGCAAACTATCAATAGACGTAAGCTCCTCGAAGTTATCTTCCACCCCTTTAATAATAGCCATAGCCTGACGGTCCTTATATTGCACCATGGCATTCTCCTCCAGCGTCTCTGTCCAGACACCAATTTCTGGCAAAGAGCGCACTTCCTGAAATGCTGCCCCCTGCGGTTCAAAGACTTTTCCCTCACGAATCGTAATTTTCAATTCCGGATCAAAGGCTGTAAAGAATCCTGCTACCATATCCTGAAAACCATTGAATACGGAAAGTGTACAGACCAGCGCCAATGTAGCCAATGCCACTCCGCACACCGAAATGCCGGAAATGATATTGATAGCATTGTGTTTCTTCTTGGAGAAGAGATAACGCCGAGCTATGTAGAAGGGAAGGTTCACTTCAACAATTCATCTATTTTTTCAAGATAATCCAGTGAATCATCCACAAAGAACTTCAGTTCCGGAATGATGCGAAGCTGATGACGCACACGGGTCCCCAACTCATAACGGATAGACTTCATATTATCATTGACATTCTTTATTATCTCTTCCGCCTTTTCCGAAGGGAAGATACTCAGATAAGCACGTGCGACACTCAAGTCCGGGCTGATACGCACAGCACTGACAGAGATCAGTACTCCCGGCATGGATTTAGTTTGCAACAGGAAAATGTCACTCAATTCCTTCTGAAGCAAACGGGCTATTTTATTCTGACGAGTTGTTTCCATAAATCAATTATCTATATTTAAAGGCAAAGTTACGCAAATATCTCGTTAGACTCATGATTTATACTTTTTTTAGCACCAAAACGTAGCTTTTCATTAATTAAAAACTACATTTGCAACAACATCACAAAATAGCTTACTTTATGAAAGTACACGTTTGGATAATACTACTATTTTTCTCATCCATTGCCTATGCAGAAGAGGATATCCGCTGGAAAGATGCAGATGAAAAAATGCAGGAACAGCAGTATGAAGAAGCTGCAAAATTGTATAAAGAATTAAGTCATAAATCAGATACCGTTTATGAGGAGATCAATTCGAAGTACTGACCACCCCCGGTATTGATGAAGATACCCGGAAACAATGTTATGAAATCATTCAGTTAAATTCCCGCCTACTGATCAATCTGCTCAACGATGTAGTGGATATTTCCTGCCTGGACGTAAAGAACATGAAGTTCGACCTAAAGGTATGCGACGCTGTTCCTCTTTGCGAAGGAATCATTCAAACCGTAGAAGGGATTAAACAAACACAGGCTGCATTATCTTTCGAAACAACACTGCCTTCTTTGGAAATAGAAACAGACATATTCCGCCTACCCCAGGTACTGATCAACATTTTAGTCAACGCCACCAAATTCACCAAAGAAGGCAGTATTATCCTGCGGTTAGAGCAAAATGAAGAGGGTATGGCGCAATTCTCAGTTACAGACACCGGTTGTGGCATTCCATTGGAAAAGCAGGCTACAATATTCAACCGCTTCGAACGGGTAGACGAGAAATCCCAGGGAACAGGTATCGGTTTATCTATCTGCCAGTTTATTATTGACCAACTTGGTGGAAATATCTGGATAGACCCGGAATATACGAACGGTTCACGTTTCATCTTCACTCACCCATCAAAACAAGCAGGCAAAGCATGAAAAAAATAATTCTCTTTATTCTGCTTCTGGCAGACATACCCTTCCTGACAGAAACACATGCATCTACGAAGCAGCAAGCGCGCGACAGCATATTCCAGACAGCCGCTACCATACCCAATGATTCCATCCGCTGCATATTTCTGAGAAATGCATTCCAGCAATACATTGGTCAGGAATCGGCTACCGAATATCTGGATTCTGCAATTGTGCTTGCCCGCCGGAAGCAAATACACAGAGAAGAGTTATGGGCACTTTTTGACTATTGCCGCCAATATGAATATCTTGCAGATATTTTCAATGCCATCGAAATATACAAACAGGCTTTGGAGAATAATCCTACGGCCAATGAAAATGGACTATTAATAATACACGGAAATCTGGCTAAACTTTATAAAAAACAGGAAAAATATCCGCAAGCCCTCAGTGAATATCAGAAGCAACTAGATGTTCTCACAAAAGTGTCCAAAGGACTTCCCCTATCAGACACATTCAAAACAATATTTCTGGAAATAGAAACATCGTTTTGCAAAATCTATATGATTACTAAAGACCAGGAAAAACTAATCCAGCACCTGAAAAAGGCAGAAGAATATTATAGTGATAATGTGTATCTCGGTGCCTATATAAACTACCATAGCCTATGGGGATTTTATTATAAGCTCACTAAAGAGTGGGACAAATGCTTCCGGGAGCTTGACCTGGCATTGGCCGCCTGTAGGGGAACGGATCCTTTCAACGAAAACGACTTACTCAAATCAAAAGCAGACGCCTTGCTGGAAACCGGACGTTATAAAGATGCTGCCAACCTGTATAAAATGGTAGCCATAAAAGGGGATTCTCTCAATCAGGACATGCTACAACGGCACAAAGAAGCCCATCAAGCCAACTATAAAATCCGAAGAGCTTTACTTGAAAAAGAAGAACTGACCAAACGATATCGTTATATACAGGTAGGTGCAGGTACAATTATATTACTAATATTAGTTTTTGTCATTATACGTGCCTATCATATTCGCTGTCAGTTACGGCATGCAGAGAAGGAAACCCGAAAAGCCTTCGAAAGAATGGAAGCCGCTGACAAGATGAAAGAATGCTTCCTCCATAACATCACCTATGAGATACGTATACCCTTGAACACTGTAGTCGGTTTTTCTGAATTACTATCTTCAGAAAATGACTTAACGGATGAAGAAATAGAAGAGTATTCAATTGCTGTAAAAAGCAACTCAACGAAACTACTAAAACTCATAAACAATATCCTCGACTTATCACGCCTTGAAGCAGGAATGATGCGCTTCACCGTTCAAGAATGCGATGCCGTTCAACTATGTCGGGAAACCAGAATGATTGTGGATATGGAGACTCCCGGCATTGTGAAATCAACCTTCAATACAGAATTGGAAATGTTGCAGATAAAGGCTGACAGTAAATGGTTCCTGAAATTACTTACTTCACTCTTATCAGTCCCTCAAGAATATAAGGGAGAGAAACGCGAAGTGGAATATACTTTAAGCCAGGAAGACAAATACCTGAAAATAATCATCCTGCGAAGTCCTCTTTATCAGTGTTGGGAGGACGAACAGGAACAACATATCCTGCATAATATCAACCGCCTCTATGTGGAAACGTTCAAGGGGAGTTATCAAGTAGAAGAAAAGAGAGAGGAAAAGATTGTCTCTATCACATATCCGATATCCTGAATTACTTCTTATGGATAATTGTTAATCCGTCCCGCAGGGGAAGGATTACTTTTTCTACGCGTGTATCATGTGCTACATGTTCATTGAAAGCCTTGATGCCAATGGTTTGCAAGTCATTATTGCGGGGGTGTTCTTCCAGCACATGGTTATCCCACAGGGTATTATCGGCGATAATATAACCTCCGTCAGAAAGATTGGAAAGCACCATCTCGTAATAATCAACGTATTTCCGCTTATCTCCATCGATAAAAGCCAAATCGAACGTTATGCCCAACTGCGGCACTAATTGCAACGCATCACCAATGTAGAGTTTTATTTTATTCGCATACTCAGAACCTTCCAACCACGGACGGGTAAAGTCTTCCTGCTCATCATTGATCTCAAACGTGTACAACATGCCGTCTTCCGGTAAGCCTTCGGCAAGACAAAGAGCAGAATAACCGCTATATGTCCCTATCTCCAGAATACGATGGGGACGTATCATTTTAACAAACATCTTTAGCATCCGCCCCTGTAAATGGCCCGATGCCATACGCGGATAAAGCAATTTAAGGTGTGTGTCCCGATAAAGGGCCTTCAGATAATCTCCTTCATCGTCAATATGCTGCAAGATATATTCGTCTATGGTCATAGAAATGAAGAATGAAGAATGAAGAATCAGGCTATACTGCACAAAAATTCTTCATTCTTCATTTTTACTTTATTATTTATTAAAGGTATCTGTTTTTATTGGGTAATACACTTTCTTCCGCATACTTCAGAGCATCTCCCACTACATTAATTTCGAGGAAAGAAGTATGTGTTCCGGCTTTACCGCTACTCAGATAACCCACCATATCAGATTCTGATAAACGGCCTTCTTTCAGCAGACGACGCAGAGCTGCGAAATAGTATTCCTGGCCGTTAGCAAGTTCCGGCATGTAAATAGCTTCCACACCGTAAGAAAGTGCCAGATGGCGCATTGTCTTTTCCTTATAACAGATGGCCAGCACCGGATATTTACCACGGAATGCAGCAAGGTTGCGGGCAGTACGTCCACTGTAACTATCAGTGATGATCGCACGTATCTTCAACTTCGAAGTAGCCTTTACAGCTTGTTTCGCCAGGAAGGCAGTCACATCGTTGCTGTTCTCATCCAGTGGAATACGGATATCGTTATCAGCCAATTTATCTTTTTCTGCCTGTGCAGCCACCTTTGTCATAGTCTTCACGGCATCCAACGGATATTTACCATACGCCGTTTCACCGCTCAGCATCAAAGCATCCGTACGGTAATAAATAGCATTCGCAATATCTGTTACCTCTGCACGGGTAGGACGCGGATTGGTAATCATTGTATGAAGCATCTGCGTAGCCACAATTACCGGTTTCTTTGCCAGGATACATTTACGAATCAGCAAACGCTGAATACCCGGAATACGCTCTTGGGGGACTTCGATACCAAGGTCACCACGAGCCACCATCACACCGTCAGCCACTTCCAGGATTTCATCAATGTTATCAACGCCTTCCTGATTCTCTATCTTGGCCACGATACGGATATCACTGTTATGAGCATCCAGAATTTCCTTTATATCCAGAACATCCTGTTTATTACGCACAAAAGAATGAGCAATAAAGTCGATGTCTTTCTCAATGGCATAAAGAATATTGGTACGGTCCTTTTCCGTCAGAGAAGGAAGATTGATGCGTACTCCCGGCACATTTACGCTCTTACGACTTCCCAAAGTAGCATCATTCTGTATCTCACATACCAAATAATCTTCCGTTTTATCCACAACAATCATTTCCAGATCACCATCATCAATAAGGATGTGTATGCCAATGGCAACATCGTGCACAAAGTTAGGGTAGGAAACGGAAATACACTCACGGGTAGTTTCCAGATCTGGATCACCTACGACTTTCACTCTGTCACCGACTTTGTAAGCGATAGGATCGGCACAGATGGTAGTACGCACCTCCGGGCCTTTAGTATCCATCAGGATAGCTATACGGTTGGACACCGCACGCACATTATTTATCAGCATCTCCGAACCTTCGCGGCCGAGATGTGCCGTGTTCATACGCACCACATTCATACCGGCTTCAAACAAGCCTTTTATAAAATCAACATCGCAACGCTTATCAGAAATGGTTGCAACGATTTTTGTCTGTTTCAATAACATAATCTTATACCTATTTTTGTTTAATTACAAATCATGAATTACGAATTACTCGTTGCCGGTCAAGGCTTCGAGCGCCAGGCGGTAAGAGTTCAATCCGAAACCGCAGATAACGCCTTTGCAGGCGCAAGCTATCATAGATACATGACGGAAA
>PPYF01195793.1_pt1 | contig 23892 bp, 29 predicted proteins | sample 1559871 | NCBI WGS metagenome assembly PPYF01 (sample SAMN08240021, study PRJNA423297) | Human gut metagenome, whole genome shotgun sequencing project. | reverse complement strand
CAAAAACAAAAAATCCCCGTAAAGTATTAATTTACAGGGATTTTCTTTGTTTTGCAATTCTTTCCAGCGGAGAGACAGGATTATGAACCTTTCTCTCCAAAATCCTTATGAATCAACATTTTAATTCAGTTCAATTTTTCAAGTGTAACGATTTAGTAACTGAAAACTGTCTTTTTGTGTCACTCACAGACTCTCATTTGTCTATGCCTTATCATTACAATACAAAGATAACTTTTTATTTTCTAACTGCAATATTTATTATGTATTTACTAAATATATTTACAGATTTCTTACAGTTCAAGGTTGTCAACTTCATTTGTAAGCATATGTTTTAATTTAACGATTTTATCATTGTCCTATTTACAGTTAGAAATAGAAGCCAACTAACGAATCCTCCCTATTAAATCCGAGATTTTGATACGTTGCAAAATGTTGAGAAATTATTGACGACAGTGCTTAGTATCCATATTGAGCTTTATAATAAATTTTGTCTACTGAGCGATTTATTTTTATATACTCAAATAGTTCAGCATAGGCTTTAATTCCAGTTTATTAAATCAAATTAAATTCAAAATCTTTCATATCTTAATATTTCGATCCAACTCTTTCATTTTATCTAATAAGTTTTGAAAACGACTAGGCATTTTGCCATTATATCCCTTTGTTACAGCTGCCCTTACCATCAGTTTACAAAAAGGTACCTTGTTATCTTGTTTAAAATATGATTCTAACAAATCTTCTAATATTAATTGTCGTTGTATGAAGTAATCCTCTAATAAAGTAATCTCTTCTAAGGAAATCATTGTCAAAGGTCTTAGCTGATATTCATCGGATATATTAAAACTGCTCTTATATTTATTAAATGCTTTTGAAAGAATATAGTTTATACCTTCAATACTTAAATTTCTATCTGTATATACTATAATGGGATATATAATGTAACCATTAATGCTATCAGTTTTATCTAGCTCTGCTAAAATCCTAGGTAATTTATTTTCGATTGTATATAATAATTGAGTAACACCTTTACGTTGTTTATGCTTTTTAAGTTTTCCGCTACTTTTATCAATTGTAGATAATACGAATTGTTCATATAATTCCTGTTCAATTCTAGCATAATCACCTGAATGTTTTGTTTTTGAATCTATTAGAATATCCTTAAATTCAAATAAAAAGATTTTATTACCTTTTCTCATATAATAATCAGGTTCACCATCTTTAAGTAGTGATTTGAGTTTTTCGCCACTAAATAGTTTATAAGTAGAAAAGGAACGTTCCATAATATTATAGAAGAAATGTTTTTCAATAAATTCTTCCCCTACAAATTTTTTTAATTGACTATACCCTTTGATTTTTGTAATTTCATAATGTTCACTTAATACTTTTGCAAAATCAAACAAGAAACTTTGAAAAAACTTATCTATAAAAAAATTCAAGGACATAATAACGTATTCCATCTTTTTTTTATTGTATATTGGTTTGTATCTAATTCCTACAAAGTCTTCAGAACTTTTATAGTCCTTATAATCCACTACCATAGTATTAATTAAATGGAATGCATAATACGTATCGTTTTGTAATTCAAAAGAACATGTTGCACCGGATTCATTAACCATTGCAGAGCAATAATGTGATACCAAAAAATATGGATAATAATCCCATCTTGTAAGTTTTCGTTCCTTTAAGAAAATAGATAACCAATTTAAGTATTGACTATTACCTTCAAGAAATAGTAGGAAATAGCACAGTTTTAGCATTTCAAACCGATAATCTTTTTCAAAAATTATATCGTTATATTTAAGACTTTCACACAAATATACTTGGAATAATTCTTCTTCTGTTGAAATTCTAGATAAAGAATTTTCTGTTAGAGATACATGTCTATCACAACAAATCAAATACGCTTTTATGAATTTTGAAAAAATAATTTTGGAATTAGTTATCTTTTCCTGAGAATCATTATGATTTTCCAAAATATTATCGATTAATATATGTAATGCAACTTTATCTATGTATTCATATTCGCTAGAATTACAACTACTAATATATGAACATAAATCAAGTACTAATGATTTGTCCATAAGATGAAACATTGGATAAAATAAAGAATGATCATCTTCATCTATTTTCAATGTCTTTTTTCTTACTAATAGATATGCCGCATATTCAATGGCACTAGCCGAAGGTATCTCACTTAGCAAACTCTCTAAGTTTTCATTCCCTTTTGGATATAACGATTTATATGTAATCAATTTTTTTGTAATAATTGGCTCCATAAGCATAAATACCTTATTGATCCCTATATAAAATAGCCTTTAATAAATATGATTAAATAATTAATCTATCATTTTGTCGAAGTTAAATGCAATAATCTCAAGGAAAACCTCCTTATTAGCATCTTGCGGCAATCGGAAAATGTAATTAGATGAAGTTTCATTCCGAATTTTGTTTTTTCTAACAAAATATTCATGTGTCACAACATTTTTATGAATACTTTCAATTGCTGTTGTAAAATTCGTACCTTTGACAAACACCATCAAAGCTACTTTTGAGTCACGCCAAGTTAAATATCTATCAAATAATTGACTTATAGATTCCTTAAAGTGTTTAGCACCATGCCAGAATTTACATTCGGCAATGAACAAGTTTGAACCATCTGCTGCATTCTTCAGAAGAATATCTGTTTTTCCACAATGATTGAAAGTCTCACCTGTAGCTGTTACACCTTCAAATTTTGTTTCTAACATAGTAACAAAGAAATCCCTAATACCTTCTTCATCTTTACCTTGATACAGAGACGGTTTACGCTCCATACTATTACCGAGTTGACAAATCTCTGTTATGATAGTCTCATAAGTAATCATATCAAGGGATGGTTCGATTGTATATTCTTTATAACTTCCAACTGATGGTTTCTTTATTTCTTTTTTATGAATCACTGGCACACCATATGTCGATGGCGTTTCAGAGCTTTTTTTGACATTAATTGCTGCAAAAAAATTATTCTTACTTAATCTCTTTTGTTTGACAACATCAAACTTTTGTTTGATAATCCTAAGTAAGTTAGAATTGTAATTAACAACACAAGAATTAATATTAGCCAAATTCGTGAATGCACAATTAAATGCAGAAGATTTTTCTCTTTTGAACTTCTCCACATCCTGAGAAAATATCTGAATGTAAAAAGAAACTTTCTTTGAACTATCTTCAACATTTATTTCATAAGAAGTCATAGTAAAGGGATTTGGACGTACACTAAATAGTACAGTACTTCCAGTAAAAGAATATGATATCTTTATTTGGTAGCCATTCCTATATCTAGTTCCACATCTAGTTAATATACTATAAGGCTGAACTTCAGATAAGTCTTGCCTTATTTCTTTTGGAGTATCAATTTCCTCTGTTTCTAATAAAATATTTAGTGGTTCAAGTTTATATTTCTCTGTCAAATAAGAAATAAAATCTTCTACGTTTACATTTAAGATGTAATCATCACTACATCTTAATAATTCTTCATCAATCTCTTTGAAAATGTTGTCCTGAAAACTATCCCAATTAAGTTCTGAAAATGAGTTTATACTTCTATGTCCAAACATTTGTAGATATATTTTTATAATTTCTAAATTATTAAAAAGGTCTAAGCGATTAAAAATGAATCGCTATTATGAGCAATAATAAATTGAAAATTAATTAGTTTTTCACCATTCTATTTTTCTGTATATTACCTAACCTTCAAAGGACCTTTATATACAAAGGTATCATTTTAACGACATATATAGAAATAAAAATCTAGCTTTTTAAACTTCACCGATAAGTATTTTAGTCAAAGCGAATTTTGACGTAGAAACGTCATTACCAATAAATAGACCACTATGTTCCTACTCATATTGCAACCACACAACAAAACAGGTTTAGCCACATTATTTCATACCCCTTCTGAAAACCGCTTCTGCCTGATGCGCAAAAGCCGATTTCAGAAACAGTACAAGCAAAAGAAAAGCCCACAGCGACCACAATGTCATAAATGACACTGCCATCGCCGTGGGCACTTCTTTTATATGCTTGTACTAAAACGGTAAAACCGTTCTTATAGTCATTATTTCATCCATATACAAGTAGCCGAAAATGCCACTTCTACAGGACACGCCAAGCGTGGATCTGTTCTTATGACCATTTTCGGCTACAAAGCCCCGTGTCGTAAAACCAGTTTGCCTTCCATTGCAGACAAAGCAACGGCAGACAATCCCGTTTTACGACAATGTACCACCGGAGGAACACCAGTAACCGCAAGCCATGCACGCATGACAATGACGGTTACAGGACTTCCACACGGCGGTCGGAAAGCCAACTTTCCCCTTATTTGTAGCACCGCCCTTAATCCATCCACATGGCGCTGCACGCCAATACATCTGTCCCTTTTCCTTTCCGCCTCTCTATGCGTATGCCTCTGTTTCCATGCCGCCATCCAGGACGGCATCAGGTGTCATTTTCGTTGCATGGGGCAAAGGTAAAGACGGGATTAGGAACTCAAATTTTTTGTCGAAAAATCTCCACGCCCTTTCAGGGGTAGTATTTTGTCTAAAAAATTTGCTAATCCTACTCCCTAACCTTTGAGAAGCCCCCGAAACGAAAACGACCAATGCGGTCGGAAGACGTCACAAGAAAACATCGGACATACAGAGAGGCGAAAAGAAAAAGAAACCGCCCACTCCAAATCCGAACAAGGTAATCAACAATCTAAAATCGGAAAATATGAGAATGATATTGAGTGACATCGGAAAGGTATTGTGGAAAGCATTATCCGCAGTAGTAACGGCAACATCAAACATAGCTTTTTGTGCTGGCAGTTTGGTAGTAGGTATCATAGGAGAAATCCTATTCGGCATGTTGAGCATCATGTTCGGCATCCTAATCTCCCTATTTTCAGTAATGGCGGCAATCGGCTTTTTCATTTGGTTATTAACTATTTAACAAATAAGGATATGGCAAGACGATACAGCAAGACAACAGCGCAGCAATGCAGATTTTACGAGGTGGACAACATCTTTGAGTATATGGTGGAAACCTACATCAACGGCAACCATTCAACCCTAAGAAGGCTATACCACGAACTCAACAAAGAAGCGAGAAAGGATTTTATCGGTTTTCTTTTGGTGGAATGCCCCCCACAATACCACACGGAGATTTTACAAGAGATTGTCTGACCACATAAAGGAACGGATATGAACAGGACAACGGAAAAGATACCCACATGGAGTTTAGCCTATATCATCAATGGCGATGCAACCGCACTCACAGACGATGAAGTTCAGACAATAGACAGATGGATGAAGCAATGGCAAGTACAAGATGTTTCACCCATCACAGATGAAGAAGGGAACGCACAGCCTTATTTCACCCATTACCCCCTTTTCGGACTTCCCACAGAAGTGGAAGATTGCGAGATACTTTATTTGAGCGACAACCCGACTAAAATTTGAGATTATGATGAAAGGAACAGACCATTTCAAACGAACCATACAGATGTTTTTGGAGCAGAGAGCAGCGGAAGATGAACTATTCGCCAAAAGCTACCGCAACCCAGCCAAGAACATAGACGATTGTGTCACATACATTCTGAACTATGTGCAGAAAAGCGGTTGCAACGGCTTTTCAGACGGAGAGATTTACGGACAAGCCATTCACTATTACGATGAAAACGAGATTGAAGTAGGCAAGCCTATACAATGTCAAGTAGTTGTAAACCATGTGGTGGAACTGACAGAAGAGGAAAAGCAGGAAGCAAGGAGAAAGGCGGTTGCCCAATATCAGCAGATGGAACTCCAAAAGCTACAGAACCGCAACAAGCCGACAGCGAAAAAAGAAACACAAGTCCAACCCTCATTATTTGATTTTTGATATGAAACCGAGAACACGCATACAAAAAGAGGTAGTCCGTTTGTCAAGCGGACTGCCCGAACTGACAGACAAGCAGAAAGCATACGCTTTTGAACATTGCTTCAAGCATCATGCCTACCGCACAAAAGGCGGAACTATCACTTGTTCGGAATGTGGACACCGCTGGAAAGGCGGACACACTCTTGCGGAAACTATATGTGGCTGTAGCTGTCCCCATTGCGGAAAGGAACTTGAAATACTTGATACCCGAAAGAGAGTTTTCAGAGGCAGCGCATATTATGAAATCATTACGACCCGAAAAGGCTATCAAGTGTTGCGCTACTTTATGGTAGGAGCAACATACAAGGTGGGACAGAAGGCAGAGTATTCCATTCGGGAGGTGGTGCAATGGTGGATTGCCCCAAACGGAAAGACCGAGGTTATTGCCCGACTGAGAGCCATGCACACGATGTACTATGACCTTTGGACTGAATGGAGCGATATGGATTTACGCAGCAACAAGATGCTGAAAGCATACAACATAGACGCATACAAGACTTATCCGGCAATGCGCATCATTCCCGAATTAAGACGAAACGGCTTCAAGGGAGCATTCCACGAACTGACCCCATACGAATTTTTTACCGCCATTCTGACCGACAGCAAAAAGGAAACATTGCTTAAAGCGGGACAGACAGAAATGTTCAGATATGCCGTCATTTCAAATGTCAATTTACATGAATATTGGAACTCCATAAAAATCTGTATCCGAAACGGCTATCATATTGCAGATGCCTCCATGTGGTGTGACCTTGTAAGACTGCTCCGACATTTCGGGAAAGATACCCACTGCCCAAAATATGTTTGTCCGACAGACTTGAAAAAGGCACATGACCGACTTGTCAGAAAACGCGAAGAACAGATAGAAAGGGAAAGAGCGGAGCAACGTAGGGAGCAGTTGGTCAAGGACGAAAAGAATTATCTGAAGTCCAAAGGCAAGTTCTTCGGACTTGTGTTTACCGACAACCTTATTCTTGTAAAGGTCATTGAGAGTGTGGCGGAAATGCAACTTGAAGGAAAACTGATGCACCATTGTGTGGGAAGCTATCACAAGAGGACAGACTCTCTTATCCTATCCGCAACCATTGACGGCAAACGAATTGAAACGGTAGAGGTTTCACTGACAACATTCAAGGTGGTGCAGAGCAGAGGTGTATGCAATTCCAATACCGAATACCACGACCGCATCATCAGCCTTGTAGAGAGCAATGCCGAACTTATCCGCAAGCGGATGAGTGCTTGATTTATAGACTTCAAAATATACATGATATGGAAATAAAGATAGAAAACATACTGATATTATGGGACGAGAAAGTAACCGACATCTTTGTCAGTCTGATAAACACCTTGTCCTTGAGTTTCAGCGAAAAGGAAATCCGTAATTCAATGGCGAAACTTTCAGAAAACGAGAACTTCGGAAGGCTGTTCGCCTACGGCTTCGGAGCGCATCACCTTTGGGTAGCCCAAAGGATGATAACCGACCCCGAAAAGGTAATGGAGAACCGACTACTGATTGTTGAATTTTAATAAATGACTACCATGACAACAAGAATGACCATCAACGGAGTGAGTACCTGCCAGACGGCAGGTACTGAGAAGTACGAAAAGTACCAAACGACTATCAGACGGAAAAGAACAACCCTTTTCCAATATGACTACCGACACACGGACGGAGAACTTTTCTCTTGCGTGAGACCGACATTGGAGGAGTGCAGACACCTGCGTGACGAATGGATAAAAGGAAAGGAGGACAGATTATGACAGCATACTATGATACTTTGATTGTGACATTCAGCGACCCTATCAGAATTTTGGATATGATGTGTACCGATACTTGTGATGTGGCAACACTAAAGGAGTGGATAGAGAGCTACGAAAGTACAAGAATGACCCCGATAAACGAGCATACGGCAGTCATTACTTCCGAATACAACATGGTGCATGTGGTGGAATGGCTCAGAAAATATACCCCCATTGCCGAAATGAAAGAATACTAAAGGTGTGGCGGTACACAATACCGCCCGCACCCGAAACAGATAACCCATAAAACAGAAAGAGCATGAAATACTATTTTATATTGACAGACAGCAGGGACGCGTGGATGCAGTTCGTTTACCTCCCTACGGGAGATTATGTGTTCGGCTATATCCGTGACTTGCAGAGTGTGGGAATATCCGTACATGACTATGACCTTTGGACGGAGGAAACACGACCCATTGCCGAGCGCACATTGGAACATATAAGGCAGAGCATGAACGTATAAAAAATCGGGTGGCAAAAGCCACCCATTGACAATAACTTAAATTCATATACAGATGATAGCGAATACAATCTTACAGCAGTTGGGCGGTCATGGATTTACCGTCATGACGGGAAGCCGTAACTATATCAATTTGGGCAACGGACTACAAATGAGCCTTGCAAGAAACAAGACGTCAGCCAACAGACTGAAAATCATATTGGATGAAGACACGGATACATACACCATGTATTTTTATCGTCAGACACTGACGAAGTATGCGAACATCAAGGTCAAGGAGATAGCCAAATACGAGGGAGTGTACTTTGATATGCTCCAGCAGATTTTCACGGATGTAACGGGACTTTACACCCGACTTTAGGCAGTGGCGGCGAGAGCCGCCCTACTTTCTTTCGGTGAGCAGAAGGCGGACAAAGAAAGTAGCAAAGAAACCGCTGTTCCAAAGACTTCCACTGACGGAAGTCTTTTAATTTAATATTTTAGAAAAATCTATTCGTTGATATAAAATACTAGCCATTACCATCGCTAATATTTTTTGATGTCCATATTCCATATCATCAAAATTTGTTTGTCCGTGTTCTATTGCAGCTTCTATTCTTCCAGCAGCAGCTAATATTAGATTTTTCTGGTCTTCATCTCCAAAACTACCCTGGTTAATAATAGCTTCATAATCAGAAGACTCCCATCTATTACCTTTTTTATAGATATTCCAATTCAAATGTGATTTTACATATTCTGCAAGAACATCTTCATTAGCATGATATTCCTTTGGTGGCTGTACTTCTGATATTTCATCCAATAATCTATTTACTTCTTCTGCCAATGAATCCTCTTCTGGTTCTACTCTGTTTTCTTTCAAATTCCAAGTCAACTCCCAATTTGGTACTATGTGCGATAAAGGGCGAGTTACCATATAATCAAAAAGCTCACTTTGCTTAAAAAAAGCAGATATTTTCTCTTTTCTTGTCATAATTGTTGTGTATTATTCATTTTACAGATTTCTATTCAGAATAAGTGAAAGCGGATAGATATATTTGTTGTATGCCTTCAGTTTCTTCATATCCACCCGGTTGTCCGAATACGGGTTGCTCTTCTCGTCATAGAAGAATATGTCCGTTATGTTTTCCTTTCGGACAATACGCTCCCCGCACAGCGGAATATCCTCCACGTCAAATTCCTCCAGTGGAAGCATTTCCAATCTGCCGGGAAGATGGTTGCCAAGCTCGTTCATGTTGTAGTTGAAAAGAGCGAAGCCCTTGTGTTTGAAGTCAAGACGTATGCCATACGGACGCCCTATCAGAAAGGCATCCGCTGCTTTTGCCATATAATTTTCCATGATTGTTTGATGTAAAAGTCATGCAAAATTAAGGCTTTCGGAAAGCAGAAACAAATTTTATTGAATAAAGTAAACATGACATTTTATATACCCTAAATTTCATATGATATATTCAGATCATTTTTCCGGATTTGAATACAATTTTAATACCGTCAAGTCTCACAAAAAACTTTTCGAGAAGCTACATGCAGAAAACATTCATGAGGCCGTGGTCATCGCAGCCAATTTGAGGCTGATTTAGAATAACTAAAACGAATCATCAAATTCACAATGTCATTGTTCATGACTATTTATGGAAGCTATGTGGATCTGAGAAATAGATGAATGAAATTATTTAGTTGACTCTAATTGTTATTATATACGATTTCGCTCACTGAACGAAATACTCTTTTTCTGCACTTTCATCTTCCGGTTGCCCCATTTGTATACAAGGCTGAAACGGAAATAACGGCTATCATAATAGTTGTGATACGTCTGTTTATTGCTTGCCGATACTTTTTCCCGTCTCACAAGGTCTTGCCTGAAAAGGTCGTTCCCATATACATTCAAGACCAGATTGTTATCCAAGAAAGCACACTTCAGCCCCATGCTGAAATTCGCATAACTCTTATCGTAAGTCACTCCGACCCGATAAGGCATATTCTGCATATAGTTAACAAACAGTTGGAAGCGGCGGTCCTTGTCAAACGAAATCGTGTTGTTGATTTTATAGTCGAATGAATGACCGTTTTGGGCAACATAGCCTTCTGCCTTAATGTCCGATTGGTTATAAAGATAATTCCCTGCTACATAGACGTTCCACCAGTTGCACAGATTCAACGAATAGTTCAAGCTCATGCCGAATTGTCTGTTGTCGTAAATGTTCTGATACGTGCTGTAAGTCGTATTGTTATCGGCAACGTACAGGATTTGCCCATAAGCGTTGTCTTCTTTCTGATAGTACATCATGACAGAAAGGTTTCTGAACATGTATCCCAACTCGATATTGTCGGCAAACGAAGGTCTTAATGCCGGATTTCCTTCGTCTACGTTATTCGGATTGGTGTACCACTTGAAAGGATTAATAGCTCTGAAATAGGGACGGTTAATCCGACGGGCATAGTTCAAATGGAAATGGTGTGCCGGGGTGGGTTTGTAAGTCAGATAAACCGTTGGAAAAAACTTACCATAATCGGTTTTCACGTCTTCTGTGTCGCTATTCGGCGTTACGCCTTTTACAAACGTATGTTCGTATCGCAACCCGGCTTGTATGGCAAAATGATCATTTATACTTTTGCGTGCACTGATATAGCCTGCCAACGTCTGTTCCTCATAATTGAACCGGTTACTACGTCCAGGATACTCCACAAAATCTGTACCTATTTTATTATAATATTGCATATCCGATTTATTGGTGATGTCACTATATTTAGTACCTGTCTCGATGTGAATCCAAGAAAATGGAAGTTCCAAATTGGCTTCACCTGTAAAAATGGAATAGTTTATATTATTGGGTTCTTTCACCACCGATGTGCTTTGTGTCTCTTGATTGACCGTCGTAAAATTGACCTCCTTGTCCGGTGCATGGTGCATGTAGTTGAAAGCAAAGCCTAATTTCTTTCCTAAAGAATCTAGTTGCAGGTCGTAATATAAGTTTACGGTATGAGCGATGGTCTTGCCTTCTTGCAATGATTGGGTATAAAGTGTGGAGTCCAATCGGTTGTAGCTACTGTATTGATAATTATTATCGATATCTATCTTATCTTTTCCATAACTGAAATCATAGACGGCACCAAATGTAGATTGGGATGATAGTCGATATTCAAAAAACAAGTTTCCACCAATATTCTTATAAGTGTCAGCACGGGAAGTCATGCTATGCTGTGCGCTATTGGCTTGAAGTATGTGATATTCTTCATCCACTTCTCCCTTGTTCCGGCTTTGACGAATTTTAGCTGAGAAGAGAGATTTTGAAGAACGATAGTTCACTGTTGCATTGGCATTTTCACCGGCATACGTCCGCTGTATATATGATATTCCGGCAGAACCGTTCCAACCCTCATCGAGATTTCTTTTGGTAACAATATTAATCAATCCACCGTTTCCGTCCGCATCATATTTGCTGGGAGGCGTCGTGATAACTTCGATGCTTGAAATATCGTCTGACTGCAAGGAATTCAGATACTGAACTAAATCATTGCTGTCCAGATAAGAGATTTTCCCGTTCAACATTACCTTTACACTATTTTTTCCTATGATGCCGATAGAACTATCCGTTACTTTCACCAAAGGCGTTTGCTTCAGCAAATCCATGACACTACTGCCTTGTGCAACTGGGCTGCTTTCCACATTGAAAACCATCCGGTCTATTTCTCTTTTTATCACTGGTCTGCTTCCTTTCACCACCACTTCCCCCAGCACTTGTGTATCGGGCTGCATCTGAATGACTCCCAAATCATAGCCTTTGATTTCCCTGCATACGGTCTGGTAGCCGATGAAGGAGATACTTATGAACTTTGCACTTTCTTGATAAGGCAGATCGAATTCCCCTTCTAAATTGGTGGTTGTCCCGGCAAGATAAGACGAATCTGCCTTTTGCAATATAACATTGGCATACGCTACAGGTTGCTGTAACTCATCAATTAATGTACCTCTAATATTTTGGGCGTGTATAATAGAAGTTGTCACCCAAAGGTACATTATTAATATTCCTATTTTTCTCATAATACCTTATACTTTTTCATTTCTATTGATTATTAGCAGGTACAAATTTATTGCTAATAATATTTTTAACCAATGGCAAAAGTTTTACGTGTCCATTTTTATTTTATTGATTTTCAATTTATTATAGCATATACAAGAATAAGAAGTTTTACGATACTCTATAAAGTTTTACGGAGTACGTCAGAATGGATATTTTGCCTTAGTCATAATAATAACGCCGTCCTTATGATAAAGACGGCGCAACTGTTGTTCTTCATGTTTGCTTTTGAACTTAATTTTCTAATATTTTCAACTGCCGGCGGATATAAAGACCAATATTGGTCTCATGCTCGTCTATACCCAGTTTCTTACGGATTTCATGGCTTATAATGTAGTGACGTTTTAATTGGATATATTCTCCGACTTCCTTACCGCGTAACCCGATTGCATACAAACACAGATAATTTATTTCATCAGTGGATAATCCATGTTGTTCGAGATATTCCATAAATTTAGGATGCGATGCAGCAAAAGCAAGACGGGTTGAGTCCATGAATTTCTTTTTATCATTACGGACGGTCTCAATCCACTTATTATATGGCTCTGCATAACTCTCATTATTGCTTATCTCTTTCGCCAATAAGCCGTTGAGCATGTCAAGTCTAATCTTGATGACATCTTGGATTGGCTTCGCCACTTCTGATAGATCACTTTGCAATTCCTTCAAATTATCACGTTCACTTTCTAATCGAGCAATTTCTAATTTAAGATTTTCTGTCTCCAGAATTTTCTTGTCACGTTCAAGTTCCGCATTTTCTTTTTCTTTGCGTAAGTTATCTTGCTCCAGCTTAAGGTTCGCATACTCTTTTTCTGCAAGAATGCGCTTGGTTTTACTGCGGTATGCTTGATAATACAACCATCCGACAAGTATGGTCAATGCGAATATACCACAAAGCACTGCCCAAATGATTCTGTCCCTGTTCTGAATGTTCCGGATGTTTTCAATTTCAAGCTGATGTTTTTTATCAGAAAACAGCAGATCCTGTGAAAGCAATTTGCTTTGATAACGCTCCAACATGGCAGAGTAATCTCTATACAAATTGAGAGCTTGCTCATACTTCCCTTGCTTCTCCAAAATTTCAATTTTTATAGAGGCATATTTAAGTGAATCTAAATCAGATGTACCAGGATCTATTCTTGATAGAAAATTTAGAGCTTTGTCGTACTCTCCAATTTTTGAATATCCTTGGGCAAAATTCATAGTTTCATCTTTGGAAAGTTCCAAATCCTGATATTTATCTAAAAAGGATTTGAGTTCACCAGTAGAACTGAATTTTATTATATAAGAGAGTAAAGAAGAGAAAAGATATACTTCTCCGTCAGGATTCTTTTGCACCAACGGTATGCAAATAGATAGAAGACTGTCTGCTGGGGACTGGTTATTCAACATCACATAGCCATCAAGTGCATTTGTATAACTCTTGATTTCAAAAATGTCTTTTCCTATAGCTCCATACAATTTTGCAGCTTCAATATTATTCTGAACAAACTCGTTTATCTTATACTGTTTGAGATACAAAGTACCTTGTGCTACTAAAGTATGTGCCAATAATAATGAATCTGTCACCTCTTGCTTTAAATCGCAGCCATTCATGAAAGAACGCATGGCGGAATCATCATCGCCCTGATTCTGATATATCCTGCCTTGGTAATAATATGTCCGAAGTTTCTCGTCAGGAGAACCTTTTTTTATATAATAATCAATGGCCGATTGAAGGACATCAAAGGTTGTTGTATCAATGTAGCTCTTATCCAAAGCCATAGATTTAAGTAGCGCATACTTTGCTTTTATCTCTTTACCTTTGATATTTGTAACCGGAATGTTTTCCAATATGGTAAGGGCAGAATCCGGTTTGGTATTCAAAATATTCTCGGCCATATCCATCTGTTCCAATATTGGAGTATCTCTATTACAGGCGGCTAATAACACAATAGTTATCAGTGAAATGACGATATTTTGAAGTTTATGTATTAATATTATTATTTCGGTATTGAACATTTGTTATTTTTTAGTCTACAATTCAAAGAGTAATAATAGGCTACGGATTAATTATCAGCTACTTTATTTTCTGTGTGTTGCGCAACCTTCAAACTTTTAGTCTGCAAAAGTACGAATTTTAATGGCATATATTGACATAAAATCCAGTTTTTGAAACCCAACAAACAAGTTTTCCCTAAAACCTATTTGAACCGTAAAACCATCATCAACAACAAATTGATGTCCATGTCCCTACTATTGCATAAGCATAGAAAATACAGTCAAGTTCCACAAGCAGAAAATATTCGATAAGCTACACGCAGAAAATATCACTGAGGCCGTGGGCATCGCAGCCAATCTGAGGCTGATTTAGGAAGATTAATAAGAATTTTTCTTTCGCTTGAATGATTGAAACCATGAATTAAAAATAGATTCATGTAGTTTTACATTGTTTTTGTAGAACTCTCTACTCCAGCCGTTTTTAAGTCCGCTGTCTTTCATATATTCATTCAAAGGCTCAAGCCCTATTTCCTTTCTGAGTGAATCAACCTTATCAATATTCTGTAGAGGGACCAGATAATCCACTCCATCTCTGGTTATTCTCTGCGTCCCATAAATCTGTTTTTGTCCTTGGTTCATAAGGCACCTGTCAGTAAGAAAAGCATATTGCCAGCCCTTAGCCGCACCATCTCGGACGGCTTCTTTCAGTATAGGTAAATACTTATTCTGGATTAAAGAATCTTGGGAATGTTGAATACAAAGGAAAAGAGCCTCGTTCGCTTCATATCCAATATCATCGGGAGAAAGCCAACCGTATTGGTCAATGATTTCAGCAACTCTGACAGCATTTCTTCGGTCTATGTTGTCCATTATCCTTCTTATTTTATTTACATTCTGTTTCTTCTTCGAAGCATCAAGCAGTAACAATCGTACGCTTTGATCTTCAATTCTCATCTCTTTTAATTCTTCTTCTATTGAATATAGTTCTGCATCATACTCTTTTTCATAAGCATCAAGAATTCTGATGTAGGTCTTATTAAACGACATAGTATCTTGCTTTTCCAAATAATAATGGCAGCTATCAATGATACTTGATAAATTTTGTGCTTCTGATTTATTACAGAACAACAAAAGCAAACAGATATAAAACAAGTTCTTTAACATTCTTCAAAAAATTAGACATAAAACACCTCACTTAGGCTATTTTTGTTTATCAAGTGCAAAGCTACATATTTCTTGACACTTATTCAATATCCTGTAGGGTAGTTCTTAATTCACTCACAAACGGAAGATGATATTATTTCAAACAGCAAAGGGAGACCCCACCATTCGTGTGAAGCTCTCCCTTTGCGTTACTTCTCATACAGCAGCAAAAACTCCATTTTCCGTCGCCGCTCTATCGAGCGGATTTTCCGCCCCTTGTAGTAGCAGTAGGATATATACTCCTTATAGATGTCCCTGTTACCGGCTTCCAGCTTTTTCAGCAGACGGCTTTTCGGGTGTTTCCCATATCCGAGCAGAGTTCCGTGACCCACATTGTAGCTGAGTACGGTCAGGATCAGGGCATCTTTCCCATACTTGCTGAACAACCTGTAACGCTTCTCCAAATCCCTTATCAGCAGTTTTTCCGCTTCCGCCTCCGTCATATCATAGGACAGTTCCTCTCCCGGAAGTTTACAATGTCCGTAACCGTAGTACGGATAATCAGAACGGTCATGGAGTCCCTCGTATTTCTTAATCAGCTCGACGGCTAACTCCGCCTTCGCTTCATCTTTGAACGAGGCGGGTGTCCCAACCGTACCCGTATTCTGCGCCGGCAGGCTGGCGGAAAAAGCAACCGCCAGCACCGCCGGGGCAAGCAGCCTTTTCATTACCCCCTTACTGATAGACACCTCCTTTCACCGTATTCAGCGTATCGTTTCCGGAGGGAGCCTCTTCCGCATCCGAATCGTTGTTGAAGTCCGTTTCCCATTCAAAAGAGTTCCCGAAATTATCCTCCACCGTAATGGTCAGGCTCTGTGACTCGTCACACTCCGATGTGTAGTACAGGCGGAACTTCTCGTTCTCCAGCAGATAACGGTCGTTAGGCTGGAACACCAGCCCGTTGTCGAGCTTCAGCGTACCTTCGCCGTCAAACTGGAAATATCGGATGGTATAGACCACCCCGTCAAACTCGCCCTCACGCACCAGCTCGCAGCGGATTTCCGCCGTTTCACCCTTTGCCAGCTCCTTCGGTACGGGCATCGTTTCCACCGTAAACGGATAAGCCTGCGTCACGTCCAGCCCATCATCGCAGGCCGTCATGCCGATAGAAAGCAGTCCGGCGCAGAAGACTGCCAGCATTTTTACTGTATTTACCTTTTCTCTTATTCCATCTTTAAGTCTGTTCATGTCCATAATCATTATAATTTTATTCCGTTGTTTTTTCCTTTCTTTTCGTTTTCCCGCCATGCCTGCCTTTCGGCAAGCGTCTTTTGCAGATAGTCGTTCAGGTCCTTGCAGCCGCCGTACAGTCCGGAGCAGTCCGTCACCTTTTCGCCGTACCGTGCACGCAGGGCTTCCAGCGTCCTCCGTCCGGCTTCATCATTGTCAAAGTGACATTGCAGCTTCCCGTAACCGTCCAGATGCCTGTATGCCTTCGTCAGGTTCGACACCGAGTTCAGCACGAGGTGGTCTTCACCGTTTCCAATTCCAAGCACACGTGCCGACAGATAGTCCATGAACCCCTCGTACAGGTTGCAGCTTGCCGAACCGTAAGCCAGCAGTGTCACATCCTTGGGCGGCAGGCATCCCTTAAAGAAGCGGTTGCGTATCTCATAGCCGCCCCCTCCGTTACCGAATGCCACGGCAAAATACCGCTTCCCGTGTGTGGTGTAGTGTATCTCCCTGCATCCGCCGATGGCCACCCCCGACGATATGCCCCTTTCCTGCATGTAGCAGAGCAGCGCCCGGTTCTGGAGCGGCATCAGCTCCACGTTCTCGAAGGACGGCTCTACCGGCCGCCTCACTTCGCATGGGTGGTACACCTTCTTTTCCGGCAGCGGCATACCCGCCACTTCCGCCACATACCTTACCTGCGAGAGGAAATCATCGCAATGGATGAACTCCCCGGCAAGGGCGAAGATATTGCCGCCCTTGCCCAGTCCGTAGTCATACCACAGGTTTCGCTCCATGTTCACCTTGAACGACGCCGTGCGTTCCTCCCTGTACGGAGCCTTGTACCACAGCGCGTTTGTCCTGCGCTGCACGGGCGAATGGCCCAGCCGTGCGAGGAACTCCTCAATCGGTATCCTCTTCATTCTGTCTATTTCCGTTTCCGTACTCATGGCTTCATCCCCCGTTTTATCATCCTGTTCTTATGAGGCTGGTCATACTGGAACCGGCTGTTCTCCTTCGAGAAGCGGATAACCGTATCATTCATCACTCCTGTCGGTGTGGTGAACTGCTTCACCCGCAGCGGCTTGCCTTCATAGACCCGCTTTACCGTACCTGCATCGAATCTCTCACCGCAGGCCTTTTCCAGCAGATTCCCCAGCGTATATATGTTGCATCCGTTCCTGACCGCCTCCGGTATGGAGTCCGGTCTTGCACGTACCACGTCCGGATACAGCTTTTCCGCCACGAAGCATATTTCCGGCGTACGTCTGTCCGGCGGGATATGCAGGAACGACTGGAAACAGTCCTCTTCCATACCTGCCATATAGACCTTTTCCGTTTTGATGTCCTCACGTACGCTGCGGTGCAGCAGGGCCGCATTCCCCGATGTCCTGACTGCCATCAGCGCAAGCTCTTCCGTCTGCAGGTGCACGGGTACATACTGCAGGCAGTGCCCGTCCTTCCCGACAAGAAAACCGGCAATCTCCCTGTCCATGACTTCCGGACGGACAGTCGCCGCAAGATCCGTCATGTCCGTTCCTCCGGCGGAGTCCTTCAGGCATTCGAGTACCACGTCCGCAAAAGGCATGAAGCCGATGATGGCGCAATGCCCGTAATCGAGGTCGGGATTGGCGTTGAACGCTTCCCGGCACATCTCGCGTGTCTTCATTTCTTCCGGCACTATTCCCAGATTGTATCCCCATCCGCGCACCGCCTCCAGACAAAGCTGCGGGCTGCGGTATTCGTGCGGAACGTTATAGAAAGTCTCCGGCTTTTCCCGTACCTGGGCATGATACTTCTCCGGTACATGCCATTCCTTTTTTATCGCTTCCTTCTTCATGATTGCCGTCAGTTGATGATGAACTTTATACCTATCCCGTACTCCGTGCGGCACACGCCCGTACTGCCGCCCCATAGGAAACGCTCCCTTACCGAAGCCGTCAGTGCGATGAAGTCCGCAAGATACAGCTCCATGTCCAGTGTGGCGGCGCAGCCATAGACGAAGCCGTCCCTGTTGTTCAGCCTTGCCCCGTCATACAGCGTCCTTTCTCCCCAGTTTACCGTCTCGTATCCGGCAAGGGCTGATGCCCCCGCATAGAAGAACACCGTCTTTTTCACATCCGACAGGAAGTTGTAGTAGAAACCGCCCTCCGCCGTGAACTGTGCCACGGGAACATTCACGTTTCTGTACGGATGATTGGTCTGCAGGTATTCCGCTCCGTACACCCATTTGTTGCCGCCCCTTGCATAGCTCGACAGTGCGGCTCCCAGCCAGTAGCCGTCCGCCCCGGTCATTCCGGCTTTCATCTCAATGCCCCGCATCTTCGGCAGGCATCGCTGGGCTTCCGCCCGTCCTGCAAGAAGGACGGACAGAAGCATTGCTAAAAACACCGCCTTGCCTTTCATCGTACACGCAGTTCGTTGATGGTTTCAGCCTGTACCAGGTCTTCGTTCTCCACGGTGAACGTCTGGTGACGCCCGCCGTTCTTCTCGTTCATTTCCACCACCAGCTGCTTGCCGTCGGGGATGGTGAACTTCTGCAGGCAGAACACCGTGCGCTCGGACTTTTTCCCGGCCACGCGCACCGCATAGTTGTACGCGCGGAGCGGAAACAGCACCTGTTCCTGGATGGCGGTTCGTTTCGCCACCTTCTTGTCCACAATCTTGAACGTGATGTAGTCCACATCAAACGGCACGTTGCTCTGGTTCTTTATCTCCGTGTGCAGGTAAAGCAGGTCGTTGTGGACATATATCCCTTTCAGCAGATACTGGATGCCGAAACGCTTGCAGCCGATGTGCTTCACCTTGCGCTTGTTCTCCTTGTGCAGCGACTTCATGATGAGATGCACCAGCATGGGGCTTTCGCTTCCCAGTTCCTTCAGATAGATTTCCTGCGCGTTGTTCGGGCGGTTCACCGTGCTGCCGTCATGGATGAAGTCCTTCATCTCCACATTGAGCAGCAGCGGTTCATCGGCGTATTTCACGTTGAACGAATAATAGGACCCGTCCTCCGTGATGACGCTCATGTTCGTCTCCGTGCGGAAGTTCCTTACCGTCGCCTTCACGCGGATGACGTTCTCCGCACCGTCAGCCTTGCCCGCTATTAGGTTGGGCGAGCCGAGATCCACATAGCGCACTGCCGAGGGAAACAGGATATGCACCGTCTTGTCATACGTGACCTCCAGACCGTGCGGCGGTATCATGCGGTCAAACATCAGTTTCCTGGTCAATCCGTGATACAGGTCGCCGTCCTCCTCTGTCTGCGGACAGACGTCCTTTACCAGTTTCAGCTCCTCCGCCTTCGTGGTGGCGGTGCTGTCGTTTTTCACTTCCTGTGCGTGTCCTGCACAGACAATGCCCGTCATAAGGGCAAACATCATCATTACTTTTCTGATACTCATTTTTACGTTGGATTTAGTGGTTGATAAAATTTGACTGTTTTTTTTCCTTTCGTCTCTTGCTGTCTATTTTTCCTGATACAGCAGCACCCTGTATCCCGATTTCAGATGCACCCTTACCGTGCGCATCCTCTTCGATATATACTGCGAGACTCCCTGTATCACTCCCTTTCCCAGATCGGAGGCGAGTTGCGCCCCCGCATCGGTCGAGATGTTGATGCTGCTTCCGAGCGAACTGCCCATGTTCGCCCCGATTTCCTTTGCCGCGTCCGTTTCCATCGAGCCGGGCACAAAGATGCCCGCCTGTCCGTCGCTGTCGTACACCGCCAGTTCCACCGGGATGATGTTTCCCTCATGCTCCAGCGAGCCGATGCCTATCTCCAGACGCTCACCCTGCAGGCGTGCCGTCCCCACAAGGGTCGTGTTCCTTGGTATTGTCCGTCCAGACACCCGCATCGGCTCCAGCAGCCGCAGCCTTACCGTCTGTCCGTCCGTTACCGTCTGGTCGCCCTGCACGCAGGCTGCTATGGTGTTCTTTCCCGGTGCCTCCGTACTGCCGATGGCAGTGTGGAACCCGTAGTTCCTTTCGCCCCCGTAGTCCGCTATAAAGGCGGAATCTGTCAGGGGCTGCGGCAGGGCGGACACCGTTGACGGGCGCACGCCGCTCACTGGTTCAGCCTTCATTTTCTTTTCGCCGGCATTGCTTTCCGTCATTTCCGTCCCATCGGTCCGTGCGGTCTGCCCGGCATTGTTTCCTCCGTTCTGGTACTTCGCTGCCAGCTCGTACGACTTCTCCAGCAGGGCGACCTGTTCCTCCATCCTTGCGGGCTGTTTCTCCTGTTCCATGACCATGCGTTCCAGTTCGTCGATGCGCTGCCTGAGCTCCTTCTTCTCGGCGTCCTCCTTCGGCGGCTCGTAGAACGTACCCAGCGAGGTGTTCAGCCGCTCGTTGGCGGCAGCCGAGGAGCGGATGCCTGTCTGTATTCCGCTTCCGCCCGTCTTCGGCGATGTCTCCGGTTGTGCCAGGCGGCAGTCGTCCGTTCCGTCTGCCGTGTCCGTTCCTTCCGTCCTGTCGTCCCAGAATGCGGACAGGTCGCCCACCATGCCCCGGCGTTCCTTCTTCCTGTTCTCCAGCTGCTGCTGTTCGTATGCCTTCGCCTTGTCGCCGATGATTCCGGAGTTTTCCGGCAGGGGCATGTCCGTGTTGAATCCCAGTCCCTGCCGTTCCTTTCCGCCGTCCTTCTGCGAGGGGGCAAAGATGAGCCACATGCACCCCAGAAAGGTCAGCACCATCAGCGGATAGACCAGCATCTTCTTTCTCCGCTGGCGCTGTTCCTCCGTCAGCGGTCTTTTCTCTTTTGTCTCATTCCTTTTCTGTTCCTTTTCCATACATCCAGTTTTTATGATAATGTTCATACGCTTCCTGCAAATCCGCTTTTTGCGGCAGTTCCGGTTTCTTCATGTGCCGTATCTCCATCGTCCCGTTTCCTTTTCCGAAGCCGGCAATGGCGGTGGCGGTCATGTACAGACAGCCTGCGGCAAAGGCGGCGGACATCACTGCCACCGTCGCCAGCCTTGCCTTCGGCGGCAGTGCGTCCAGTCTCCTGTGCAGTTTTTCCCAGAGAACGGCAGCGTATTTTCCCGTCAGAATATTCATCTTTCCCATACGTCTATCTCTCCATGCTTCTGATGTCCCTGTTCTCCAGTATCGTGAATCCCTCTATGGTGAACCCGTTCGGATTGTCGTCCGAGCGGCTCGCGTTGAGCAGCCGGCAGGTCGTTACCAGCGTGCGTTCCGTCACGTTACTTTCCCTGATGATCATCTGCCTTGCGTAGGTGCGTGCCTCGTAGGGATAGCGGTCGAAATTGCAGACCACGCTGTCCACCTGGAGCACCTGGTTGATGTTCCCCGCGATGATGCGGTTGTAGAATCCCTTTTCCGCAAAGTCGGCGTAGTAGTTGTACGCGCTTCTGTCCGCCAGCAGCAGCGCACGCTTCACGTTGTGCTCGATTGCGCTTTTCTCCGGCGAGAGGGTGAAGAACAGCTCGTGGAAGCGGCGCACATGCTCCCTCGCTTCCGCAGGGCGGTTCTGCGACAGGTCCTGCGAGAGGGCGAGCATCAGGCTCTTGCCCCCGTCAAGGACGTATATCTTCTGCCTCTGCGCTTCGGCGAAGCGGAAGGCGCATACCACCGAGCAGAGGACGATGGCGGCACATACCGCCGTGTAGATGATTCCGAACAGTCGTATCTGCCGGAAACTCGTTTCTATGTTATTCAGGCTCTTGAACTCCATTCTTTCTGTTTTTTATGGTTTGTAAAATTATTTTCCGGTTCTCCGGCTGTTACCTTTTCAGCAGCCGTCCGGCCTGTTTTCTGATAAACTTGCCCGTGCGTCCCGCCACGTTTCCGGCTGCCGCACCTGCCAGACTGCCGCCAAGGGCGCCCGCAGTACCGATGTTCTTGTTGTAGCTGCCCACTCCGCCACCGGCCTGGATTATCCATCCGGCTACCGTCGGGATGGTGAAGTATCCCACGATGCCGATAACGAGGAACACGATGTACACCCCGTTGCTCGCCTCTACCGAGAAGTTCGGGTCTGCCTGCATCGCCTCGATGTCATTCTGGAGCATCAGTATCTGTATCTTCGCCAGTATCGTGCTGAACAGGTCGGAGACGGGCAGCCACAGGTAAATCTGTATGTAGCGGCTGAACCATGCCGAAAGCGTGGAGTGGAAGCCGTCCCATACCGAGAAGGCGAAGGCGACGGGTCCCAGTATCGACAGCACCACCAGGAAGAACGTTCTGAGCGTGTCGATGACAAGGGCGGCAGCTGCGAACATCAGCTCCAGCAGCTCGCGGAACCAGTCACGCACGCTCTTCTTGATGTTGTACGCCGCACGGTCCATGTACATGCCCGTCATGGTGATCATGTCCGACGGCGACCAGCCCAGCTCGTCTATCTGGCGGTCGAACTCCTCGTCCGAGGCGAGATAGGCGGTTTCCGGGTTGCGCATCATCGCCTCGTATTCCAGCCTGTCTTTCTGTTCCCTGTACTTCTCCATGTCAAAGGTCTGTTCCTCCAGTATCGAGTGCGTCCCCTGTACGATTACTCCCAGTACGGAGTTCATCGTTCCCAGCACGATGGTCGGGAAGAAGAGGATGCACAGTCCGATGGCAAACGGCCGCAGCAGCGGGTACACGTCTATCGCCTCGGCACGGGCGAGCGACTGCCACACGCGCATCGCCACATAGAACAGGGCGCCCAGTCCGGCAAGCCCCTTTGCCACTCCTGCCATGTCCGAGCAGAGCGGCATCATCTCCTCATATAGCGAGAGGAGTATCTGGTGCAGGTTGTCAAACTCTCCCATAGGCTACCAGTATTTTTCGTTGGAGTTCCCGTAAAGTGCCATCACCCGGTCCATGTCGTTCTTCTTTCTCGCCCGCAGGTACGACACCGATATGGTCTTGTTCGTGTAGTAGCGCACGAGGTTGCGGTAGTTCATCAGGCTGCGGTAGGCATTGTCTATGACGGCGAGCCTTTCCGCATCCGTCAGTGACATGCCCGTCACGTTCACCACATTCTTCAGGTCCTGCAGCACGTCCGAGCTTTCGTCTATCAGCATCGCATAGCCCGACGAGATGGCGGCAAGCTCCTCCGGCGTGTAGTTCTCGTCCGAGAGCATCTTCTGGTAGTTGTCCACATAGATTTCCGATATTTCCATTACCAGAGAGATGCTCTTCGCCACCTTCGCGCCGCCCTTTACCACGTCGTGCACTGATTTCAGTGGTAGGCTAAGCATCCAACGCCCTGCCGTATTACTACGGTGGGTTTTCGGAAGCTCGCCCCCAAACCGGACGTACACG
>PPYF01114375.1_pt1 | contig 23910 bp, 24 predicted proteins | sample 1559871 | NCBI WGS metagenome assembly PPYF01 (sample SAMN08240021, study PRJNA423297) | Human gut metagenome, whole genome shotgun sequencing project. | reverse complement strand
TACGGGAGATGATAGCGGTCTGGGTGGAGTGGAAGCCGGAGAGGATGCCGCAGGCCACGGTGATGAAGAAGATGGGGATAAAGTGGTTGGCGTCAAAATAGTCACCATAGCTGAACGCATTCTGAGCCCCGGAAGCAGCGTCCACGGTGAAGGCGTTCATGAAGGGGGTCTGCCAGTCATCCCACAGGTTCAGCAGAGGATATCCCTGCACGAAGATGCCCACAAACACGCCCATGGCGGAGAGCAGAAGGATGGCACCGAAGATGGGATAGATGCGGCCGATGATGGCGTCGATGGGGAACACGGTGGCGATCAGATAATAGACAAAGATGACACCGTAGATGATCCAGGTGGTAGGATCCGTGGCCAGGCCGCTGAAGTTGAAGACCTGGGTGGCGGCGATGTCGCCGGGGGTGTAGATGAACACAGCACCCACCAGCAGCAGCAGCACGCTCAGGAACACCTGGTACACGCCGTAGATACCCTTGTTGGAGTACTTGCGGACCATGTCGGGCATCTGGGTGCCGCCGTCACGCAGGCAGATCATGCCGGAGAAATAGTCGTGCATAGCACCGCCGATGACGTTGCCGATGGGGATGGTGATGAACGCGATGGGCCCGAAGAGGATGCCCTGGATAGGCCCGATGATGGGGCCGGTACCTGCGAAGACCTTTTCGCAGAACTTGCCGTAGATGGCGGCGCCTACGAACAGGATCACAAGGCCCAGTACGAATGTTGCCATTAACACACACTCCTTTTATTTCACTGTCGTGATGTTCCGAAATTCGCGGAGGCCCTGCCGGATTCGGTTTGCCTCCGCAGGCCGGTTCCCCGGTCTATGCTTGCAAATGGATTCCTGCACACTTTGTATACGCGGTATACATTCCCTCCTTATCTCCGCTGCGGGTTTGATGGCCTGGGACCGGAACGTCAGTGCTCCCCCCGTTCTTGGGGGAAAGGATACAGCAGAAAGTGCTTTTCCGCCGGAGCGGGGGTGCCCGGGCGCTTCCGCTAAAAAAATACGGAAGAATGCAAAGACACCGTTAAAAAATACCCTCTTGCTGTTGCCAGCTATTATACACGACCGTTTAGATTTTGTTAATAGGTAGAATGAAAATTTGTGTACAATTTGTGAATAAGCACCGCCGGATTGGGCAAAACGCCGGAAAAATCCCAAGAAAACAGATGAAAAGGTAGAGAAAAAACGGGAAATTTCTAAAATAAGCCTCTGACGGGCTCAAAAAGTACCGGTAGAATCAACAAAGATCGGATCTTAACAAAGGAAAATCCCCTTTTTGGATGCGGTACGGAGATGCCTACGCCTCATGGAGAGTGTTGATGAGGTGCTTGATGTGGATGCTCATGGCATGGCGGGCCCCCACCTCGTCCCGCCGCAGCAGAAACTCCAGGATCAGCTGATTGTCCCGGACGGCGATGTCCTGCATCTGCTGGCGGTTTTCCGTGATCTGAAGGATCTCGTTGACGGCACTGTTGATGATGGGGTACAGGCGGCGCATATACTCGTTGTGGGACGCCCGGATCAGCGCCATGTGGAATTCCTGATCCGCCAGGGGCCAGTCCCCCCCGGCGGCGGCAATGCGCTCCATCCGGTCCGCTTTCTTCTGGATCTGACGCAGCTCCTCGTCCGTGGCCCGCTGACAGGCCATGGCCACGGTGGCGGGCTCGAAAATCAGCCGCATCTCAAAAAGATCCTTGGCCCGCACCCGGGAGCGCAGGCTGGAGAGGGCCGTGAGATCCATGGCCTGGGTGGGCAGCGTCTGGGCCACAAAGGTGCCCTTGCCCCGGCGGATCTCCAGCACGCCCTGGGCCACCAGAAAGGAGATGGCCTCCCGCAACGTGGTGCGGCTGACCTGCAGCGCGTCACTGAGTTCATTTTCATTGGGCAGCTTGCTGCCCGGGGCATAGCGGCCCTCGTCCACGATCATGTCGTACAGCCGCTCCGCTGTCTGTTCCGACAGCTTGATCTTCTTCGTTCCGGCACTCATGGCCGATCAACCTCCCTTCCCGCGGCCGCTGCCGCGGTTATTTTTCCCACAGCCCCCCAAAAGGGCCGGATGCACTTGACATCATATCTTAATTGGGGTACAATGACATCATACAACAGAAAAAGAAATAATACAACTTTCAATTTCCAACAAATCGAAAAAATTTTGAGAGGTGACCGACCCTTGAATGCCTTGGACATTTGCCGGCACCGGGTCTCCATCATCACCGGCCACTACGGCACCGGAAAGACTGAGTTCGCCGTGAATCTGGCCCTGAAGATGGCGGAGGAAGGCGCCGGCGTGATGCTGGCGGATCTGGACATCGTCAATCCTTACTTCCGCTCCCGGGAGCGCAAGAAGATGCTGGAAGCGGCCGGCGTGCGGGTGATCTCCTCCTCCCAGGAGTGTTCCGACGCCGACGTGCCGGCCCTGCCGGCGGAGCTTTTGACCATCCTGGAAAACCGGGAGATCCGGGGCGTGCTGGACATCGGCGGCGACCCGGTAGGAGCCCGGGTGCTGGCCCGGTTCCAGCCCAAGATCGTCCGGGAGGACTACCAGCTCATCTATGTGCTCAACGCCAACCGCCCGGAGGTCCGGGAGCCGGAGAGCGCCGTGGCGTACCTGCGGGGCATTGAGGCGGTGACAGGCCTCACCTGCGGCGGCATCATCAACAACACCCACCTGTGCGGCGAGACCACGCCGGAGGAGATCCGCAAGGGCGCCCGCCTGGCAGGGACCGTCTCGGAGCAGACCGGGATCCCGGTTTTGTGCCATGTGGCGGAGGAGCGCTTCGCCGGAGAATTGTCAGACCTTTCGGGACCTGTATTCCCGATCACCATTAAAATGAAAAAGCCGTGGGAATGACCCCGGCCAAAGGGGAAAGGAGGACCACACCATCATGACTGCCAAGGTAACCTTTGATTCCGACCACTGCAAGGGCTGTGAGCTCTGCACCACCGTGTGCCCCAAACACATTGTCGCCATCGATCAGAGCGTCATCAACCGCAAGGGCTATCATCCCGCCCACGTAACGGACATTACGGCGTGCATTGCCTGCGCCAGCTGCGCCAAGATCTGCCCCGACTCCATCATCACCGTGGAAAAATTCTGAAAAAGGAGGTCGTCAACCGTGGAAAAAGAACTTTGGAAAGGCAACGAAGCCATTGCCGAGGCTGCCATCCGTGCCGGATGTGACTGTTTCTTCGGCTATCCCATCACCCCCCAGAGCGAAGTGCCTGAGTATATGTCCGCCCACCTGCCCAAGGCCGGCGGCGTGTTCGTCCAGTCCGAGTCTGAGGTAGCCGCCATCAACATGGTGTACGGCGCCGCCGGCTCCGGTATGCGGGCCATGACCTCCTCCTCCTCCCCGGGCATCAGCCTCAAGCAGGAGGGCATCACCTACATCGCCGGCGCCGAGCTGCCCTGCGTCATCGTCAACTGCATGCGCGGCGGCCCGGGCCTGGGCACCATCCAGCCCGGCCAGGGCGACTACTACCAGGCCACCCGCGGCGGCGGCAACGGCGACTACCGCACCCTGGTCCTCTCTCCCTCCAATGTGCAGGAGGCCGTGGACTTCGTCCAGGAGGCCTTCGACATCGCCGACCAGTACCGCAACCCCGTCATGGTGGTGATGGACGGCCTCATCGGCCAGATGATGGAGCCCATCGAGTGGCACCCCATCCCCAAGCGGGACCTGCCTCCCAAGGACTGGGCCACCACCGGCCGCAAGGACCGGGACCACAACAACATCATCAACTCCCTGTACATGGATCCCGAGGAGTGCGAACGTCACAACGACCATCTGGCCCAGAAGTACGCTGAGATGGAGAAGAACGAGGTCCGCTGGGACACCAAGGAGTGCGATGACGCCGAAGTGGTCATCACCGCTTACGGCACCCCCGCCCGCATCGCCCTCACCGCCATCGAGAACCTGCGCGCCCAGGGCGTCAAGGCCGGCCTCTTCCGCCCCATCACCCTGTGGCCCTATCCCGAAGCTGCCCTGCGGGAGCTGTCCAAGGCAGATCACGTGAAAGCCTTCCTGGACGTGGAGATGAGCTCCACCGGCCAGATGATCGACGATGTGCGCCTTTCCGTGGAGGGCCGCAAGCCCATCCACTACCTGGGTCACGCCGGCGGCGTGATGCCCACCGTGGAGGAAATCGAGGAAGCGGCCAAAAAGGCCTTGAAGGAGGCAGAGTAACATGGCAATCGTATATCAGAAGTCCAAAGGCTTGACGGACGCCGAACTGCACTACTGCCCCGGCTGCAACCACGGCATCGTCCATAAGCTGGTAGCCGAGTCCCTGGTGGAGCTGGGCCTGCTGGACGACGCCATCGGCGTGTGCCCCGTAGGCTGCTCCGTGTTCGCCTATAAATATTTCAACTGTGATATGCAGGAGGCCGCTCACGGCCGCGCGCCCGCTGTGGCCACCGGCATCAAGCGCACCCATCCCCATCAGGCGGTGTTCACCTATCAGGGCGACGGCGACCTGGCCTCTATCGGCACGGCGGAGATCGTCCACGCTGCCATGCGGGGTGAGAAGTTCACCACCATCTTCATCAACAACGCCATTTACGGTATGACCGGCGGCCAGATGGCCCCCACCACCCTCATCGGCCAGCGGGCCACCACCTGCCAGGAGGGCCGCACCAAGGAGCAGGCCGGCATGCCCATCCGCATGGCGGAGCTGCTGTCCACCCTGGACGGCTGCGTCTACGCCGAGCGGGTATGCGTCACCGACATCGCCAACCTCAACAAGGCCAAGCGGGCCATCAAGAAGGCCTTTGAAAAGCAGATGGCCGGCGAGGGCTTCACCTTTGTGGAAGTGCTCTCCACCTGCCCCACCAACTGGGGCATGACGCCGCTGAAGGCCATCGACTGGCTCAAGGAGAACATGATCCCCTACTATCCTCTGGGAGTCATCAAGGATACCGGCGCGGAGGTGAAATAAGATGAAAAAAGAAATCATCATTTCCGGCTTCGGCGGCCAGGGCGGTCTGGCCATCGGCAAGAACCTGGCGGAGGCCGGCATGGCCGAGGGCCTCAACGTCACCTGGGCCCCCTCCTACGGCCCCGAGATGCGCGGCGGTACCGCCAACTGCTCCGTGGTCCTCTCCGACAAGGCCATCGGTTCTCCCGTGTTTGCCCGCTCCACGGAGCTCATCGCCCTCAACGAGCCCTCTCTGGTGAAGTTTGAGGCGGGCGTGCTCCCCGGCGGTACGGTCTTTGTCAACAGCGACGTGGTCACCGACAAGGTCTCCCGCCCCGACCTGACGGCCTATTACATCCCCTGCTCCAAGATCGCCGAGGAAGTGGGCAACCCCAAGGTGGCCAACATGGTGATGCTGGGCGCCTATGTGGCCGCCACCAAGATCCTCAAGCCCGAGACCATCGAGACCATGATCCAGGAGATGTTCACCGGCCCCAAGGCCAAGTTCGTGCCCCTGAACATCGAGGCGTTCCGCCGCGGCATGGCCTGCGTCCAGTAATCCCTCTTATTATCTGCCAAAACACACGGCGGCCGGAGAAGCATCCATTCCCCGGCCGCCGCCTCCTAACCGGCGGAAAGCACCGCGCATTTCCCCTTGACTTTCCCGCCATATCAGCGTATAAAATAAAAGAAGATAGTGTTTGCGTGATGAACGGGACATACCGGGGAAACGAACCCTTCAGAGAGCTGCCGGCTGGTGCGAGGCGGCGGGAATGGTTTCACCGGCCTCACCCGGGAGCTGCAGGCGGAACGGGCTTTGCCCCAGTATGCCTTGCCGGTTTGCCCTCCGATACCGGGGCGTCGAGTGGCCGTGTCTTTATGCGGCAATGAGAGTGGTACCACGGAAGTTTGGCTTTCGCCTCTCCTGCCGCAGGCAGGCGTGCGCGGAAGCCTTTTGTTATTCTGCCGACAAACTTCAAAAACTAAATGATAAAGGAGAGTATCAAAATGCTGGATATCAAAATCACCAAGACCACCAGTCCCAAGGCCAAGCCCACGGACGAGAGCAAGCTGGGCTTCGGCAAAATTTTCACGGACCACATGTTCGTGATGGACTACAGCCCCGACAAGGGCTGGCATGATGCCCGCATCGTTCCCTATCAGCCCTTCCCCCTGGAGCCTGCCTGCGTGATTTTCCATTACGCTCAGGAGATCTTTGAGGGCCTGAAGGCCTATCGGACTGCGGACAACAAGATCCAGCTGTTCCGCCCGGACTGCAACGCCCAGCGTATGCAGGACTCCGCCGACCGTATGTGCATTCCCAAGGTCCCGGTGGACGACTTTGTCCAGGCCGTCAAGACCCTGGTGGAAGTGGATAAGGACTGGGTGCCCCACTCTGACGGTGCCTCCCTGTACATCCGTCCCTTCACCTTCGCCACCGATGTGGGCATGGGCGTCCACGCCAGCAAGAACTATACGTTCTGCATCATCTGCTCTCCCTCCGGCGCCTACTATGCCGAGGGCATCGATCCCGTCCGGATCTACGTGGAAGACGAGTATATCCGTGCGGCACCCGGCCTGACCGGCTTCACCAAGTGCGGCGGCAACTACGCTGCCTCCATCAAGGCCGGCGAGATGGCCGAGCAGCAGGGCTTTGCCCAGGTTTTGTGGCTGGACGGTGTGGAGAAGAAGTACGTGGAAGAAGTCGGCTCCATGAACATCATGTTCAAGATCGACGGCAAGATCTACACCGCTCCCTGCACCGGCACGGTGCTGCCCGGCGTCACCCGCCGCTCCATCATCGAGCTGCTCAAGGACTGGGGCTATGAGGTCAAGGAGGAGCACGTGGCCATCGCCGACATCATGAAGGCCGGCCATGAGGGCAAGCTGGAAGAGGTCTTCGGCACCGGCACCGCCGCAGTGGTCTCCCCGGTCAAGGAGCTGGACTGGAAGGGCGACAAGGTCGCCATCAGCGGCGGCAAGATCGGCGAGCTGACCCAGAAGCTCTACGACACCCTCACCGGCATCCAGTGGGGCAAGATCCCCGACACCAAGGGCTGGATCGTCCCCGTCTGCGAGGGCTGAGTCTGAGCAAACCCCGTCAAATCAAAGAGGAGAAGCCGAAAGGCTTCTCCTCTTTTTCGTGCTGTCAGGGCCGGTATCTGAGATGAGGATTTCCTCATGTCTGCGCTAGGATGGCTGCCACCTGTTGGGGCGGTACCTGGGGGAAGGGCCGCAGGGGCGCCGGGTCCGGATCGTAGGGGGCAATGGCCTTTTCAAACCAGGCCACATCCCGCCAGGCGCCGTCCTTGTAGCCGGTGCTGCGCTGGACCCCCATCAGGCGGAACCCCAGACTCCGGTGGAGCCCCTCGCTTTTTTCGTTGGGCAGCGTTACCAGGGCGTATACCGTCCGGATCCCCTGAAGCCGCAGCAGCTCCATCAGGACGGTGTAGAGATGCCGGCCCCGGCCGGCCCCGGTGCAGGCCCGGTCCAGATAGACCGACAGCTCTGCGTTCCACTGATAGGCTGCCCGCTCTGCCTGCCGGTGTGCATAGGCATATCCCAGGATCTGGCCCTTCTCCTCCCAAACCAGATAGGGATACGCCTCCCCGAAGGTCCGGATCCGGCGGGCAAACTCCTCCCGGCTGGGAAGCTGGTATTCAAAGGTGATGCCCGTTTCGATATACTGGGCGTAAATGGCCAGCAGGGCCGGCGCATCCGCCGGAACGGCCAATCGGATATGCATGTGATCGCTCCTTTTCCGCAAAAAAGCAGGGACGCTCCGGCGTCCCCGCTCCGTCAGGTCTTGGCCTTGATCTGGGCGCCGCACTTGGGGCAGGTGATGATGATGTTCCCCTTCCCCACCGGTACCCGGCAGATGGTCTTGCAGTTCTTGCAGGTGAAATACTTGTGGTCTTTGTCGGCGTGGCGGGCTCTGGCGCCGTCCTGAGCGCTTTTGAGCTTCCACATCCAGCCGGCAAATTTGGCGTTTTCCGCCCGGCGCTTGTAGAGGTTTTTGGAGAACATCCGGAAAATCACCAGCAGCCACAAAAGCAGCGCGATCCAGTACAGGATGATGGCCAGCAGATCCTGCCGCCCCGCCAACAGGCCGGACACCAGGTACAAGACCAATACGCATACCACCAGCAGTAAATTCAGCTGATCCATGCCGTTTCGCCCGTACATGAACCGCGCCACCGCATTGGCAAATCTGCGGAACAAACCCATAAACAGTCTTCCTTTCGCGCCCTTTGAGATGATAGTTATTTTACTCGGAAACGGCAGGAGAAACAACCGGTTTTCCCTGAAATTTACAAATTGGTCATTTATTTATGGGTCGCGGCGTGCTATATTACTAAGTTGTGAAAAAATACACGAAGAAGGAAGTGTGGCTTCTATGGCCAAGAAACAATTCAAAGCGGAGTCCAAGCGGCTGCTGGACCTGATGATCAACTCCATCTACACCCATAAGGAGATCTTCCTGCGGGAGATCATCTCCAACGCCAGCGACGCCTGCGACAAGCTGTGCTACCAGGCGTTGACGGACGAGAGCGTGGGCATGTCCCGCAAGGACTTCGCCATCCACATCACCGTGGACAAGGACGCGCGGACCCTCACCGTCTCCGACAACGGCATCGGTATGGACCAGGCGGACCTGGAGAACAACCTGGGCATCATCGCCTCCTCCGGTTCCTACCGCTTCAAGCAGGAGGTGGGGGACGACGCCAAGGACACCGACGTCATCGGCCAGTTTGGCGTGGGCTTCTACTCCGCCTTCATGGTGGCAGACAAGATCACCGTGGTGACGAAGAAGTACGGCGCTGAGAGCGGCTATACCTGGGTCTCCTCCGGCGCGGACGGCTACACCATCACCCCCTGCGACAAGGAGAGTGTGGGCACCGACATCATCATGCACATCAAGGAGGACACCGAGGACGAGAAGTACAGCGAGTTCCTGGAGTCCTGGCGCCTCCAGGAGCTGGTGCGCAAGTACTCCGACTATATCCGCTTCCCCATCCGGATGGAGGTCTCCAAGACCCGCCGCAAGGAGGGCTCTCCCGACGACAAGCCCGAGTACGAGACCTATACGGAGGAGGAGACCCTCAACTCCATGGTGCCCATCTGGCAGCGGCGCAAGTCCAGCGTCAAGCCCGAGGAGTACAACAAGTTCTACCGGGACAAGTTCCACGACTACGCCGATCCCCAGCGGGTCATCACCGTCTCCGCCGAGGGCGCCGTCACCTACAAGGCGCTGCTGTTCATCCCCGGCGCCACCCCCTTCGACTACTACACCAAGGAGTATGAAAAGGGCCTCCAGCTCTACTCCAACGGCGTTCTCATCATGGACAAGTGCGCCGACCTCCTGCCGGAGCATTTCCGCTTCGTCCGGGGCGTGGTGGACTCTCCGGACCTGTCTCTCAACATCTCCCGGGAGCTGCTGCAGCATGACCGCCAGCTGAAGGTCATCGCCGCCAACCTGGAAAAGAAGATCAAGAGCGAGCTGGAGAAGATGTGCAAGGAGGACCGGGAGGCCTACGAGACCTTCTGGAAGAACTTCGGCCGCCAGATCAAGTACGGCGTGGTGGGCGAGTACGGCGCCCACAAGGAGCTGCTGCAGGACCTGCTGCTCTTCTACTCCTCCACGGAGAAAAAGCCCGTGACATTGGCGGAGTATGTCTCCCGGATGAAGGAGGATCAGAAGTATATCTACTACGCCGCCGGCGACTCCCTGGACAAGATCGACAAGCTCCCCCAGACTGAGGGCCTGCGGGAGTCCGGCACGGAGATCCTCTACTTCACCGAGGAGGTGGACGAGTTCTGCGCCCAGATCCTCCACACCTACCAGGACAAGGAGTTCCGCTCCGTGCTGGACCAGGAGATCGAAGAGGGCGACCGGGAGAAGGCCCAGGAGACCCAGGACGCCCACAAGGCTGCCTTTGACTTTATCAAGGAGACCCTGGGAGACAAGGTCAAGGAGGTTCGGGCCTCCACCCGCCTGAAGTCCCACCCCGTCTGCCTCACCGCCGGAGAGGGCCTCTCCTTTGAGATGGAGAAGTACTTCCAGGCCGTTCAGCCGGACTCCCCCATCCATGCAGACCGGATCCTGGAGCTCAATGTGGAGCACCCGGCTTTCGCTGCCCTGGAAGCCGCCGTCACGGCGGACCCGGAGAAGGCCAAGAAGTACGCCGCTTTGTTCTATGACCAGGCGCTGCTGATTGCGGGCCTTCCCCTGGAAGATCCCGCCGGGTACACGGACCTGGTGTGTGAGCTGATGAAATAAGATCCCAAAGCGCCCCGTCCCCGCCGTCCAAAATCAGGACGGCGGGGACGTTTTGACAGCAGCGGCGTTGTATTGTATAGTAAGGAAGAATGAAACCGTGGCCCCGGCCACGCTGTAAGGAGGAACTTCCCGATGAATCTTGGTATTCTGGGTGCCGGCTACATTGCCGGGGTGATGGCGGAGACCATCCGCAAGATGAACGAGAGCGGAGACCATACTGTCCGGCTGTACGCTGTGGCCGCCCGGGACGCAGACCGGGCCCAGGCCTTTGCCGCCCGGTACGGGGCGGAGAAGGCCTACGGCTCTTATGAGGAGATGCTGCAGGATCCGGATCTGGATCTCGCCTACATCGCCACCCCCCACTCCCACCATTACCATCTCATCAAGCTGTGCGCCGACCACGGCAAGCACGTACTGTGCGAGAAGTCCTTCACCGTCAACGCCCGGCAGGCGGAGGACGCCATCCGCTATGCCAGAGACAAGGGCGTGCTGGTGACGGAGGCCATCTGGACCCGCTACCAGCCCATGCGGACCATCATCGATGAGACCATCGCCTCCGGCATCATCGGAGAGCCGAAAATGCTCACGGCGAACCTGTGCTACGCCATCACTCAGAACCACCGGATCGTGGTGCCGGAACTGGCGGGGGGCGCGCTGCTGGACGTGGGGGTGTACACCCTGAACTTTGCGGAGATGGTATTCGGCCGGGCCGACGGCGTCCGGTGCGCCTGCACGAAAAACGAAAACGGCGTGGACCTCACAGACTCCATCACCCTCACCTGGCGGGACGGCCGGGTGGCCAACCTCACCGCCGGGGTCCACTGCGTGTCCGACCAGCTGGGGGTCATCTACGGCACCGACGGCTATGTGATGGTGGAGGACATCAACAATCCCACGGGACTCAAGGTCTTTGACCGGGACCGCCGCCTGGTGCGTGAGGTATCCTGCCCGCCCAAGCTCACCGGCTATGAGTACGAGGTGCTGGAGACTGCCCGCTGCATCCGGGAGGGGCTGCGGGAGTGCCCCTCCATGCCCCATGAGGAGACCATCCACATGCTGGAGCTGATGGATCACGTCCGGGCCCAGATGGGCATTCACTATCCCTGCGAGGATGTGGACGCCCTGTGAGGGATCAAAGGGGAAAGGAGAAAACCACCATGAAATGGATGATCGCGTCGGACCTCCACGGCTCCGCGTATTACTGTGAAAAGCTGCTGGCGGCCTTTAATGCCGAGCAGGCGGACCGGATGCTGCTGCTGGGGGACCTCCTCTACCACGGTCCCCGCAATGACCTGCCCCGGGACTACGATCCCCGCGCCGTGACGGCCCTGCTCAACGGCTGTAAGGAGCGGCTGCTGTGCGTTCGGGGCAACTGCGACGCCGAGGTGGACCAGATGGTGCTGGAGTTCCCCATCCTGGCGGAATACGCCCTGCTGGAGGTGGAGGGCCGGGTGCTCTTTGCCACCCATGGCCACAAGTACGGCCCCGACAACTTGCCGCCATTGTGCCCCGGGGACATCCTCCTCAGCGGCCACACCCATGTGCCGGTGTGCCGGGAGGCGGAGGGCATCCTTTTGATGAACCCCGGTTCTGCCTCCATGCCCAAGGAAGGAAGCGCTGCCGGGTATATGACCCTGGAGAGGGATGTCTTTACCTGGAAGGACTTTGACGGCGCTGTGGTGCGGGAGTACCGGCTCCCTCCCCGCTGAGAATCAAAAGCAGGCCACATAAAAAGCACGCGGGACGAACCGTCCCGCGTGCTTTTTATCCTTCGCTGTGATCTTCTCCCAGCAGGCGCTGGATGTATTTGTACAACGCGGAGAACCGGCCCCGGTAGCTCTTGCGCCAGGGCTTGTTCTTGCCGCAGAAATGGAGAATGGCGGTGTGGGTCACCACCCAGTCCATGTCCTTCTCCCCCTGGCTCATGAGGCGGTAGGCGTCAAAGCGCCGGGCGTCGTAGTTCCAGAGAGTCTCGTCCACCGGGAAGAGCTCCGTGCCGTACAGCCCGTTGAGAATGTCCTGGTCCGGCAGGATCAGCACGTCCGCGTGCTCCCGGGCGTAGGTGAAGATCTCCTCAGGAGCCATGCGGTGCCGCATGGCATCAAGGTCCATCACCAGCACGCCGGAGTTGAAATATCCCTCCGCCTCCGGGGTGTCCAGCCGCAGGCGGTTGACCCGGCTGGAGATGTCCGTGAGCCCCCGGTGGATGGAGGCTGCCATCAGCGCGCCCTGGAGATCTGTGTCGTACAGGGGGCGCACCGGGCCGATGACCAGAATGTCCGGATCCAGGTACAGCACCCGGTCCAACGTGGGAGGCAGCAGCTGGGCGGAGAGCAGCCGGTAGTACATGGCCCGGGAGTAGTAGCGCACCACCGGCGCCCCGGCAAAAAGATCCTCCGGCACCGCCACGGGGTGCAGCGCCCCGTGGGGAGCGCACAGGGCCTCCAGAGAGGCCAGATCCTCCACCGTCAGCCCGTCGCCTACCAGATAGACGTCAAAGGCCTCGCCGGGATTGTTCAGATACAGCGAGCCCAGCATCACCCGCAGAGGGTGAAGATAGTTGCGGTCCAAAGTCACGAGAATGTTCATGGAGTTCCTCCTGCTGAGTGTGATTGCGGCAGGTACCAGGTGACCAGAAGATCCACCACCGTGCCGTAGGACTGTACGCCGTCGGTGTCTCCGTAGCTTTTCAAAAAGCCGTCGTATACCCCCTGGGTGATGGTGGCGGTGGCCTTGTCTTCAAACTGATCCCAGTAGGCGTTGTTGTCCGCCAGATCTGCCCGCACCGTCTCCGGCAGAGAGTCCCGGATGACCTGCCAGGCCTCCGGATCCGCCCGGTAGAGGGCGTTGCCCAGATGAATATACCCAAAAAGCCACCCGGAATATGTATAATCCGCCAGGCCCGAGGTGGTGCAGGCGAGGATGGAGAGGAAGTTGCACTCCTCCTCCGCCGCCACGCCCCGCTGATGGGCCAGCTCATGGGCCACCGTGGAGGGCAGCAGACACGCCGGAGAGTCCACATTCACGTTGGATTCCCCGGTAAAGGGGCAGTAGATGCCGGTAAAGTTCATGGCGCTCATCACCCGGGAGAAGTGGACGGCTTTCACCCCCCGGTCCTGGAAGGCCAGGAAGGGAAAGAGCTCCTCCACCTCCCCGTAGACCTGGGTGCTCTCGGAGAGGATCTGCTCCTTGGGCACGGCAAAGAGGCCCGCTTCCGTCCGGGAAACGGTATCTGCCGTCTCCTGGAGCATTTGGGCAAAGTACGCCGTCACAGCGGTGAGGTCCTCCGTGGCCACCGGCTGGGCATAGACACCGGCGCGCTCTTGAAAGCTGTCGGCGTAATACTCCACGCCCCACAGGGCGCAAAAGCCGCCGTAGACCGTCAGCACCGCGCACACGGCACCCAGTACGGCGCTGTAAGTGCGGTTTCCCCGGCGGCCCTTGGCCCGGACCACCGCGATGATGCTCCAGATGAGGTATGCCGCCGCTGCCAGGGCGATGAGGATGCCCAGCACCTCCATGACGGAGAAGTCCACCCGGTAGCAAAGACTCCCCAAAAAGCGGCGGAAGGGGGCAATGACCTGATTTTTCAGGGCGTTCATCCACGCCCGGTTTCCCCGGACCAGGCAGAAAAGGCCCAGAAAGGCCAGCTCTGCCGCAAGCCAGAGGTGTAAGTTCCAGTGTCGTTTGAAAAATGCCTTCATGATTTTGCTCGATGTCGCAGTGGGGTGGGTGGGGTCAGTCGGCGGCCGCCAGGAGTTCCCGGGTGTAGTCCGCCTGGGGGTGGTCGAAAATGTCGTCCACGGCGCCCTGTTCCACGATGCGGCCCGCTTTCATCACCAGCACCCGGTCGCAGAGCTGGTAGACCACATTGAGGTCGTGGGAGATGAAGAGATAGCTGAGATCCAGCTGATCCCGCAGGGACTTGAGAAGCTTCAAAATCTGGGCCTGGATGGTGACGTCCAGGGCGGAGACGGGCTCGTCGGCAATGAGGAATTTGGGCCGCTGGATCAGCGCCGTGGCAATGGATACCCGCTGGCGCTGGCCGCCGGAGAGCTCCGAGGGCCGGGCCTCCAGGCACTCCTCCGGCAGCTCCACCCGCTCCAGCATGTCCCGCACCCGGCGTTTGCGCTCCGCGGCGTCGTATTTCCCGTAGATGCGCAGGGGCTCCTCCAGGATCCAGGAGACCGTGTAGGCGGGGTTCAGGGAGCTGTATGGGTCCTGAAAGATCATCTGGGGCCGCTTGGTGTAGTGGATCACCTGTCCGGCGTCGGGCTTGACGATGCCCAGGATGGTCTTGGCCAGGGTGGATTTGCCGGTGCCGGACTCTCCCACCAGCCCCAGGATTTCTCCGTGGCGGACATCAAAGGTCACGTCGTGGAGGACCTCCTGATAAGGGCCACGCCGGAAGGGTCCGCCGCTGCGGTAGCCGCTGGTGACATGCTGCACCGAAAGGACCAGTTCGTTATCCATGTTGGTCCTCCTTTCGCTGCCGGGTGGGGATGGCGGCAATGAGGCGGCGGGTATACTCCGCCTGGGGATGGAAGAACACCGTGTCGGTGTCCCCCTCTTCCACCAGCACGCCCCGCTGCATGACAGCTACCCGACGGCACAGCTTGCGTACCACCTTCAGATTGTGGGAGATAAAGAGCATGGAGATGCCGGACTTGGCATTCAGACGCTTCAAAAGAGTCAGAATCTGGGCCTGGATGGTGACATCCAGGGCCGTGGTGGGCTCGTCCAGCAGCAAGAGCTTGGGACGGGCGACAATGGCGGCGGCAATCATGGCCCGCTGCAGCATGCCGCCGGAGAGCTCGTGGGGGTATTTTTCCGCCAGCACCTCCACGTCGGGGAGCTCCACGGCGCCCATGGCCTCCAGAGCCAGGCGGCGGCGCTCCTCCTTGGGAAGGTCCATGTGGATGCGCAATGTTTCGGACACCTGGGGCCCGATCTTCATCAGGGGGTCCATGCAGCTCATGGGCTCCTGGAACACCACGCCGATATCCTTGCCCTGGATCTTACGAAGCTGGGAGCGGTGGGCGTAGAGCAGATCCTGCCCGTCCAGGGTGATGGTGCCGGAGTAGTCGCACTGTTTGCGGGGCAGCAGGCCCGCTACGCTCATGGCGGTGACGGACTTGCCGGAGCCGGATTCTCCCACCAGGCCCAAAATCTCGCCGTCATGGATGGTGAGGGACACCCCGGAGACCGCCTCCCGGGTGCGGTTGTGGAATTTCACATGCAGGTCACGGATCTCCAGCATCAAACCACCTCCTTGTCCCGGCGCTGCAATCCCTCGCCGATGAGGCCCACACTGAACACCAGCAGCACGATGGTGCCGCCGGTAAACAGGGCGTACCAGGGGGCCACGCCCATCATGCTCTGGGCCTCCGAGAGCATATAGCCCAGGGAGGCGTCCGGCGGGGTGACGCCGATGCCCAGATAGCTCATGGAGGCCTCTGCCAGAACTGCGTTGTTGAAGCCGATGGTGAGAGCAGGCAGCAGGACCGAGAGGGTGTTGGGCAGCAGGTGTACTGTCAGGATCCGGGCCGGGGAGGCGCCCATGAGCCGGGCGCTTTTCACGTAGTTCACATCCCGCAGCGCGGCAAAGGCCGTGCGGGTCACCCGGGCAAAGCTGGGAATGAACACCAGGCCCAGGGCCAGCACCACATTATACTTGTTGCCGGGACCCAGGAGGCTGATGACCACCAGGGCCAGCAAAATGCTGGGAAAGGCCGTCAGCACATCCCCCAGGCGCATGAGCACCGCGTCGGCAAGGCCCCCGAAGTACCCGGTGAGGGCACCGATGGCGGTGCCCAGCACGGCGCCGATGACCACGGTGAAAAAGGCGATGAGGAACGTGGTTCCCGCCCCCTGGAGCACCCGGCTGAAAATATCCCGGCCGAAGCTGTCGGTGCCCATGAGATGGGCCAGGGAGGGCGGGTCGAATTTGGGCCCCACGGAGATGGCGTTGGGGTCATAGGGCGTCCAGAAAAAGCCCAGAAGGATCAGGGCCGTGAGGAGGCCCGCCAGGATCAGTCCGGCGGTGAGAAATCCGTTGCGGGATGTTTTCTTCATACGCCGCCTCCTAACCGCAGGCGGGGGTCGATCCGCTGGTTGATGAGGTCCGCCACGGTGCCCGAGAGCACCACCCAGAAGGCCAGGATCACCACGATGGCCTGCACCACCGGATAGTCCCGGTTGGAGATGGAGGCCACCAGCATCCGCCCCAGGCCCGGCACCGCAAAGACCTGCTCGGCCACGATGCTGCCTGCCACGATTTCCGCCATGGTCTGGGCCAGGAAGGTCACCACCGGTACCAGGGCGTTTTTCAGCACATGATGCCGCAGAACCGCCCGGCGGTCATTGCCCCGGGAGATGGCGGTGCGGACATAGGCTTTGCCCAGCTCCTCCCGGATGGTGCTGCGCAGCATCCGCACCGTCATGGCGATGCGGGGAATGGCAATGGACACGGCGGGGAACACCAGATACCCCAGGGCCCCGGCAAAGTCCTCCCCCAGATCCGGGAAGCTGCCGTGGGTAAAGACGTGGAGCACGGTGCTGAAGAGCCACGTCAGGAGGATACCTGTAAAGAAGGGGGGAACCGCCATGCACAGCTGGTTGAAGGCAGTGCGGCCGGCCTCTACCGCTCCGCTGCCCGTGCGGGCAGACCACACCCCCAGGGGGATGGACACCGCCACGATCATCACAAAGCTCAAAAGGCTCAGCACCAGCGTCACCGCCACTTTGGGGCCGATAATGTCCCAGACGGGCTGGTTATAGTTATAGGAGATCCCCAGGTTCCCGGTGAAAAAGCCTGCCAGCCATTCCCCGTAGCGCACCAGCAGGGGACGGTCCAGCCCCAGCTCTGCTTTCAGGGCGGCCACCCGTTCCGGGGTGGCCTGGGTGCCCAGCATGGCGGTGGCGGCGTCGCCGGAAATGAGATCAAAGGCCACGAATGCCAGAAGGGAGACGATGACCATGGTGATCAGCAGCATGGCGACTCGCCGTACCGCGTACTTCATCGTCTTCGTCCCCCTTTCGGGCAGGCGGCGCATAAACAGCCGCCCATTATATTACTCCGCGAATCGGACCGTGGAGAGGTCCAGCACGTAGATGGGATAGAACTGCAGGCCCTCCAGCCCCGTCCGCATGGCCACCAGATCCGCCAGGTCCTGAATATAGACGTTGGCGGCGTGCTCCGTCAGGTTTTTCTCCATGGCCTTGTACAGCTCCGTCTGCTCAGCATCGTCGTAGCAGGTGACGGCCTGCTGGAACAGCGCGTCGTAATCGGCGTTGGAGTAGTTGATAAAGTTGTCGTCTGCCGTGGAGGTGAACCGCTCCAGCAAAGCCCGGGCGGTCATGTTGGCGGCGTCCACGCCCACCACGGTGGACTGGAACTGCCGGCCCACATAGGTGTCGTTGACCCAGCTTTCCCACTCCACAGGCTGGATGGTGGCGTTGATGCCCACAGCCTTGAGCTGCTCCACCAGCACCGTGGCGGTGTCCATGTGGGGCTGGTAGTTGGAGGGGACGGTGATGGTCATGTCGAACCCGTCGGGATACCCGGCCTGGGTCAGCAGCTCCTGGGCCTTGGCGGGATCGTAGGTGTAGTAATCGGTGAGGCTCTCGTCAAAGTACTTGCCGAAGGCGGGGTACATGCTGGAGCCGATGGGGGCGCCGTAGCCGTCGAAGGCCAGGTCAATGATTCCCTGCTTGTCCACAGCATAGCACAGGGCCTGGCGCACCAGCTCATTGTCAAAGGGCGCCACGTCGTTGTTGAGGTACAGGGCCTGCACCAGGTTCATCGTGCCCTCCAGGATCTGGAAGTCGTCTCCCAGCTGGGCCACCTGGGTGCTGGTAAGGTGGCTGCAAAGGTCGATGGCGCCGCTCTGGAGGCTCATCAGCAGGCTGTCGGCGTTTTCGATGATCTTGAAGGTCACCTGGTCCAGATAGGCGGGGGTGCCCCAGTATTCGTCAAACTTCTCCAGGACGATGGAGTCCTGGGCGGTGCGGGAGGTGAACTTGAACGGACCGGTGCCCACCGGGGCGGTGTCCTGCTGGTCGTAATCCGCCGGCAAAATGGCGGTGGTCAGATAGGAGATAAACTCATTGCTGGGCTCCGTCAGGGTGATGACCACGGTGGCCTCATCGGGAGCCTCGATGGAGGCGATGGAGGAGAAGGCCTCCACCGGCACGATGCTGGCGTCCTGGGGATCCTTGCACCGCTCCAGGGAGTACACCACATCGTCGGCGGTGACCGTCTCGCCGTTGTGGAACTTCACACCCTGGCGCAGGGTGAAGGTGTAGACGGTCCCGTCTTCGGAAACTTCATATTTCTCCGCCACGGCAGGCGTGAGATCGCCCTCCGGGGTGGGTTTCATCAGTCCTTCAAACACATTGAACATGATTTCCCGGGTTCCTGCCTTCACGGTCTTGTGAGGGTCAAGACTCTCATCCAGGTCCTGTGCGATGCCAACGGTGATGGCGTTGGCCTGCGTTGCGTCCTCCGGCGTCTCGGCTGTGCTGCTGTCTCCGCATCCGCTGAGTACAGTGCACAGGAGGCCTGCCAGAAGAAGGAACGCCAAGAGCTTCTTCTTCATGATTCAGTTCTCCTTTTCATCACTGCCCGCTTCCGGGTCAGTGTCGGACGGGAATGTCCGCCCGTGACAAAATAAGCGGCCCTGCATAAAAAGAGCCTTGCAGGAGCTTGTTATTTTTCTAACTTACTGCCTGCAAAGCTGTATTGTACACGATGGCGCCCGTGATTGCAAGGGCTTTGACACAAATTAGAGGGGCTTTTGGGGCGTGTCGGGGGATTTTTCCTCCTCCTGGGCGGATACCACGGCGCCGGGGCGGTCATAAGAGGCATCGTCAGTGGGCAGATCCTTCCGGCGCAGCCGGGCGCGCAGGAAGAAATCCACGGCGTTGTAGAGGCAGGCGCACACCGGCACGCCGAAAAACATCCCCGGTACGCCGAAGAAGCTGCCGCCCACCAGAATGGCGATGATGACCCACAGGCTGGAAAGGCCCGTCTTGTCCCCCAGGATCTTGGGGCCGATGACGTTGCCGTCCAGCTGCTGGAGGGCCAGGACAAAGAGCATGAAGTACACCGCCTGGAGGGGGTTGACCAGCAGGATGAGGAAGATGCTGGGGATGGCCCCCAGGAAAGGGCCGAAGAAGGGGATCACGTTGGTGACACCCACGATGACGGACACCAGGGGCGTGTAGGGAAATTTCAAAATGGAGCAGCCCACAAAACAGATGATGCCGATGATCAGGGAGTCCAGCAGCTTTCCCCGGACGAAGCCGGCGAAGATCTCGTCGGTCTTCCGGGCGCCCCGCAGCACCCAGTCCACGTACCGGGTGGGAACCAGGGCATAGGTCATCTTCCGGGCGTAGGCGGCGCAGTGCTCCTTGGTGGCCAGCAGGTACACCGAGGCGATGATGCCCACCAGCAGGTCCTTGAAGAACACCAGCACCGTCATCACGCCGCCGGAGACGGCGGTCATCAGCGTGGTGGCCTGGGGCAGGGCCTCCTTGGTCAGCCACGTCTGGATATCCTCATAATAGGTGTTCATCTGCTGGGTGACCCAGTGCTCCACATCGGGATTGGATTCCAGCAGGTGCTGGATCCAGCCGCTGATGGTGTTGTAGTAGGATTCCGCGCTGCCGAAGAGCTGCAGCACGCTGCGGTAGAGTTCCGGCAGCAGGATGGAGGCCAGCAGATGGAACAGAACATAGATCACCAGCCAGGTAAGGATCAGGCTCACCGCCCGGGCACCCCGGGAGATCCTGCCCGCGCTGCGGGCTTTGGCCACGGCGGAGGCAAACAGGTGTCCCTCGAAAAAGTCCACCATGGGGGAGAGCAGATAGGCGATAAAGGCACCGTAGAGGATGGGCTGCACCGCCTGCAGCAGCTGCCTGCCGATATTCACCACCACCCGCTGCCCGAAGAGCGAGTCGTAAAAGAGCAAAATGGCTGCCACGGTGACAAACACCGTCACCGCCAGGGCCACGGGCCGGCTTTCATGTTTCATGTAAGGCCGCCTCCTTCTCAGAGATATCCACATTCCATTTCATTGTACATGCTGCGCTGACAAAATGCAATCGTCGGCCCCTGGCCGCCCCCTGATTTTTGATGCCTTCTTTACGTTGCCGCCGGCCTTGCATTCCGCAGGGGGCCGTGTTATACTGCCTTTGTTTTTAGCAGTACCGCCCTGGGCAAGGAGGTTTCAAATGGAAAAGAAGCTGTTGTTTTTGGTCAATCCCAAGGCCGGACGCAATAAGTCCCGGGAGCCGCTGTTTGACGCGGTGTCCGTGTTGTGTCAGGCAGGATATCTGGTGAACGTCCACGAGACCACTGCCGCCGGAGACGCGGCAGCCACTGCCGCCGCCCAGGGGGCGGACTACGACCTGGTGGTGGCCGTGGGCGGGGACGGTACCCTCAATGAGACGGTGTCCGGCCTCATGCAGCTGGAGCAGCCGCCCCTGCTGGGCTATCTCCCCCAGGGCAGCACCAATGATTTCGCCGCCAGCCTCCACATTTCCGGCGACCCGGCGGAGGCCGCCCGGGCCATTGTCCGCCATCAGGTGCGCACCCTGGACATCGGGGAGTGGAACCAGCGGAACTTCGTGTATGTGGCCTCTTTTGGGGCCTTCACCCGCTCCTCCTACGCGGCGCCCCAGGCCGCCAAAAACGCCCTGGGCCATTTCGCCTATATTCTGGAGGGCATGAAGGATCTGAGTACCCTGCGGCCCTATCCCCTGCGCATCGACGCCGACGGGGAGAATCTGGACGGGGACTATCTCTTCGGCGCCGTGTCCAACTCCACCTCCATCGGCGGACTCATGAAGCTGGATCCTGCCCGGGTGGTGCTGGATGACGGCCGCTTTGAGCTGCTGCTGATCCCCAACCCCAAGACGGCGGTGGGACTGCAGAATCTCATCTTCGCCCTGCTGAACCAGGATTACACCAGCGGCGGTGTCGTGTTCCGCCACGTCTCCCATCTCCATCTGGAAACGGATACGGAGCTGCCCTGGTCCCTGGATGGAGAGTATGCCCCCAGTGTGCCGGAGGTAGACATCGTCAACCGCCAGGCGGCATTGAGGATGCTGCTGTGAGGGAGCTGGAGCGCCTGGAGCGGCGCTTTGCAGGTCATGTGCCGGGGCTGCTGGGGGCCCGGCACAGCTATGCGGTGCTCTGCCCCTTGGTGGAGACGGCGGAGGGCCTCTCCCTGCTCTTTGAGGTGCGCTCAGCCTCCCTGCGCCGCCAGCCGGGAGAGGTGTGCTTCCCCGGCGGAGCGGCGGAGCCCGGGGAGGATGCAGCTGCCTGCGCCCTGCGGGAGACGGAGGAGGAGCTTGCCATCCCCCGCCGGGAGATCCGGGTGCTGGGCACGCCGGACTTTATCTGCAACCAGCGGGGCTTTTTGCTCCAGCCGGTGCTGGGACTGGTATCGGCGGCGGGATTCGGGGCTCTGCGCCCTTCCCCGGCGGAGGTGGCGGAGGTGTTCACCGCGCCCCTCTCCTTTTTCCGACAGACGCCTCCCCAGGTGTACGCCTATGATCTGGTCCCCACGGAGCCGGAGAACTTCCCCTATGATGACATAGGGGTGGGGCAGGATTACCGCTGGAGCCGGGGGCGGGTGGAGGTGCCGGTGTGGTACTGGCACCGCCACGCCATCTGGGGCATGACCGCCCGCCTGGTGCGGGATCTGACGGATACCCTGGAGGAGACCTTATAACAAAACAGGGGACCGGAAGCCGTCTGGCTCCGGTCCCCTGTTTTGTTATGCTTCCGTGTTCCCCAGAAATTCCGGACGGTAGCCGATATCCTTTTCCAGGATCTCCCGGCCCTCCGGCGTCTTTCCCACGGATGTAAAGCCGTACCGGATAAAAAACGCCCGGCCCGTCTCGTCCGAGGACTCCAGCACCGTGCGCAGGCGCTGCCGTCCCAGAGGGCGGTAGTGGGCCACCGCCTGGCCCAGCAGCTGTACGCCGAAGCCCCGCTGCCGAACCGCCTGGGGCAGGCACAGCAGGGAGATATAGCCGATCCCCGCTTCCGCGTCCCGGGCTGTGTCCAGCTGCACCACGCCCACCGGCCCCTCCGGCAGGCATCCCACCAGGGTGGTATGTCCCGCGGCACCGGAGAGCAGGCGCCGGGCGTCAAAGGGCTCCTGGCGGCCGCTCTCCTGCCACACGCTTTGCACGCAGCCGGTAAAAAATGCCTCGTCTTCCGGCAGGGCCAGAGGCCGGAACCACAGCCCCGGCTCCAGGGCGTTGGGGTGCTTTTTCAGCACGGCACCCCCGGTAAAGCGGGGATCCTTCAGATGGCTGGCGTCATCCCGGTATACCACGTGCAGTTTACCGTCCTCCCACTCCAGCAGGGAGACGGCGGTGTTGGAGCCGGTGGGCGTCTGGCCCAGCTGTTCCAGGGAATAGCCCTGTACCGTGGCCAGCAGGATGCGGATGGCGCAGCCGTGAGAGAAGACCGCCACGGTGCGGCCGTCGTTTTCCGCCGCGATCTTCTCTACGGCGTGGAGCACCCGGTCCCGGACCTGGGCGGGAGTCTCCGCCCCCTCCGCGTGCCACAGGTGCAGCCGGTGGGAGAAATTTTCCATCTGCTCCGGATCTGTCCGGGCGATCTCCCCCCAGGTCTTCTGCTCCCATACGCCCACGCAGATCTCCCGCAGGTCGCGGCACCGGTGGAGAGGCAGTTTTTTGGGGATGTAAATGGCGGCGGCGGTGGCGCAGGTGCGGTAGAGGTCGCTGGCGTATACGGCATCGATGTGGATGTCCGCGAACCGCCGCTCCAGAGCCCGGACCTGCTGTTGGCCCAGGTCGGTGAGGATACTGTTGTATTGGCCCTGGGCAATGCGGTAGAGGTTGCCCTCAGCCTCCGCATGCCGGATGAGATAGAGTTTGGTCATGAGTGCCTCCCGGGATGGATTGCAAAGGATGGATGCCCCGTCCGCTTATTTGCAGCGGCCTGCCGCATTGAAAATGATGGCGATAGGCAGCAGAAGCAAAAACACCAGCGGTATGCGGCACATTTCTTTCCACAAAATTTTGAAAAAACGGCCCCGCCGGGAAATGCGTCCTCCGCAAAGGGGCGTTCGCCGTTCGTTCACATTATATAAGAATTGCACTCCCGTGTAAATCCACAGAGGTCAAGAAAGTTTTGCTCCCCGCCGGATGGCTGTTATGTATTTTTTTCCGGGGTGTTTTTTGTTTTCTGGGGGCATACTACCTCCGTGCCGAAAAGGAGTGACTTGATTATGAAGCTTAGTACCGGATTTTGGGTCGGTATGAGCGCCGGTCTCATGGCCGGCGCAGCCATGGGGATGATGGCGCCCTGCGGCAGGCAGTCCATGAAAACGCAGGTGGGTAAGAGTATCCACAAGCTGGGTGTCGCCGTGGACCATGCCGTGGACAACATCGTCTCCGATCTGCGCTGAAGCGCTGCGGCGGGGCGGGAGGCTGCTGTCTCCTGCCCCGCTGCCTGTCCCAGCAAAAATTTGAAAAAACCGTGATTCGGGGCTTGACTTTCCAAAAACCTCTGCTATAATAATAACGCTGTCGCTTTTGAGCGGCATCAAAGTGCATATGTTTTTTGCTACTGGAACAGCTATGGAGAAGTCGCCTAGTTGGTCGAGGGCGCATGATTGGAAATCATGTAGGCCCCTAAAGGGTCTCG
>PPYF01593423.1_pt1 | contig 23921 bp, 18 predicted proteins | sample 1559871 | NCBI WGS metagenome assembly PPYF01 (sample SAMN08240021, study PRJNA423297) | Human gut metagenome, whole genome shotgun sequencing project. | reverse complement strand
CACTTTTTACAATTCCTTGTTTTTCAGCAATTCTGAACAATTTATAATGCCACTTAACTAATGTTTTTATGCTTTGGGTACTTACACTTCCATTTCTTCCCTTCCTATATAATGCAAGATATTCGTTCAACAAATAACAATTTTCTTTTTTACAAATTTTAAGCCACATTGCATAGTCATTATTTTTTTTCAAATCTTCAATTTGAATAACCCCCACTTTTGAAGCATCATACATAACGGTAAGACACCCAGGCCAGCAATAATTAAACATCATCGTTTTTGTTATTTTTTTAGGTCCAGTTACCTTCACCCCCGTTTCATTACCATACATGTCAATTTCTTCATAATTAGTATATGAAAAGGCATAGTCATTAGTTTTCATGAACACTATTTGCTTTTCTAATTTTTCTGGCATCCAAATATCATCAGAATCAAGAAATGCTACCCATTGTCCTTTAGCTTTTCTAAGTGCTCTGTTCCTACTTAATGCAGCACCACAATTTCTTGCATTTTTAATATACTTTATTCTTTCATCAGTAATCTCTTCCAATATTTCGTCAGTATTATCAGTAGAACAGTCGTCTACAATCAACAACTCCCAATTTGTATATGTTTGATTTAATACGGATTGGATTGCTTCCTTTATATACGCCCCCGTATTATAAGATGGCATAATAATTGATACTAATCCCTCTTTTCTCCTCACACCATCGCTTTTATTCAGAATTTCTTCTGCCACTAATTTTTTATTTTCATACTCTCTCTCACTAATTTTACCAGTTCTCAAAAGATAATCTCCAAAATCCTCTGCCGTTGCCATATCGTCTTGAGAAATTCCCTCTTGCTTAATAAACGCTTTTTTTACAGTTTCGATAATAATTTTGATATCATCTATAAAATTAACATTTTTTATATATTTTAGATCCCATTCTAGCTTATCTTCCAATGTTATAGCATTTCTTCCATTTACCTGTGCTAATCCAGAAAGTCCCGGCTTAGCAGTATGACGTACTCTTTGTTCTTTTGTCATAAATGTCATATCACGAACCAACTGAGGTCTTGGTCCTATAATACTCATAGTTCCATTTAAAATATTAAACACCTCTGCCAACTCATCGAGACTAGTTTTTCTCAACCATGCACCAAATTTTGTCAATCTAGCCTCATCAGGAAGCAACTCCCCATTTTCATCTCTTTCATCTGTCATGGTACGAAACTTGTACATTTTAAAAATAGTTTCTCTACCATCTTTATCAATTAAGCCTGGTCTTTCCTGAGTAAAAATAATCGGCGAACCAAGCTTATACTTTACTAGCAAAGCGACACTAACGTAAATTGGACTAAAACATACAATAGCTCCAAAAGCGCACACTATATCCAATATTCGCTTTACATATCTCTCATAAATTCCTTTTTTACGTAATGGTATCGGCTCCAACACTTCAGCTTTATATATCAATTTTTTCTCTTTTCTATGAAATACATATGCTATAATTCCAGTTATCAAAGCCAGACTTTCTCCCAAAATTACTATTGTTCTTTTCTTAAACACAACACTTTCCCCTTACTCCACTATTCGAAGCAATCCCTAATAATTTCAATAAGTCTATTCTGCTGCTCTATTGTCATCTTATTATCACTTGGCAAACAAAGACCTCTTGCAAAAATATCCATACCAACATCAATTGGTTTTCCATCCACTTTGCTCAGCATACCACCAGCAATATACGCATTGGTCTTTGCACGACCATTTCCCTCTCTAGTCACAAATCCATTCATTCTATAAATTGGCTGCATATGCATTGGCTTCCAGATTGGACGACCTTCTGCATTAATACTGCTGATTGCATCTAAAATTTCTGTTGGACAACTTTTGCCTTTCTCTGATTTATAGAGAACATCACATTCTCCTCTAACCTGTTTGCTCATAGCATCTTTATCAATAATCATGCAAGATAACCAGAAGTTAGGCTCACTATTATTTGCATCATATGGATTCATCTTTACTGGAATCCCCTTGAATCCTTCTTTATATCTTTCATAAATTGCTTTCTTCTGTGCAATGTGCTCTTCCAAATGTGGAAACTGATTTCTCACAACTCCTGCAATCACATTGCTCATTCTGTAGTTATAACCAAGCTCTTCATGCTGATACCAAGGTGCATTCTCTCTGGCCTGTGTAGACCACTTGCGAACCTTATTCGCAGCTTCTTCACTGTCTGTAAGAAGCATTCCACCTGAAGAACCTGTAATAATTTTGTTTCCGTTAAATGAAATTGCATTATATGTACCAAATGTTCCAGTCTGTACACCTTTATATGTTGCTCCAAGAGATTCTGCTGCATCTTCAATAATTGTTGCACCATGTTTTTCACAAATTGCTTTAATCTGATCAATCTTTCCTGGAGTTCCATAAAGATGCGCTACTACTACAACTTTTACCTCTGGATAAAGTTCAAATGCCTTTTCCAGAGCTACAGGATCCATATTCCAGGTATCATACTCTGTATCAATAAATACAGGCACACCGCCTTCATATACAACAGGATTTACAGTAGCATCAAATGTCATATCGGAACAAAATACTTTATCCCCTGGCTTTACACCAGCAAGTTTTACTGCCATATGAAGTGCTGCGGTTCCTGCGGATAACGCTACTGCATACTTGCATCCCACTTTCTCACATGCCAGACGTTCTACTTCATTGATGTTTGCTCCTACAGTTGACATCCAGTTTGTCTCATATGCTTCCATAACGTATTTCATACTGTCTGGATACATTGTTGGACTGCTAAGCCATACCTTTGATTCAAAAGGCTGAAAATTATTTTTGTTACTAAACATGATAACTTCCTCTTTTCCTGTTATTTATTTCCTGCTGCTTTTTCAAACAATTTTTTATATGTCTCTCCATGCAGTTTCAAATCATCCTTTGCCGCATGATAAGTCGGCACAATCTCTTCCACATAACTTCTGATATCTGGATCATTTCCATAAGCCACAACAGCCAGATTTTCAAGCTGATGTAAGAACTCATCTGTATCAAACGGAATCGGCTTTCCAATATGAATCAAATCGTTATCCGTCTTAGTTAAACCTTCCTCTGCCATCAGCTTCTCTTCGTAAAGCTTCTCACCTGGTCTCAGGCCAGTGTATTCCACTTTGATATCTACATCCGGAGTTAAGCCAGACATCTTAATCAGGTTTCTTGCCAGTGTATCAATCTTCACTGGAGCTCCCATATCAAGCACGAAAATCTCGCCACCTTTTGCATAAGTTCCTGCCTGAAGCACCAGACTTACTGCTTCCGGAATTGTCATAAAATAGCGGATAATATCTGGATGGGTAACGGTCACAGGACCACCCTTGGCAATCTGTTTCTTAAACAGCGGAATAACAGATCCGTTGCTTCCCAATACATTTCCAAAACGAACTGCTACAAACTCAGTTCTAAATTTTCTCTCACCGTTTCCCCCTGCATCTTCAGCAGTAGCTGCCACCTCAGCAAGTGCTTCCTCGCTGTCCTCATAGTGACTTCCCAGTAATGGAAGCAGATCTTCTCTTCCAGTTCTGCTGATCTTGTCCATGGTCTGGATGACCATTTCGCAGAGACGTTTGCTGGCGCCCATGATATTGGTCGGGTTAACAGCTTTGTCTGTGCTGATCAGTACGAAACGTTGGCAGCCATTTTTCAGTGCTGCGTGGGCGGTTTTATAGGTTCCCATTACATTGTTCTTGATTGCCTCACATGGGCTTGTCTCCATAAGAGGAACATGCTTATGGGCAGCTGCATGGTAAACAATGTCTGGTTTATAGGTTTCAAATACATTGTTGATCTTTCTGGTATCACGAACAGAGCCGATCAGTACTACCAGATTCAGGTGGGGATATTTGGAACGAAGCTCCTGTTCGATGTCGTATGCATTATTCTCATAGACATCGAAGATCACCAGTCTCTTGGGCGCATGGGCTGCGATCTGACGGCAGAGCTCGCTTCCGATGGAACCGCCGCCACCAGTTACCAGAATGGTTTTTCCACTGATGTAACGGAAAATCTCGTCCATGTTTACCTTGATGGGATCTCGTCCAAGAAGGTCTTCCACAGCTACATCTTTCATTTTGCTAAGAGAAACCTCTCCTGTGACGAACTGGTAAACGCCTGGAAGGATCTTCATCTCGCATTTTGTTTCTTTACAGATATTTATAATATCCCGGCGCTCCGCAGCGCTTGCGCTTGGAATGGCGATCAGGATCTGATCAATCCTATATTTCTTTGCATTAAGAAGGATGTCATCACGGCCGCCTACGATCGGCACACTCTCCATGTAACGTCCCCATTTGTTCGGGTTGTCATCGATCACACAGCAGACCTTTGCCTTCGGCTCTTTTGCCCGCTCAATGTCCCGCAGAATAATCTGACCTGCCTGACCAGCTCCGATGATCATCACATGATGAAGAGGACCTTCCTCTTCTTTCTGCCGGCGTGTTCTTTCTAAAAGGATAAATCTGTAGAAAAAACGGATTCCTACAATCAGACAAAACTGAATGATAGTCCCAAACAGATAGTAGGACATTGGCATCCGTCGGATGGCAACGGTGATTCCAATTGTCTGGAACAGGAATGTAAGTACGGTAGACAAGGCTATTCGCAGAAGCTCGCTGTAGCTTGCGAAGCGCCATACACTGTTGTAAAGGCGCAGAGCCCAGAAGACTAAAATAGAGAATACTGTATACCAGGGTGCAAATTTCAGATAGGCAGACAGATATTCTCTAGGAATTGCTGAATATGTACAATCAAAGCGGAACCACAATCCAAGAAAATATGCGACATTTACGGCGATCACATCATAAATCATCAGGTAAAGTGCGATTACCTGCCAATGCTCCAGTCCTCTTTTTTTGCGTTCTGATTTTTGATTACTTGTTATCATTTCTTGATCATACGGACAGAATTCTCTGCCCTTTCCCTCCCATTTCTTTTTTCATAACTTTGACCACTTACCAGAATGTTTCCATCTGGTGCTTCGGCGACTCCCATGATATCTTGGGGAAGTCTGGAACCCGCACCGGCGGTGGTCGGCCGAAAAGCCTGCGTCACTGGCGCAGCCTCTTTGCCCGGTTGCCCGGTTTTATAGATAAGAGCATTCGTAATGCTGCTTATTATCGTTTATGAGTGAAGTTCCGCCTGCCCTGGCTTTCCTTCTTTTCTGGAAAAGCTCTCCTGGCATTTTCTGCCAAGGTTCCTTGCATCGTTCAGGAATCGGTTTCCCTGATGACCGTTTTCACAAAGGAATTCGCTGCCTTTTCGTTTCACTTTGCCGCCGCAGATGGAGCAGCGGTCTTTCAGTCCGTCTGTGCGCACTTCCAGTACCAGGATTCCTTCTGCCCAGGCTTTGTACTGAAGCTGGGTTCGGATCTTGCTACTTAGGTGGAGCGGTGAAAAGTTGCCGCTTTTTACCATTGCCATTCTGGTGAAGTTCTGGTCGTAGTCGGGCAGGACGATAATCCCTGCCTGGTTCTCTTTGCAGAAGTCCAGGATCTGGCGGCTGACCTGGTGGGCGTAGTGCTGGGACAGATTCTTAAGGCGCATGTAGTATTTCCGGTTTGGCTGGGGGCTGTTGTCATTTACGGTGCTCTGGCTGGATTTCTGAATTTTATCCTCCAGCTGTCTGCAGGTGTGACGGTACTTGTCTCCCCCTCTGCAGGTGTGTACAGCAAGCTGTTCTCCCTGTTCATCCAGGATGCAGCACATGGCAAAGGTGTCTGTGTTGGTAAAGCGGACGCTGCAGATCCGGGTGCCTGCTGCCATTCGTTCCCTGGCTGTGCGGGTGTCGGAGTTCTCCTGCTTCACCGGGATATTCAGCAGGTAGCGCCTGCCCTCCTTTACCAGGGTGGGCGACATTAGCTGACCATCTTGGGGAAAGGGGCGTCCTTTCAGCTTGCAGTCAGTCCAGATCCATTTCTCACCGTTCCACAGCTTCAGGCAAATGGATCTGTCGGTGAGATCGGAATACATTCCTTTGAAAAAGGTAACCTTGGCTTCCAGCTTCTCAGGGAATCCGGACTGAAGCTCCTGAGTGCTTTTCACTGTAGCAGATGCTTTGTTAATGGCAGCGCGTCTCAGGTAGACAGGTACTTTCCCCATTGGTAATGGGTTGGTGGGCTGTCTGCCGTCCCGACCGGTCAGGGTCAGGAGCTCCAGGCTGCGCTGGATGTCGAAGAGGCTGCTGTTCCACAGTTCTTCATGCTGTCTCAGAAGGTGGTAGTAAAACTCCACCACGTTCTGAAAATATTCTTCTGTTCTGTCCAGCCATATAGGCTCCGGACAAACCAGGCGCATGCGCCAGGTTCGGATGCTGTATCCTGTTTTCATAAATTTTGTCTGTGATTTCTGCTGGTTTCTTTCGTAATATTTCAGTAATGCGACGGTCATCCAGGCAGTTTTTCTGCTTTCTTTCCCATCGTCGCTTTACATTCTATCGCGAATAACAGGGAAAGTCAACCAATTATAGTGACTATAGACTCTTTTTGTCGAATTATACCATAATTTGTTCTAAATTCACCTTTTTCCCATTAGTTTTTCAAAGGGATTTTTTCGATATAAAATAATTGCGTGGTCATATAATTGGTACATACTTATAGAATAAGGAGGCAGCTATGTGCAGAAAAGGTGAAAACATACGCAAACGCAAGGACGGACGCTGGGAAGCCCGTTATATCAAATACCGTGATCTGGAGGGAAAAATCCACTACGGTTCCCTCTATGGCAAAACATATGGCGAAGTAAAGGACAAACGAAACAAAAAAATTGCAGAAGTGCCAGGCTATGGACATCTGGTGCGAAACCCTGGCATTTTGAATTACCAGGCTACCTTCGAAACAGCCGCAGAACACTGGAAGCAGGAAATCCGCTATACCATCAAGGACAGTACTTTTTCCAATTATGAAGCGATCCTGAAGAATCAACTTCTTCCGGAGCTTGGCAGCACCCAGATACGGAAAATCAGCAATTCTCAGATCACGCAGCTTATTCATAAGAAAAAAGAGCTGGCATTGTCTGCAGGAACCATTCATGTAATTTTAAGCGTACTCCGCAGCATTTTGAACTTTGCAGCAAAGGGAGGCGTCTATACCAGTGAACCAATCCGCTACCCCCATTTGGCTGGCACCAGCCAGGAGGTGCAGATTATGAAGCTTGCAAACTATAACCAACTAGAGAAATTTCTTATTGACAATATCAGCGATTTTCATTTTGGTCTGCTGCTTTGCATGCATACCGGCATCCGTGTAGGCGAACTCAGCGGCCTGCGCTGGGAAGATGTGGATTTCGCCCAGCACAAAATCCGCATACAGCGTACTGTGATCCGCATCAAAAATCTGGATCAGACCGCCAATCCGGACACTGGAAAAATCCCCAAAACCATTCTGTATATCGGTCCGCCGAAGACAGAACATTCCAACAGGGAAATTCCATTGCCAGACAAGCTGCTGTTTTATGCGAAACGTTTTCGCAAAGATGGCTCCGCATATATTTTGTCTGGAACTGCCAGATGCATGGAGCCACGGGTAATCCAGCGCAGATATGCAACACTGCTGAAAACATGTGGAATTCCCCCTATTAAAATCCATGCTCTCCGGCATCAGTTCTCCTGTCGCTGGGTAGAGCATGGCTTCGATACCAAGTCCCTGTCCGAAATACTTGGACATACTTCCGTGCGAACCACATTGGATCTGTATGTGCATATCCAAACGGAAACAAAGCGGCAGTATATGAATCAGATGATGGAGCAGGCAATATAACAGAATGAACAATTTCAGAAAAGGCAGTTATGCCAGAGAACTCTCTTTTGAGAGACCTCTGGTGTGACTGTCTTTTTTTGCTGTCTGGAAAAAGGTGACCGGACACAGCAAAATCTCAATTTCAAAAATAAGGGGTCTTTATTCGTGGTCGATAGTCCAAATTGTACTGATTTCTGGCGTGTTTGCAGCGCAAATACGCATTACTGAAATAATGCGACTTGGAGGTCATCTTTTTTTATTGTTTCCGGTTGGGTGGTGGGTTATGCAAATTTGCTTTTAAACCACCCATTTAACATAGTTAGGGCCGGGAACGATCAGGTAAGTGATGTCCCGGCCAGGTTTTATTTATTTTATACCAAATTCTTTCATGAGTTTTTTCTGATATTCTTCATCTTCTGTAGCTTTTATACAATCTTCAATACGATTGGAAGAAAGTAATTTTTTATTCAGCGTATTTAAGGCTATACGCTCCTTTTCACGTCCATCTTTCTCTATCATCTGTCCCAGTCTCGTCATAACCATCGCCTCCTTAATCTCATCAAGCTCTATTCCATCCAGAAATTTATCTGCCAGAGTATACAGCATAGCCATCACTTTATCCGCCATATCATTATGCTCTTCTTTCGCTATTAGAATTCCTTCTTTAATCTTATCCTTACGGCTCATCTGGCCACCCATAAGTAGTGTCATACCAAGCTGTGCGATGTCATCTTCTGTAAAATCCAAGAATGTAAACTCAGATTCACCCGCCTTTCCTTCTTCTATATCCCCCATTTTATCACAATGTAATATAAAAATCATCTTAAAAGTTTATAAATTCATCAAAAAAAGAAGCAAACCACGTTATATAATGATTTGCTTCTTTCTATATTGATATCCCTCTCACCAGAGGGATATCATTCTCTTTACTGCTGTGTAGTAGTATCAGCTGTGCCTTCGGTTGTAGTTCCATCTGCTGCAGTGGTATCTGTCGCAGCCTGTGTCTCGGCTGCTACTGTACCTGGCTCGGTCACAGTTTCTGTGGAGGTGCTGTCAGTGCTTGTGCTTCCACTAACCGGTGCATCAGCCTCTTCCTGCGTTACCACCTCGCCGTTACGGACTTTTTCCATAAGACTCTTCGCCTTATTTACTGTGTCGTAATTCGGAACCATAACATATGCCTTCTGGCTCATGGAATATGGCTTCTCAGTAGCACCGGTTCCGTCTACACTGTAGGAAACGATTGTCCAGTCGCCGCCGTTGGTAAGCTGCTGCTGAAGGATCTGTGCAATTTCTTCATATGTGATGTTAGTACCGAAGCATCCATCCAGGCTGGAAAGAATGGAGGAATAGCTGGTAAGGATTTCCGGAGAAAGTGCCTTCTTTATAACACCACGGATAACTGCCATCTGGTTCTTACCTCTCTGGCGGTCACCCTCCTGGAACGCATATCTCTCTCTTGCAAATACAAGAGCCTGCTCACCATTCAAATAGTTCTCACCCTGATTGAAATGATATCCTGTAATATTTCCGGAATTAAAGTCATAGTCAGAATAAACTGTAATTCCGCCAAGTGCATCGATTACTTTCACAAATCCACCGAAGTTGATTCTAAAGTAATAATTAATATCAATATCATACAGCATTCCAAGAGTGTCCATGCACACATCAATACCATAAATACCGGCATGTGTCAGCTTATCCGGTACTCCACCTGAAATGGAAAGCGGTACATAATAATCTCGTGGTGTGGAAACCAGCAGAACCTCATGTGTATCTGTATTAATAGTAGCAATGATGTTAACATCGCTTCGGCTCTTGGCTGTCATCTCACCTCTGGTATCAATACCGCTGAGATAGATGGTGTAAACCTTGCCGCCATTGGATGTAGTGATTGGCTCTACAGGGGTGGACTCTTCTGCGGACTGAATTGTGGATTCAACATCTACCGTTCCAACCTCTTTTATCTTGGTGCTGAAATCTGTGTATCCGTCCATATCCTCGTATACACTGAGATATCCGCTGTTCAGCAGCATGGCATTTACTTCACCGTTCAGGATTCCGTCAGCAAGCTCTGTCAGACCTGCGTACTCTTTCGTCTGTACCTCTGTGCCGAATTCGCTGTTCAGGTGTGCTACAGCGCCGTCTGTATTCTCACGGTCAAGTGAGGAAAGAATACCATAAGTATATCCGGCAGTTGCCTCTACAGAATCAGCGGCGTCATCACTCTTTACATAAACAGCCATCTGTGTGACCTCGGTGGTCTCACCGGAAATGTTGCTGATGGCGGATCTTGTCTTATTAATATAGAAACCGCCGAATGCCAGAATGGCTATCATGATCACTGCCAAAACAGTTCCGCCAATAAAGCGGCCTGTGTATCTGGTATGCCATACCAGCAGCCAGATTATCGCTGCGATCACCGCAAGTACAATGCCGATGATCAGCATATAAATGGTGGGAACCATCTTGGTCATTGCCAGAAGTCCCATAAAAACAACAGAAAGCATAATGACGATGATGGTGATCACCGCGCCTGGTATCCAGTCGTTTCTTCTTCTCCTTCTACTCATCTTTTAGCTCCTTTTTTATTTCTTTTGTCATTAAGGGCTGCTGCTTACTTTATAGCCAGCCCATCAAAAGCATATCTTATATTTTATACGCTGACAACTGGAAAATCAAGTTAAATAGTGTTATAATACGAAAGATTTATAAAAATTTTTTTAGGAAAACGTTATAACTTCCAGGACGCGGACAGGAATATGACGAAATCAACCGTATCCGGCAGGATAAATGTTCGCCAGATGGTTGCAGGCCACAATGGGCGGCATGTTATGCAAATATCTTTTGAATACAGTATTCTGCCAATTTAAGGAGGAATTACAATATGACAAAACAAGAGTTTCAGGAACTGACACAGAATATTGTTCTTCTGGACGGCGCTACAGGTTCCAACCTGATGGCAGCCGGTATGCCGAAGGGTGTATGCACAGAGGAATGGGTGCTGGCGCATAAGGATGTGATCCAGAATCTTCAGAGAGCTTATATCAAAGCGGGAAGCAATATTATCTACGCTCCTACTTTTGGCGGCAACCGTGTAAGCCTTACCATGCATGGTCTGCAGGACCGTATGGAGGAGATCAACCGCACTCTGGTTTCCTATTCAAGAGAAGTCGCTGATGCGGCAGACCATAAGGTTTACGTTGCTGCGGATATTACCACCAGTGGTAAAATGATGGCTCCTGCCGGGGAGATGACCTATGAGGCAGCTTTCGAAATGTATCAGGAGCAGATTAGAATTCTGAAGGATTCCGGCGTGGATCTGATCGTTGCTGAGACCATGATCAATATTGAAGAAACTCTGGCAGCTGTGGATGCTGCTTCTACAGTTTGCGAGCTGCCGATTATGTGTACCATGACGGTAGATGCAGATGGAAGTATTTTCAGCGGTGGAAATGCTATCGAGGCTGCTGTTTCCCTGGAGGCTGCAGGTGCAGATGCTGTGGGCGTGAACTGCTCTGTTGGTCCCGATCAGCTGGTTTCTGTTATCCGCAATATTAAAGAAAATGTCTCCATCCCGGTCATTGCCAAGCCGAATGCCGGTATGCCATTCATTGATGATAATGGAAACGCCGTTTATTCCATGAAAGCGCCGGATTTTGCCAGACATGTGAAAGCTCTGATTGATGCAGGCGCCGGTATTGTAGGGGGCTGCTGCGGTACTACACCGGAATATATCAGGGAAGTGGCGAAGATGATCGGACGATAAAATACATAAGCCACTGTAGAACGTCACAACTTAGTTGACGCTCGGTAGTGGCTTTTCTTCTTTATCTCCGAAATTCCTCTGATGTTTCTCCGATATTTTCTCCAACGTTTCTCCGATGTTCCCTTCGGAGTATTTTACACTCACTTCACCTTAATCGCTTTCTTCGGGCACATTTCCTGACAGCAGAAGCATCGAATACACTTCTTATAATCATAAACAGGCGGATTATTTTTGCCATTTCGAAAATCTACTGCTTTTCCAGGCACGGGACAGCTGTTTACACAGATTCCACAACGGATACATTTGTCAGGCTCAATGTATGGTTTCTTCTGGAAAATATTCAGAGCCTTGGCAAGCTTTGTCCAGACATTGTTTCGTACTTTCGTGCGGTCTACGTTGAAATTGGGATTGCCATATTTTTCTATTAAGGCTTCCATCGAAATCGCATTATAAACCACGTCAATACCAATATGCTTTTTATCTACAGAAACCTTTGCATTCTGGCATTGCTTCTCTCGCCCAGTTATTTCACTTCCTTCATCACACACTGCTGATACCGAAGGATTCTCCTCAACTACCACAACCTCAATATTTTCTTCCCTGCAATTTCCCAGTCCCATCTTCTCTCCATGGTAATTGGTAGGAACCATCTCCGGTTTCAGATAAACCAGTCTTGCAAACACACTGTCCAGTGCCACCGGATCTGTGGACATCAGAATCAGGTTCATGGCTACCGGGTCTCCGGAGCCCGGCCCATTTCCCTCCATTGCAGTGATTCCATCCATAATATAAAGTCTTGGCTTTACATACTGGTTCAGATCAATAAGCATCCGGGCGAAGCTGTCCGCGCTGGGATATTTGGTATGACCAATGGCCTTATTTTTCCCATATACAAATCCATAGCTGTTCTTCACTGCTCCTGTAATTCGCTCCAGAGCGTGGGTTTTCATTTTGGAAAGAGAAATCACACACTCTGCCTCCAGCAGTTCTTTCGGAAGGATAAATTCCTTCGCCTGGACACCATCCGGATTTTCCACACGCACGCCTTTCGTATAATCAATAGCCGGAATCTGGTATTTTTCCAGATAAGTGTCCATTCCGGTGCCCTGGATCACCTGTTTCGTAGTTCCGTGGCCACAGGAATCTGCAAGCACAATATTCTTATAACCTTCCTCACGTAGAATCCTGGCAAAGGCACCCACCACAACCGGATGCGTGATGATCGCTTTCTCCACTTCTGCTTTTTTCAAAAGGTTAGGCTTCAAAAGGATTTTTTCTTCTTTATTTATAAGGTTGTCCAGACCTCCCAGCTGAGACAGACCATTTTTCATAAGTGTATAAATTCGTTCTTCGTTGTAAGCTTCACAAGGAAGAACAATTACCTTGCTTTTTGTGTTCATGTTTCTACCCATATTTTCAAACATACAGCCTGTAATCTGTATCTGCATGTCTGGTGCTCTCGTTTTATTTTGTAATTATTCTGCAATGTTTCACACATACATGCACACCTCAATACAGTCGCAGAGGATAAACTAAGATCACATTTCTGCAATGCAAACCGCCCTCAGTGCCTTCCGCACTGGTAATATACATGCCGGTACCACAGACAATGCATCTACCCCCATCTGCAAAAATGTCTCCGTCAATCTGGTATCTGCCGCCAGTTCCCCACAGAGACATACTTTGCAATTCTGCGCGTGTCCTGCATCTACAATCATCTTTATCATTTTCAAAATTGCAGGATGATGATCATCATATTTCTTCTGTAAAAGCGGATTCTGACGATCCATGGCCAAGGTGTACTGAGTCAGGTCATTGGTTCCGATTCCCAGAAAATTCACCCGCTTCGCCAGTTCTTCCCCAATCATCACTGCTGCCGGAGTCTCCATCATAATTCCAGTCCGAATTTCCTTAAATGGTACACCTGCTGCCTTCAGCTCTTCTTTTACTTCCAACACCAGAGCTTCAACCTCATCCATTTCCTCTTCCGAACAGATCATAGGGTACATCATCCCCAGATTGCCATACCAGCTCGCACGGTAAATGGCACGGATCTGGGTTTTAAACAGGTTCTTCCGGTCCAGACTGAGACGGATTCCGCGATTACCCATAAGAGGGTTGGTTTCTACCGGAATTTCGAGGTAGGAAGCCTGCTTATCCGCCCCGAGATCGGCGGTGCGGATAACTACCAGGCGGTCGCCCATAGTCTCAGCAGTTTTCTTATATGCCTGAAAAAGTTCTTCTTCCCCGGGATAATTCTCCCTGCCAAGATACTGGAACTCGCTTCGCAGCAGTCCGATTCCCTTTGCCCCATAATAAAGGGCACTGTTTAAGTCATCCAGACTGCCAATATTCGCGTAGATTCCCACTTCACGTCCATCTTTTGTAATATCGCCCTTGTCTTTCAGCTTCAAAAGGGATTCCCGCTCTACCAGATCTGCTTTTCGGCGAATCTCGTATTCTTTTCGTACCTCATTATCCGGTTCCAGATAGATGGTTCCCGTATATCCGTCAATAATGGCAATGCTGTCTTCCCACTCTTCTTCTGACTGTGGAATCCCAATACCGGTAACACAGGGAATATCCATATTTTTCGCAAAGATCGCAGCGTGAGAGGTAGCAGAACCTTTGCGGGTGACAATACCCAGAAGCTTCTCCTTATCCATTTCCATCAGTTCTGCAAGAGAAAGGGCATCTGCTGCCAGAATGACTGGTTCCTCTCCCAGATCAATTTTGTTCTCATCTTCCCCGAGAATTTCCAGAAGGAGACTGGAGATGCGGCTTACATTGTGGATTCGTTCCTTTATGGTCGGATCGTTCAGACTGGAAAAAGTACTCTGCATCTCATCTCTTGTGGTCTGCACCGCATAAGCTGCGGTCACCTTTTCCCCTGTGATCATGCTCTGTACCGCACGGAGGAAGCTGCCGGAGCCCAAAAGCTCTGCCTGCTCCAGAACCTGGTTTGTTCCATTTTCCCCATTCACTTTCACAATTCTATCCAAAGGTTTTGGTTCCATATCCAATTCAGAATCAGCTGTGTCCATTTGCTTTTCTGACATTCTGTCATACTCTTCCTTCAAAGTCTGCATCACATGCCGACGGGCCACATCAAAATTCTTCAGTTCCTTTTTTACATCATCTGCCTGATGCTGTCGGATCTGATATTCACCTTTCCGATAAAACCTGATTTTCCCAATGGCAATCCCCGCAAAGGCGGAAGTTCCCTTGTATATTTCCATTTTGTTTCTCCTCTAAAAATCTCATTTATTCTTGTAAATAATAATCACACACTGGCGAAGCTTTGTCAATATCCGTATTGTTCACTCTGTCCCCGGAAACATATATGTGCAAGCATTCTCCACCTCCAGCGATCTCGCCTTCCGCCACAGTGCAATCCTGCCCGGTAGGACTTTTCTATTACATAAAAAAGAGCCTGCACAGTGATTTATCCGTTTTCCCCGAACAGCTCACTCACAGGCTCTTTCCCGATTTTATCCTTTTACTGGATTAATGCAATTCAATTAATCACAGGCAGCCTTAAACTCAGTCCAGTTCTTATTATACTGTTCTTCAGCTTCCTGACTTACATTCTTAATACTCTCTCCACTTGTTACACTGTCCGGAACCACCAGGCTCTCGTCTACCAGCTCATCTGCTGCCTTGTTGGTGCAGTAGTAACCGATATAATTGAAGCACTGTGCCGCAACCTCCGGTCTTAAAATGTAATCTACAAACTGGTAAGCTGCATCTGCATTGGGAGCCTCGCTTGGAATAAACATTCCCATAACACCGAAGCCAAGACCTTCCTCCGGATAAACCACTTTCAGATCCGGGTTCTCTGCCAGAGCTGCAGTTACCTGGGAGGTGTAAAGGAACGCTACAGAAGCCTCTCCGTTCAGCAGCGCATTCTGGGTGTTGTCATCCTGGATCATACGCACATTGGGTGCCAGCTCTACCAGCTTTTCACCAGATTCTGCAATGGTATCCACGTCTTCTTCATTCATACTCTTACCCATGGTAAGAAGAGTAATGCCGTTGATCACACGGTAGTTGCCGATCAGCGCTATGCTGTCCTCCAGAGACGGATCCCACAGATCAGAATAGCCCTTAATGTCAAGATCAACCTCCTCCGGATCGTATACGATCAGCGGAATACCTGCACCATATGGTACGGTGTACTCGTCCTTCTCATCATAGAACTGTCCCTGGTAAAGAGGATTGATGTTTCCCCAATTGGAGATTTTGTCTTTGTCAAGCTTGGTAGCAAGACCCTCTTCCACGATTTTCTCGAGAATGTAGTCATCTGCGATTACCACATCATAGTCTCCGCCTTTTGCCATGGAAACCTTCTCCAGCATGGTTTCGTCAGTGTCAAAGTTGGAATACACGATCTTACATCCGGTCTCTTCCTCAAAGCCATCCAGGACCTCCTGCGGGAACATTCCCTCCCATGTATAGAGGACCAGCTCGGAATCAGCTGCGTATACAGGTGACAGGCTGCCACAGATTGCTGCTGCAGCAAGAATTACTGCAAGTAACTTTTTCTTCATAATAGTCGTTCTCCCTTCTGCTTACTCTGCCTTGATCTTCGTCCACAGCTCCGCATATTTCTGCTTGATCTTCGGTTCCTGATAGCGGAAGATCTCGCTGTTTGGATTTTCAAAATCCGGGATGTAGGAGGAAACGCCCTCATACTCTCCAGTGATCATAGTTTCGTAAACACTCTTTACAGGAGAAGTATAACCTACTTCTTCCGTATTGGAAAGAGCAGATTTTTCATTTAGCATAAAATTAATAAACTGATGGGCAAGCTCTGTCTCATTGCAGTCCCTTGTGATAACCATTGCATCATACCAGTTGTTGGTTCCCTGACTCGGTGTGAAGTAATCCATATTTGGATTTTCGCTTATAATATAAGAAGCATCTCCGGAATAAACAACTGCCATAGCCTTGTTTCCGGAAATCATATTGTCAATGACGTCATCACCTGCATAAATCGGGTCCATGGTATTTCTCTGGTCAACCAGCCACTGGTAAGCTTCCTGAATCTGATTCTCATCTGTAGTATTCATGGAATATCCAAGAGCCTTCAGTGCTATCATAAAGGAATCCCGCTCAGAATCATACATGTAAATATTTCCTTTATATTTGGTATCCCTGAGAAGATCCCAGCCCTCCTGAAGATCTGCCGGATCAACCACAGTCGTATCATAAAGAATACCAACCGTTCCCCAGAAGTACGGACAGGAATAACGATTTCCCGGATCATAGCTTTTATTCATGACCTCATCCATCAGGTCGCCCTTATTCGGGATCAGATCCCAGTCAATATACTGTAGATAATCCTCTTTAATCAGACGCTCGATCATATAATCAGAAGGGATCAGCACGTCATAGGACTCACCGCCGGAAAGCTTGGTGTACATCATTTCGTTGGATTCGAAGGTTTCGTAAACTACAGTACAATTATATTCCTGCTCAAACTGTGTCAGAAGATCCAGATCCATATATTCTCCTGCATTATAAACCTTCAGTACATGGTTCTCCGTTGCACCGCCTCCGCACTTGATCAGTCCGAAGCCAAGGGCGAAAACCAGCAGAAGGGCAATCACGCGCTGAATCTTTTTCGCATGCTTGCTGGCATGCTTTTCCAGAAGCTTTGGAAGCACGTTGGCAAAAACCATGACAAGCACAATGACCAGGATTACAATTGTGGACAGGGCGTTGATGGTAGGGTTGATTCGTTTGGTCATATTATAGACCACAATGGAAATATTCTTTACACCGTTTCCGGATACAAAGTACGAAATTACGAAATCGTCAAAGGACATGGTAAATGCCAGCAGCGCACCGGCGAAAATGCCATCCTTGATCATGGGCACGATTACCTTGGTCAACGCCTGGAACGGGGTTGCTCCAAGGTCCATGGCTGCATTTGCCAGGTTCGGGTCAAGGCTTCGCACCTTGGGATAAACACTGGTGATCACATATGGCGTACAAAAGGAAATGTGCGCCAGCAGCATGGTAAAGTACCCTTTCCGAAAGCCCAGTGAAGAAAACAGAAGCATCAGTCCGATTGCAGTAACAATATCCGGGTTCAAAATGGGCAGGTTGTTGATATTTAAAAGTGTTTCCTTTAACACCTTCCGGGACTTGGAAAGACCAATTGCAGTGATGGTTCCCAGCACTGTGGAGATCACAGTTGCCAGGATGGCGATGGTCACAGACACGTAAACCGCTTTGCTGACTTCTGTATTGTGCAGCAGCTCTGTATACCATCTCATGGAAAATCCCGTAAACCTGGTCAGGGATTTGGAGGAATTAAAGGAAAAAATCATGGTCACCAGGATTGGCAGGTAAAAGAATACCAGACAGATGGCCACATAAAATCTCTGAAAAAAGCTTGTTTTTTTCTGCATGATACTCTCCTACTCTCCTTTTTCCTTGTCCATCCGCTTCATCAGACTCATGGAGATCAAAATAATCACCGCCAGAATCATGGAAATGGCACTTCCGAAATTCCAGTCTCCAACTGAGATAAACTGGGACTCGATCAGGTTTCCGATAAGCATGTACTGTCCGCCTCCCAGAAGCTTCGGGATAACGAAGGAGGAAATGGCAAGAAGGAAAACCATCATAATACCATTTACCACCCCTGGCAGGGACAGCTTCCAGATTACCTTCCAGAAGGTCTGGAAACGGTTGGCTCCCAGATCGTAGGCTGCCTCGATCAGGGATTTATCCATTTTATTTAAGGATGTATGGATAGGAATGATCATAAAGGGCATAAAGTTGCAGATCAGGCCTACCATTACGGAAAAATCCGTATACATCATACTGATAGGTCCCAGTCCGATTTTTGCCAGAAGGTTATTGATGATTCCGTTATCTGCAAGAAGATTCATCCATGCATAAGTACGAAGAAGCATGTTGATCCACATTGGAATGGTTACCAGCATAATGAGAAGTCCCTGGACTTTCTCAGAGCATCTCGCAATGATCAGGGCAAGGGGATAGCCAAGCACCAGACAGATAAAGGTGGTGAGAAGTCCCAGCCAGAAGGATTTCAGGATCACATTCAGGTAGGTAGCTTCCAGGAATTTGGCAAAATTTCCCCAGGTAAAGGAAAGTGTCATTACTTCATTTCCTTCTGTGGTGAACGCATACAGGGCAATGAGAAACAGTGGGATCACAAGGATAACAATTGCCCAGATAAAGTAAGGAATGATCAGGCGCTTAAACTGTTTCATCAATAAGCTCCCATTCTGTACATGACGTGAATGTCTTCCGGTCCGAATTTCAGTCCTACCTGGCGGCCCACTTCCGCATAATCGGTGGTCTGAACTTTATAGGTGCGCAGTTCTGTTTCTACGAGAATTTCGTAATGAACGCCTTTGAAGGTGACGTTTCGGACAACACCGTTGATTTTCGCCTGAGATGGTTCCACAATGTCAAGGTCCTCAGGACGAAGCACAACCTCAATTTCTTCATTATCCTCAAAGCCTTTGTCCACGCATTCGAATTCAAATCCGTCAAACTGAACCAGATAATCTCTGATCATAATTCCTTCTATAATATTGGACTCTCCAATGAAGCCTGCTACGAAACGGTTTTCGGGCTCGTTGTAAATATCGGTGGGAGAACCAATCTGCTGAATTTCACCGTTATTCATAACGACCACAGTATCAGACATGGAAAGGGCTTCCTCCTGGTCATGCGTAACGTAAATGAAGGTAATTCCAACCTCCCGTTGGATTTTTTTCAGCTCAATCTGCATCTGTTTTCGTATTTTCGCATCCAGGGCGTCAAGAGGCTCGTCAAGAAGAAGGATTTTCGGCTCATTTACCAGCGCACGGGCAATGGCAACTCGCTGCTGCTGTCCGCCGGAGAGCAGGGTGACATCTCTTTTTTCGAAGCCCTCCAGACCTACCATTTTCAGCATTTTGGTGACTTTCTGGGCAATCACGTCCTTGTCCACTTTTTTCAGATTCAGACCGAATCCAATGTTCTCTGCCACATTCAGATGGGGAAAAAGGGCATATTTCTGGAAAACGGTGTTTACCTCTCTCTTATATGGAGGCAGCTTGGAAATCTCAATTCCGTTAAACAATACTTCGCCGCCGCTTGGTTCCTCGAAGCCTGCAATAATACGAAGGGTTGTGGTCTTTCCACAGCCACTTGGTCCCAGAAGGGTGAGAAACTCGTTCTCATAGATGTCCAGATTGATTCCGCGGAGAACCTGCTGGTCATCAAAGTTTTTTGTGAGATTTTTCAACTCTATGAGTTTGTTCATTCGTGTGCTCCTTTCCGGTCACTGTCTGCATAACGTTCAGCAACCCTTTCCATTCCCCGGAATGTATCTGATCTCGCCTTGATTCCATGGATACAGTCCAGTAAGAAATATTCAATCCGCAAATCTACTGCGATCTCCGGCGCAACTTTTTCACAAGGGAATATACAAGCAGAATTCCTGCCGTAAAAGCCAGCATAATGGTACACAGCGCATTGATTTCCGGGGTTACTCCGGTTTTGATCTGGGTGTACACCTTAATGGGCAAAGTGGACAGCCTGGGTCCATTGATAAAAATACTGATTACCACATCGTCCATGGACATGGCAAAAGCAAGCAGGGAACCGGATGCCACAGCAGGCATGATCAGGGGCAGTGTAATGTCCCTGAAGGCTCTCAGGGAAGTGGCTCCAAGATCCCGGGCAGCTTCCTCAAGGGAAGGATCCATGCCCACCAGTCTTGCTTTTACTTCCATCAATATGTAGGGAACGCAAAACACCGTATGTCCGATCAGCAGGGTCAGCATTCCGAAGGGCAGATTCAGCATATAGAAAAATGCCATCAGCACCATACCCAGAATAATTTCCGGTATCATAAGGGGCAAAATGGAAATGTACTCCAATGCGCCTTTTGTTTTCCAGTGAATCCGTGACAGACCTACCGCCCCAAGCGTTCCGATGACAGCAGAAACTGCACAGCTTGCCACGCCCAGGATCAAGCTGTTTACCAGAGCTTCCATCATGGCGCTGTCTGCGAAAAGTTTTTCGTACCACTGGAGGGAAAATCCGGTGAGACGTACGGGAAGCTTGGATTCGTTGAAGGAGAAAATGATGACTACGGCTACTGGGAGGTACATTAAGAAGAAAATGATACCAAGGTATATCTTCTCAAAGCGGGTGCTCCGTTTCATGCCAGAGCCTGTATTTCTCTTCTTTCCAAACTTTTTAACTAATGTACCGTTTTTAGCCTCCGCACCTTCACCTTGCATTTTCGGATCCAGCACTTCTATTTCATTATTTTGTGTTTTTATCATCCCAGCCCCTCCACTTCTTTCGCATTGGTAACCTTACGGTATAGAAGGATCATCAAAGTGGTAAGGATCATCATGATCACCGCCAGAGCTGCCGCGAAGGGCCAGTTATTTCCCCGTGTCATCTGGTCCTGGATCAGGCTTCCTACCAGCACAACTTTGTTTCCGCCCAGGATATCTGCTATGAAAAACAGTCCCATAGATGGAATAAAAGTTAGAATTACGCCGGACAAAAGTCCTGGCAGGGTCAGCTTAAAGCTGACTGTCCAGAAGGCCTTTGCCTTACCTGCCCCCAGATCACGGGCGGCTTCTACCAGTGACCAGTCCAGTTTTTCCGCACTGGAATATACTGACAGAATCATAAATGGCAGTAACACATATATCATACCAATAACAATTGCCGGGTAGCTGTACATGATTTTCAGCGGCTTCTCGATCAGGCCAAGCTTTTTCAGCACAAAATTCAGAACGCCTTTTTTCTGAAGGATGATGATCCAGCCGTAAAGTCTGATCAGGGAATTCACCCAGAAGGGAAGCATAAGAAGAAGCATAGCTTTCTTTTTGCCGCCTGCCGGTAATTTCGCCATAAAATAGCCAAAGGGATACCCGATCAGGGTAATAAAAACAGTACTTGTAATGGCCAGCTGGAAGGACTGGACAAAGGTATCCAGGTACACTGGTTCCAAAATCTTCCTGTAATTATCCAGTGTAAAAATCCACTGTACACCGTGGACTTCTCCGGGAGTGGCAAAGCTTAAGGCAACCATATAGATAAGAGGACAAGCCACAAAAATCAGGGTAAAAATGTAGAGTGGCAGAATCATCCAGATGGTGGCGCGGGTATGCCTGGTGGATGCAGCACTCTTGCTATTGCCGCGGATATTCTTTGCAGATGCAGATTCCTGGCTGTTGCCGTGGCTGTTCTTTACAGGTGCAGATTTCTGGCTGTTGCCACGGCTGTTACTGAGACCGCCCATCACTGATTTCCTCCTGACATATCAGCAGGCTCTTTCGTCTTAAACTCCCGATCTACTACAATTGCATTTCGCGGATCAAAATACCATTTTATCTGCTGACCTGGCTGAATGTTTGCATTCATGCCAAACCGGCTGGCTGTGAGTTCTGTGCCGTCAGACAAAGCAAGCAGAACTCGCAGCTGACCTGCAGCGAAATTCTTCTCCTTCACAGTTGCGTGAAGATGTCTGCCAGTTCCCTCAGCTTCATTTTGCTCAACTACATTTTCCATTTCAGCTTCATCCAGCAGAATATTTTCGCTTCTCACAGCCAGGGTAAGCTGCTCTCCCACCTTTACAATCTCTTCTGTATAAACGGAAACAGTGTCATTACCTATTTGAACCTGTGCATAAGAACCATTTATTTCTACAACTTTTCCTTTTAAAATATTGGCATTTCCCACAAAGGTTGCCACATAACTTGTCTTCGGATGGTTGTAAATCTCATCCGGAGTGCCGATCTGCTCAAATTGCCCCTGATTCATTACCACGATCCGGTCGGACATATTAATGGCCTCTTCCTGGTCGTGGGTGATATAGATAAAGGTAATTCCAAGCTTCTTCTGCAGTCGCTTCAGTTCCAATTGCATCGTCCGCCGAAGCTGCAGATCCAGAGCTCCGAGAGGCTCGTCCAGAAGCAGTACACGTGGATTATTTGCCAATGCTCTTGCAATGGCTACACGCTGCTTCTGTCCGCCGGAGAGCTCCGCAGGTTTTCGTTTCTCGAAGCCTTCCAGCTGAACCAGCTCCAGCATTTCCTTAACCTTTTTCTTTATATCCGCTTTTGGTACTTTTCGTATTTTCAGACCATACCCGATGTTATCCGCCACGTTCATATGGGGAAAAAGGGCATAATTCTGAAATACCGTGTTCACATCTCTCTGGTTTGGCTCCAGATTCGTCACATCTTTCCCCTCCAGCCATACACTTCCGCTGTCCGGCTGCTCAAGTCCTGCGATGATGCGAAGAGTGGTCGTCTTGCCGCAGCCGGAAGCACCCAGCAAGGTGACGAATTCCCCCTGATCAATTTGCAGATTGATTCCCTGTAGAACATATTCTTCTGATGTAAAACTTTTTTTCAGATTTCTTAATTCAAGAAATGAGTCAGACATTTGTCTCCTCCTTTCTGGAGCGTGTTTGAAAATTATTCCTGCAGACTTCCACAAATTGTGACACGCATTTTGAAGAAAGCCTTTTTTAACACGCTCGGCTGTAATGTTAAGTGAAGTACGAAAAAAATACGGGATACCCCTATAGCCATACATTCAGAAAATCTCTATATAAACACGGTGCATGTTTATATAGCGCCATTACTGTATATTGCTATATCGGTAACCCGTATTCCCATATAATTCTTCAAAAAAAGGTACAACTTTTCTAAAAAGCCTGGGGCGGAATAACCTGACATGTACCTCATCTCCTTTGTTTGCAATCAAGGTGTATTCTATCATAGAATGAATCATTTGAAAACAGTTATTTTCCCATTGATAACATATTTTTTCATTTTCATTTAACAGATCAGGAGCAGAACCAAATTGGCTCTGCTCCCTTGCAAAATGTTATCCAATATTATATTTTTTACGTATTTCTTCTTTATCTTCTTCAGAAATTTTAAGTGCATCCATAGCCTGATCCACAGACCAGTTCATTGTTTCTGTAAGAGTTTTAATTGAAGAAACCAAACTCTCGCAAACTCCTTTTTCATAATTTCTCTGTGCTACATCGTCAAGAACATGTCCCACATCTGTTACCTCACTTTCTAAATCCATTTCCATTTGGATTCCAAAATCGTCCTGCAAAATCATCCTTTTCTCTGAAGCATTCCGTTTATCTGAAAGTAAAACTTCCAACATTCGCAGGATGCCAGACGCTTCTTTATCATATGCATCCCCAAGGCATATAATCACATTTGTCAGAAGATCGTAATTTTCTTCTTTTTCATGTACATTTCCCATCATATTTTCCTCTTTTAGAGAATACCGATTAATTGTATTTTTTCGGTAATTTGGAGGATTTATACATATGAATACGTTATATACC
>PPYF01114356.1_pt1 | contig 23934 bp, 20 predicted proteins | sample 1559871 | NCBI WGS metagenome assembly PPYF01 (sample SAMN08240021, study PRJNA423297) | Human gut metagenome, whole genome shotgun sequencing project. | reverse complement strand
GGGCGAGGATCAGGACGACAAGGCCCAATACCATCGCCACCACCACGAGGATCAGCGGGATGGCGATGGGGGCGGCGCAGATGGCCAGCAGCACCTTCCACAGTGTACCCAGGCCGTGCCGCTCCCGGGCGGCGCCCTCTGGCGGGCAATCCCGCTCCGCCGGAACCGTCCGGCTCCGCTGTGCTCCCAGGACGCGGCCCACCAGCTCGGCCGGGGTGCCCAGTTCCCGGATCACCCGTCCCTCCCCCTGGGGGCCCGCCTCGTCAAAGTATTCCGTGTAGTAGGCCAGAATGCGCTCCAGCTCGTCGGGCGGCGTCCGCCCCGTGAGCAGGGCCCGCAACTGGGCCAGATACTCCTCTCGTGTCATATGCTCCGTCCTCTCGTTCGAGTCTGGAGAGATCATAACACGTTTTTCTTAATCCGCAACCGTAAAAAACATTAAAATTCCATGAAAGGGCTATTCGTCTGTAAAGTCCAGGCACACGTCCCCCGTGCCGCTGGAGAGAGTCAGCGCCCTGTCCCCCGCGCCGCCGGACGCGAAGAAGGGGCCCGCTTTCTCCCCGTCCACCTGAAGTTCGCCGGTGCCCGTGGTCAACTGGTAGGCGTAGTCCGCCCCGCTTCCCGCCGCTCTCAGGGCCACGTCGCCCACACCGGAGATCAGCTCGGCCTCCCCCACCGGAGCCGTCACATCCAGCCCGCCCACGCCGCTCTCGGCCCGCAGCAGGCCCTCCACGGCGCAGCCGCTCCAGTCCAGCGCGCCCACACCTATGGAGATCTCCGCCCGATTGAGCACCGTTCCCTCCGGGACGGTGAGCACCACCTCGCCCTTCGGGCTGCCGTCACCCGATATATTCTCCGGTGTGCTCCAGATCTCCAGCGTGTCACCGCTCTGGCTGTGGTTCAGCAGGTAAGGTGTGCCGTCTCCGTCTTGGCCACCGCTGGTCAGACTCAGATACCAGCCGTCCCCCTCCTCCATGCGGATATCACCAATGCCCACATCGATGTCCAACGCGGTAAAGGGCTCCAGCTCCAGCTTGTTTTCCGGCGGTGTGGAAACCGGGTCCTGCTCCACCACCGCAGGCTCCTGTCCTGCCGCAACCGGCTGCCGTTCCCCTGCCGCCGGTGCGTCGGGCATCCGTTGGGCCAGAAATACCAGCCTGATGCCCACGCCCAGGAGCAGAAGCGCGGCGGCGCAGATGCCGAGTACGACGGGCCAAAGCCGCCTCGGCCGCCTTTCGGCGGACGCTGCGGAGGGCGCCTGCCCCGTCCGCCCCTCCAGCACCTGGGCCGCCACGGAGGCGGGGGACCCCAGCCCCTCGGCCGCCTCCGCCTCATGCTCCTCACCCGCGTCGGCGAAATACTCCTCATAATAGGACAGCACATCCTCCAGCTCCCCGGACGGGAGCTTTCCCGCCAGCGCGTCCCGCAGGCCCGCCAGGAATTCCGCCTTATTCATGCCGCTCCTCCTTTTCGTCCAGCAAAAGTTCCTCAATCTGCCCCCGATAGCGCGCCCACTCCTTCCGGTACCCCGCCAGCAGGGCCCGCCCCGCCGGGGTGATGGCGTAGTACCTCCGGTTGCGCCCCTGGAAGGGCTTGTCATACACCGTCAGGCATCCGCTCTGCTGCAAGCGCCGCAGCACCGGATAGAGGGTGGACTCGGACAGTTCCACCACCTCCTTCATCCGCTGGGTCAGGCTGTAGCCGTAGGTGTCCTCCTTCTCCAGCACCGCCAGCACGCAGGCATCCAACAGGGGAGCACCCAATGGAAAGGTCATGACGCCGCCTCCTTTCATTTCACCAATATTATATTCTGTATAATATTATTTGTCAACAGCATTTCAGAATCCGACGGAGATTCCTTCCGACTACGGAACATCCTGTATTTCGCCGCTTTGGGGTTGTAAAAAATCAAATTTTGATATATTATGTACGGTACGAATTCTGATAAAGGATATAAGGTGAACCGAATGAGCCTTCGTATTGGCATTGATATTGGCTCCACCACTGTCAAGGTGGTGCTGCTGGACGAACAAAACAAACTGCTGTTCCGCTCCTATGAGCGGCACTACTCCAAGGCCCGGGAGCGGGCCGCCGAGACTCTGCGCTCTCTGGCGGACCGGCTCGCCGGCCGGCAGGTGCGCATCGTCATCACCGGCTCGGCCGGCCTGGGCGTGGCCAAGGCGGCGGAGATCGACTTCGTGCAGGAGGTGTACGCCACTGCCGCCGCCGTCAACCAGTACATACCCGACACCGATGCGGTCATCGAACTGGGCGGCGAGGACGCCAAAATCATCTTTTTCGGCGGCGCGCTGGAGGAGCGGATGAACGGCTCCTGCGCCGGCGGCACCGGCGCTTTCATCGACCAGATGGCCACCCTCATGAACGTGACGGTGAACGAGCTGGACGAGCTGAGCCTGCGCCACGAGAAGATCTACCCCATCGCCTCCCGCTGCGGCGTCTTTGCCAAGAGCGACATCCAGCCCATCCTCAACCAGGGCGGCCGGAAGGAGGACGTGGCGGCCTCTATCTTCCAGGCCGTGGTGGATCAGACGGTGGCCGGCCTCACCCAGGGCCGGGAGCTCAAGGGCAAGATCGTCTTCCTGGGCGGCCCCCTCCACTTCCTCATGGGCCTGCGGCAGCGCTTCGTGGAGACCCTGAAGCTGGACGCCGACCACGCCGTGTTCCCCGAGGACGGCGACTGCTTCGCCGCCATGGGCGCGGCCCTGTGCTCCTCCGACTACGGCGAGCGCTCCTTTGACGAGGTGCTGGACCGGCTGGAGAAGAGCGTGGACAGCGTGGGCCTGGTGGACACCATGCCCCCCCTCTTTGACAGCCAGGAGGAGTACGACGCCTTCCTGGCCCGTCACAACGCCATGCATCCCCCCGAGGTGGACATACACACCTACACCGGCGCCGCCTGGCTGGGCATTGACGCCGGCTCCACCACCACCAAAATCGCGCTGATCACCGCCGACGGCGGACTGCTCTACACCTACTACCACTCCAACCTGGGCAACCCGGTGGCCATCGTGCTGGAGCAGCTCCGGGAGATCTACAAGCTGTGCGGCAGCCGCATCACCATCAAGGGCGCGGCCGTCACCGGCTACGGCGAGGACCTCATCAAAAATGCCTTCTCCTGCGACGCCGGGCTGGTGGAGACGGTGGCCCACTACAGCGCCGCCCGCCACTTCAACCCCGACGTGGACTTCATCATCGACATCGGCGGCCAGGACATGAAGTGCTTCAAAATCCGCAACGGCGCGGTGGACTCCATCATGCTCAACGAGGCCTGCTCCTCCGGCTGCGGCTCCTTCATCGAGACCTTTGCCAAGGCCCTGGGCTACACCATCGCCGACTTTGCCAAGCTGGGCCTGCTGGCCAGGCACCCGGTCAACCTGGGCTCCCGCTGCACCGTGTTCATGAACTCCAGCGTCAAGCAGGCCCAGAAGGACGGGGCCAGCGTGGAGGACATCTCCGCGGGCCTGTCCATCTCCATCGTGAAGAACGCGGTCTACAAGGTCATCCGGGCCGCCAACGCCGACGATCTGGGCCAGCACATCGTGGTGCAGGGCGGCACCTTCCACAACGACGCGGTGCTCCGGGCCTTCGAGCAGGAGCTGGGCCGCAACGTCACCCGGCCCACCATCTCGGGCATCATGGGTGCCTTCGGCGCGGCCCTCTATGCCAGGGATCTGCATCTGGAGAAGAGCGCGCTGTTGAGCGAGGAGGCTTTACAGTCCTTCTCCCACACCGCCAAGCCCACCACCTGCAACCTGTGCACCAACCACTGCTCCCTCACCGTCAACACCTTTGACGGCGGGCGGCGCTTCATCTCGGGTAACCGCTGCTCCCGCCCCTTGGGCAAGGAGAAGGTGGAGAACCCCGATCTGATGAACTACAAATACAAGAAGCTCCGCGCCCTCCAGGGCAAGGGGAGCGGAAACGGCGTCCGGGGCCGCATGGGCATCCCCTTCGGGCTGAACATGTACGAAAACCTGCCCTTCTGGTTCGAGTTCTTTACCCGCCTCAACTTCGAGGTGGTGCTCTCCCCCGAGTCCTCCCGCAAGCTCTACCTCAAGGGCCAGCACACCATCCCGTCCGACACCGTGTGCTACCCCGCAAAGCTGCTCCACGGCCATGTGGAGGCCCTGGTGGAGGAGGGCGTGGACGCCATCTGGTACCCCTGCATGTCCTACAACAACGACGAGGGCATCGGCGACAACCACTACAACTGCCCGGTGGTGGCCTACTACCCTGAGCTGCTGGCCGCCAACGTTCCCCTGCTCAAGCAGACCAAATTCCTCAACCCCTACGTGGGCCTGTGGCGGCACAAGGACTTTGAAAAGCGCATCGCCCAGCTCATGGAGGAGCATTTCAGCATTCCCAGGCGGGAGACCGCGGCGGCGGCCAAGGCGGCCTACGCGGCCTACGACGCCTATGTCCACGACGTGCGGGAGACCGGCATGAAGTACATCCGCCACGCCCGGGACCACCACATGCCCATCCTCGTGGCCTGCGGCCGGCCCTACCACATCGATCCGGAGATCAACCACGGCATCAACGATCTGATCACCTCTTTCGGTTTCGTGCTGGTCACCGAGGACGCTCTGAGCTATCTGGAGGGCTATGCCCCCCGGAAGGTGCTCAACCAGTGGACCTTCCAGAGCCGTATGTATAACGCCGCACGCTATGTATGCACCCAGCCCGACATGCAGGTGGTGCAGCTGGTCTCCTTCGGCTGCGGCACCGACGCCATCACCACCGACGAGCTGCGGGACATTCTTGAAAAGGGCGGAAAGCTCTACACCCAGCTCAAAATCGACGACATCAGCAATCTGGGGGCGGTCAAGATCCGCATCCGCTCCCTGATGGCCGCCATGGAGGCCCGCCAGGCGCAGGATGCCCGGGGCTGACCATCCCGACTTTTTATAGCACAACAGGAGTTTGATGCCGTCATTGACGGCCAGCTCGCCGCCGGCTCGGGAGTCGGTGGGGGCCAACCCCCTTTGAGCGCGCGGCGCTCCCATTGCAAGCGAAAGGAATACCCGTTATGGCAGAATTAGTATACGACGAAAACGGACGGCTGCTGTTCACCAAGGAGATGAAGGAGGAGTACACCATCCTCTTCCCCACCATGCTCCCGGTGCACTTCGGCCTGATGGCCCGGATTCTGGAGACCGAGGGCTTCCACGTGGAGATGCTCACCACCAACCACCGGGGCATCGTGGATGAGGGGCTCAAGTACGTCCACAACGACACCTGTTACCCCGCCCTGCTGGTCATCGGCCAGCTCATCGACGCGGTGAAGAGCGGCAAGTACGACATGCATAAGGTGGCGCTGCTCATCACCCAGACCGGCGGTGGATGCCGGGCCTCCAACTACATCCATCTGCTGCGCAAAGCGCTGGAGAAAGCAGGTCTGAGCTATATCCCCGTCATCTCGGTCAACCTGTCGGGCCTGGAGCCCAACCCCGGCTTCAAGCTGGGGCTCAACACCCTGCGCAAGGCGGTGTTCGCCATGATGTACGGCGACATCATCGTACAGACCGCCAACCAGGTCCGCCCCTACGAGGTCAGCCGGGGCCAGACTGACGAAACCATTGAGGCGGTGGAGACCCAGCTTCTGGAGGCCATGAACCAGGGCAAGGGCCTCTCTTTCCAAAGCATGGTGGCCAACTTTGACCGCATTGTGGCCGCTTTCAAGGCCATCCCCGTGGCCGGGGAGCCCAAGGTAAGGGTCGGCGTGGTGGGCGAGATCTACATCAAGTACTCCCCCCTGGGCAACAACAATCTGGAGGAGTTTCTCCTGTCCGAGGGGGCCGAGCCGGTGGTCCCCGGCCTGACCGACTTCATCATCTTCAAGATCTACAACCGCGAGGTGGACGTGAACATCTACGGCGGCAAGTGGGTGAAGAAAAAGGTGTGCCAAGTGCTCAAGGGCTACGTGGAGAAGTGCCAGCGGGCCATGATCGCCGCCATGAAGAAGGGCGGCTTCCGCGCTCCCGGCACCTTTGAGGATCTCCGCCGCCTGATCCAGGGCTATCTGGGTGAGGGCAACAAGATGGGCGAGGGCTGGCTGCTCACCGCCGAGATGTTGGAGCTCATCCACTCCGGCACCCCCAACATCGTCTGCACACAGCCCTTCGGCTGCCTGCCCAACCACATCGTTGGCAAGGGCATGATCCGCAAGCTCAAGGACGACTATCCCTTCTCCAACATCGTGGCCATCGACTACGATCCCGGGGCCACCAAGATCAACCAGGAGAACCGCATCAAGCTGATGCTGGCCAACGCCCGGGGCCTGGCCAAGCAGGAGGCGGAGCGCCGGGAGGCTGGGGAGGCCGCTCATGTGTAAGGCCCTCTCCTTTGTGGACGCCTGCACGGAAGAGCACTTCGCGGCCATGAGCCGCAGTTCCCCACCCGGCTTCCGCCGGGCGGGGGCCCCGATTTTTTATCTGCGCGGGCGAACTGAATTCGCCCGGCATCAAGGTTTTGCCTCCGGCAAAACGCTTGTACGCGCCACCCGGCGCGGGCGGCTCATCCACTCGCTAAACGAGGTCTGCTTATGAATTCACTGCGCATCATAGACGCCTGCACGGAAGAGCACTTTGCGGCCATGAGCCGCATTCACGCCCGGGGCTGGCACGCCGCTTACCCCGGCCACGTGCCCGACGACTACCTGAGGGACGTGATCACCGAGGATCACTGGATTCCCTTTTTCCGGGAGGACTACGCCACCGGGCGGTGCCGGGGCCTGTTGCTCTGCGACGGGGATACTCCCGTCTGCTGCTGCACCTACGGACCGGTGCGGCTGGGGCCCAGTCCCCGCCAGAGCGAGGGGCTGGTGATCCACGGGGATGCCTACCGGGGCTGGGGGGAGATCATCTCCTTCTACACCGACCCCGCCTGCACCGGCCGGGGCTACGGCTCTGTGCTGATGGAGGAGGCGCTGCGCCGCCTCCGGGCCAACGGCTACCTCAACTGCTACGTCTTTGTCCTGCGGGAGAACGAGGGGGCCCGCCGCTTCTACGCCCGGCACGGCTTTGCCTGGGACGGGACGGAGGAGCACATTCCCTTCCCTCACGACATGACCTGCGTGGATCTGCGCTACACCAAACAGCTATAGCCGCACGGGCTGCCACGCCGTGCGGCAGACGGGTATCGAGGCGCGTCCTCGGTACCCGTCTTTTTTGATCAGGAGGAATTGCTTTGCAGGAAAACAAGATGGCGGTCATGCCGGTGCGCCGGCTGCTGCTGAACATGGCCTGGCCCATGATGCTGTCCATGCTGATCCAGGCCCTCTATAATCTGGTGGACAGCATGTTCGTGGCCCAGCTCAGCTCCGACGGGTTTGTAGCCCTGGCGCTTGTCTACCCGATCCAGACCCTGATGATCGCCGTGTGCGTAGGCACCGGCGTGGGCTTCAACGCCTTGTTGGCCCGCCGGCTGGGGGAGGGCCGGCCCGACGAGGCCAACCGGGTAGTGGCCAACGGCTACTTCGTCTATCTGGTCTGCTGGGTGGTCTTTCTGGTCCTGGGGGTGGGCCTGGCCCCCGTCTTTATGGGGCTCTTCGCCCCCGGGCAGCCCCAGGTGATTGACTACGGCATCCAATATCTCTCCATCGTCACTGGGGCCTCCGTCGGCATCTGCATGCAGTTTGCCGGAGAGCGCACCCTTCAGGCAACCGGCAATACTGTGGGCCCTATGGTCATCCAGGGCATCGGCGCGGTCATCAATCTGATTCTCGACCCCCTGCTTATCTTCGGCATCGGCCCCTTCCCCCGGATGGAGGTGGCTGGCGCTGCCCTAGCCACCGTGCTGGGCCAGGTGGTGGGCATGGTGGTGGGGCTGTGTATGGTGCGGCGCAGCTCCATCGTGCGCCTCTCCTTCCGGGGCTTCCGCCCGGACAGCGCCATCATCCGCACCATGTTTCGTGTGGGCGTCCCCGCCATCCTGGTGCAGGCCCTGGCCACGGTGATGAACCTGGGCATGAATCTGATCCTCCCCCTGTTCACCGCCTCCGGCGTGTTCATTCTGGGGGCCTATTTCAAGCTCCAGTCCTTCCTCTTCATGCCGGTCAACGGCCTGAACAACGCTCTCATCCCCATTGTCAGCTTCAACTACGGCGCCCGGCAGCGCAGCCGCATCACTGGGGTCATCCATTTCGCCCTGGTGCTCTCCGCCGCCATCATGGCCGTGGGCACCGTGGTTTTTCTGGCCATCCCCGGCCCTCTCCTCCGTCTGTTCGACGCAGATGCCGCCGTGCTGGCCGAGGGTATCTCCGCCCTACGCCTCATTGCCCTCTCCTTCGTATGCGCCGGGGTGTCGGTGATCCTCTGTGCCGCCCTCCAGGCCCTGGGGGCGGCCAATTCCAGCCTAGTGGTTTCCCTGCTGCGCCAGCTTGTGCTCCTTTTCCCGCTGGCCCTGCTGCTGGGCGCGCTCCGGCCCTCTCTGGTGTGGCTGGCCTTCCTCCTGTCCGAGGGCGCCGCCTGCCTCACCGCCCTGCTGCTCTACCGCCGCACCGCACGGGGTCGGCTGGCCGGTATGGAGGAATAAATGCCCCCTCCCCACTGGGCCGGAAGCCGCCGCTTCCGGCCCGGTTTTTTCTTTTAAGAGGGATTTTGACCCCACTCTATTGACAGTATAGTCCCATCGGTTATAATAAGCAGTACAAAAGCCGACACAAGGAGGTCATTCGATTGGCAAAAGCCCCCAAGGAAAAGACGAAGGTGATCGTTAAAACCTCCACCCGCATGTCCAAAAAGGGCCCTTTGACCCCCGACATGCTCCGCAAGCTGGACGCCTACTGGCGCGCCGCCAACTACCTGGCGGCCGGACAGCTCTACCTGCTGGACAACCCTCTGCTGCGGGAGCCTCTGCGCCCCGAGCACCTCAAGCGCACCCTGGTGGGCCACTGGGGCACGGTGCCGGGCCAAAACTTTATCTATACCCACCTGAACCGGGTAATCACACGCCATGAGCTGAACATGATCTATGTCTCCGGCCCCGGCCACGGCGGCAACGCGGTGGTGGCCCAGACCTATCTGGAGGGAACCTACAGCGAGTTTTACCCCAACGTGAGCCAGGACGAGGAGGGTATGCGCCGCCTGTTCCGCCAGTTCTCCTTCCCCGGCGGCATCGGCAGCCACTGCGCCCCCGAGACCCCCGGCTCCATCAACGAGGGGGGCGAGCTGGGCTACTCCCTGGCCCACGCCTTTGGCGCGGTGATGGACAACCCGACCCTGATCGCCGCCTGCGTGGTGGGTGACGGGGAGGCGGAGACCGGCCCGCTGGCCACTGCCTGGCACTCCAACAAGTTCCTCAACCCCGTCACCGACGGGGCGGTGCTCCCCATCCTCCACCTCAACGGCTACAAGATCTCCTCCCCCACCCTGTTCTCCCGCATCACATCAGAGGAGGTGGAGGACTTCTTCAAGGGCTGCGGCTGGACCCCCCGCTTTGTGGAGGGGGACGAGCCCGCCCAGATGCACCAGAAGATGGCCGCGGCCCTGGACTGGGCGGTGCGGGAGATTCAGCGCATTCAGCAGGGGGCCCGGGAGTTCGGCGAGACCACCCGCCCCCGCTGGCCCATGCTCGTGTTCCGCTCTCCCAAGGGCTGGACCTGCCCGAAGGAGGTGGACGGCGCGCCCACCGAGGGCACCTTCCGCGCTCACCAGCTTCCGGTGGCGGTGGACGCCGCCCATCCGGAGCACCTGGAGGTATTGGAGCGCTGGCTGCGCAGCTACCGGCCGGAGGAGCTCTTTGACGCCGAGGGCGCACCGGTGCCTGTCCTTCGGGCCGTGGCCCCCCAGGGGGAGCGCCGCATGGGCGCCAACCCCCACGCCAACGGTGGCATGCTTCTGCGGGATCTGCGCACCCCCTCCTTCACCCGCTACGCGGTGGAGGTACCCGCCCCCGGTGAGGCGGTGGCGGAGGACATGGCGGAGCTGGGCAAGTATGTCCGGGACGTGCTCAAGCTCAACCAGAAGGCCCGCAACTTCCGCATCTTCGCCCCCGACGAGGCCCTGAGCAACAAGCTCACCGCCGCCTTTGAAGCCAGCGACCGCCGCTGGAACGCCGAGCTGCGCTCCACCGACGAGGGGTTGTCCGCCGACGGGCGCATTATGGACAGCATGCTCTCCGAGCACATGTGCCAGGGCTGGCTGGAGGGATATCTGCTCACCGGGCGGCACGGCTTTCTCAACAGCTACGAGGCTTTCATCCGCATCGTGGACTCCATGGTGAGCCAGCACGCCAAATGGCTCAAGGTGGCCCGGCAGCTCCCCTGGCGGCAGGACATCGCCTCCCTGAACTACGTGCTGTCCTCCAACGTGTGGCAGCAGGATCACAACGGCTTCACCCACCAGGACCCCGGCTTCCTGGACCATGTGGCCAACAAGAAGGCGGACGTGGTGCGGCTCTACTTGCCCCCTGACGCCAACTGCCTGCTCTCCGTCTTTGACCACTGTATCAAAAGCCGGAATTACGTCAATGTGATGGTGGCCTCCAAGCACCCCCGGCCCCAGTGGCTCACCATGGACGAGGCCATCAAGCACTGTACCCACGGCATCGGCATCTGGCAGTGGGCCTCCAATGACCAGGGGGCGGAGCCCGACGCGGTGCTGGCCTGCTGTGGCGACACCCCCACGCTGGAAACCCTGGCAGCGGTGACCATCCTGCGCCGCCACCTGCCCGAGGTGCGGCTGCGGGTGGTGAACGTGGTGGATCTGATGAAGCTCCAGCCCCACACCGCCCACCCCCACGGGCTCACCGACGAGGATTACGACGTGATCTTTACCCGGGACAAGCCCATCATCTTCGCCTTCCACGGCTACCCCTCCCTGGTGCACGAGCTGACCTACCGCCGGCACAACAAGAACATCCACGTGCTTGGCTACCGGGAGGAGGGCACCATCACCACCCCCTTCGACATGCGGGTGCTCAACCGCATTGACCGCTTCAATCTGGTCATCGACACGGTAAAGCGGCTGCCCCAATTGGGCAACCGGGGGGCCTTCCTCATTCAACTCATGAAGGACAAGCTGGTGGAGCACAAGGAGTATATCACCGCCCACGGCCAGGACATGCCCGAAATCCGGGACTGGAAGTGGAACGGTGGAAACGGTATCTGACGCGCAAGGGGCCAGGCTTCTGTCCGGCCCCTTGCCTTTTTCCATCATTTTGGGTATGATAGATGGGAAAAAAGGAGTGAACGTATGGAATTTCGACTGGACAGCCACACCCATACCTTGGCCAGCGGGCACGCCTACTGCACCCTGCTGGAGATGGTGCGGGCGGCGGCCGACCGGGGGCTGGAGCTCATCTGCATCACCGACCACGCCCCCGGCATGGAGCTAACCACCCACAAGGACTACTTTCTCAACTTCCGGGTCATCGACCGGGAGATCTACGGCGTACGGGTCATGATGGGCGCGGAGCTCAACGTGATGGACTTTGACGGCACGGTGGATCTCTCCCCCAAGCTGCTGAACAATCTGGACATGGCCATCGCCAGCCAGCATATCTGGTGCATGCCCCAGGGCGGCGGACCGGAGGAGAATACAGCGGCCATGGTCCGCGCCATGGACAACTGCCCCAAGATCTGTATCCTGGGACACCCGGACGACGGCCGCTATCCCCTGGACTATCCGGCGCTGGTGCGGGCCGCCGGGGAGCGCAGCGTGCTTCTGGAGGTCAACAACACCTCCCTCTCCCCCGCCTGTTCCCGGGTAAACTCCACCGCCAACGTGACGGAGATGCTGAAGCACTGCCGGCGGGAGGGCGTACCGGTGGTGGTGGGCAGCGATGCCCACTTTGTCTCCGCCGTGGGCGGCCATCAATATGCCCAGGCCCTGCTGGACGAGCTGGACTTTCCCGAGGAGCTGGTGCTCAACCGGGAGCCCGCCGCCTTCCTGGCCCACCTGGAGCGCCGGCTGAGCCGCACATAAAAAAGAGGATTCCGCCCGGCGGAATCCTCTTTTCGTCTTATTGGAACAGGGGCAGGCTGCCAGCGGGGCGGTTGATCCGCTTTTGGGGCCCACACAGGGTCGACGCTGTAACAGCGCCCCTGCTCCCCGCGGGCAGAAGCCACTCGTCCGGTACCAGGGCGCACTTGAACTCACTCAACTCCGCCCTTACTCCCCTCCTTTCGCGGCTCCCACTCCGACAGCGCCAGTCCGGCCACCGTCAGCACCGCGCCCCCCAGCGAGAGGGGCGTCACCGGCTCACCCAGCACCAGCGCGGAGGTGACCAGAGTCACCACCGGCACCAGGTAGATGTAGGCGCTGGTTCTGACCGCCCCCAGCCGCCCCACGGCAAAGCCCCAGGTGACAAAGCACAGGGCGGAGGCCCCCAGCCCCAGATAGAGCAGGTTGAGCAGGTAAACCGGCTCCGTCAGAGTCCCGAGCCCGGGCCGGAAGCCCAGCACCGGCAGGACGGGCAGCAGAAACAGCAGGCCCCAGGCGAAGGTGCGGCGGGTGGTCTGCACCACCGGGTAGCCGAAGGCGGAGAGCTTACGGGTCAGCAGGGAGTAGGCTGACCAGGCGGCGGCCGCCAGCAGGGCCAGGAGATCGCCTCCGGGGTTCAGCTCCAGCACGGCGGCGCCGTTATACGACACCATCGCCACCCCGGCCAGGGCCACGGCCAGCCCCGCGAAAAAGAGGGGACGCAGCCGCTCCCGCCGCAGGAGGAAGTGGGAGAGCAGGGCGGTCAGCATCGGACTGACGGACACCAGCACCCCCACATTGGAGGCCAGCGTGCAGGTCAGGGCGATGTTCTCCAGCAGGAAATAGAGGGTGACGCCGCACAGGCCCGCCGCCGCGAACCACAGCTCCTGCCGCCGCCCGGCCAACCGGAGCCGCCGGGGGTACAGCAGGCAGAGGGCCACAAAGCCCAGGGCGAAGCGGAGGAACAGCACCTCCACGGGCCGCAGGCCGGTCAGGAGCACCTTCGTGGAGATAAAGGTGGTGCCCCAGAGGAAGATGGTCAGCAGGGCCGCGGCGTGCCCCGTCAGGCCCGCCCGGCTCACGGCTCCCCCCGTTCCGCCGCAAACACGGCCCGGTACTGGCTGGGGGTGAGTCCGGTCAGGATCTTGAAAAAGTGGTTGAAGTGGCTCTGATCGGCAAAGCCCGCCCGCAGGGCCGCGTCCAGCGGGGCGGCCCCCTGCTCCAGCAGGGCCCTGGCCCGGTTCACCCGCACCGTTTCCAGATAGCGGTAGGGGGTGATCCCCTTCTGGCGGGTGAAGCAGCGCAGAAGGTGGTACTTGCTCAGCCCCGCCAGGGCGGAGAGCTGCTCCAGCGTGATGCGCCGGTCACAGTGGGCCTCCAGATAGTCACACACCGCCCGCACCTCAGGCCGAACCTCCTCCGGCGGCCGGGGACAGCCGCCGCATCGCTCCAGCAGGCGGCCCACCAGCAGGAGAAAGGCCTCCTCCCGGCGGAGCTCCCCCTGCTCCCCCGCCGCCAGCTCCCATACCTCCCGGAACAGACTGGTCAGTTCGCTCCCGGGCAGCACTGGGGGCGTGAAATGGGGGGCAAACCGGCGGCCGGTGACGGCTTCAGCGGCCCGCTCCATGACCTCCTGCGGCACGTGGAGCCCCCGCCAGTCCAGACGCTCCTCCCCCACCGGACGGCAGGCGTGGGGCTCGCCGGGCTGAAAGAATACCAGCTCACCGGGGGCAAGGCGGAGGGTCTCCCCCGCGATGGTCACCTCCCGGCTCCCCCGATCCATGGTTCCAATGACATAATAGGTGTGAAAATGCTCCGGAAACCCCTGGTCGATGCCCTGAAAGAGACATGCCTCCACTCCCAGCTCCGGATCGTAGTACACGCGCCGCAATTCCTGTTCCATAGGGTACTCCTCTGTCTGAGATAAAAGCAGTATAGCACGTCCCTCCGCCTGTTTCTTGCATGATATTGCGCATTTCCCGCACAGGGCGGCCTCGCCGCCCATATGCTGATCCAGGGGGTGGTGGGATGCAGGCGAGCTCCGGGCCGTCCGGCGAGGCGCTGCTGGCCATCGCCGCACTGGCCGCCATCCAGCTCACCGCGGGGAAGAGCGACGCCCAGGCAGCGGTGCTCGGCGCCTTCTTCACCATGCTGGGGGACGCCATCGGGCTGCTCCTGGCCCAGCGGGCGGCGCTGGAAAATCCATAGCGGGCGGCGCAGATGCGCCGCCCGCCGCTTCTTGTAAGCTCAGGAGCCGCTCAGGAAGGCCTGCACCTCGTCCAGCCGCTCCATGCCCTCGTCATAGCCGTCCTTCCACAGCGCCCGAATCTTCTCCACGTCCTTTTCGGTGCGGTGAAAGCCCTCCGTGCTGTGGGGGGCGAACAGGAGGGCCCGCCCCTCCCTCTCAAGCTGAAACAGCCGCTCCCGGGAGGTGTTGTAGGCGTCCGCCCGGCGGCGCATGGTATCGCAGAACCTGGGGTACTTCCGGTAGGCCGCGTCGATGAGGGGCTGGAGCTTTTCCGGCCGTCGGACGTAGCTCCGCTCCCGGGTCAGCACCACGATCACCCGCTCGCACCCCCTCTCCAGCGCCCGCTCATAGGGGATAGCGTCGGCCGCTCCGCCGTCCATACACGGCTTACCCTGGATATCGAAAACAGGGAAGAGGAACGGCAGGGCGCAGGTGGCCTGCAATAGCTTAAACCGGTCATCCCGGCGCTCCACCGGAAAATACTCCGCCTTTCCAGTGTCCATGTTAGTGACTACCGCCTCCACCTCGCCGGGATAAGCGGCAAACGTGTCATAGTCGAAGGGAATCAACTCGTTTGGTATGGTACCAAAGACGAAATCCAGGCCAAAATAGGCCCGGTTGTCCCGCCGGAGCAGGTTGCCGAAGCCCATATACCGCTTGTCGTTGATGTAGTTTACCATAATGTCCAGGTTGCGGCGGCTCTGCTTGGACACATAGCTGACGCCATAGGCAATCCCGGCTGAGACGCCGATGACATAATCCGGCAGCAGATCCCGCGTCAGCAGGGCGTCGCAGACGCCGGTGGAGAAAATGGTGCGCACCGCGCCGCCCTCCAGAACGATTCCAGTTTTCATGTCGGTTCACTTCCTTGCTGCTCCCATTATACGGCAGCGGACGCCGGCCTGTAAAGGAATTCTTGACAACATAATATTTCGCATTATAATAAATTAGGTATACAAAGGAGGCCAAGTCATGCTCGTCAAGTTCATCGTCTGCGTCGTCGCCGGCCTGGGGGCCGGCATCGGAACCGGCCTGGCTGGCCTGTCCGCCGCCGCCGTCATCTCCCCCATGCTCATCACCTTCCTGGGCTTTCCTGCCTATCAGGCGGTGGCCATCTCTCTGGCCTCCGACGTGCTGGCCTCAGCGGCCTCGGCCTATACCTACGGCAAAAATAGGAATCTGGATATCCGCAATGGGCTGGTCATGCTGGCGGCGGTGCTGGTATTCACCCTGATCGGGAGCTGGGCCGCCTCCCTGGTGCCCAACGCCACCATGGGCGGCTTCTCCGTGTTCATGACCCTGCTGTTGGGCATCAAATTCATTGTGCGTCCCGTGATGACCACCAAGGAGAGCTCCGCCCATAAGAGCCGCGGGCGCCGCATCGCGGAGTCCCTGGCCTGCGGCAGCGTGGTGGGCTTCATCTGCGGCTTTATCGGCGCTGGCGGCGGCATGATGATGCTTCTGGTGCTCACCTCCGTGCTGGGCTATGAACTCAAGACCGCCGTGGGTACCAGTGTGTTCATCATGACCTTCACCGCTTTCGCCGGCGCGGTCTCCCACGTGGCCATCGGCGGCGGGCTGGATGTATTTGCCCTGACGGTGTGTGTGGTGGTCACGCTTCTGGGCGCCAGAATTGCCGCCGTCTTTGCTAACCGGGCTTCCGCCAAGGCCCTTAACCGGGTCACCGGCGTGGTGCTCACCATCCTGGGCGCAGTGATGGTGGTGGTCAACCTCCTCTCCTGAAGCAGTGGCACAGCCCCCTCCGGTCGGAGGGGGCTGCTTTTTGCCTGCGGCTCCGGACGCCCATCCCAGCTCTATTGAAGATTTCCTTGACATAGATAGACAATCTATCTATACTATACATAGATAATCTATCTATGAGGTGAGGAATATGGCAAATGACCGCACCGCTCCGGGCGGCATGGGCATGCTGCTGCTGGCCCTGCTGGAGGGCCGGGACATGTACGGCTATGAGATGATCGAGGCCCTGCGGGCGCGCTCCAACGAGGTGTTCCACCTCAAGGCGGGTACCCTCTATCCCCTGCTCCACTCCCTGGAGGCCCAGGGCTGGGTAACCTCCAGCGACGGGGTTGCCAATGGCCGCACCCGGCGCTATTACGCCATCACCCGGGACGGCCGGGCCGCCCTGGCTGAACAGCAGGCGGGCTGGTACGCCTACGCCGACGCGGTGCGCGGCGTGCTGGAGGGAGGGAATCCCTGTGGTGCGTGAGTGCGTGAACGAATATCTGGAGACGGTGGGCGGTCAGATCCGATGGCGGCGGGCCCGGCGGGTTCTCCTGCGGGAGCTGTCCGACCATATTGCCGATCAGGCCGCCGCCTTTGAGGCGGAGGGCCGGAGCCCCGAAGACGCCCTGTCCGGCGCGGTAGCCGAGATGGGAGAGCCGGAGGCGGTGGGCCGGGAGCTGGACCGCCTTCACCGCCCCCGGAACCGCTGGGGGCTGGCGATCACTGTGGCGGCCCTCTTTGCCGCGGGCGTGCTGCTCCAGCTCTTCGCCGCCGGGCTCATGGGGGACGCCAAGGACGTCTTCTACTTCCGGCGGCAGGTTTTGGGCCTGCTGCTGGCCGCCGGGGTTTTGACCGGACTCTGGTTTTCCGACTACACCCTCCTTCTGCGGCGGAAATGGGCTCCGGCGGCGGCGCTGCTCCTTCTCTGTCTGGGTCCTATTCTCTGCACTCCACTTCTCCCCTTCTACTCCTATCCCGGTTATCAGCTTGCGCTCTATTCCACTCTGCTCCTCCCCGTCCCCTACGCCGCCCTTGTGGTCTCCCTGCGGGGCAAAGGGCCGCTTGCCGTCCTGCTCTGCGGGGCCGCCGCCCTGGCGCTGCCCCTCTCCGCCTGGCTGGCTCCCAGTTCCGCCTCCTGGCTGGTCAGCGCGGCCAGTATGCTGCTGGTACTCCTGGCGGCCGTGGGGCTGGGCTGGTTCCGGGGAAAGCGGCGGTGGAATCTGCTCGCCGCCCTGGGGCCCGCTCTGGCCATCCCCTTGTACTTCCTGCGGCACCTGGAGTACGCCGCTTGGCGCATAGGCGCTTTCCTGGGGCCCGACCTGTTTTACGAGCGACTGCGCATGGGGGAATTGCCCTCCCTTTCTGTAGGCTCCTCCCCGGAGCTCCTGCTGGCGGAGGCCGCCCAGGGCCTGGGCCGGTGGGTGTTCTGGGCCGCCGCCGGGCTGATCGTCCTCTTTGCCGCCCTGCTGCTCCGGCGCATCCGCGCCCTCCACAGCCGCACGGGCAAGCTCCTCGCCCTGTCGGCCTTCCTTCCCCTGTTCCTCCAGGCGGCCATCTACTGGCTCTATAACCTGGGCTGGTGGCCGCTGGGCGTGCTCTCCCTCCCCTTCCTGTCCTACGGCGTCTTCTTCCTGTTGGTGGACGCCGCCCTGGCCGGGGTGCTCCTGTCCGTCTTCCGCATGGACGCCCTGGTGCGGGACACCGCCTGGGCCTCCAGCGCCCCGTCCCCCCGGCCCTCCGCTCTGGACATCCCCCTGGGCCGGGGACAGCTCCACATCGAATACCGCAAAGGGGCGCAACACTTTTAAACATACAAAGGAGGCCTGCGGTAAAGCCGCAGGCCTCCTTTTTCTATTCCTCGTCCGCCCGGTAGGCCATGAGCACATACTCCCAGTGCTCCACGCCCCCCTCAGGCACGCTGTGGGTGCGGAGGTAGCCGTCAATCAGTCCCAGCAGCTCCGCCCGCTCCTCCGGTTTGAGATGGAGCGCGCCGAATAGGAACTGGAGATCCTCCTGCTGTTCCGGCTCGCCGCACTGGCTGGCGGCGTGCAGCACGCCCCGGAAGGTGCCGTCCACCAGTTGGGCGGCCAGCGCCTCCCGCTCCCCCTGAAAACCGTCCTTCCGGCCCAGGCAGAGCCGGATCTCCACATCGGCCAGCCGGTAATAGGTCGCCTGCCGGCCGTCCGGCGCCGTACATACTCCCAGCTCCACCACGCCCAGCTCCTCCAGCTTGTTCAGGTGGCTCTGGGCCGCGCTGGGTGAGAGCAGCATTTTCTCCGCCACGGTGTTGGCCGTCATGGGCCGTCCCGCCCGCCGCAGCAGGTGAATGATATCCTGGCGTACCGGGTTGAGCAGCACGCGAAATTGTTTCCGTTCCTCCAGATCAATGGTTCTTGCCACCGTTGTCCGCCTCCATCTATGGTATCTATGTAATCACTCCGCCGGTTTTGCAGGCCCCGCTGGCCCATGGATGGCTATACCTCCTCCCACTCATTGACCACCAGCATATCCCCCTGCCGGAGAACCGTCCCGCCCTTGGGCACTACAGTGGTGCCGTCGGCACGGCGTACCAGGACGATAAGTACCTCCGCCGGGATACCCAGCTCCTTGATCGGCCTCCCAATCCAGTCCCCGTGCTCCGCCACAGGCACCTCCCGCAGGCTGACCCCGTCATCGTCTTCATAGAGCGGCGTGCTGAGCACCATAAGATCCCCTGCCTGGATTGCGGTATCTCCGTTTGGAATCACATTCTCGCTGCCCCGCCGGAGCATCACCACCAGCGCGTCGGCGGGCAGCTCACACTCCCCGATGGTCCGCCCCACCCACGGGTGGCCCGCGCCGATAGGGAAGCGGGTCAGGTGGAGCTGCCGCTGGTCCTGGTAGTCGTTGAAGGTACGGCTGACGCTCTCAGCACTGTCCACCATGTCCAGCTTCCGCGCCGCCAGAGGCAGTAGTGAACCCTGCACCGCCACCGAGAGCAGGGCAATGCAGAACACGATGTGAAAGAGGTCGTAGCCGATGGCGGCCCCGCTGGCCACTGCCATGATGGCAAACACGATAGATGCCGCGCCCCGCAGCCCCGCCCAGGACACCAGCAGACACTGCCGTACCCCGCAGCGGAAGGGGGCCAGCAGCAGGAAGACCGCAGCGGGCCGGGCCACAAAGGTGAGAAACACCATAATGGCCAAAGCCGGGAGAAAAACCGCCGGGAGCTGCCGTGGGAAGGAGAGCAGCCCAAGCAGGAAAAAGATCAAAATCTGCGCCAGGCCCGTAAGTCCGTCGAAAAAGTGGACCAGGGCCGCCTTATGGGGAATTTTGGCGTTTCCGATCAGGATGCCCGCCAGATAGGCCCCCAGGTAGCCGTTCCCCCCCACCACGGCGGGCAGGGCAAAGGAGAGCAGGGCCGCAGCCACCACGAAAATAGTATCCAGCCCGTCGGAGAGAGTGAGCCTGCGGAGCACCAGAATGGACAGCCCCGCCACCGCCGCCCCAAGGCCCAGTCCAAAGACAACCTGCGCAAAAATCATCCACGGGATTGCCCCGCCGCCGCCCACCCCCATCAGGGAGAGGGCGATCACCGTCAGCATATAGGAGGCCGGGTCGTTGCTGCCGCTCTCCACCTCCAGCAGGGAGGCGGTGTGGTTCCTCAGGCCCAGCTTCTTGGAGCGGAGGATGGAAAACACCGACGCGGCGTCCGTGGAACTGATAACCGCCCCGGTCAGAAAGCTCTCCAGAGCAGAAAAACCCAGTGCCAAGTGGCAGAACAGCGCTGTGAGCAGCGCGGTGACCGCCACGCCCAGGGTGGACAGCACCACCGCCCGGGCCGCCGCCGGCCGGGCCGCCTCCCAGCGGGTACCGAAACCACCGTAGAACATGATGAAAATCAGCGCTACGGAGCAGATACGCTCCGCCGCCTCAAAGTTATCAAACGGGATGCGGAACAGCCCATCCGAGCCGAATAACATTCCCAACGCCAGAAACAGCAGCAGGGCGGGCACACCCAGGCGCTGAGACAGGCGGCTGGCGACGATGCAGATGACAATGACCACCGCACAAAGTAACAGAATTGATTCCATGAAAGCCCCCTCTCACAAATAAAACAGGCGGCCCCAGTCCGAATGACCGGGGCCGCAGCCTGCCGAACACGTTTCGGCAGGCTATGGGACTTTTTGAAGCTTTAAAAAGCTTTAAAAAGTCCTTTGATCCCACGTGAAAGGAAACCCTGACGGTTTCCTTTCACACTATCCTTCCCTCCGAATCTTTCGGCAGGAGGGGTTGTCGATAGTCTTTGGCCCCAGTCCGAATGACTGGGGCCGCTTCACCCGGTTGTATTGATTATAGCACAAAACAGGCCGTGTTGAAAAGAAAATCCTGCTATTTCCCCCTGTGTCCGCCATATCTGGGGTCCAGCGCGTCCCGCAGACCGTCGCCAATGCCCTGAAGGCACAGCACGGTCAGGATGATGCACAGCCCCGGCGGCACCCACACCCACGGCCGCCCGGTGAGGACAGGCAGGCTGGCGGCGTACTGGATCAGGTTGCCCCAGGACGCCTGGGGCGTGCGGATACCCACCCCCAGAAAGCTCAGGCTGGATTCGGAGAGGATGGCCCGCCCCGCCCGCAGGGGGAGGGCGCACCACACCGGCGCGATCACGTTGGGCAGCACATTGCTCCGCAGAATCCGCCCTGTCCGCCCCCCCAGGGCGCGGGCCGCCAGGACGTACTCCTTCTCCCGGACCGAGAGGGTATTGCCGTACACCAGCCGGGCGATGCCCGTCCAACCCAGCAGGCCCAGCACCAGCACCAGATTGAGGGCGGACGGCCCCACCAGGGACACCAGGCAGAGCACCAGCACAATGCTGGGGAAGCTCTGAAACACGTCGGCCAGCCGCATGAGGCAGAACTCCCAGGCCCCCCGGCGGTAGCCTGCCAGCAGGCCCAGGGGAATCCCCACCAGGGCGCTGAGGGCGGCGGAGCACAGGCCGATGAGCAGGGACACCCGCCCCCCGCAGAGCAGGCGGGCCAGGAGATCCCGGCCCACGTCGTCGGTGCCCAGGGGATGGGCGGCGGAGGGGGGCGCCCAGAAGCCCGCCCCCAGATCGCTGGCGTTGGGCTCCAGCCCCAGCAGCGGGGGCAGGAGCAGCACCGCCAGCAGCTCGGCGCACAGAATCAGCAAGCAGGCCACGGCCCGCCGGTCGCTCCGGAACCGCTCCCAGGGGCTCCGGGACAGCATACAGCGCTCCACCGGCCTACCCCCTCCCATAGCGCACCCGGGGATCGGCCAGCCCGTAGGCCAGATCCAGGAGCAGGTTGGTCAGGAGCACCGCCAGGGCGATGACCACCGTCACCCCCATGACCACCGGATAGTCCCGGTTCTCAATGCCCCAGAAGAGGAGGCTGCCCATGCCCGGCCAGCCGAACACCTGCTCCACCACCACCGAGCCGCCTATGATGTGGGGGATGTGCCCCAGCACGGTGGTGAGCACCGGGGTCAGCGCCCCCCGGAAGGCGTGGCGCACCATGACGGCCCGCTCCCCCAGGCCCTTGGCCCGGGCGGTGAGGATGTAGTCCTCCCCCAGGGACTCCAGGCAGGCGGAGCGGGTCTGCTTGACCAGCTCCCCCAGGCCGCTGACGCACACCACCCCGGCCGGGAGGGCCAGGTGGCGCAGGACGTCCCCCACGCCAGTGAACACGCCGTACTCATACATGCCCTGGGAGGGCAGCCAGCCCAAGAGCACCGAGAAGAGGAGCACCCCCACCAGGCACAGGAAAAAGCCGGGCACGCCGAAGCTCACCAGGCTCAGGGCGGAGGCCGCCCGATCCCAGCCCGAGCGGGGCCGCCAGGCCGCCAGAATACCCAGAGGGAGGGCCAGCAGAATGGCCAGCAGCACTCCGGTGCCGGTCAGCAGCAGGGACGGCCCCACCCGCTGGGCCAGCATGCCGGCCACCGGCCGGCCGCTCAGGTAGGACTGCCCCAGCTCCCCCCGGAGCAGCCCCCCCAGCCACGCCAGATAGCGCACGGGCAGGGGCTTGTCCAGCCCCAGCGCCTCCTCCAGCGCGGCCTGCTGGGCGCCGCCGGAGGCCCCCTCTCCCAGGTCGGTAACATCGGCGGGCGAGAGGCTTAAAAGTACAAAAACCAGAAAGGTAATCCCGAAAAACACGGGGATCGCCGTCAGCAGACGGCGGCGGAAATAGCGTCCCATCTTCTTCCTCCTGCACTTCCGGCCGCCCGTGGGCGGCACGGGCCGGATGGTACGGCCCTACGGAGGTTTTCTCATTTGTTCGGTTCCGTCAGCCCCGGTACACCCAGTCCCACACGTTCTCGTTGGAGAAGGCGGAGGAGGGGTAGTCGATGCCGTCCACCGTGGGGGACTGGACGTGGAGCGTCCGCCCAAACCACAGGGGGATGAAGGGCCGCTCCGCGGCCAGCAGGGCCTGGAGCTCCTCCACCCGCACCTGCCGCTCGTCGTGCTCTGCCGCCCCCTTGACGGCGGCGATGGCCTGGGTGTAGGGCGTCAGCTCCGCCACGTGGAACAGGTTGTTGTCGGCGGTAAAGCGGCTCTCGGTAAACCACAGGGGCAGGGCGCCGGGGGTGTGGCTGGCGATGGCCATATCGTACCTGCCGTCCGCCATGCCGGCGAACAGGGTGGCCGAGTCCGCCGTCTCGATGGTGACGGTGATGCCCGCCTCCGCCAGCTCCTGCTGCATCAGGGCGGCCAGGCCGGAGCGGTTGGCGGTGCAGGCCAGGGTGTAGGTGCGCCCGTCGTATCCTCCCTCGGCCAGCAGGGCCTTCGCCCCGTCCACATCCCTGGCCCAGGTCAGGCCGCTGTCATACCCCGTCCCCGGGGTCAGATCGGAGGCCGCCGGCTCCCCCAGGCCCTGGGCGGTATGGAGGCACAGGGCCTCCTTGTCCAGAGCCAGGTCGATGGCCCGGCGCACCGCGGCGCTGGGGATGGTCTCGTTGTTGAGCATCAGCTCGTAGAAGGAGTTGGGCACCGTGCCCTCCAGCACCTCCAGCCCGGCGGCCCGGGCCACCTCGGCGTCCTCCACGGACACGTTGCCTCCAAAGGCGTAGTAGTCCAGATCCCCGGCGATCAGGGAGGTGAGCAGGTTGGACTTGTCAATGACCGTGATCACCAGCCGATCAAAGCCAGGGCGGCCCAGTTGGTAGTCCGGGTTGGCCTCCAGCACTAGCTGGCTCCCCGGCGTCTCGGAGACGAATTTGCAGGGGCCGGAGCCAACAGGCTCGTCCCACAGCGCCAGCTCCATCACGTCCTCCGGCGCTGTCCCCTCCAGCAGATGGGTGGGCAGAACGTAGTACTCCCGGTTCTTGTCCAGCAGGAAGTCCTCCGGCGTGGTGGGGGTCTTGAAGGTGAGCTTCAGGGTGTACTTGTCCACCGCCTCCGCTCCCAGGGCCTCCCCCGGCACCGCCGCGCCGGTGTCGTCGGTGCCGGAGAGCACCGCAAAGGCCGACCGCCCCAGGGTGGGGCAGGCCGGGTCGGTCAGGAGGGCAATGGTATCCGCCCAGTGCTTCGCCGTCACCAGAGTGCCGTCGTGGAAGGCGGCATGCTCGTCCAGGTGAAACAGGGCGGCCGTCCCGCCGTCGGCGCTCTCCCAGGAGGACGCCGCGCGGGGCTCCAGGGTGCCGTCGGCATGGACATAGGCCAGGCGGTCGTAAATCTTGTCGTAAATGATGCGGGAGTAGTTGCTCCCCGAGGGGCTGTTGTAGGGCATCAGAGCGTCCCAGGCATTGGATAGGCCGTAGCGGACGGTATCCGCCGCTTTGCCCTCCGGCCCGCAGGCCGCCAGGGACAGGGCCAGCGCCGCGGCCAGGAGCAGAGCAGTGAGCCTTTTCATTCCGTCCCCCCTCATTCTACCGTCACCGACTTGGCCAGGTTGCGGGGCTTGTCGATGTCGCAGCCTCGCTGGAGGGCCACGTAGTAGGCAAAGAGCTGCATGGGCACCACGTCCAGGGAGGGGAGAAGCAGGGGGTGGG
>PPYF01267876.1_pt1 | contig 23935 bp, 18 predicted proteins | sample 1559871 | NCBI WGS metagenome assembly PPYF01 (sample SAMN08240021, study PRJNA423297) | Human gut metagenome, whole genome shotgun sequencing project. | reverse complement strand
GATGGAGGTGGGGTTTGGGGAGGGGGAAGGCCCCCTTTTTCAAAAGGGGGCCTTCCCCCTCCCCAATTTTTTCCTACTCCTTCAAAAACTCCCGCCAACGGGCGGAGTGCTGGTAATAGCTGACGCCCTCGTCGAGCACCTGTTGCAGCGCGGCGTCCGGGGCCTTCACGGCGTCGCCGGACTTGGCGGCCTGAGCCGAACCCACCTGCCTGCCGCCGCGATAGAAATGCACCCCGCGCACCGGACGCATGATCACCATGTCGTCGCCCTTCACATACGCCAGCTTCTGGTAATTGCTCAGAAAATAGCGCGATACGTACCGGGGATCGAGCGCGTTCATGCCGTAGAACTCGCCCGTGTACCTGAAGCGCAGCAGCGACAGGAGCGTCGGCACCGCATCGATCTGGCTGATGGGCTCATCGTGCCGCTCCGGCTTGATGTACTTCGGCGCATAGATGATGAACGGGATGTGATGGTTCCCCGGCTTGATCTCCTCGCGGCCCGAACTGCTGGCCCCGTGATCAGCCACGAAGACGAACACCGTGTCCTCGAACCACGGATGCTTGCGGGCCTCCTTCATGAATTCCCCGATGGCGTAGTCCGCGTACATCACCCCGCCGCTGCGGCCCGACTTGGAGGGTATGCTGATCTTGCCGTCGGGATAGGTGTAGGGCCGATGGTTCGAGGTCGTGAGGACGAAGTTGAAGAACGGCCTGCCCGCCGCATGGGACGCGTCGGCTTCCTTGATGGCCCGGGCGAACAGGTTCTCGTCGCACACGCCCCAGATGTTCGAGAAGCTGATCTCGTCGGCGGACATGACGGTACGGTCCGCCACCGTGAAACCGTTCCCGGCAAAATAGGCGTTCATATTGTCGAAATAGCCGTACCCGCCGTAAATCCATTTGGTGTCGTACCCGCGTTCGCGGAACACGTCCCAGACGCCGTGCAGGTTGTCGTTCCCCTGAAGGCGCACGATGGGCATTCCCGGCAGCGGCGGACGGGCCAGCGTGAGCGCCTCGATGCCCCGGACCGTGCGCGTGCCCGTGGAATAGACGTGGCTGAAATAGAGCGACCGGGCGGCGAGCGCTTCGAGATTCGGCGTCAGCACCTTGCCGTCGCTGCGGAACTCGCTGAAAAATTCGGAACCCATGCTCTCCATGAGCACGAGGATCACGTTCGCCCGGATTTCCGGCTCCTTGGGCGTGACCGCATAGGCCAGCGAGGCGGGATCGCCCACGCGGCGCGCGTCCGAGGCGAGCTTGGGGGCCAGCGTCGCCACCACGTCGGCGTCGGGCCGCGTCAGGTAGAAATCGTTGTAGGACAGCTCGTTGGAGAAAAAGGCGTGGAACAGGCTGTACAGGCCGTCCTTGGACAGCTCGGACAGATAACGGTCCCCGGTGTCTTCGGAAATATCCATGAAGTTGACCATATTGAGCGAACACGCGCACACCCCCAGCAGCACGGCCCCCGCAAACCGCAGGGCCAGCCGGGGCGCGCTGCGGGCGGCGATCAGCCAGTGCCGGGCCAGCACGGTGAACGCGAACGCCGCCAGCAGAATCCCCGACATGAACAGCGCCACGGGGTAGGACTGCATGATGTTCCCGACGACTTCCTGCGTATAGACAAGATAGTCCACGGCCACGAAGTTGAACCGGGACGTGAATTCGTCCCAGAACAGCAGTTCGGATACTTCCTCGAAAAGATTGCTCGCCGTATAGAGGAAGAAAAGCAGCATGGTCAGCCGCCGGTCCCAGCGCCCGCCGTGGCTCTTCCGGGGCAGAATCAGCAGGTACAGCAGCACGGGCAGGAGCGAAAACAGGCAGGAAACCGTGGTCGTCCCCACCCACACCGGAAGGGAAACGAGCAGTCCCCGAAGTGACGGATGCAGATTGGAGGACTCGCGCAGGGCCAACACGGAAAGCTCCATGAGCTCGGCGGCGAAATAGACGACGATGAACGGAAGCAGCCGCCGTACAAGGTAACGGACGGCATCGGCAATAGCGTACATGGCAAAACCTTTCTTAAAGACGGACAGGATGTCCGGAGAGCGGGTTGTGCCACACCCACTGTTACGGTTTGGCGACGAAAAAGGCCGCAGGGAAGGACAAATATGTATACGTAACAGATGATTATTCGTTACGGTCCGCACGACCCGGACGATGAGCAGGATGATCATCCACGCGCCCGCCATCGTGAACAGCGTATGCGACAGGAAATGCTGGCCGCGCAGCATCTGGTACAGTCCCATGCTCCATCCGGCGGCGAGCCCGAGGGCCAGCCCCGCCCAGCGCCGCCGTTTCGGCAGGCAGAAAAACAGCATCATCAGGGCGAAACCGCCCGACGCATGGCCCGCCGGAAAACATTTGCCCGCCGGACGGCCTTCGTTGGCGGCCTTGCGGCATTCCAGCACGCCCTGATGCGCGACGTCGCCGCCGAACGCCTCCAACTGTTTCGGACAGTAGACGTTGGTGAACTGCTTGGCCCCGCCGAGCAGCATGGGAACGAAGGCGAGACTGAGCAGAAGCAGCAGGCACCCCCTGCGGAATTCCGGCGACGCCCGCCGGCGTCCGCCGATGAAGAATCCGCCGATGCAAAACACGCCGAGGGCGACGAGCAGCATCTTGGGGCCGTCATAGAACATCCACGTCAGCCGCTCGTGCAGCGCGTTGGAAACGATCCACTCGTGGGTGTCGGAATCGAACCAGAGCCGCTGGAGCTCCATGTCCACCTCGGTAAAGGACTCCATCAGCATCACCAGCACCAGAAAAAAAGCCCCCGCCGCAAGCTGGGCGCTCAACGCACGTTTCGTCATCTCTCCCGCCTCCGGGCGTTTCGGAATCGTCACCTTCTACAAGCCCGTTGTGACGATTTCATGACGGAAACGGGAGGAGCCGAAACCAGAAAGGGGAAGACGCATGGAAAGATACGGAGCGGGTGCCTTAAAAATGTATGGGGAGGCAGGGACAAGGCGCGGCGGGGGAACGCATCGCACGACGGCAAAGACGACGAAGGGAAAAGCGTCCCGGAGAGAGGTGCGGATTTCTCCAACAGATTTCCGCTCGTTGGCCTCTCCTTCAGGGGGTCGCCTGATTCCGGCCTGTTGCGCCTCCCGTGCCGTCTCGTTGGCCCCTCTTTCAAGGGCTTTTCCCGAGAAAGCGGGGCTTCCGTTCCCGCCGCTCTCTTCCCGCTCTCTTTGCCGGGAACGGAACACGGACGGCGGAAGTCCTGCACGCCCATCGGCGGGCGGCGGACGCCTCCTCTACGGCCTGAGCCGCGGACGGATGCGACACGGTACGGGGCGCGGCGAAAGGCCGGGGATTTGACAAGGGACGCGGCGGGTGGAATCCTGCGCGGGCGGCGGGTTCCCGCAAAGGACCGGAACGCCGTTTTCGGATGTCCGGGGCATCATCCACGCTCCCATCCGCTTCCCCTCCCTTTTGCCGAGAGAAAACGCATGACCTCGATTCGTCTTGTCTCATGGAACGTCAACGGGTTCCGCGCGCTGAGCGGCAAACCCGACTGGAACTGGTTCGCCGCCACCGACGCCGACGTGGTGGCCCTTCAGGAAACCAAGGCCGAGCCCGCCCAGATCGCGGCGGAGCACCGCGAGCCCGAAGGCTGGAACGCCGAATGGCTCGCCGCGCAGGTCAGGAAAGGCTATTCCGGCGTCGCCGTCTTTTCGCGCCGCAAGGCCGCGCTCGAACCGCTCGCCGTGGACCGCGAACTGCCCGATCCCCGCTATCAGGGCGAGGGGCGGCTGCTGCATATCGAATATCCCGCCTTCCATTTCTTCAACGTCTATTTCCCCAACGGCACCAAAGACGACGAGCGGCTGGCCTACAAGATGGGCTACTACGACGCCTTCCTGAACTATGCCGAGGAACTGCGCCGCACCAAGCCCATCGTGGTCTGCGGCGACTTCAACACCGCGCACCGCCCCATCGATCTCGCCCGCCCCAAGGCCAACGAGGAAAACTCGGGCTTCCTGCCCATCGAACGCGCGTGGGTGGACCGCTTCATCGCCGCCGGGTACGTGGACACCTTCCGCCGCATCCACGGCGACGAGCCGCACCAGTATTCGTGGTGGTCGTACAAGCAGCGCGCCCGCGTCAACAACGTGGGATGGCGCATCGAATATGTGAGGGACAGAGAGAGAGAGAGACGGATTGCGAGCGGAAGGCGCGAGGAACAGGAAACGAAAAAACCCTGCCGAAGCAGGGTTTCATCAAGACAAGTGAGTGGGGCGAATGACGGGATTTGAACCCACGACCCTCTGGGCCACAACCAGATGCTCTGCCAACTGAGCTACATCCGCCACATGCAGGAGTAGTGTTTATATCAGAGCCGGTTCGAGGTCAAGTCTTTCGGGCGATCTTTTTTCCGTTTTCAGGCCTTGCCGCGCCCGCGCCGGTGAAAAAGATGGTTCTTGACCACCCGAGGAGGCCGATAGTATCGTTGCCGCTCCCGCCTCCGGAGAGCCGCCCGCGGACGCGGCGTCCTGCCGGGGCGGCGTCCTCCAACCGGCAACACCCGGGTTTTCCGGGATTTCATACAGGACAGTCATGGACAAACTGATCATCGAAGGCGGCGTCCCGCTGACCGGCGTCGTGCATGTGAGCGGCTCCAAAAACGCGGCCCTGCCCATCCTCATGGGCAGCATCCTGCTCGACGAACCCGTAACCTACACCAACGTCCCGGACCTGCGGGACATCCGCACCACCACCAAGCTGCTCGAACTGCTCGGCTGCCCCAACACCTTCGCCGACGGGCAGGTGACGGTGACGCCCGGCGCGCTCAGCCCGGAAGCCCCCTACGAACTGGTCAAGACCATGCGCGCCTCGGTGCTCGTGCTCGGCCCGCTGCTGGCCCGCCTGGGCGAGGCCCGGGTCGCGATGCCCGGCGGCTGCGCCATCGGCGCCCGCCCCGTGGACCTGCACCTCTCCGCCCTCGAAAAAATGGGGGCGCGCTTCGATCTTGAGGACGGCTACATCCTCGGCCGCTGCCGCAAGCTGAACGGCGCGCACATCCATTTCGACTTTCCCACCGTGGGCGGCACGGAAAACCTGCTCATGGCCGCCGCCCTCGCCGACGGCGAAACCATCCTCGAAAACGCGGCCCGCGAACCCGAAGTGGTCGATCTGGCCCGGTTCCTCATCGCCTGCGGCGCGAACATCGAGGGGCACGGCACCAGCGTCATCCGCATTCAGGGCGTGCCGCGTCTCGGCGGCTGCACCTACCGGATCATGCCCGACCGCATCGAAGCGGGCACCCTGCTCGCCGCCGCCGGGATCACGGACGGCGAACTGCTGCTCACCGACTGCCCCTTCGAGGAACTGGACGCGGTGATCGCCAAGATGCGCCAGATGGGCATGGACATCGAGTCCACCGCCGACGGCGTGCTGGCCCGCCGCGCCTGCGCCCTGCGCGGGGTGGACGTGACCACGCAGCCCTACCCCGGCTTCCCCACCGACATGCAGGCGCAGATCATGGCCCTGATGTGCCTCTCCGAAGGTTCCGGGGTGATCAGCGAAACCATCTTTGAAAACCGGTTCATGCACGTACAGGAACTCGTCCGCATGGGCGCGGACATCCGCCTGTCGGGACACACCGCCATCGTGCGCGGCGTCCAGCGCCTCGCCGGAGCCCCGGTCATGGCCTCCGACCTCCGCGCCAGCGCGTCCCTCGTCCTCGCCGGCCTCGCCGCCAAGGGCACCACAATCGTCCAGCGCATCTACCACCTCGATCGCGGCTACGAACGCATCGAAAACAAGCTCAACGCCGTAGGCGCACGCATCCGCCGCGAAGCGGAATAACTCAAAAGGCGGGGCAACCCACCTTTTTCAATTTATTTTTCAAAGGATAGCTATCATGTTCTGGAAGAGAGAGAGAGAGAGAGAGCCCCATCGTCAGACTCTGATCGCCCTTCTTGCCTTTTTGGCCATTCTTCTCCTCTGTTCAGCGACGAACGGCTCCATTCTGGTTTCCTGCGAAGCGTCCGCATCCGTTTTCAAATACATGAGGCGCGACATCTGGACGCTTCTGGTCCTTCTTGTCCCCCTTCTCGCTCCCCGCTGGTTCTCGGCTTGTTACGGCGTCCTGTTGTATACCGCGGCAGTGACGTTCACGCTCGCCAATGCCGTTCATTTTCATTTGTACGGGATGCAGATCGGTCCGTATGTCCTCACTGTGATCAAGGAAACCTATTTTTCGGAATCAGTTGAATTTATCCAACAGTATCTCGACGGTGCGACGTCGCTCATCATCGGCGGCGGCATCATGATCACGCTTCCCCTGTTCGTGCTCTTTCTGCGGAACGGGAAACGCGAGTTACGATGTTCCCTCTGCATTGCCGGGCTGCTTCTGATCGCCTACGGCGGCAGCGTCGTCTCAAACGGTTTCGAAAAGGTCGCCCGGTGGGATTACCCTACGGACTTCCTCTACTCCGCGTACGAACTGGAGCATGAGAAAGCCCTTTTCAACAACCAGTCCGCACTGCTGAATCCCCAACCCCCGGCGGACATCACCTGCAACGCTCCGGACGACGAACTCGTTGTCGTCGTCATAGGCGAATCGTCAGATCGGAATCATTACAGTCTGTACGGGTATCCCAGAAAGACGACTCCGCTGCTGGAGGGCCTCCGCAGTCAACTGTTTGTTTTTACCGACGTCATTTCGCCGCATGCGCATACATCAGCCTCTCTGTACAAGGTCATGACCTTTTCGAGTCATACCGAACCGCACTACCGCTGTACCGTCACCGACGTATTCAACAAGGCGGGGTTCTCGACCATCCTCCTGTCCAATCAGGCCTATCTCGGTGAATACGAAACCACGACAAGCGCCCTGTTCTCAAACTGTACGCAAAAAGACTACAGCAATATGGGAACGACTTCGTTTTATCAGTCATCATACCATGACGGCATCCTGCTCAAAAAACTGGACGCGGTTTTTGCCCGGAAAGGCAAAACCGTCGTTTTCGTGCACCTCCTCGGAAGTCATGGGAAGTACGACAAACGCTATCCCGACGCGTTCGCCAGATTCAAGGATGCCCCTCCGTACGGCAAACCGGAACAGGTTGCCACAATCAACCATTACGACAACAGCATCGTCTACACCGACTTCATTCTGACCCGGATCATCGAAAAACTGCGGACGGTGACGAGGCCGTCCGCGATGATCTATTTCTCGGACCACGGCGAAGCCATGTATGAAGACGGGCATACCGTCGGCCATGCGGAAATGGCCAAATCGCGGTTCATGTTCGAAATCCCGTTTCTCGTCTACCTTTCGCCGGACTACAGGCGGCAACGCCCCGCTTTTGCGGCCTCGCTCGCGGGATATGCAAGCCGCCCTTGGCAAACGGACAATCTGAATTACTCTCTGTTCACGCTTGCCGGGATTACGTTTAAGGATTTCCCTTCACAGAAGGACGTTTTTTCGTCAGAGTTCACTCCACGCAAACGTGTTCTGGCCCAAGACGACTACGACGTTCTGTTCCCGGAGCCTTTCGTCTTTCGCAAATGATACGACATGTCGATGAAACCCGCCTGAAGGTTTCCCGGACTTCCAAGGCCCGTTAACCGGGAAGGGAATGCCTTCAGACACAGGAGAGAAACGATGGATACCACAAAGGTTTTGGCCGATCTCAAAAAGCGGCCCGGCTTCGCGGAAAACGTGGGCATGGTGCTGGTGCACAACGGCGTCGTGCGCGGGTGGGCCCGTGCGGATCACGCGCCGGTGAAGTCCATGAAGGTGTCCCACGATCGCGCCAAGATGGACGCCATCTGCCGCGAACTGGAGAAGCAGCCCGGCATTTTCTGCATCCACGCCGAAGCCGAGGAAGGCGAGCTGAAGCCCGGGGACGACGTGTTGTTCCTCGTGGTGGCGGGCGACATCCGCGAACACGTCAAGGCGACCTTCGCGGAGCTGCTCGACCGCATCAAGGCCGAGGCCGTGATCAAGCAGGAATTCACCGAATAGCCGACATCCCCGCCCGCAAGGCGCGTTCCCGCGGTTCGCCGCCGGATCGCGCCTTGCGGGCGGAAACCCTTCTCCCGGCCGTCCGGCCCCATCGCCATGAGCAAGAAAAAAGATACTCCCCGTCCGCTTCCCGATACGCTCGGCCTCCCGCCGACCGGGGCCGACTCCCACGCGCACCTTGATTCCGAGGGGCTTTTCGAACGCCTCCCCGAAGTCATGGAGCGCGCCCGGAACGCGGGCCTCGCCACCATCGGGCAGGTCTTTCTCAGCCCTTCCGCCTACTACGAGCACCGCGACGCCTTCGCCGCCCATCCCGGCGTCTTCTTCATGCTGGGCATCCATCCCTGCGACGGGCAGGAATGCACCGGAGCCGTCCTCAAGGCCATGCGCGACGCCTTTGCCGGAGACGACCGGCTGCGGGCCGTGGGCGAAATCGGCCTCGACTTTTTCTGGGAGGACTGCCCTCATTTCATTCAGGAGGAAGCCTTCCGCGTCCAGCTCGCGCTGGCCAAAGAACGCGATCTGCCCGTGGTCATCCACTCCCGCGACGCCGCCAGGGACAGCCTCCGCGTCCTCGAAGCCGAAGGCTTCGCCGGGCGGCCCGTGCTCTGGCACTGTTTCAGCGGCGACGCCGTGGAGCATCTCGATCGCTTCCTCGCCAACGGCTGGCACATCTCCATCCCCGGCCCCGTGACCTATCCCGCCAATCACGATCTGCGCGAGGCCGTGAAGCGCATCCCCGCCGACCGCCTCATGATCGAAACCGACTGCCCCTACCTCTCCCCCGTGCCGTGGCGCGGCAAGCCCAACGAAACCGCCTTCGCGGCCTTCACCGCCGAGGCCGTGGCCCGGGAACGCGGCGAAGACCCCGCCGAACTCTGGACCCGCTGCGGCGACACCACCCGCCGGTTCTTCGGCGTGACGCCGCCGGAGACGGTAGCCTTCGGCGGCGTCCGCTCGGCTTCGCGGGAGACCTCCCGCCGCCCGCTCTTCCGGCCCCTCAACGTCGACATGTTCCAACAGGGCATCCTCACTTAACAAATCCAAACGCGGCGTTACTCTATGCTGCCGCGAACCGTTCCGCCCGTCCCGCCTCCTCCGCCCCCCCCGAACGGGGATTCGATACGGCCACACGCCGTTGAAGAAGGAGCCGAAACAGGGAACCATAGACGCTACGCGGCAAATGCGATAGGTTGAGGCCGACCTTGCGCGCCGGACGCCACGGATGGGAAAGCGGCGTTTCCGGGCAGGGCCTTCTCTCCACCGCCGAACCTCTGTTCGCGGCGGACCCGACAAACCGTCCCTCGGCGGCCCCGCCGCCTTCCGAATCTATGCAAAAAACCGCATCGCCAACGGCCTTCGTGGAAACCCTTTCCTTCGATGATCCGGCATTGGCAAACGCCCTGTTCGGACCGCACAACGCCCACCTCAACGCCATCGCGGAACGTACCGGGGCCGATCTCTCCACAAGGGGAGCCACCCTCGCCGTAGCCTCCGACGATCCGGAGCTGCGCGAACGCATCCTGAATCTGTTCACCCAGTTCTACGGCCTGCTGCGCGGCGGGCACGCGCTCCAGAGCTCCGATCTCGAACAGGGGCTCCAGCTCCTCGAAAGCGATCCCGGTTCGGACCTGCGGCGCTCGTTCCGCGACGAAGCCGTGCTCTCCCTGCCGAAAAAGACCGTCACCGCCCGCAACGCCGCCCAGCGCGCCTATCTGGAAACGCTCCGCAGCAACGAAATGGTCTTTTCCGTAGGCCCGGCGGGCACCGGCAAGACCTACCTCGCCGTGGCGATGGCGGTGCACATGCTCAACGCGCGGCGCGTGCGCCGCATCATCCTGACCCGCCCCGCCGTGGAAGCGGGCGAAAAGCTGGGCTTCCTGCCCGGCGACCTCGCGGAAAAGGTGAACCCCTACCTGCGCCCCCTGCACGACGCCCTGCTCGACATGCTCGGACCGCAGAAAATGGCCTCGCTTCAGGAGACGGGCATCATCGAGGTCGCGCCGCTGGCCTTCATGCGCGGGCGCACCCTCAACGACGCCTTCATCATTCTGGACGAGGCGCAGAACACGACCCGCGAACAGATGAAAATGTTCCTGACCCGCCTCGGCTTCGGCTCGCGCGCCGTGATCACGGGCGACGTCACGCAAATCGACCTGCCCGCGCAGGGCGAGGACAACACGGCCCGCTCCGGGCTGGTCCATGCCCTGCATGTCCTCAAAGGCGTCAAAGGCGTTGCTTTCCGGCACTTCACATCCGCCGATGTGGTACGCCATCCTCTGGTCGGACGAATAGTACAGGCCTATGATGACTACGAGAAACTCCCCGCTTCGCATCAATGAGCTTTCCCGGCTGACGCGCACGCTCTTCAGGCAGCACCACCACGGCGTCGGCCTGCTGGTGCTGATCGCCACGCTGTTCGCCCTCTCGCTGCTCGCGGGGCTCCAGCCTCCCGTGCAGTTCCGGGTCTTCATGGCCGGGGAAGTGGCGGACAGCGACGTGGTCGCGCACCGCAGCCTGACCGTGGAGGACACCGAGGCCGCCCGCATCAAGCGCAATCAGGTCGCGATGCTCCAGCCCACGGTGTTCGACCTCAGCGTGACCGAGATCGCCGCCCTGCGCCAGAAAATCTTCGGCATCCTCAAACGGATCAACGGTCAGGAAGCCAACCCCGAGTCGCAGGACGCCCTGCGCGCCTCGCTGGCGGAAAAGCTCGGGACGCCGGTCAGCGCCGACCTGCTCGCCCAATGGAGCCTCCCCGTCGTGCAGGAATACGTCCTGTCCACGGCCCTGCCGTGGTTCGAGGGACGGCTGCGTGAAGGCGTGGTCGCGGACGTGCGCCTCGCCCTGCCCTCCAAGAACGGCATCATCATCCGCGATATGGATACGGGCTCGGAAACCCTGCGCCCGGACGTCGCGGACATCCGCGACGTGCCCGCCGTGCTCGCGGCCTTCACGCAGACCCTGCGTACCGCCCCGAAGCTCACGCCGCAGAGCCGCCGCGCCGTGCTGGTCATGTTCTCGCCGCTGATCATGCCCACCCTGACCCTCAACCGCGAGGCCACGCAGGCGCTCGGCAACGCCGTGGCCCAGACCGTCGAACCGGTCTACTACCACATCCAGAAGGGCGAAGTCGTCGTCTATCAGGGCGAGCGCGTCACCCGCGAGAAACAGCTCAAGCTCCAGAGCCTCTACCAGAAGCAGGACGGGCTGATCCATTCGCGCACCGTGGCGGGGACGTTCGTCTTCTCGCTCATCCTGACGCTCGGCCTGTTCATGGCCCCGAGCGGCAAGCCGGGCACGCCCCTGCGCCGCAAGGACTTCCTGTTCATTTCCCTGCTCCTGTTCGTCTTCGGCGTATCCGCGAAGGGCGCCTACGTGTTCGTCGGCAAAATCGTGCAGCCGCAGGACATCGCCCTCGCCATCCACTTCTTCCCCGTGGCGGGCGCGGCGGGGCTGTGCGCGCTCATCTTCGCGGCCCGACGCTACTGCGTGGTGGGGCTGCTCATCTCGCTGTTCGCCTGCGTCATGCTCAAGGCCGAACTGCCGCTGTTCCTGTTCTTCTTCCTCTCCGCGATGCTCAATACGTGGCTGGTCATCCGGGCGCAGAGCCGTCAGGACGTGGTGATCAGCATCATCCCGCTGGCCCTCGGCCAGATCATCATCGCCCTCGGCAGCGGCTGGCTGGAAGGCTTCCGGGGCGGGCACACCTTCCTGTGGCTCTCCGGCGTCGTCTCGATCAACGCCTTCATTTCCATCACCATCCTGTTCGCCATCAGCCCGATCATCGAGATGGCCTTCCGGTACACCACCCGGTTCCGGCTCATGGAGCTCATGAACCTCGAACAGCCCCTTCTTCAGGACCTCATGGTCGCCATCCCCGGCACCTACCACCACTCGCTGGTCGTCTCCAACATGGTGGAGGCCGGAGCCAAGGCCGTGGGCGCGAACAGCCTCCTGTGCAAGGTCGCGGCCCTGTACCACGACATCGGCAAGCTGGCCTATCCCGACTATTACATCGAAAACCAGTTCAACGGCCCCAACCGCCACGACAAGCTGGCCCCGGCCATGAGCGCCCTCATCCTGCTCTCCCACGTCAAGAAGGGCACGGAACTCGCCGCACAGAACCATCTGGGCGACGAAATCGTGGACATCATCCGCCAGCACCACGGCTCGGGCCTGATCAAGTTCTTCTACGCCAAGGCCAAGGAGCTCGGCGAAAACCCGCGCATCGAGGACTACTGCTATCCCGGACCGCGCCCGCAGACCCGCGAAGCCGCCATCGTCATGCTCGCGGACGCCGTGGAGGCCTCCAGCCGGACGCTCACCGATCCCACGCCCGCGCGCATCAAGACCCACATCGACACGATCATGAAGGGCATCTTCTCCGACGGGCAGCTCGACGAATCGGAGCTCACCTTCAAGGACCTGCACAAGCTCTCGGAGAGCTTCGCCCGCATCCTGACCGGCCTGTTCCACCAGCGCATCGCCTACCCGGACCTGAACAAGGACAAGAAGCCGCCCCACGACAAGCCGGAGGCCAAAAAACCCGAACCTCCCAAACCGGAACAGCGTCCCGACGTGAAACGTGCGGCCTGCTATGCGGCCTCCAGCGTCATGCCCGGAACGCCGGACGCCGCGGAAACGCCGCCACGCCCGGCCTCCCCGCCGTCGCAGGGCTCGCCCATCGACCTCGTCTATCCGGTCGTCCCCGGCCCGCACCAGCCCGCCGACAAGGGCCCCCTGTCGATGCACCCCACGAGGAAGGAACCATGAGCCTGCGCGATCTCCCCGCGCCGCCCCTGCGCCTGAACCTCTCCGGAGGCGAACGCTGCTGGCGGCTCCCCTTCTGCCGCACGGAACTGCGGCGGGTTCTCGCCGTCATGCTCGGCGCCGCCGGGTCCGGCCCGGCGGAACTCGATCTCGTCCTCGTCCGCGACGGGGCCATGTCGGCATACAATCTTCGCTATATGGGTTGCCACGGGCCCACCAACGTCTTATCTTTTCCCTTGGACGAACCCCTCGTCGAAACGGGGGACGCTCAGGCGGGCGCTTCCGGGGACGGCGACGCCCCGGTCCAGCTCGGCGGTCTCGTCCTTTCCGTCGACGCGCTGCACCGAGAAGCCCTGCTCTACGGGCAGGACGTCCGGGAACATTGCCTCCGCTTGCTGGCCCACGGGCTCGGGCATCTGGCCGGGTACGATCACGGCCCGGAAATGGACGACCTGTGCGACGTCATGCTGTCCGGCGCGGAGAGCTGGCTGAATGCCCAATGAAGAGCAAAAAGGGGACAACTACTTGCCATTTCCACAGGCCTATGGTAGATGCCCCTTCAATAAGGAAGCGCCTTATTGTGCCCCCACACATCCGGCGGCTTTCAGCGGGCTTTATGAAAAGGTCCGTCGAGTAACGAGAGATTCCATCGAATCCGCATTTCCGGATTTTGAATGGAAAGGCGTGACGGGGCTTCCCCGGCACATAAACTGTCCAAGGAGGACGCACACATGGCTGAAGTCACCTACAAGGGTAAATCCTTCGAAGTCGATGAAGACGGCTTCCTGCTCAAGTTCGACGAATGGTGCCCGGAATGGCTGGAATACGTTAAGGAATCCGAAGGCATCACCGAGCTGAACGAAGACCATCAGAAGATCCTCGACTTCCTTCAGGACTACTACCGCAAGAACGGGATCGCTCCTATGGTGCGCATCCTGTCCAAGAACACCGGCTACAAGCTGAAAGAAGTGTACGAACTCTTCCCCTCCGGCCCCGGTAAGGGAGCCTGCAAAATGGCTGGCCTGCCCAAGCCCACCGGCTGCGTGTGATCCCAGCCGGGAAAGGGGACGCGCCGTAAGGCCCTGTGTTGACCGGCGACGTACCCAATGTTCCCATACAGGACGAGAGATTTCTTCTCTCGTCCTGTTTTTTGTTGCGTCTGTGAAAAGAACGCTGTTTCGAGAAAAAAATACAAGTAAGGCTCTTTACCTTTGCTCTGGCCGCAGGTAGAGTCGCTCTTAAGCGAATGGCCGATGTCCGAAAGACGGCTTTGCATGCCGGATAACGCTAGGGGATGTTCGGTATGGATCGGGCATCGCGCGCACTCCTGAGCTGGTTCTGACCCTCGGGGCTTTTGTCGCGTACATTCGCTGATGCATTTGCAGGACGCTTGGTCCCTCGCCGGATTTCGCGGCAAGGGCAAGAATGCCTAACCCCAAGAAACGGAGGCTCACATGAAATTTTCCCGTTCTATTGTTCTGGCCGTCGCCCTTGTGTTCGCATGGGCTACCGCCGGCTTCGCGGCCCACTCGGTTGAGCTTTGCGACAAACGTATCGAAAGCTTCAACTACCTCGTGGACTACTCCGGCTCCATGATGATGAACTACCCTGACCTCGGCAAGACCAAGATGGCCGTGGCCAAGGAAGTCATGAAGCGCATCAACGACGTCGCCGTGCCGGAACTCGGCTATCAGGGCGGCCTGTACACCTTCGCCCCCTACGGCGCCGTCGTGAATCAGGGCCCCTGGGAACGCGCCAGCATGGCCGCCGGCATCGACAGCCTGAAGGACAACCTCGAAACCTTCGCCCGCTTCACGCCCATGGGTGACGGCATCCAGGCCCACAACGGCATCATCAGCCAGATGACCCCGCGCGCGGCCGTCATTCTGGTGACCGACGGCGAAACCAACCGCGGCATCAGCCCCATCGACGAAGTGAAGGCGATCTACGCCTCCAACCCGAACGTCTGCTTCCACATCATTTCCGTCGCCTCCTCCCCCGAAGGCCAGGCCACTCTGGACGCCATCGCCGCCCTCAACGCCTGCACCGTGTCCGTCAAGGCCATCGATCTGCTCAAGAGCGACGCCGCCGTCGACAAGTTCGTGGGCGACGTGTTCTGCCAGGAACGCGTGGCCGTCGTTGAAGACGTCGTCGTCCTCCGCGGCGTGAACTTCGCCTTCGACAAGTACGACCTGACCCCCGAAGCTCAGGGCATCCTGAATGAAGCCGCCCGCATCATCATGGAACATCCCGACATGAAGGTGCAGCTCCTCGGCTGGACCGACAGCATCGGCAGCGACGCCTACAACCTGAAGCTCTCCCAGCGCCGCGCCGACGCCGTGAAGAACTACCTCGTCGCGCAGGGCGTCCCCGCCAGCCGCATGATCGCCATCGGCAAGGGCAAGTCCTTCCGCTATGACAACAACACGGAAGAAGGCCGCTACATGAACCGCCGCACCGAACTGGTGTTCATAGACTAGCCGGCGAATCAACGTCTACACTGGCCCGGCGGGTTTTCGTCGGGCCTTTTTTGCTCAAGAGGAATAAAATCCAATGATTTTTATGAAAAAATCCGCACTGTTCGCTTTTGCCCTCGCTTCCGTGCTCCTCTGCGCCGGCCCTCAGGCTCAGGCCGCCAAGTCGGTTCCGGCCCAGTCCGAAACCACGCTTGACGTGAAGGCAAAGCTCGACAGCTTCGCCAAGCTGCATGTGGACCGCGCCAACCAGACCCTCCAGAACAACCGCGCGCACATGAAGGTTTCCAAGGTGGGCAAGGGCTACATCGCCCGCTACACCGAAGTGGACCCCACGACCATGACGACCGAAATCTACCCCGGCAAGGGCCCCGGCTGCCAGTATGTCGGACACATCGTGTACCTTGAAAAGGTCTACGAAAGCACCGGCAAGACCATCTCCGAAGCCAAAACCGGCACCTTCAAGAGCCCCAAGGCCCGTCGCATCCGCGAAATCACCCGCTACGACGGCAAGAAGTGGATTTACTAGGCGGAACGCCTCCGGCGTCCAAAAGGGCTACCACCCCCCTGGACGCCCTGTCCGGGGGGAATCGCTCTGCGTGCGATGCCCGTAAGGCTCGAAGACTCGCCTAACCGCCGCCCTTCGGGTCGAATCCCCCCGGCTCCCCTCGAAACCCCAAAAAAGGGTTCGCACCCGGTGCAAGCCGGATGCGAACCCTTTCTTTTCGTCCCAAACGCGTCAGCCGTGCCCCTTTTCAAATTGAGAAGCCCAAAGTCGCTTCTCCAATTCTACACAAACCGATGGACTCAGAGCGCACCCGGCACTCCCAATGTCCAATCATCTCTCGCGTACACCGCCCCCTCCCCCAAAAGCCCCACCGGGGAACTGACGACAAGACACGGACCGTCGCGACGCCGCGCCCGCGATGCACCCCGTTTACGAAAGTCTTTGAAGAGGAAGGGATGGGGTCTGGGGAAGGGAGGGGGAAACTTTCTCCAGAAAGTTTCCCCCTCCCTTCCCCAGTTCTTCTTTCCTCAGCTCAAAACGAGCTGTCCACCGTCTTTAAAGGGCAATACGCGGCCTACGGGCCATCCGGGTTCGCCAAGGGCCGCAAGACGCTCCAGCGCCTCGTCCACGCGCTCAGAGGGCACGGCGAGGACCAGACCGCCGGACGTCTGGGCGTCGAACACCAGCGTCGCGCGCAGGCTGTCCACGCCGGGCGTCACGAACGTCCGACAGGCGCAGTGCTTGCGGTTCGCGTAGGTCCCGGCGGGGATCAGGCCGTCGGACGCGAAGTCCTCCACGTTGTCGATGAACGGCAGGGACGCCGTATCCACTTCCACCACGACCCGGGAACCGCGAGCCATCTCCAGCAGATGCCCGCCGAGTCCGAACCCCGTGATGTCCGTGGCGGCCTTGAGCTTCATGGCCCGCAACACCTCGGCGGCATTGGCGTTCAGATGGGTGGCCCAACGGTAGAGGTCCGCTTCGGCCTTGTCGCCGCCCTCCCACTGCGCCTTGATGGCGGTCGCCAGAACGCCCGTTCCGAGCGGCTTGGTCAGCACCAGCACGTCGCCCGGCCTCAGCCCGGCGTTGCTCGCCACGGCGTCCGGGTCCACATAGCCGGTCACGGACAGGCCGTACTTGATTTCCGCGTCCTCCAGCGTGTGACCTCCGGCCAACACGGCCCCGGCTTCCGCGATCTTTTCAAGCCCGCCCTGCAACATCGCCGCAAAGATGTCCAAGGGGACCTCCTGCGCCGGAAACGCCGCGATGTTCATGGCCGACCACGGCACGCCGCCGACCGCGTACACGTCCGAAAGCGCGTTCGCCGCCGCAACCTGCCCGAACAGGCGGGGATTGTTGCCGAGAGGGCTCAGGACGTCCACCGTCTGTACCAGCGCCATGCCCGCCGGAGGCGTGCGGAGAATCACCGCGTCCTCGTTGTGCTCGAATCCGTGCAACACGCGTCCCTCCGGGTCGGGGGCACCCGACAGGGACGCCAGAACCTGCTCCAGCAACTCTGGAGCCGTCTTCGCCGCTCAGCCGGCGGCCTTGGCTTTGTCCATCAGTCTGAACGACATGACATGCTCCTGTATGAATGGGTAAAACACATTGGGGGGGAAGCGTGACGCTTCGGAAAAAAGGCCTTTCCGCCTTCCTCCGGCCCCCTTCCTCTTCCAAAAATCTTTGACCGTCCCCGTTTCCGGCCCACAGCGTTCCCGACGGGCGCGCGCCGGGGACCGTCGGTCCCGAACGCGCAGGGTGCCTGAAAACCTGCGAAAACGCCAGACCGCTACAGGACTTCCCTGTCGAGGACGCGGCACCCGATGGCCTCGGCGAGATGGGGGATGCCGAGAGACTCCGCACCCGCGAGGTCCGCGATGGTCCGGCTGATCCGCAGAATGCGGGTATAGGCCCGCGCGGAAAGGGCCAGACGCCGCACGGCTTCGCGGAGAAAATCCCGCTCCTCCGTTCCCAGACGACAGTGCGTTTCCAGAAGCCCGCCGGAAAGGTCCGCATTGGTGCGGCAACGGGGCGTCTCCGCATAGCGTTCCCGCTGCACGGCGCGCGCCGCCAGCACCCGTTCCCGCATCCGCGCCGAAGTCACCGGAGAGGCTCCGGCCTGCAAATCCTCATAGGGTACGGCGGGCACGTTGACGTGCAGGTCGATGCGGTCCAGCAGCGGCCCGGAAAGCCGCGACCGGTACCGCCGTATCTGGAGGGGCGAACACACGCAGGTGTGCCGGGGATCGGTCGCATAACCGCAGGGACAGGGATTCATCGCCGCCACCAGCATGCAGTCCGCCGGAAACGTCACCGAGTGCGCCGAACGGGACACCGTGACCGTGCCGCCCTCCAGCGGCTGGCGCAGCACGTCGAGCGTGCTCTTGCCGTATTCCGGCAGTTCGTCGAGGAACAGCACGCCCCGGTGCGCCAACGACACTTCGCCGGGCCGGGGATAGGCCCCGCCGCCGACCAGCGCCACGTCCGACACCGTATGATGCGGCTCGCGGAAAGGCCGCTCGGACACGAGGCCCTTGCCTCCGAGCATGCCCGCCACGCTGTAAATCTTGGTCACTTCGAGCGCCTCGTCGGGCGCGAGCGGCGGCAGAATGGACGGAATCCGCTTGGCGAGCATCGTTTTCCCGCTTCCGGGCGGGCCGATGAGCAGCACATTGTGCGCGCCCGCCGCCGCGATTTCAATGGCCCGCTTGGCATGCTCCTGCCCCTTCACGTCCGCGAAGTCCGGCACGCCCCGCGTATCGTTCTCCGCTTCGTCGGGCGGCCCGGCGGGAGGCAAATCCTCTTCTCCAAGCAGAAACCGCACCGCCTCGTCCAGCGTCGCCGGTCCGTAGGCGGGCAATCCCTCGACCAGCGCGGCTTCCGAGGCGTTTTCCGGCGCGGTGACGATGCCCCGCGCGCCTTCGCTCCGGGCCAGCATGGCCAGCGGCAGCACGCCGGGCACGGGCTTGATCGCGCCGCCGAGGGACAGTTCCCCGGCAAGGAACCAGCCCCGCACCCGCTCTTCGGGCACGACGCCGGAAGCCGCCAGCAGGGCCACCGCCAGCGGGAGATCGTAGGCGCTCCCGGCCTTCCGGCGGTCGGCGGGGGCCAGATTCACCGTGATGCGCGCGGCGGGCAGGGTAAAGCCGCACGACCGCAGGGCGGCGAAGACCCGTTCCTTGGCCTCCCTGACCGCGCCTTCGGCAAGCCCCACCATCACGAATGCGGGCATCCCCTTCCGCAGGAAGTCCACTTCCAGATCAACCCGGAAGGCGTCCACCCCCTGCAACGCTCCACATGCCAGTCTGACGACCATAGGCTTTTCCTTCGGACGCCTCGGGGTTCCCCACCCGCAAGACGCAAGCCGCACCGGCAGGGCAAACCGCACCTTGACCCGGCGTGTTTTCCTCTTTCTCCGGAAACCGGGACCGGCACGACGCCTTTCCCCCACCACACTCTCCACAGGGAAACTAGCACACGAACGCCGAACAGTACAAACGCCCGCCCCTCCTCCCGTACCCACAACGAAAAAGCGCCCGAACACACTCCGTTCGGGCGCTCCTCGCATCGCCGGGAAAACCGACGACAGGGATTCGACAAACACAAACGTCTTTGAAGAGGGAAGGGGGGAGGGAGAAACGTTCCTCAGAAAATTTCTCCCTCCTCCCCAAGATTACTTCCTTTTTTCCTCTTCCAGAATCTCCTCGGCGCGAAGCAGGGCTTCGTCGAGGGACGGGAAGATGTTCTCCTCACCCACGGCCCGAAGGATGCCGACGCGCTGGAGCGTCTTGCGGGCGGGCTCCTGCACGGCGGCGAACAGCACGCGGCAGCCTTCCTGACGGCGTTCGAGGAACGCTTCCAGCGCATGGATGCCGGTCATGTCGATGGCGGGCGTGTTGTGCAGGTACATGATGAACACCTTGGGCGGCGTCTCCATCGCGTCCAGCGTGGACTGGAACCGGTCGGCCACACCGAAGAACAGCGGACCGTTGATGGCGAAAATCTCCACGCCGTCGGGCACGCTTTCCTCGTCCGGCACCGGAATGTCGTGCTCGGCCGCCTCTTCCTCCTCACCGGAAACGCAGGTATGGATGCCGGTCAGCTCGCTCATGCGCCGCATGAACAGCAGCGAGGCCAGCATGACGCCGGTGTACACGGCCACGGTCAGGTCGAACACCACCGTCAGCGCGAAGGTCAGGATCATCACCGACCAGTCGGACTTCGGCCCCTCGAAGATGTGGCGCACCGTGCGCAGATCGCTCATGTCGTAGGCGACCATCACGAGCACGGCGGCGAGAGCGGCCAGCGGGATGAACTCGATGAGCGGCAGCAGCCACATGGCCACCGCCACGAGGAACAGGGAATGCACGATGGCGGAAACGGACGAAACCGCGCCCGCCCGGATGTTGGTCGCGGTGCGCGCGATGGCGCCCGTGGCCGCGAAACCGCCGAAAAATACCGAAACCACGTTGCCGACGCCCTGCGAAACCAGCTCCATGTTGGAGTTGTGCCGGTCGCCGGTCATGCTGTCCGCCACCACGCAGGCCAACAGGGATTCGATGCCCGCCAGCAGGGCAATGGTCAGCGCGTCGGGGAACAGCTCACGGATGCGCTCGAAGGTCACGCCGTAGGGCATGGTGAACTCGGGAAAGCCCGTAGGCAGGCTGCCGAACCGGGAACCGATGGTTTCGGTGGGCAGGCCGAACAGCCATACCGCCAGCGTCGCCAGAAACACCGCCACCACCGGCGCGGGAATCTTGGGGACCGTGCGCCGGATCAGCAGGATGACCGCCAGCGTGAACAGGGACACGCCGAACGTCGCCGGACTGAAATCCATCGCGTTTTGGGCGTAGGCTCCCCATTTGTCGAAAAATTCCGGCGGGGTGTCCACAAGGGGCAGGCCGAAGAAGTCCTTCATCTGCGACGAGAAGATCAACAGGGCGATCCCCGCGGTGAACCCCGTGGTCACCGGATAGGGAATGTACTTCACCAGCACGCCCAGTCGCAAAAAGCCGAAAATGATCAGCAGGATGCCCGCCATCAGCGTCGTCAGGACCAGACCTTCGTACCCGTGCCGGGAAACGATGCTGTAGATGATGACGACGAACGCGCCCGTCGGCCCGCTGACCGGGAAACGGCTGCCGCTGAAAAAGGCCATGAAGAACCCGGCGACGATGGACGTATACAGGCCGCGTTCCGGCGTCAGTCCCGAGGCGATGGCGAAGGCGAGCGCGAGCGGGATGGCCACCACGCCCACGGTGATGCCCGCGGAGATGTCCTTGGACAGCATCCCGAGGGTGTACCCATTGCGGATTGTTTTAAAAAGGCTCGGAATCAGAGGGGATTTGTGCTGAGCCTGCTGCACGGAGCTGGACATATCTCTCCTTCGGACACATGCAAACCGGAAAAAGATGAACGAAACGGAACCTTACGCCTGAGGATCGGAAGGCACCGGGGGCACGACCGCAGGCGCGGAACGCCTGCCGAGCATGAGCTTGCGCTCGTAATAGCGGAGTACGGCGGAGATGCTCAGGGTCATGGCGAGGTAGAAAATCGCCACGGTCAGCCATACTTCAAAGGCCCGGAAGTTCACGGCGATGATTTCCTGTCCCTGACGGGTCAGCTCTCCGACGCCGATGACCACCAGCAGGGACGTATCCTTCAACGAAATGATGCACTGATTGGTCAGCGGCGGGATCATGCGCCGGAAGGCCTGAGGCCAGATGATGTAGAGCATGGTCTGGGCCTGCGTGAGCCCGGTGGAACGCCCGGCCTCCATCTGTCCCCTGTCGATGGAGACGATGGCCCCGCGCACGATTTCGGCGATGTACGCGCCGGAGTTCACGCCGATGGCGATGACGCCCGCCACATCGGGGGGAATCCGCATGCCGAGAGCCAGCGGAAGGCCGAAATAGAGGAACATCACCTGAACGATGAGCGGCGTTCCCCGGATCGCCTCGATGTAGACGATGGCGATTCCCCTGAGGAAACGGCTCCGGGACGTATTGGCAAGTCCGGTGATCACGCCGAGGAGAAGACCGAAAAGAAGCCCGCCCACGGTGAGGATCAGCGTGAGCTTCACCCCGCTCAACAACTGGGGCGCGGTTTCCAGAATAATGGAAGGTTCGAAGTCAAAAGCCATACGGCACCCGATGGATTAAAGGAAGAAAAGGGACGGGGAGGCCAGAACCTCCCCGTGTCTCCACTCTTGAGGACGCGCGCGTCCTACATATCCGATTCCTTGGGCGCGAAACCGAACCACTTTTCGTACAGCTTGGCGTAGGAGCCGTCCTTGCGCATCTGGGCGAGGGCCTCGTTGACCTTCTTCACCAGCGCTTCGCTGCCCTGCGCAAAACCGATGCCGTACTTCTGGCCTTCATAGAGGGGGCCGACGACCTTGGCCTTGCCCTTCCCGGCGGAGTTGGCGAAGGCGGTGACCACGGGCATGTCGAACACCACGGCGTCCACGCCCCGGCTCAGCAGTTCAAAGAACATGCCGTCGTTGTTGGGGAACTGCTTCAGTTCCTTGGCCTTGCCGAAATCCTTCATGAACGGGACGGAAGAGGTGCCGGTCTTCACGGCGACGACCTTTCCGGCGAGGTCTTCCAGCTTGTTGATGTTCTTTTCGCCGTCACGGACGAGAATCTTGAGGCCGGAGGTGTAGTAACCGTCGGAGAAGAGCACGACCTTGGCGCGTTCGGGCGTGATGGTCATGCCGGCGATGCCCACGTCGACGTTGCCGGTCTGGAGGCCGGGGATGATGCCGTTGAAGTCCATAGGCTGGAACGTGTAGCCGAGACCGAGTTTCTTGGCGATGGTTTCCCACAGTTCGATGTCGAAGCCGGTGAACTTGCCGTCGGGGCCCTTGAATTCGAAGGGCATGAAGTTGGTGTCGTGGGCGACGACGAGGTCTTTGGCAGAGGCCGGGACAACCAGCACGGTCATGAGAACCAGGCCCATCAGCAGGGCGGCGAGACGTTTCATTATCAACCTCTTCTGGTTAGGGAAGAAAGGGAGAAGCCGCGTTCCCGGAGGGAATCCCGGCATGGCCTTTTCCACAAACGGGGCGGCAATCCGTCCCGTCGAACAGAAATACGGGCGCCTCCGCGCCTCCGCGGCGGCCGTCGGAAAGGGAAGCCGCGCCCCGACGGAATCCTCCGTTCGCGGCGACGCGCTCTCTTCCACAGCATACCAGCCGGTAGAATCACGCATCCCCCAACAAAAATCAAGTGGGGAGGCCCTTTTTCCGCAACGGCGGCCCGTTTCCGGCCCCGCCGCCGGTCGGGAACGCGCCTCTCCACATCCCCCCGCCCCCGCTCCTCTTTTCCTGTTGACGCCCCTTCGAGGCCGGACTATGATTTTCACTTTATTTATTTCTGGAGGAGAAACCATGTTTCGTAGCATTCTGACCAGCCTTCTGGCCGTTCTGGTGCTCTGCGGGTCCGCGTTCGCCGCAGAGAAAACGCTCATCGCCGCCGCCAACCCCACGTGGCCGCCCATGGAATTCCTGGACGAAAACAAGAACATCATCGGCTACGACCGCGACATCATCGCCGCCATCGCCGAAGAGCTGGGCATGAAGAGCGAGTTCCGCAACATCGCGTGGGACGGCATCTTCGCGTCGCTCGAATCCGGGCAGGCCAACGTCATCGCCTCCTGCGTGACCATCACCGAAAAGCGCAAGAAGGCCTATGTGTTCTCCGATCCCTACTATGAAGTCCATCAGGCCGTCGTGGTCGCCAAGGACTCCCCGATCACCAAGCCCGAAGACCTCAAGGGCAAGAAGGTCGGCGTCCAGATCGGCACCACCGCCATTGAGGCCCTGCGCAAGATGAACGTGGACATCGACCTCCGCACCTACGACGAAGTCGGCCTCGTGTTCGAAGACATGCGCAACGGTCGTCTCGACGTCGTGGTCTGCGACGATCCGGTCGCCCGCTACTACGCCAGCCGCAAGGAAGGCTACAAGGACCTCATGAAGGTCGCCTTCCTCACCGAAGACGCCGAATACATCGGCTTCGTGTTCAGCAAGAACAACGCCGAACTCGCCGCTCAGGTCAACAAGGGTCTCAAGGCCATCCGCGAAAACGGCAAGGAAAAGGCCATCCGCAACAAGTGGCTGGGTGAATAAGGAAAGATGAGATTGGGGAGGGGAAGGGGAACCTTTCTGGAGAAAGGTTCCCCTTCCCCTCCCCAAACT
>PPYF01298476.1_pt1 | contig 23936 bp, 25 predicted proteins | sample 1559871 | NCBI WGS metagenome assembly PPYF01 (sample SAMN08240021, study PRJNA423297) | Human gut metagenome, whole genome shotgun sequencing project. | reverse complement strand
GTGAAAGCGGCATAACGCCCGCATTATTGATAAGAACATCAACTCGCCCCCAGCTATCCAGCGCTGCTTGCACGAAATCTGCCATGGACTGTCGGTCTGTGACATCCAACTTGCATTTTCAGAAATGGGAGGCTGGGAGTCTATCGAAATGGTTCGTCGATATGCTCACCTCGCGCCTAATCACCTTACCGAACACGCACGGCAAATAGACTCAGTCCTGAACCCATCGGTCCCAAATTTGTCCCAGTCAAAAAAAAAGGAAGGTACTAATTATGTGTAACTTATTGATTTAAATGGTGCGATAATAGGAATATAACACACCACATATATTCTTTGATAAATATGACTATTTTCTTGTTTCATCTTTATAAATGCCCCCTTTTGTGCCCCCACCTTGTTTTTCATGCGACTCGATGAGACTTTCATCGAGTCGTTAATCTCATCAAATTCTTCACGTATCGTGGAAACCTTCGCAGATCTCCATCCCCTCACAGCCGTGATCGGCTAAGAACAATATTACTTACCTCCCTGTAAGAACACCGGCTCATCAGCCCGCACGCTTTCCTGGCTTGAAGAATGTCTGTCGCAGTCAAATATGGTGCTTGTACCTGAGAGGTAAATCCATTGCGATCAATACGAACTAACTCATATTTCTCTACCAGAAAGTTAACGGCATTAGCCAGAGTGATACCGGCATCGATATGCTCCTTTATAACGGTTTCATCGCTAAAAGGTGTGTCGCTTAGCATTAGGCCATAGTGCTGCTCAAGCAGACGAGTAAGTAACATTTGCCAGATTGCAACGGGCGACAGACAGGGCTTCGCCGCCCGCGAAATTGTAGCAGGTAGATTTTTCATGTTTGCTCTCGTGAAATTTGTTTGCGCTGAGGGGGATAAATGGCGATGTATACGTAGCCGCAACTACCAAGGGTATCGGCTTCGCAGGTGAAACCGTTGTGGTACAGGGTGACACAGTGGGCATGGCGGGGATTCATTTCACCAGTGGTCAGCATCGATTCCATCTGACTGATAAAATGTGGAAATACGACATCCAACTTCAGGCTTTCGGCATCACTAAACTTACCGGTGATACTTGCCCGGTCAGCCAGATAGTGCAGCCGGTTGCCCTCCTGCACCAGACGTGCTCCCAGGCACGGCGTGATATCCCGCTGCAGGCCCCATGTGGGGTTGCTCATTTATAACCTCTTTATTGTCAGTTCAGGGTAATACTCACCAGACAGGTATAAGGTCCGTTGCGATCCTGGCGGCGTTCGACGTATACCGCCAGCACACTGGAAATGTCAGGAACCACCTTAACGGTGTATTGACAGACACTGCCATGCCACTGGTATCTGCCAGTGCAGAATCGAACAATGCGGGAGGCCGGATGCTGACGGTAAATCGTCATCGCCAGGCGTTTACTGATAATTTTCATGTAATACCTCAAAGCAGACCATGTTCAGCGAACGACAATATCTGCGTACCACCGACGATAAGGTGGTCGAGCACCCGGATCTCCACCAGCATCAGTGCATGTAACAGTCGTTGAGTGATAGCCTTGTCGGCCTGGCTTGGAGTCACTTCTCCGGACGGGTGGTTATGGGCAAATATCACCGCCGCCGCATTAAAGTACAGCGCGCGTTTCACCACCTCGCGAGGATGAACCTCAGTGTGACTGATGGTGCCGGTAAAGAGCGTTTCGTGGGCAAGCAGCTGGTTCTGGTTATTGAGGTACAACACGACAAACACTTCGCGCTCAAGGGGGCCCATTTTCAGCCTGAGCCAGTCGCGGGCAGCCTGAGTCGAGGTGAATGCCACACCCGGTTCTAGCAAGTGCTGGTCAAGCAGAACCAAGGCTCGCTTAATGGTACGCAGTGCTGGTAACGGCAGTTCAGGTGTAAACATAGTCAGTTGTTTCGCCATAGCAAATATCCTTAATTAAAGGTGGTGAGAATGACACTGGATTCGGCACGACAGGCGTGATGGTCGTATTCGAGTAGGAAGATGGTAATATGATTGCGGAATGCATGAGGAAACGAAGCCAGCAATGACCCAGTGACTCACACCCAATCACAGTGTTAAAAATAAAAAAATCCCGCAATCCAGCGAGGATTGCATTGGGATAATATCTATCTGTAATTATTTAGAAAAAATGTTTTTTTTCTGAGGTCTATTATAAATTTTTTTCGTTCAGAAACTTCTCGGATATGATCATCTGCTGAGTACCAAGAACGGACATTGTACCCAATAGTGAGTTAATCATTGGAACGTTGATCACCCCAATTGAAAATTTTCACAATATCCAATATCCAATATCCAATATATCGGTGTAGAGGGCTTCTCTCTTAAACTGATCCTACCCGCGTAATGTGGACACGCTCCTAAGCGAGATTCTGGTTTTCAAACTGTTTCGGGCTGAGGCCGCCATAATCGCTGTGACGCCGCCAGCGATTGTAATCGCACTTAATCCGCCGTCCGCATGATTTCCCGGCTGATAAAGCGTTCTCCGTGGATACACTCGACTTTTAACGAGTGTAAGAAGCTTTCCGCACAGGCATTATCATAACAGCAACCTTTTGCGCTCATGCTGCCATGCAGATTATGTCGTTTCAGCAGAGCCTGATAATCCGCTGAGCAGTACTGCCCGCCACGGTCGGTGTGAATTCGCCGCCACAGCGCCATCTGCAGTGCATCACAGGCAAGTTCTGCCGTTATTTGCGAGGACACCAACTAGCCAATAATAGCACGCGACCACCAGTCTATAACCACGGCAAAGTATAACAAGCTTTCATCGATGCGAAGGTACGTGATGTCACCAGCCCACTTCTGGTCCGAGCCACTAGATCTGAAGTCCTGCTTCAGCAGATTCTCCGGCACTGGCTGGTCGTGAGCACAGTAGATTAACGGGCTGAACAGACGTGAGGTTTTTGCCCGCAGGCCCTGACGACGCGAACTGTTGCTATCGTTTTGATGTTGTATTCCGGCGGCTCGTCTGCAAGACGAGCCGCACCATAACGCTGTTTTGCCTCAACGAATACCTTACAGACAGCTTCATTGAAGACGCACCGGAACTGTTGCCGATGGCTCAGTTGGGGACGACGCAGACACCAGGTATACCAGCAGCTGCGCGCCACGCACAGCACCCGACACATAGCTTTGATACTGAACTCAACCTGATATTTTTCGATAAAGATATACTTCATTTCAGGCGCTACGCGAAGTATGTCGCGCCCTTTTGGAGAATAGCCAACTCATTATCCCGCTCAGCCAGTTGACGTTTGAGGCAGGCAATCTCCGCTGCTTGTGCGCTCTCTCTCAGAGGATATTGTCTGGTGCAGTTGTTTGTAGAGCTGGGAATCGTAAAGGCTGAGTTCACGGGCGGTAGTGGCCACACCGAGACGTTCGGCCAACTTAAGGGCTTCTTCACGAAATTCAGGCGTGTGTTGTTTGCGTGACTTTTGTTGATTGATGCTGATTTTGTCATGTGAGCTACCTCTGATTGAGAGTTTACTCGCTTAGTCCCGTGTCCACTATTGGTGGGTAGGATCATTATTGATCAAAGATCAAGATGTGCAAAAATTCCCAAGTAAAGCCTTATCTGAACCTTCCGTTTTGTTAGCACATCTGACATTATTATTCAGTCAAATCCCTTCAGTTGATTGAGTTCAAAGGCGGTAGCTATGCTGATTTGCATTACTGTAAAACTTTTAAAGCAGAGGTTTATATAGAATTGCTCTGTTGAATAAATTAGTAGGTTCACATGGATTTTGAGTTCACCAAGCATGACAACTTGCGTTCTTCAAGCGATCCTGAGAAGCCTATTATATTAGTGTACAAGATGCCTCACGTGGCACCACTGAATTTTACATTAGACTCTATCCATTAAAACGATAAAATTATGTACATAGCAAAAATTAAATTTACAAATTTCAAATCATTCAAAGAGATGTCTTTTGAGTGCAATGATAAATTCAACATAATTGTTGGTGAAAATAATATTGGTAAAAGCACATTATTTGAGGGGGTAAGTTTATGGAAATATGCTTATGACAACCTTATTCAAGAAAAAAACAAAAACAAATTCTACAAAGCTTCAACTAACTACTACATTACCTATTCTACACTCGATCAAATAAGACTTGTTGACGATATTGATATTTTTAACGACCCAAAGAATAGCTCCGCATCAATATGCATTACAATTAAAGATGAACAAAATGAATTTGATTTAGAGATTAGATTTGAAAAGCCAGGGATTAAAAATTCATACTTACGGATATTTAATAGCAATGGTTCTGATAATGACACACAGTTTTCAAACTTTGAACGATTCTCAAACTATATAAAAGAAAAGGATTGCACTCTAAAAGATGCCATTTACATTTACCAAACAAGACCAATATCAACTATTTTTAGAGATGAGCCATTTTACAATAATGCGCAGATAGAGAAAAAAATAAATATTGGAAAGTCACATGATGTCTTAAGGAATAAAATATTAAAAACCGAAAATACTCAAGCCACAAGGGTTGCACAAAAATTTGAAAATCTTGAGATTCGCCTACAAAAAGTCCTTGGTGAAAACTATATCTTAAAATTTAAGAATAGAAATCGAATCGATGATGAGTATGTTAAAATAACTGCAACAAAGGAAAACGGGAAAGAATTGGAAATATCACTTATGGGTAGTGGTTTTTTGCAAGTCTTAGAGATATTTTCAACAATTGAGTATATGGAAAAGAATTCAACCGGTATTAACCTCATTCTTATCGATGAGCCTGATTCACATATCCACTCAAATTTACAAGCAAATTTAATTGACGAACTAAAGCAACAAACAGCATGTCAAATTTTTGTCATAACACATAATGACAGACTAACATCAAAAGCTAATGAAGGTGAGCTTTTTTATCTAAATCAGATAGTTAAGGATCTTGGTTTATTGTCTCACCTTGAAATATCTGATTATTCAAAAGTTAAAGATGGTCTAGCTAATGTACTAACAGCTATAAATGATGGAGATGAAACACCCATTGTTATAACTGAAGGAAAAACGGACCAGAAAATTTTAACAACTGCTTGGGAAAAGCTAAACCCAGGAACTCCTATGCCTTTTAAAATAATTTCATCCGGCATTCAAATTGAAGAGGAAAAAAGAACTGGGTGCGCAGAGGCAGTTAGAAGATCTTTAGAATACATTTCAACATTAACTGATAGAACAATTATCGGTTTATTTGATAATGATCGGGAGGGAAATGAGCAGTTCAAAGGATTAAATCGTTCTATTTTTGAACCTCATGACCTGCAAAATAACTCCCGAAAACATCAGGTAAAAAATATCTATGGGCTTATTCTTCCCGTTCCTGTGCATAGAGAACGTTTTGTACAAAACAATTCTTTAACGCAGCGTTACTTCGTAATTGAACAATATTTCCAAGATGAAATATTACTACAGCATAACATGAAAGGTGAGTCAATATTAGGTACTGAGGTATTTTTTGTTAATGACTCAAGAAAGAATGAGTTTTCAGAGTCAACCAATGACCTTCCGGTAGAATGCTTTGGGGATTTTAGTATTTTATTCGATAAAATTTCCGATTTATTGGCTAACAATAGACCAGAAAACACTTGATACTGTACTGCATTTTCCATATCGAGCTAAAACGGACCATTCGCTTTTAAAGTGATTACGGCATACGGGACAGATTTTCCTTAAAGCAAACGTCTCCTTCACGCCCTGAGACATTCGACATTAAGTAAGAACGGGGGTGCGCCTCGAGTGCCAGCAAATATTTTGCTTCGTCGTAGCGGGTTCTGGTCATCCAGCAGCTGTAAATGATCCTTATCCATTTATACGCCAGAGCCCAAATGGCTGATTGATGCGATTTTCCTTTTCTTCGCAGCTCTTACTAATAAAGTCTGGCCCAGAATGATGAGTTAATCGTCTTTGCAGCCCATTCCACGAATGTCTGTCGGACGAGCTCCGCACATTGCCAACATCAGTGTACCCAAGATTTCTGGCCGCTTTGTTCTGTCACCGGAAAAATACCTGCGTAGTTTTGAATTTCTTCAGCGCAGTTTAACTGGTCACGGTTACTTGAAGAAAGAAACTGACCACTGCGCTCGTCGTTCGGAAGTGCCAGGGCTATCGGTGGATATTAAGGGAAACCTGACAGCCGGAGGTAATCAGGGTTATTAATGCCGTCAGTGTGGGCCCCGCTACCAGTGAAACACTAATGTATTGATTAAGTTTCATATTCTTCCTTAATGAAAATAAGCATGTTTTCTTTTGCTAAATCAGTCGTCGTTGGCGATGAAACCGGCTCACACATCACGCGATTGTTAAATGAAAAAGCCCCTATTGCGTGAGCAACAGGGGCTATATTTATTTTGTGTCTATAGAGGCATCAGTAACCAGTTTTAACCTTGTACATCAATAGTGTTTTACTGCCCCGGACAATTTTCACATACAGGGCATTATCTTTCGTGCCTCGCACAAAACCGGCCTGCACATCGCCCTTACAGTCACCACCGTCGTAAGGAATATTGACACCTGTCTGACGCACCAGATCAATAACCCCGAAGCTTAAGTCCTCACAGGCCGGGCCCGGCAGGTCCTGAATCAGGGCAAATTTATGGTCGTCGCTGACACCGGTCAGTGAGCACATGGAGGTATTGATGTCGTTTCCCTGGCACCAGTACTCCTGACCGGGATTATCTTTATCCATCAGACTTGCCGGAAGCTGAGCGGCACCGGCACTGAAGGCGGCAAGTGACAGAATGAGGGCGGGTACAGCAGAGGTCATTATTTTCAGCATGGTTTTCTTCCTGAATTAATCCAGCCCGCTGTCGGGCAAAATGAGGGAGGTTGGTATCGGGTATTATCAGAAGCGCCGGTAGCGAAACAGCTCTTTGCCCTGGTAAAGTGCCACCAGGTCGTCATATTCCGGCTTCTTCTGGTTGGGCTTAAAGGTCACTACCGTGCCCGGACGGCACAGATCTTTTACGGTGAGACCGAATTTCCTATCCGGAGTAATGGTGAATCCCTTCGACACATCGTTGTGCATGATAGTTATCCAGCCCCACAGGCCGCCTTCGCAGTCCTTAAAGGGTGCTGAACGAACTGTTACCATCCCACCCAGGCGGTCAACAGACATGGCTTCACATTTTCCGGTAACCTGTCGATGCGCATCACACCAGAAAATATTCCCGTTGTTGTCATTGACGACTGCAGGTAGCGTTCGGTTATAAGGCTGAGCCTGAGCGCCCACACAGAGCAGAAGGCTGCCGGTAATACCCAGTACTTTAATCAGTGTTTTCATTACGTTGGTCCTTAACAGAGAAAGAATCAGGTAGCAGTCATTCAGGCCCAGACGGTCAGGCCCAGCATCAAAAGCCATACCCAGAAGTAAGCCGGTTTCTGACCGAGAGTTTTCGCCCGCCGCCACAAATAGAACGGCACCAGCCAGGCCAGTTTGCCGAACGTGGTAGTGTCCACTCCGGCCTTACGAAGGCGTCGTTCATCGAGATACCCCAGAGCGATATTGAGCAGCAGCGTGATAAACCAGTACTGCCCACCCGAGACGGCATCATATGCCTCGTCAAATGACATCCCGCTCAATCCTGCAGTCCACAACTCCAGCGCGTAGCCAATGAAGGGAGCAAATGCAAGCGTCCACACAACGCCACCCGGAATGCGGTTCCCCGTCAGCGCTGGCGGTGTGGTGCTGTGGAGCAGCGCCGAAGCCAGCGGGGTGGCGGAGACCGGTTGCCAGTCCGGCATGCCCTGTCGCCACACCAGCGTGGCAGCGGTGAGTTCACCGCGCTTAATCAGGTTAGTGATGTCGTCTTCGGTCACATTGTCGTGACGTATGCCATTTTTCTCGTAATGCCAGGTCATTGTTTTTCCTTCTTAACAGAGGTAATTAAATCAGTGTATTGCCATGCTCCTCCTCAGAGGGCCCATGAGACAGGACTTCGCGAATACAGCTGAAGTGCGGAAGAGCCCGAATAAAGCCCGCCTGTGTGGTTAACTGGCTGAGACGTTTTCGCGGGGTAAAAGTGGTGTTCAGGACTGTCACCGCATGGATGGTCGCCAGAGGGTGCACAGTGATATGCCCGTTAAGTTCACCGGTGAGGTACCAGCAGCCGTCGAGTGATATCAGGCGGTACGGAGCCAGCCCGTCACAGCGCTCTCCCTCGGCCAGCAGCAGTACCCGCTGGCAGGCGGTAATGGCACTGACGAGACGGTAGAACACCAGTGAGATGGTCGGTGACACAGACTGTGGCGGCTGCCATACCAGACACGGCATCCCTCCCGCAGTGAGCAACATGCCCGCCAGACGCCGGTCCAGCCCCGGAAAAATATCGGCCAGTCCGGCCCGGTGTGCGAAGGTCAGCGCATCAAGCTCCCCCTGTACGCCCCCACCGGTGCTGCGCAGGCGGCATTGCCCCCGTCGATACTCAAGGTCGAGGTACATCAGCCGTTCGCGAAAATCCCGTCGCAGGGTACGGACTGACACACCAAACTCTGCAGCCAGCCGCGCCATGTTCAGCGTTTCACCGGCAACCAGGCGGCTGATTATCAGTGACAGCCTGACAGCCAGCCGGTCATGACGGCGATCTGCCTGTGTCATCTTAAATCTCCGTAATAATTAACTGACTGAATATGAAATGATTCTAAAGAGGGGGGCGGACAGGGTATGGACACGGAATGAACTATTTTTTATCTGCCACCGGAAGCAGGTCTGACGCGGTGCTCCGTGAAATACGATGAAAAAACACCCAATCAAATGGAGGTAAAACGGACAGGGAGTGTCCTTTCCCAACATACTGATAACAAGCTCAGGACTGAAATCCACTCAACATCGCTTCTGCCATCACCCAGAGAGCCCGGTTGAGCTTCACATCTCCGTCGATACCACGCACGGCGCGGGTATGCGTTCGCCCGCCTTTCGCACTCCGACCACTGAGCCCGCCCTTAATCAGGTTCTCCTGAATACGCTGATATGTGGTCCACAGATCATTGCTCTCATCCTGCCAGCGGCGTGGGGAGAGTATCTGAGGTGCTGTCACTGGCTGGTGGTCCTCACCGAAACGGTACGTCAGTGCAGCCTGTGCCAGAGCCTGTTGTGCAGGTGGCGGCAGCATCAGCGACTGCATGGCATCCCGCTTCTCTTCCACACGGTCAAAAATACCCAGTACTTCATACGCCCCCTCAATCACCTGACTCACAACATCTCCTTTGTGCGGCACACGCACCTCGCCAAACGACTCACCGCAGACAAGCCCGTTCTGGCATACCGCGCGGAATAATCCCGGCAGCATCTGATACGAGCTGGTGCCGTCATGAGAGTTGAGCAGAATGATTTCCGGGACTTGCTTGCCGGTAATTTGCCCCTCCCGACGCAGGCGCAGCATGTGCTTTGTGTGGTCGCGGCGACCTGGGTCACGCACTCTGGTCTGACAGGCAAAGAAGGGCTGAAAGCCTTCGCGCTGCAGACTGTCGAGGAGAGAAATCGTGGGTATATATGTGTACCGTTCACTGCGAGATTCGTGTTTGTCCTCGCTGAAAACACTGGGCACTACACGAAATAGCTCTTCGCGGGTTAACGGACGGTCACGACGGATAAGATTTGATGCGCCAAAGCGCGAAGCCAGACGGGTCATAAGCAGACTCCTCATGATGGGAAAATAAAGACAGAAAAGCCCTACCGCTCAATCGCGGCAGGGCTCAGGAAACTACGGGTTAGAAGGGTTAATGTTCAGAAGAAGAAGTTCCAGACTGCACGAGCGACCGATACCACGATGTCGCGTACAGACTGGATGACAGTCCGAACCGGGGACGGTATCAGGGGCATGGAACTTACTGTATCCAGTACCGAGCCGACCGTTTCACCAAAATCGTCGCGGGCTTTTTTATTAATGGCATCGGTACGAAGTGGATCACTAAGCTGTACCGCCACCGGACTACTGGCCTCCCGCGGCAGGCAATGAATCATCCGTTCAGCCATTACCCGCAGCCCCCATTGCAAACGTACCGACACCGCACAGACAGGGTTAACAGGTTGGAACAACTCATGCAGTAGACAGATTTTGCGGCTGATATTTTGTTTCTGCTCTGTAGACAGCTTTTCACCACCGCTGGTGGGTTCAACCTTGTCGGACTGACTGATAACAAACAACACCTTATGCCGGTATGCTTCACCAATCACCTGCAGGTAAAAATGTTCATCCACCGCTAGTGCTCGATCATCGGCCTTAATCAGCCACAGTACCAGATCGAGTTGCGTCAGTTGCTGGCGATACATCGCAGCATATTCCGCATCACGACTTTTGCTTTCACCGACACCGGGCAGATCTACTATGGTCATAAAGCGTTCGCCAACTTGCAGGCGAAAGCGCAAAGGTTCGCGTGTGCAGGCGCTCACATCGCTGACCGGAGAGATTTTTCCGGCAAACAGCGCATTACAGAGTGATGATTTACCCGACCCGGTTTTCCCCATAATGCCGATCACCGGCTCATAGTGAGTAAGCTGGTTTACCTGTTGCAGAATACGCTCTGATGCCCACTGCGGCAGGCCAGAAAGCGATTGCTGCAGCGACTGCAAACCTTCAGATTTTTTCATCACGGTTCCTCTGAAATAAAAAAAACGGCAGAACAATGGAGTTCAGCCGTTAATGAGGTATGTTCAGGGTAATGATATATATCTGTTTCTTTTTCAGATAAACCCGCGCAATCGATTAGAGATCAGGAATGCGCCCTGACTTTTTCTGTTTTTACCATTAATCCGGCATACTCACGTTCAATAAGTGAGGACATTAAATCTGACTCAGACTCACCATATATTTCTGACAGTCTGGCGAGTTTCTTTTTAGTTCTGGCTGAAATTTTTATTGTCATATCGTTCTCTTTAGACTGTCTGCGAAACAGTTTCTGATCCCAGGCTTTTTGCAGTTCACCCATCAGGACTGCTTTATGTCGCAGGGGAGAGCGCGGAAGCGTCAGTAAATCAGCGAAGTTCTGACTCATTTTTTTTCGATTTCCCTTTAAATAACTCAGTTGCTCATGAGTCCAGCCCTCCCACTGATCAAAAGTAGCACAAATAAAAAGCCAGCGTTGATAGTTATTCAGCGGATTTATCGGAGGGCAAACCGCCTTCTTTTTCATCAGGTTCCATACCCACAAGCACTGTTTTTCATCATTGATATCCAGCCATGAAAAAGCTTCAGGAAAGTCACCACAGGCCTGTCCCCATGCAGTATTTATTGCTTTTATTAGCTTGCGCCGGGTTTCAGTTTCTGCATCACAGAGTTCTCTTAATACACACTCAAAAACATCATCAACTCCAGTTGCCATTTCCCTCATGAATGGTGAGTAAATCCCATTGGCGTAATAAAAATCTGGCGGCATCATCTTTTTTGGAGTGGACATTTTACCCAGGGTTGATTTTTCAGAAGCTGATTCAAGGTTTGTGTTTAATATGTTTTCTAACAGCTCATCACCTTCATAACCCTTACCTTCATTTGTTTGATTAAAATTAAATTCTGGCATCATTCCTGGAAGTGTTGCTGCTTTATTTTTTTCAATACTTAGCTCAATTGACTCCGTCCCCAGAGCCCTAGCAGATATCTGACTGGGTTCGTCTATATGATCCTGGCGAACAACTGCTGACCTCCACTCACTCAGAAAACGAGCAATATAGAAAAAATAGAAACATGCGGCACGGGGATTTTTATCAAGCCACCTCAGCTTCTTTTTTAATAACTTGTATTTTTCTTGAGCGCCCAGCGCCTTCTCTTTGCTCATTATTCACCCAGATTCAGTTTCCATTAATGATGTCATTATGATGTAAAACCATAGGCAATCAACAGGAAAAAATGTAATTTCAAGAGTGAGTAATGATGAATCAATGTATTTTTTTCGTAGTAGATTCGTAGTAAGATATCGCGTGGCAAAACACTAATTATCAACAGGTTGTAAGTGCTCCCTTCCTCAGACTACCATTACCAATATGGGACTGCAGTATGAAGACCCTGGCATGTGAAGTTAAACAACAACGACATGACATTCGTGATGTTGCCATGCGTTGGGGAGTGCAAATCAAACGACCTGCGTCATTCCTTCATCAGGATTTCTGCTACCCTGATAGGGTCAGCACCTCCGCACACTTCGTGACAATCGCAACATCAGATGACACCCGATGCGATTGCTGATATCGCATTCGTGTTGTTTTCGATAATTAAGGTTAATTAATAATATAGTGCATAGTGCCTGCCCTTTCTCATCCATGCCCCATTTTACCCTTGGACCGTGTTTCAACATATTTACATTCAGTACCTGTTTCTCCACGCGCTATCTTCCCTGCAAAAAAAAACAGTACCAGGCAATCCTTTGAGCAAAAACCAAAGGATTACTGAAATACAAAAACACTACCCATCTTTCCAGAATATTATCCCTGATGATTGCCTTCTCAACATGATTAATCACCACCTTAATCAGATGCTGGAGCGTTACTCAAAGATTCTGGCTTTTCGCATGGACTTCAGTTACCGGAAAGGAATCAATAGGTATATCCGTAATTCCGCCCTTGAAATATAGGATGTTCTTCGCGAGTTAATGCCATCCATTTTAACCAAAGATGCGTCTGTGGCTGTTTTTGGGCGTTAGAATGGACAAGAGAAGGTGCAGTGCACTCACATGCCATTTTTTATATCAATGGACAAAATCATAAGAAATCATTCCCTTTTGTACTGGAGGCAAAAAGCATGTGGTTAAAAATCTCGAAGGAAGAAGGAAGAAGGAAGAATAAAATGGTGTCCGGCGGATAGTTATCACAGGGATACTATAAACAGAATAGTGGAATAAAAAAATGAGGTTGATGTGCAGAGTTTGAGACGGATAGCCAGCTATCAGACAAAAGAAGACCAGAAATATGGATTACCAATATGGGGATACAACGAAATTAATTTGCCCGCCAGACAGGGCAGACCGAGGAAGTTTAGTTAGTTTTTTACAGCAGCACCGGTTGCTATGCCGGAGTGGGTAGTAGTAATTCATCACTGGACTCCGGTACTTATTTAGCTACCGGAGAATCAAATCATGACCAGTAAACCTTCCTTGTCCGAAGACCAGTTCGTTGATATGGCTTTTATCACCCGCCTGCTGGGGGTCAGCGATAAATGGATTTACCGACTCATTAAGGATGGCATATTTCCAAAACCCATCAAACTGGGACGAAGCTCCCGCTGGTTACAAAGCGAAGTCGAAGCCTGGCTGCAGGCCCGTATTGATGCATCCCGCCCTCAACACTAAACCCTTTCCCGTTCGTTAACAAACAAGTGCGCCATCTCATATCCGCTCCTTGCGGAGGCTTACGTCTGCATGTCAGTTACTCATTAAAGGAATATCAGAAATGAACAATTCACCCTTACTCAACCATTACCAGGCCTGGCTGGATGATTTTACCCGCGTCAGTCTGTTCCACGGTTTATGCCAGAAGCACATCTCGCAGTGGCACAGGCTGGCGATAACCGCCTGCCCGATGCCAGGCAGTAGCGTAACAGAAGTCGTCATTCCACAGTGTCTGCTGCCGGTTACCCGCACCAGTCGACTGGGATCATGTACTGTCGCCCCCGGTCTGACTAAACACATCGATTATGCCCTTCTGCCCGGTGTGCTGCTCAGCGAATGTTATCGACTGGGGAAAAGTCGGCTGGCAGACCAGTTACAGATGTTATTCCGGCTTAATGTACAGTCCGGTATGCGCCAGGCGCTGATCCTGCTGTGCTGGTGTGAGCTGGCAACAGGTAAGGATATGGAGGAATGGTATGCGCTGCATCTGCCACTGCCTGACACGCTGACGCAATGGTTGGCAGTAAAACAGCGGGCATACCGGGGACTGAAGACGCTGACTGACGGTTACATTCGTGCCACCCAGCCGATGTGAGGGACGGATAATGCTGATACCAAAATGCTATATTGCACAGCGTAAAACCGGTGAGATTTTCGCTGTCAGCCAACTGAATTCAGGCGATGAAGAGTGGTTCTGCCATCACTGCCAGTGCCCGTTGATTTTCCATTCCCCCACCATAACGTCACCGCCCTGGTTCGAACACGACATACTTCAGGGACAACCAGAAGCACTGTTGCAATGCCCCTATCTGGCCCCCGTCAATGCAAAGCCTTCAGCGGTGGCTAAGCTACAGCGCCTTCTGGCACAACTCCCACCGGTCATCACGACCACACAATGGCAATGTACCATGTGCGGCCTGTCATATTGCGGCGAGAAGTGCTGCCCTCAATGTAGAAAAGGGATATATAGTCGGGAGATACGAATTTAGTGATACGTACCAGGCAATCATGGGATTGATTGGTACACCAGAAAGTTATTATATGGGGGCATATAACTTCGGAGTAAAAATCAATCACTTTCTATCATCCGGCCCCTGGTGCTTGTGGATTCGTAATTCATAAACCATGACGGGTTGGTAATATTAATTAACCAACTGATATATAAACAATATTATCTCATTGTCACGCTCATATACGGTTACTCATACACGACAGCCTTAATTGCTGGCATCACCCTTTAAATCCTTAATCCCTTTAACAGCCCATTGCGGGTAAGGCTTTGCCCTGCCCGTAATTTATTACCCAAGGAAAATTATATGTTTGACAATATCTGTCTCGATAGACGGCATGCACCATTCAACACCACTTACCTACAGCGTATTCTACGCGTTATAGATAACGCGACTGCAGAGCATGCACGGACGATGGCAGTTCGGGTAGACCTGCGTCTTCCTGACAATATGCTCATTAACCGACAGGGCCTGATATCTCGTTTCATTGAATCCCTTGATGCAAAGATTGCAGCGCGCTACAGAAGTAAGTTGAAGCAGGGTAAACGAACATATCCATGCCACCTTCGCGATGCCTGGGTTCGGGAGGTGGGTGAGATTAATCAGAAATCGCATTACCACATGGTGTTGTTCGTGAATAACGATACATTCAATGGGCTGGGGAGTTACAAAGAAGATGGGACGGGCCTGGCGTCCTTGATACGAGAGGCCTGGCTGAGTGCTTTACAGCTTAGTCACCGCCCAGAGCACTGGACGCTAGCCCACTATCCCGATAATCCACTTTATTTTCTGGATATTAATTCCGCTGGCTACAAAGAGTCTTATGACCAACTGACGTTTCGGTTAAGTTATTTTGCGAAGGAACGCACCAAAGATTACAACAGGGAGGAACGTTCATTCGGATGTAGCCAGGGCTGAATTCGGTACATCGTTTTGCTGGTGGCACTATATTTGCGCCACAACGCCATAGTGTGTCAACCACACCGCTATTCCCCTCACAATACCGTTAAACCATTCAACCACATGGCGTCAGTCTGCCCATCAAGGGCGGCTTACACCTGCTTGCAGAAGTCGGATTATATTTGACGCCAACGACGGTAATAGTCGTTTGACGAGCGCCAGAACGGTACAGAAAGATATATAGTATCGTAGGCAGGCTTGATACCCCTGTTATCGTGCAGTCTTGGCACTGCGCTTGGTTCGGATACCATTACTAGGGCAAAAAGCACTGTGTGGTCTGTGGTATCGGGAAATATAGCACGGAAGAATCAAACTGGCTGATGAATGACACCAGAGCGCCTGCGTGAGGTCCACCGTATTTCCTCCAACCAACACAGAGAAAAAATCATAATGAGCTACCACCAGTTAATCATCACAAATACAAAGTCGGCGGACAGTGCACGCATTCACCACGTATTACAGCAACCCGGATGGTTTCGAAATACAATTGGCAGCGTTGAAAGAGGTTGCATTGCAAATGGTTTTTTCAGTGATGACTGCCTGCAGTGACCTGTTTAAATGATCACTGTCACGTTATCTGGATTGCGCAGTTGCTTGGGTTGCAGTATGTCTCATCTTAGACTGTGTTGATGTTATTGTTGAGATCAGCACTCCGGCAGATGGCCAAATTCAGTAAACCACTTCAAAAGGCACATTTATGCAACCTCATCAGCGGTGACCCGTAAAAATTGCAAATTAAGGAGCAATAATGAACCGAGAGCAAGCCCAACAACTGCTGCAGACTGCTTTGGCTAACCCTGCTGCTGAATTTCGTGATGGTCAGTGGGAAGCCATTGATGCATTGGTTAATCGTCGTCAGAAACTACTGGTTGTACAGCGTACCGGCTGGGGTAAGAGCTCGGTTTATTTTATTAGTACTAAAATCTTCCGTGACCGCGAGATGGGGCCTACGATTATTGTATCGCCACTGCTTGCATTAATGCGTAACCAGATTGATTCAGCGCAGCGTTTGGGAATAGTTGCCGAAACAATGAATTCGGCTAATAGGGAGGATTGGCAGGCTGTAACTCAACGAATTCTCAATAACCAAATAGACTGTTTGCTCATTTCCCCAGAGCGGCTAGCAAATGATACCTTTATTGAGACGGTCCTTCAGCCCATTGCCGATCGAATCGCCCTAATGGTAATTGACGAAGCACACTGTATTTCAGATTGGGGTCATGATTTTCGTCCTGATTATCGCCGTATCGTAAATATCCTTCGTCAATTGCCCGCCAACACCCCAGTACTAGGTACGACTGCAACTGCCAATAACCGAGTTGTTGACGATATCCAAGCCCAGCTTGGGGATATACAAATCCACCGAGGTCCTCTTACTCGCGAAAGCCTCGCTCTGCATACAATGTCTTTACCCGATCAGGCATCTCGTTTAGCTTGGCTCGCCCAAGTTATTCCGATGCTACATGGAACAGGCATTATTTACGCATTAACAGTTCGTGATGCCGAGCAGGTGGCAGAATGGTTGAGCATGCACGGTATAGTTGCCATGGCATACCACGGTAGCATCGAGGCTGAAGGTTTTGAGAACAGCAATGCTTACCGTCAGTACTTAGAAGAATTGTTACTTAACAACCAGCTTAAGGTTTTAGTAGCAACGACCGCGTTGGGTATGGGTTATGATAAACCTGATTTAAGTTTTGTAATCCATTACCAAGCTCCGAGTTCAATTGTTGCATACTACCAGCAGGTGGGTCGGGCTGGGCGCGGTATTGCTCATGCAACAGGTGTACTGATGTCGGGGATAGAAGATAACGACATCCATGATTTTTTCCGTGATTCTGCATTTCCATCGGAGGATCAAGTTAACGATATTCTTCGAGTGTTGGAAAATAATGATGGTCTATCACTCCGCAACATCGAGGAAAAAACTAACCTACGCCACGGCCAGATTGAGAAAGTACTTAAGTTACTGAGTGTAGAAAATCCAGCCCCCATCATTAAAAATGAAAATCGTTGGGTTAGGACCACAGTTCGCTATCAAATGGATCATGCCCGAATTGCTCATTTGACAGGACAACGTATTCAGGAATGGGAAGAGGTTCAAGCGTACCTTACCGACACTGGATGCAAAATGGCATTTCTACGTCGTTCTCTGGACGATCTCGACCCAACTCCATGTGGTAAATGCTCGTCCTGTATTGGTCAACCAATTATAAATCAAATCATTGACCCTGCTTTGGTACATCGTGCAGGGACTTTCCTAAAACATGCAGAAATGCCGATTACTCCAAAAGCTCAGGTAGCAGCTAATGCTTTTTTGCAATATGGCTTCAGCGGCAATTTGCCACAGCAGATTAGAGCACAAGAAGGTCGAGTGTTGTCTCGCTGGGGAGATGCTGGTTGGGGACGGTTAGTAGCCGATAATAAACGTGCAGATCACTTTGATGATGAGCTAGTGGTTGCTATGGCCGAGATGATTCAGCAGCGTTGGCAACCGAATCCAGCGCCACAATGGGTATGCTGTGTACCTTCACGCAATCATGTACAATTAGTCCCTGATTTCGCTCGCCGCTTGGCGGCATGTTTGAGGTTGCCTTTTTTCAATGCCATCAGCAAGGTTAGAGATAACCAACCTCAAAAGGGGCAACAAAACCGTTTCCATCAATGCCGCAATCTGGACGGTGCTTTTGAGATAAATCAACCTCTACCTAACACACCGGTTCTACTTGTAGATGACATTGTAGATTCAGGCTGGACGTTAACTGTCATCGCAGCACTCCTACAACGCGCAGGTAGTGGTAAAGTATACCCTGTTGCACTTGCTTCATCTTCGGTAAAAGACTCATGAATGTATCTAACTTATTGTCAAAAACAGCCCAGGCGACCTTACTTCTGACTAGTTATTTTTCTAAAGCAACTAGCGAAAACGCCAAACCACTTTCCAACGCCGAATGGGGACGTTTTGCGCTATGGTTGAAAGAAAAAGCAGTTACGCCAGCTGACTTGTTGGACTCTGATCCTCAAACCTTACTGAATGGCTGGTACGACTCCCGTATCAGTACGGATCGGATCATTGAGTTGATGAATCGAGGACATAGCCTCGCTTTGGCTATGGAGAAATGGCAACGGGCAGGCTTGTGGGTAGTGACACGTTCTGATCCAGAATATCCATGGAGATTAAAACATCGGCTTAAAACAGACTCTCCCCCTGTTTTATTTGGCTGTGGCAATAAAGCCTTATTAAATAGAGGGGGATTGGCTGTCATTGGTTCTCGAAATGCCAATGCATCAGACCTTACTTTTACTGATCACATCGGCGTTAAAGCTGCGGACGAAAATATAGCTGTTGTATCTGGTGCTGCACGTGGAGTAGACGAAACAGCCATGTTAGGTGCAATGAGGCAAGGTGGAGTTGTAATCGGGATTTTGGCAGATAGCCTGTTAAAAGCTGCGACTAGTGCCAAATGGCGCAAGGGGCTTATGAATGACCATGTTGTGCTAATATCCCCTTTTTACCCTGAGGCTGGTTTCTATGCGGGAAATGCCATGGCTCGCAATAAATATATCTATTGCTTGTCGGATAGTGCATTGGTTATTCATTCTGGTCGAAAAGGTGGAACAATTAGTGGGGCAGAGGAAAATCTTAAGAAAGGATGGGTGCCACTATGGGTCAATCCAACAACCGATCTAGATTCAGCTAATGCTGACTTAGTGAGCAAAGGGGGACATTGGTTGCCAAGTGATAGTAATGGCCTATCCATCGAGAATTTGCTTAAAAATAATGACAGATCAAAAATGCAGTTAAAAGCAGAGCCCCAAGATCTTTTTTCAGAATTGTCGCATCCAGAATTAATTATTGGATCTGCAGAGAAATCGTCAACTCAAGCTCTCGAAAAAGATTGGACTGCTACTATTAATGAAGAAACTCCCAACCTAATAACTACGGAAAAAAAATTAGAGGAAAAAGAGTTAGATGTAAATCCTATAGACTTTTATCTGCTATTCAGGACAGAATTACAGCGATTGGCCGAACATCCAATTACAGTAGATAGGTTGACAGAAGTCACTGGGTTGAATAAATCGCAAGTGCTTGATTGGTTGAAACGTGCTGAACAAGATGGTTTGGTAAAAAAACTAAACCGTCCTACAAGATATCAATTAAATGAGTAGTAACAGGCTTTAATGAAGCAACTATAACCGGTTTGGCCTTAATGATTTTTAGTTAAGCTTGGGCATATAAAAGTTTAGAATTGATATAATGGTATTCAATTACATTAGTGTTGAGCTAATGTAATTGATCCTGATTTAAATATCATCTATCAGAATTGAACAATTTTACATAGTTTATACTTTATGTCTTTCTTTCAAGTGCAACTCCTAGATCCGCTGCCATTTTTTGGATTAGCCTCCAATCTAGCGGCCATTCTTTTTCTAAAGTAGATCTCCGTCTTTTGATTAACCAGTAAACGAAAATAACAACGCTTTGTTCAAAGAAACTACTCCCTTCTTTGCCATCCTGAATTAGTAGTTCGAGCTCAGGAGTCTCTTCTATAAATTGATGTAATCTTTCTATCGTATCGGGTTTGATCACTTCTTTAAATGTATCTAGAATTAATAAAGTCGATTTTTGATTGTTTGGTTTATTCTTTGTTAAAGCTATGTAGATATTATCTAAAGTTCGCTGAATTCCTGCGTAACCATCAGATGCTGCGTTAATTGCTTTCGATACTGAACAGAAAAAATCATCCGTAGTTTCTATTAACGCCATGCTTTTTGCTACAGTTCTATGTATATCTGGTTCAACTATAGTTTTTGCTTTATATATGGCATCATGAGTTAACTCGGCATAGGCATGTTGTAATAAAGATCTAACCTGTATCTCACATGGAATGCCTTGTTCAATGATAACTCCATTATAATCAAAGGATTCTTTTGCAGTTACTATAAAATGTACGGATTGATACGTGAAAATTAATGGTGTATTTAATCTTTCTTCTTCGTAGTGTCTTGATGTCTTATAATGCCATTTATTACTACTTTTTATTATTTCACATATTTCATCTATATCTGAAGTAAGTAAAACGACAAACCTGATGCCAACTTTATCTTCAATCTCTTGGTAGGGGTTTTTGTATGATTTTTCTTTTCGATGAAAAGCTTTATCGATTAGAGATGTCTTTTCTTTTATTCTCGGTGTCGCAGGTTGCTTGAGAAAGCTATTGAGGTCCCGCTCTTTATTTTCTGAGAGTTCTTTGCAAATATTTGAGACGACAAAATCTCCCCATGCTTTATACATGGGTAGTTCTTTTTCCCAAAGTTGCGAAAACTCTAATTCATTCATTAATTAGCTCATTCCTGAAGGGTTATCTTGTCCTTGATGAGGATTGTTGTCCACTCAGCAGGTTTACCATCTTTATCGAGTTCACCTATAGTAGATTCAATTACAATATGGCTTTTAAAAACTTCCGCAGGGGCTGTGATTTTTATATTTTTACTAAAGTTAAGCTTTCTTGTTTTTAATTTGCTTTCAATATGCTCGTTGTCTCTTGTGAAAGAGGTTTGTGGTATACCAGATTCATGAGCATACTCAAGATAAAGATCCTTAATACTATCATCAAAAAATCTTTCAGCATAATCTTTAGCTGAAATTACATCCGATTTTTCATGTTTAAGATATGTAACTAATGCATTTTTAAGCACATTTTTCTTTTCCTCGCTGACATCCAATTCATTAAGAAATTCACTCGTTTTTTCATAGAAATTCTTTGTTGTGCGGGCACTTGTTTCTGGGTAACCGCAACCTAAAAAATTTTGATAAAAATATTGTGCTGCAGCTTTACCATCCGACTTACTGATTTGATAGTCAGAAATCATCACATCCCAAGATTTATTAAGATCAGTATTATCAAGAGAATTGGTTGATTGGAAAAAACCGGCAGTTTTATAAAGTTTTGTGGATGGTGTAAGTAATATTTCTTCAACGAATTTTAATGATATTTGGCCCGTTTTATCGTCGATTACTTTTTCATATGCACTATAAATATCAGCCTTGATAATTCCAATGAATTTTCTTTTATTTACACCATAGTCGCCAGAAAAGATTACTACAATTCCGCCTGGAATTGCTCGTCTTGTCTGCGCATCTGCCAGTTTATTAGCTATTGTGTAAGTCTCATCAATATAATCCTCTCCCTCTTTATCAATTAAAGTTGTAGCAATATAAGGAACATAATCTTTTCCATGCTCCTTTATTTGCATTTTTACGGCTTTAGAACCATCACCTAAAGCGTCGATTACTCGTGATTTAAAACCTTGCAAGGCATCAGCATCAAATTTTATAAATGAAGAACCTCTTGTTGGTTCTATTTTGTTTCCTTCTTCGTCGCGCTGATGAATTTGGTGGATAATTATTTTGTTAATATTCATTTTGCTGATATTCATTTCTGTGTAGTTCCATCTTATTGATTATCTGATTTTATATTTTTGCTTTCAATATATTCTTTGTGAATATTATTCCATTCTTGACTGTCTTTTTCCCAAATAGATTTATATTCATCAAAAAGACTATCAATATCTGACTGGGTTACATCTTCTTTGGATTTTAAGTAATTAACTTTGTTTCTAAGTTGATACATGGCTAGCAAAGTAGCTTTTTGCCTAAACCATAATTTTTGATAATCAAATCTTGCAGTCCACCCACTAACTAGAGTAAGACAGGCACTCACAATAAGAGCAGAATTTTTCTGTATTTTTTCATATCCAGATAAATCGAAGGCTAATATCAGTGTAGTAATAGTGCTCAAAAATATAGTCATGAAAAAAAATATTTTTAATTTTTTTTTATTCCATTTCGCCTTGCACTTTATTATGTTGATACTTTTATGGATTTCATCCAGTAAAAACTGTTGAGAAGATGTTATAGACAATTATCTCACCTGAAATATTTTCACATTGGTAATAAAACTACTCGCACTAACTGGTATGAGCTCATACCAGTTAGTGCGAGCATGGCTACCGCATTTGATGTGCTCAACAGCTTTGTATTGAGATACTTTTAACAATGTTGTATTTAACTAGCTGATACTATTAATTATAAATGAGAATCAGAGCAAAAACGAGCGGTAGGTAAGATATAGACCGAAAGCATATAAAACCATAAATATCAAATCATTACACTACCGCATGTAAGATTCTACGTACAGAGTGTAGATCAATCAAATAGTCTGAATACCACTGCATCATCTCTCTTCGCCCCTCCAGATATTGCGCATGGTTGTACGTCCCACGAATCGCATTCTTATCGACATGCGCAAGCTGGGTTTCAATCCATGCCGTGTTGAACCCTTCCTCGTGCAAAATCGTACTCATCGTGTGACGGAAACTATGCCCCGTTACCTTCCCCGTATACCCAATCCGTTTGAATACCTGATTAATACTCGCTTCACTCATCGTTTTACGTGGATCATTGCGCCCTGGGAACACCAAAGGATATTGCCCGGACATTACTTTGAGCTGTTGTACGATTTCTAGCGCTTGGGTAGAGAGGGGTACAAGATGGGGCCGTTTCATCTTCATACGCTCTGCAGGTATTTCCCACACCGCTTTCTCAAGATCAAACTCACTCCAGAAAGCACCTCGAAGCTCGCCAGTACGAACTCCCGTAAGGATAAGCAGACGAGCGGCAAGAACAACTAACGGGCTTCCTGTATAACCTGCGAGAGCTTTAAAGAAGTCTGGTAACTCCTCTACTGACAGGAAGGGATAATGCTTCGATTCATGCCCTGACATCGCGCTGGTTAGGTCCGCTGCAGGATTGTATTCCGCGCGACCTGTAACGATGGCATAACGAAAGACTTCGCTGCAGCGCTGGCGAACCTTCTTGGCCTTCTCTGTCGCGCCACGGCTTTCGATTCGACGCAGCACATTAAGCAGAACCAGCGGTTTGATTTCATTCACTGGCAGTTGGCCGATATAGGGGAAAATATCTTTATTGAAGGCTTCGATAATATCGGAGGCATAGCCTTCTGACCACCGGCTCACCTTAGTACCGTGCCACTCAAGCGCCACAGACTGGAACGTGTTGTTGAGCTGCACATCGCGAACCAGCTTTTCTTCTTTCTTTGCGAAAGACGGGTCGATACCCTCGGCCAGCTTTTTCTTGGCTTCATCACGCAGAGCCCTCGCTTGTGCAAGGGAAACAGCCGGATAGACCCCAAAAGCCATACGCTTCTCTTTTCCATTGAAGCGATATTTCATTCGCCAGTATCGAGAACCAGAGGGAACGACTTCAAGATACAAGCCAGCACCATCTGCCAGCTTATAGGCTTTCTCTTTGGGTTTAGCAGCGTCTACCTGTCGCGCATTAAGCTTCATTGGGGGCATCTCCCTGGACCGAACACAGAATGCCCCCACTTATGCCCCCAACTGCGACTTGATTTCGGTTGAGTCCAGTTGATAACAGGAGATAAGATACGGGCCAGAAACCGCAGTATACGGGCTTTTAGTTGATTTCGGTAGACTTGGGAAGAGTTTGAAATGGTGCCGATAATAGGAGTCGAACCTACGACCTTCGCATTACGAATGCGCTGCTCTACCAACTGAGCTATATCGGCC
>PPYF01437712.1_pt1 | contig 23942 bp, 20 predicted proteins | sample 1559871 | NCBI WGS metagenome assembly PPYF01 (sample SAMN08240021, study PRJNA423297) | Human gut metagenome, whole genome shotgun sequencing project. | reverse complement strand
ATATGAATCCAAATGGCTTGTATCTTTTTGACGAGCCGGAAGCTGCATTATCGCCGCAGAGACAGCTTACATTGTTGATACAAATATACAGATGTGCCAAAGAGGGAGCACAGTTTATTATAGTTACGCATTCGCCAATTTTGTTAGGAATACCAGGTGCAGATATCTATTGTTTTGATAATGGACGCATACATCTATGCGAATATGAGGATACAGAGAGTTACCAGATAACAGAAATGTTTATAAATAATAGGCAGATGCTGTTGGATAGATTACTAACAGATTAGATAATAAAAGAATTGATAAATTCCGGTTTACCAAGCCCTTTGAGAGAGGAGAAACCCTTTTTTCAAAGGGCTTTTTATTTTACTTACATTCGCAAACTATAAGAAAAAGCCAAAGCCTCATATACTTTAAGCAGAATAAAGTTGAAGTTTTTATTCTGAATTGAATTAAATAAGTAGAGTAAGAGAATTTATTTACAGTTTTGTTTTTTGCCTTGTAAAATATATGAAATAGTGCTATAATTTTAATCATCTCATCGATGTTTTTATATAAAATAACGAAAAAGGGTGGTTACGTGTCAGTAAAGGCAAAAAAGGTACTAAAAATCATTTTGATTATTCTTCTTGTGGCGGTTTTGATTGTAGGCGGATATGTCGCTTATGTCATGATTGACTACCACAGAATTGAGGACAATCAAGCTTTGCAGATAAACGATGTTACGAGCGAGTCTGCTCTTGTTGACAAAGAGTATAAGGCCATTTCGTACAATATCGGTTTTGCGGCTTATACTCCCGACTTCGGCTTCTTTATGGACGGCGGTACAAAGAGCCGTGCTAATTCCGAGGAGTCGGTTAAAAGCGTAATTGACGGAATAGGGGATTTCCTTAAATCCGAAAATCCCGATATTATTCTTATCGAGGAAGTTGATAAGAAAGCAACACGCAGTTATCACTATGACCAAGATAAAGCGCTCAGAGGTAAGCTTGACGGATATGATTCAATGTTCACGGTAAACTTTGACAGTCCGTATTTGTTCTATCCTATTACCAAGCCTCACGGCAAATCCTATGCCGGTATGTTGACCTTGTCAAAGTTCAATATTGAAAGCGGTTTAAGACGCAGCTTGCCGATTGAAAACGGTTTTATGAAATTCGTTGACCTTGACCGTTGCTATTCTGTTTCGAGAATTACTGTTGAAAACGGCAAAGAACTTGTGCTTTATACGCTTCATCTCTCGGCATATACCTCTGACGGAACAATCGCAACCGATCAGCTTAAAATGCTTATAAGTGATATGCAGGCGGAATATGAAAAGGGGAATTACTGTATCGCAGGCGGCGATTTCAACAAGGACTTGCTTGGCGATTCGGGCAAGATTTTCGGAATTGACGGCACAAATTATACTTGGGCGCAACCTGTTGATTCAAAATTGTTTGATGGAACAAATCTCAAAATTGTTGCTCCTTACAATGAGAAAAATCCGATTCCCTCATGCAGAAATGCCGACGGTCCGTATAACGACAAGCAGTTTGTACTTACGGTTGACGGATTTATAGTTTCCGACAATGTTACAGTTACAAACAGCGATGTTTATGACATTCAGTTTAAGTATTCTGATCACAACCCCGTATATATGACCTTTAAGCTTAACAAATAATTAAACTAAAGCGGACAGTTCATTTGGATTGTCCGCTTAGCTTTTACTTGCAATGTTACTTATTGTTGACTTTAATCCGTTAAAAAGATAAAATACTGTTAGCTTATAATTGTTTTTAATATCATTTTGATGATATTCGGCGGCGTTATGTCAAAAGGTGTTTCAACCAACGTTGAAACAGGTGTTGTTGAACAGGAAAACGGTGCAATTACCGACTGAGGAATTGAAAAGGCGAACAATGTTCGCCCCTACAAAAGTCTTGCCATTTTAGACTGTCTAAATCAGAAAAACTGCCGTAGGGGCGAATATCATTCGCCTGTTTCTGCCCACTAATCACTGTAAACTCTGATTTAATCTTCAATCTCCATTATATACGCTTTTGCTTTAAAAGTGGCACTATTATCATATTTTGTGATTTCATCATAGTGGTCAAATTTAAGTCCGCATTTTTCCATTACCTTACCTGAACGGGGGTTATCAACAGCATGGCATGAGCAAATTTTATTAACGCCTAATTCTTTGTGAACATAGTCGATAATTGCTTTCATAGCCTCGGTGCAGTAGCCCTTGTGCCAATAGTCGAAATGTAAATTATAACCCATACCCCAATATCCCTCTATTTTACTGCTCGGACCTATCGAGCCTGTACCTATAACCTTGTTTTCTTCCTTAAGCACAAATGCGAAATTGTATTCCTTTTCGTCTGTAAGCGTGGATTTTATCCAATCAATCGTTTGGCTTATGTCCGTAAGCGTAGGGTACGACATATATTTTGTGACCCTTTCATCGCTGTTCCACGAAAAGCAAGCCTTTGCATCATCAAGAGTGATTGGGCGTAAAATTAATCTTTCGGTTTCTAAAATCGGTTCTTTTGACATTTTTATACCTCCAAAAAAATAAGCCGTTGATGCGAACGATTGTTACACATCAACGGCTTTTATGTTATAAATAAAGTTTTATACCGAAATTGAGTGCAACAAAGTAACTCCGTTTGCAAGGCGAACAGAATGGGATGCTTTATATGCTGTTGCACGGTATAATTTCTGCATAACTTCTTTCCTTTCGTTTGATAAGGTCATAGTAGCATAGCGTGGTGATTTTGTCAATGTATTTCTCCCTTATCAATGGCTTTTTTATATTTAACAAAATATATGTTGAAATTAGTAGGCAAAAATAATATAATGTTATAAGTTATAACTTACTATAATAATTTATTTTATATAAAAGAAGGTATTGAAATGAGATCAGATTTAATTAAAGAGGGTCCTTCAAGAGCGCCTCACCGTTCTCTTTTGAGAGCGCTTGGTATTGACGAGCTTGAAATGAAAAGACCTTTTATCGCAGTAGTTAATTCTAAGAGCGATTATATACCCGGCCATATGCACCTTGACAAGATTGCAGAGCAAGTTAAGGCAGGTATCAGAAACGCAGGCGGTGTTCCGTTTGAATTTAATACTATCGGCGTTTGCGACGGTATTGCTATGAACCATAAGGGCATGAAATATTCGCTTTGCTCAAGAGAGCTTATTGCAGACTCAATCGAGGTTATGCTTACGGCTCACCCTCTTGACGCAATCGTATTTATCCCTAACTGTGACAAGATTGTTCCGGGTATGCTTCTTGCCGCTTGCAGGCTTAATTTGCCTTGTATCTTTATCAGCGGCGGCCCTATGCTTCCCGGTAAGAGCACAGAAACCACAAACCGTATCGGTCTTTCCGAGCAGTTTGAATATGTAGGCGCTAATGCAGTAGGCAAGATGAGCGACGAAAATCTTGAATCATGCGCATTTACAGCTTGCCCGACCTGTGGTTCATGCTCAGGTATGTATACTGCAAATTCAATGAACTGCCTTACTGAAACAATCGGTATGTCACTTCCGGGTTCAGGTACTATTCCTGCGGTTATGAGCGAAAGACTCCGCCTTGCAAAGCAGGCAGGCGAAAGAGTAATGGACCTTCTTAAAGAGGACATTAAGCCGTCGGATATTATTACAGAGAAGGCTATTGAAAACGCTATGCGTACTGATATGGCTATCGGCTGTTCAACAAATACAATTTTACACCTTACTGCCATTGCTCATGCGGCAGGCCATGATATCGACCTTGCTGAGCTTGACGCTTACGGCAGAAAAACACCTCAAATTTGTAAGCTTAACCCTGCTTCATCCGTATTTATTACAGACCTCAACGACGTTGGCGGTATTCAGGCAGTTGTTAAGGAGCTTGCAAGAGGCGGTATGATTAATACAGACGCACTTACGGTAAACGGCACTGTTGCTGACAGAATTGCAAAAGCACCTGATGCTGACGGAGTAATCATTCGTAAGATTGAAAATCCGTTCTCGGCTGACGGCGGTATCGCAGTTCTTACAGGTAACCTTGCAAAGGACGGCGCAGTAGTTAAAAAAGGCGCTGTTGCACCTGAAATGATGCAGCATAAGGGTCCTGCTAAGTGCTACAACAGTGAGGAAGAAGCTATTGCTGCTATTACAGGCGGCAAGGTTGTTGCAGGCGACGTTGTAGTTATTCGTTATGAAGGCCCTAAAGGCGGCCCGGGTATGAGAGAAATGCTTTCTCCTACATCTGCTATTATCGGTATGGGTCTCGGCTCATCTGTTGCGCTTCTTACTGACGGTCGTTTCTCAGGCGCTACAAGAGGTGCATCAATCGGTCATATTAGTCCTGAGGCAGCTATGGGCGGAACTATCGCTCTTGTTGAAGACGGCGACGAGATTGAAATTGATATCCCTGCACGTGTTCTTAAGGTTAATGTTTCAGACGAAGTATTAGCTCAAAGAAAGGCTAAGTGGCAGCCTCCTGTTCAAAATCTTACAGGATATCTTAAGCGCTATGCTCAGCATGTAACAAGCGGTGCACAAGGTGCGGTATTTGACGATTAATCGGAGCTTTATATATGGAAAATATGAATGAGAAGAGTGAAAAAAAGCATTCGCACCGTCAAAAATCACCAAATGATTTTGCAAAGACGGTAGTTATATTTGTTTGCGTTGAATTGATTATTGTTGTGGGAGCAATTATCGGTGTTAATAAAACTGCGTGTAATGCAGTCCATAAGCTTGAGGCGGCTATGCCAAAAAGCGTAATGGATTTGCAAATTAATCCAAATCAAGACACTTATGTTTCATTAGACAGCAAAGAACTTGATTATGGGAGTTTTGTTGCCGATATCATTGTTGAAAAAAGAGGAATTGAAGCGCCTGTTTACTACGGCCTTAACCGTGTATCGCTCAGATACGGCGCAGGTGTTTCGATTGATGAAAATGCAAACGCTTTTGGCGACAATGCCAATACGTTTATCGCCTCTTATGACGAAACATATTTCAAATCGCTTAAATATGTCGAGTCGGGCGATAAAGTTAAGGTTAAAACGGCTGATAAAACAATAATCTATAAGGCTGTTGACGTCTTTGTCGGCGACGAGGGCGACAGCAGAGTTAAGAATTATAAAAACAACTTGATTTTATACAGTATTTTTTCCGATTACGGTGAAAACAGCGGCAAGTGCTTTTATGTCATTTGCGAAAAAACAGGCGAGGAGGTAAATGCGAAATGAGCAGAAAACTCCACGACACCAAAAATGATTTTAAAAGCAGAAATATTCTTGCATTTTGCCTGTTTGTTGTGCTTGGAATTTTAAGCGTGGCATGCGTAACAAAGGCTGTTTTGTTAAACGGAAGCGTAGTTCAAAATCAATTTACGGATTATAATGTTACGTCGGTCTTTAGGCAGGATTTGATTGATTATACAAGCGACAGCTTTATCAAAAACGGGCTTGACAGCAGTAATGTTTCAAATGTTATTACGCAAGCCAAGGCTGAGAAAATAATAAGCTCGTTTGCAGCAGGTCAGTTTAGGGCTAAGGCAGGGTATACGTCTAAGTCATATTCTTCCGACGTTGACTCTCTTATGAACGATATAAAATCAGAGCTTGAGGAGCAAATCAGCGCCTCAGGATTTGAAAAAAATGATAGCGTTCAAAATGCTCAGCTTGAAAAAATAAGAAGCTTTATTGATAATTCTTTAAAACTTCCTAAAACAAAACTAATTGAAACAGCTATGAATATGGGCAAGATTGCGGCTGATATTTTCCTTGCTGTTGCGATTTTCTTAACTCTTGTATTTGGCTCAATGCTTTATTTTACAGGCAATACTAAGTACAGAAGCATCAGAAGTCTCGGTGCGGCATTTTGCGCATCTTCAATTGGGGACTTGATTGTTTCGTTAATTGCTGTTATAATTTTGAGCGTGAAATCTATAGATATTTTTCCTGCATTTCTCAAAAGTGCACTTGATAATTATATTTATACCGCTGTCGGTGCAATTGCCGTATGCGGCGCAGTGCTTCTTTTGATATCTTTGGCGCTTCTCGCAATAAGCTGGAAGCTTAAGCGTGAAAATTAATTTTTACGCAAAGAATAATAGGGTGGTGTTTAAATGGATAATGATGTTGCAATTAATGTAGAAAACGTTACAATGTCGTTTATTCTTAATAAGGAAAAGGTGGACAACCTTAAGGAATACGCTATTAAGCTTATTACGGGGAAGCTTGAATATAATAAGTTTGATGCCTTAAAGGATATTAATTTTCAGGTTAAAAAGGGCGAGCATCTTGCTATTATGGGCCTTAACGGTGCCGGCAAAAGTACCCTTTTAAAAACAATTGTAGGAGTTTATAAGCCGACTAAGGGTAAAATTGAGAAGCAGGGTGTTATCGCTCCTCTTCTTGAGCTTGGCGCAGGTTTTGACGGCAATTATTCCGGAAGAGAAAATATTTTCCTTTACGGTGCTATCTTGGGCTATTCAAGAGAATTTATTCAATCTAAGTATGATGAAATTGTTGAATTTTCCGAACTCGGCGATTTTATTGAAGTTCCGGTTAAAAACTATTCAAGCGGTATGAGAGCACGTCTCGGATTTTCAATCGCAACTGCTGTTGAGCCTGATGTCCTCATTCTTGATGAAGTTCTTTCAGTCGGTGACGCAGGTTTTAGAAAGAAGAGCCTTGCAAAAGTTCAATCTCTTTTTGAAAGCGGAGTAACTGTTCTTTTTGTATCTCACAGTATTGACCAGGTTATGGCAATTTGCGACACGGCAATCCTTCTTGACCACGGCAAGATTATTTCTCAAGGACCTGTTGAAGAAGTAACGAAGGTTTATGAAGAAAAGGTATCGCATCCTAAGAAAAAGAAAAAACTTTAAAACTGTTAATATAGCGACTTGAACAATTGTGTTTGAGTCGCTTATTTTTTCGGGATTTGCGGAAAAATATACATTATCAACAATATGTAATAGAAATTGTTGAAAAAATATGGTATAATATACATATAAATAACATAATATTATTTATTTAAAAATTGCAAAATATATTTATTCAAGTGGGGTTTAAATGAAACGACTTATTTGTTTAGTCTTGGCTTTTGTAATTTTTTTCGGCATCTGTGGGATAATTGCGCCTGACATAAATAATATTTATAAGCTCAAAGAAGCGGACTCATTTGCCGAACAAGTAAATGTGCTTGTTAAACAATACGAAAGCAGGCAGGATACTCAAAACAGGCTTATTGTAAATTCAAATAAAATTAAGGAAAGCTATGGTGCAGTTAAGGTAATTAAGGCGCATGGCTTTCAAGTTATGCAGTTTAAAGATTATGAGAGTGCAGAGAATGCGAAATGCAGCATTGAAAAGCTCGGCATTGCATGTGACAGAGATGATTTTGCCTATACTCAGGCAATCAGAAAAGCACCGAGCACAAAGGATTTATGGGCGTCGCAAATCACGCAGTCGGACGTTACAATGAATTATCTTGCCACGACCGGAAAAACGTATAATGATGTTACCGTTGCGGTTATGGACACGGGGATTAATGATGCTCACAAGTCTTTTGATGGCAGATTGATTGAGTGTAATAAAAATTTCAGCTCTTCAGGAAGTATGAACAGTTCGTCAGACGACAGCGGTCACGGCACGAGTGTGGCAGGTGTAATTGCGCTTAATACGCTTGATAACGTTAAAATCAAGCCTTATAAAACATTTGATAAAGAGGGCAAGTGTACCAATTCTCAAATTGTGGCAACGCTTAACTATATTTTGAACGAGAAAAAATTGCCTGATATCATTAATATGAGCTTTTCCGTTCAGTCAATTTCAAGCAGTGTCACCCGTGACGGTTTAACTCGTAATTTGATTTCAAAAGGTGTTACAATAATCACCTCGGCAGGCAATAACGCAGTTAATGCCAAATTCTATTATCCTGCCAATATCGGCGAAGTTATTACTGTTTCATCTTCTAACAAAAAGAATGAAAAGGCAGATTTCTCAAATTACGGCAAGTGCGTTGATATTGCCGCTCCGGGTGTCGGAGTTTATACTTGCGAACTTGACGGTACATATTCTTATGAAAACGGAACGTCATTTTCTGCTCCGTTCGTATCTGCCGCTGCGGCAACTGTTTTAATGCAAAAGAGCGGTTTTGACTGCAATAAGATTAAAAAAACAATATGCGATGAAGCGGTACCTGTTTATATTAAAAATTATCAGGTTGAATGGTGCGGTGCAGGAATAGTTAATTTTTCGGGTCTTATTTACGGCGAAAAAGCGATTGCTCCTTCGTTTGGCACACCGCAGGGAAAATATAACGAGCCGTTTAAGCTTGAAATAAAAGCAGATAACAATGAAAAAATAATATATACGACGGATAACACCGTTCCTTCCTCCAATAACGGTTTTGAATATACAAAGCCTATTGATATTGACGAAAGCACGCACATTATTGCCGTTGCATATAACAATATGAAGAAAAGCAAATACGTCGCATCTACTTATGAACTTGTTTATGAAAGTGACGGCAATGATTTTGATATTACGCAGGACGGTGTAATTATAAGTTATAAGGGAAATAAAACAAGCATAATCATTCCTTCTCAAATAAACGGTATAACGGTTACGGCTATAGGTGATAATGTATTTAACGGCTCAAATGTAAAAAGCGTAACCTTGCCTTGCAGCGTTACCTCGATAGGCGTAAGTGCTTTTGCAAACAGTAAGCTTTCATCAATTTCAGGCGATGGTGTAACAGTCCTTGATAACGGTGCTTTTGAAAACTGCTCGTCGCTTGTCACCGTCGATACTCCTGCCGTGGAACATATCGGCAACAGATGCTTTAAAAATTGCAGTAGGCTTACAAGTATAGATTTCAGCCAAAATGTTAGTGAAATCGGCGCCGCCGCATTTGCATTTACTTCTCTTTCAACTGCGGATTTTCGCAATGCAACTATAGAAAATTCAGCATTTGAGGGCAGTAAGGTGGTTGTTGCAAGGCTTGACAAGGCGGAAAGTTTGGAACGAACGTTTTGCGAATGTGAGTTTTTAAACAGCGTTACTGCTCCGAATTTAAAATATGTCGGTGATTTTGCATTTTATAATTGCAAATCACTAAACAGTGTTAATATGAGCAAGGTTGAAAGTGTTTTAAACTATGCTTTTTCAAAATCGGCAATTAAAACTGCTGATTTGCCAAAGTGCAGTTATATCGGAAATGCGGTGTTTAGCAGATGCGATGATTTATACAGCGTGAATATCCCGTTGGTAACAAAAATAATGCCGGAGGAATTTACATATTGCGTTTCGCTTCAAAAAATAAATATGCCAAGTGTTAAGGCTTTCGACGATATATCTAAGGAATATTTTACGGATTGTGCCTCGCTTGAGGGCTTGTATCTTCCCAAAAGCGTCAATTTGCCGTCGATTACTTGGTCGTCATCTATGCAAAGCAGTATGCTTTTCGGCAAAAGGGCTCAGCTTTCTTATATTTTTGCACCGAAGGCGCAGGAAATCGCAAACAGCGAAAATTTACCGTTTATGTATAAATGCACAAAACTTGAATATGTATTTTTAACAAGTGCCAAATCGCTTGATTATATGGAAAGCGCAAACGGTGCTGTTTGGTATTTTGGCTCTAAAATCAAAAATTTACCCGCCAATATCAATTTTGACGGTTCAATTGTAATTGCTCCTGCTTCAAGTTATGCAATCGAATGGGCAAAGTCAAACGGTTTAAGCTTTGTCGAAAGCGCAAATATTACATGCACATCAATTTCCGCAAATAAAATAAGCTATGAGGCTTTAGGAAATGAATATACCTTGCCGCTAAACTATGTGAAATCGCTTTGGGATACAAGCTTTGTTAATACAAAAAAGAGTGATGAAACAGTTTCGGCACTTCTTGATCTTAACAATGACAATACGGTAAACGCAAAGGATTTTGCAATACTTAACAGGCAATAAAAATGCACCTACACAAAATCGTGTAGGTGCTGATTTTTTTATAAAATTGAATTTTAATACGCTAACGTAAAATAGCAAATGCAAGGTCAATTGCTCCGCCTAAAACTTTACTTGTTTTTTTCATATTTAATGTTTCGGCAAACCAAAGAAGAATAAGCGCAACAAGAATTGCTATAACCAATGTTCTTTCTGTCATAATTTCCGACCTCCCTGTTAATAATATTATATACTATTTATCTAAAAAATCAAGCAATTTTATACAACTTAAACATATTTGAAAAAATGCAAAAAATTCGTTGAAATTAGAAAGAAATTGATTTATAATACTACTTAATCTTTTATATAATGGGGGAATATAGGTGAGTCCGATTTTATTAGATTTAGTGGCTGACAGAAGCGCTACTTTCACCGCAACGGTTATTATTGCCGGTGCCGGTATCGTATTCTTAATGCTTGTGCTTTTAATTATTATTTTCTACTTATTCGGAAAAGTTGTTTCAAGCGCAGAAGCAAAGGCCAAAAAAGGCAAAACCAATAAAATAACCAAGAGTGAACAAAAGCTTCCTACTCCGGCGCCTGCTAAAAAGGCAAGTGCTCCTGCTCCTCAAGTTGAGGCAGGCATCAGCGGTGAAGTCGTTGCGGCTATTGCGGCTGCCGTTGCTGTAAGCGAAGGCGAGGGTGCTGTTGTTAAATCAATTCGCAGGGTCAATGTTGTGAACGTCAGGGGCAGAAATCCTTGGGCTAATGCCGCAGTTTACGACAACACAAGACCGTTTTAGGAGGCAGTAGATAATGGAAATTTTACAAGGTGTTTGGGAAGTAATTGTCAGCATCTTCACAAACTCGGGATATGCTTATTTCTTTACTGCTGACGGCGGATATAAGAATGCGATTATGCTTTTGGTAGCATTTGTATTTCTTTATTTAGGTATTAAAAAAGGCTTTGAGCCGCTTCTTATGGTTCCTATCGCATTTGGTATGCTTCTTGCAAATATACCTGAGGCAAACTTAGCGGTACAGTATCATGATCTTGACGGTTTCAGAGATTTGCTTGCAGGCAGAGGCGAATTTGTCGGTTGCACACCCGGTCTTATGGACTTCCTTTACTTTGGTGTTAAAGCCGGTATTTATCCGCCGCTTATTTTCCTTGGTATAGGTGCTATGACTGACTTCGCACCGCTTATTGCAAATCCAAGTTCATTTATTCTCGGTGCTGCTGCTCAGCTTGGTATTTTCTTTACTTATCTTGGCGCTATCCTTTTAGGTTTTGCACCTAACGAGGCAGGCTCAATCGCTATTATCGGCGGTGCTGACGGTCCGACGGCTATTTTTGTAACGTCGCAGCTTGCGCCGTATATGCTCGGTACTATCGCCGTGGCAGCGTACTCGTATATGGCTCTTGTGCCTGTTATTCAGCCACCTATTATGAAAGCACTTACAACCAAGAAAGAGAGAAGCGTTGTTATGGGCAGTCTCAGACCTGTATCAAAGCTTGAAAAAATACTTTTCCCGATTATGGTAACTGTTATTGTTTCTCTTCTTCTTCCTGATGCTGCTTCACTTGTAGGTATGCTTATGCTTGGTAACCTTCTTAAAGAGAGTGGCCAAACAGAGCGTATTGCGAAGGCTGCTCAAAACGAACTTATGAATATTATTACCATTTTCCTTGGTATCTCGGTTGGTGCTACTACATCAGCTCAAAGCTTCCTTAACCTTAACACGATTAAAATTGTTGTTCTCGGTCTTATTGCTTTCTGCCTTGGTACAGCAGGCGGTACTTTATTTGGTAAGCTTATGTATATTGCTACTAAAGGTAAGGTTAATCCGCTCATCGGTTCGGCAGGTGTATCTGCTGTTCCTATGGCTGCCCGTGTATCTCAAAAGGTCGGTCAAAAAGAAAATCCATCAAACTTCCTTCTTATGCACGCTATGGGTCCTAACGTATCAGGCGTTATCGGCTCTGCAGTTGCAGCAGGTATTTTGCTTACACTTCTTAAATGATAAGGTTGTTTGTTTAAACAAAAATATAAAACCAGGGTGCCCTTGTTACCCTGGTTTTTTGGTATGATTATTTATTATCAGAAAGGGAAAATTTATGGCGTTAAACGAAATGCAGCAGCTTGCTGTTGACACAACCGAGGGCCCGCTTTTGATTTTGGCAGGCGCAGGCTCCGGAAAAACGACGGTTCTTGTTAATCGAGTTGGACATATTATTTCTTCTCATCTTGCCACTCCTTGGCAGGTTCTTGCAATTACATTTACAAATAAGGCGGCAGGCGAGCTTAGAGAAAGGCTTGTCAGCGCAATAGGAGAAGAGGCTAATGATATTTGGGCATACACCTTCCATAGCTGTTGCTCAAGAATATTAAGGCGCTTTGGCGAAAAAATAGGATATACAAATCATTTTACCATTTATGATACAGACGATTCAAGGCGTGTAATGAAGCAGTGCCAAAAGCAACTTGGTATTGAGGATAAGCTTATTAATCACAAGTCAATTTTAGCGGAAATCAGCAGGGCAAAGGATAGCCTTATATCCCCTGAGGAGTATAAGCAAACTGCGCAAAACGATTTCAGAAAGAGCAAAATTGCCGAGTGTTATGAATTATATCAGGCTCAGCTTAAAAAATCTGACGCAATGGACTTTGACGATATTATTTTTAACACCGTTAAGCTTCTTGAGGAAAATGAGGACGTTCGCAATATTTATCAAACTCAATTTAAGTATGTTATGGTTGACGAGTATCAGGATACTAACCATGCGCAATACGTTTTGACCTCGCTTCTTGCAGATAAATATAAAAATATTTGTGTTGTAGGCGACGACGACCAGAGTATTTACCGTTTTCGTGGCGCTACGATTGAAAACATCCTTTCGTTTGAAAATCATTATAAGGGTGCAAAAGTAATAAGACTTGAAGAAAATTACCGTTCTACTCAAAATATTCTTGACGGGGCAAACGCTGTTATTTCTCATAATAAAAACCGTAAGGGTAAAACTTTGTTTACACGTTCCGGCTCAGGCGATAAAATTGTTTATAAAACAGTTATGAGTGAATCCGAGGAGTCGCAGTACATAATTGACGAGATAGTAAAAAATGTTAATAACGGAATGAAATACAGCGACCACGCAATTCTTTACCGTATGAATGCGCAGTCACGTAACCTTGAAGTTATGCTTACAAAAAGCGGTATTTCGCATAGGATTATCGGCGGCCATCGCTTTTTTGACAGAAAAGAAATCAAGGATATTGTGTCGTATCTTGCCGTTATTAATAATCCGAGCGATAATGTAAGGCTTCAGCGAATCATTAATGTTCCAAAGCGTGCAATCGGGGATACTATGTTTGCAAACGTGCTTGAAATCGGGGCAGGGCTTGGTATGTCGGCTTTCGAGGTTTGCGAACGTGCAGATGAATTTCAAAAAACCTCACGCAGTGCTTCCAAGCTTATGAATTTTACAAAAATGATTAGAGATTTTCAGGAATGTATCGAAAACGGAATGGGGCTTAACGACTTACTGCAAGAAGTTTTGGACGTTACCAAATATCTTGATTATCTTCAGGAAGAGCCTGAAACATACGAGGACAGAGTAAACAATATCAAGGAACTTTCATCAATGTTTATCAAGTATGAGGAAGAAAGCGAGGACGCAAATCTTTCTGAATTTCTTGAGGATGTTGCGCTTATTTCCGATATTGATTCATACAATGAAGATGAGGACGCAGTAGTTCTTATGACGCTTCATTCGGCTAAGGGACTTGAATTTCCTGTTGTATTCATTCCCGGTATGGAGGAGGGTATCTTCCCCGGAAATCAATCAATGTTCAGCGAGGAGGATTTAGAGGAGGAGCGCCGCCTTGCTTATGTCGGAATTACAAGAGCAAAGAAAAAGCTTTATCTTATTTCTTCTCAGCAACGTATGCTTTACGGTCAAACCTCACGTAATATGCCTTCAAGATTTTTAAGAGAAATTCCATCTTCTGTTATTGACGACCAATCGGTTGTGGCACGCAGAAGCACGGGATTTACTACTCCACGCACGGCGTATGCCAATGCTTCAAGAAATGAGCTTGGCCATTCTTCCCATAATAAAATCGGCTCATATACTCAGTCATCAAGCAGCGCCCACAAATTCGGTCAAGCAGGCAATGCCGCACAAAAGAATAATATTGACTTTAAGGTCGGCGATACCGTATGCCACAAATCATTTGGTACAGGCACAGTTCTTACCGTTACGCCAATGGGCGGTGATATGCTTTTGGAGGTTGCTTTTGACAAGGCGGGAACGAAAAAAATGATGGCAAACTATGCAAGGCTTGAAAAGAAATAAAATACTTGTGATGTTAAAGTAATCTTTTATATAAGTAAGCGCATAAACTGTTATAAGAACGGCGCTTTGTATTAATGCTTTAAACAGTAATTAGTCATTATGATGTATAATATCAGATAAAAAACGAATTTTTTGTTGTTTCATACAAAAAATAATATAAAGTATAAAATATATTGCATTTTTTTGTTTTTTGTACTATATTAGCAATGGTAAACGGAGTTAAAGAAATTATTAGGTAATTGGGTGCTTTTGAAACGGAGATAATCGAATTATGGAGAAAAAAATAAAATCTTTTTCAGCACTTACAATTTTTATAATTATCATTGCCACAATAACTGCACTTTGCTTAACCGGTTCAAAGGATTTATCATCTGTAAAAGACGTTAAAATGACTAAAAACAGCGTAAATTCCATTTCGCTTTCTTGGAAAGAAGTAAAAAAAGCAGATGGCTACTATGTTTATAACCTTGATAATAACGCTAACAAGTATGTTAAGCTCGGTGAAAGCAAGGGCAATGAAAATTGCAAATTTGATATAAAAAATATCCCAAGCGCAAGCGTATATAAAATTAAGGTTTTGGCTTATCGTTCTTTTATGAATAAAGAATACTTAAGCAAAAAGGCAAAGGAATATACGTTTTATTCCAATCCAAGCAAGCCTGTACTCAACGCCTTTTCAGGCGGAAAGGGCGTTTTGTCTATGGAGTGGGACGACCAAGATAATTTAGCCGGATATGATATTCAGTATTCTAAAAACAGTGATTTTTCAGAGTATAAAAACGAGCAAATAAGCGACGGCGAAACACGCAATTTTTCAGTTAAGGATTTGAGCGTCGGCGACGTTTATTATACCCGTGTAAGGTCATATATGGTTGTTGATGATAAAACGATATACAGTGAATGGAGCGACACTCGTCAAGCTACCATTTACGACAGAGATATTAATATCGGCAAGGTTGACCCAACCAAACCAATGATTGCCTTTTCATTTGATGACGGACCTGCATATGACTATAACGGTTCTAATTCGACTAAACGTATACTTGACGTTCTTGAAAAATATAATGCACGTGCAACCTTCTTTATGGTAGGAGAGCGTGTTAATGATGAAACAAAGCATTTGCTTGACAAGGAAATTCAGCTTGGCTGCGAACTTGGAAACCACACGTATTCCCATAATCACTATGGTTCTCAGGTAACAGCAAGTGATATTTCAAAAGCAAGCAAGCAGATTGAAAAAATCAGCGGCAAAGCGCCGACTATGTTCAGATGCCCCGGCGGCAGTATTACTCCTGCTATAAGAAAAGAGTGCAAAAAAGAGGGGATGCCCCTTGCTTATTGGTCGGTTGATACTGAAGATTGGCGTTCTAAAGATGCGGGCAAGGTTTATAAGAATATTACCAAGTATGCTTATGACGGCTCAATCGTTTTGATGCACGATATTTATCCGTCAACGGCAGACGCTGTTGAAAAGGTAGTTCCGGAGCTTATAGCAAAGGGATATCAAATAGTTACGGTAAGTGAGCTTATTGCCGCTAAAACAGGCGACAATCCAAAGCCGGGCAATCAATATGTCGATTATAAGACTATAAATAATAATACACATTGATTTTATATAAAAAGATTAAAAGCGTTGGAATTTTTTCCAACGCTTTTGTTTTATATAAAACTATTTGTTATTTATAATACTGCTCTGAGGAATTGTTGAAGTCTTGGGTCTTTCGGTGCGCCGAAAATTTCACTCGGCGGTGCATCTTCAACTATATAGCCGTCTGCCATAAAGATTACTTTATCGGCAACCTCACGTGCAAAGCCCATTTCGTGGGTAACAACAACCATTGTCATACCTTCGTTTGCAAGGTCTTTCATAACCTGCAAAACCTCGCCTACCATTTCCGGGTCGAGTGCCGAGGTAGGTTCGTCAAAAAGCATAACCTTTGGATTCATTGCAAGTGAACGAACTATTGCCGCTCTTTGCTTTTGACCGCCGGAGATTTGGGATGGATAAGCATTTGCTTTGTCTGCAAGACCTACCCTTTCTAAAAGCTCCATAGCCTTTGCGTTTGCCTGCTCCTTGGTCATAACCTTAAGCTGGACAGGAGCAAGTGTTATATTTTCAAGTATGGTTTTGTTGTTGAAAAGATTAAAGTGCTGAAAAACCATACCCATATGCTCACGAATTTTGTTAATGTCGCATTTTTTGTCGGTTATAAGCTGATTGTCAAAATAAATTTCGCCTTCGGTCGGAGTTTCAAGTAAATTCAAACATCTTAAAAATGTACTTTTACCTGAGCCGCTTGGCCCGATAATGACTATTTTTTCGCCCTGCTTGATTTCGTAATCAATGCCCTTGAGCACTTCGTTATCGCCAAAGCTTTTTTTCAAATTCTTAACGGTAATCACTTTTTCTCAAACTCCTTTCCATAATTTTGATAAGAGTAGAAATTATAAACACCATTACAATGTAAATAACAGCCATTACAAGATAAGGAACCATAAAGTCGTATGTGTTAGAACCGATACGCTGGAATGCAAGATAAAGGTCTGTTGCGCCTACGAAGCTGACAACCGAGGTTTCCTTAATAAGAGAAATAAATTCGTTGCCGAGGGTAGGAAGAATATTTTTAACAGCCTGCGGAATAACAATTTTCATCATTGTTGTGCCGTAACTTAAGCCTACAGCACGGCCGCCCTCCATTTGACCGGGGTCAACAGAGAGAATACCTGCTCTCATAATTTCTGAAATATAAGCGCCGGAGTTTAAGCCAAAAACAATAACGGCAACCGGTACGCTCTTTAAATTAATTGAAAGAAGCGGCATAAGCACATAGTAGAACAAAAGAAGCTGAACTACGATAGGCGTACCCCTGAAGAAACTTACATAAAACTTTGCAAGCACATCAAGCACCTTTAAGACGCCGCTTGTTTTCGGTACTACTCTTACTGTTGCAATAAGTGTACCTATAATGATACCTATTACAAGGCCGAGTATAGCAATTATAAGAGTGTTTCTTAAGCCTTCAATAACAACATTGTAGCCGCCGTTGTCAATAAAGAATTTCCAAAACACTTCAAATTTCTTTTCAAAATTCATTAATAAATCCTCATATTCATATTATAAAAAATGCCCATTCTTTTTGAATGGGCAATCTTTTAATTGATTTATGCTACGGCGTTAATAGCGTTAGTAATTGCTTGTGCAGGAGCAGCGTCAATAATAACATAATTGATACCGCCGTTGATTAAATCCTGAACAGCAAGTGAACCGTTTGCATAGCCCTTCCAGGTTGCGCCAAGCTTTTCAAAGCCGAATTCGTCGTTGCCCTGAACGTATGACTGACCTGTTGTGCCTGTCTGACCGCCGATAAGAACTGATGAATCAAAACTCTTAAGAATTTTGTCAACATCTTCTTTAGTCTTGCAGTTGTCAAATGTTGTGTCGTCAGCCTTGCAAATAACTTTCTGTGATGCTGAATAGTATGAATCAGAGAAATCAACTTGCTTTGCTCTTGAAGGGTTTACTGTAAGACCTGCCATACCGATATCAGCTTTTTGCTGCTGAACTGAAAGAAGAACAGCGTCGAAAGCCATATCTACGATTACAAGTTCTTTGCCAAGTTTATCGGCAAGAAGCTTAGCGATTTCCATATCAATACCGTAGAACTTGTCGCCCTCTTTGTACTCGAACGGTGCAAACTCAGCATTTGTTGCAACAACAAGCTGGTCCTTTGACTTATCCTGCTTAGCAGAAGTAACGCCTTGAGGCTCACCGTTACCGAAGTAGTGATTGCTGATTTCATCAAGCTCGCCGTTTGACTTCATTTCCTTAAGAAGCTCGTTGCATTTTTCCTTAAGCTCAGGCTGCTTCTTGTCTACACCAAAAGCATACTCTTCGCTTGAAAGCTCAATGTCAACAACCTTAACCTTAGCGGCAGATGTGGTTGATTCATTGTTTGTTTTACTGTCGTCATTGTTCTTTGTTGATGAACAGCCTGCAAAGATTGCAACTACTGCCATAAGAGCGGCAAGAACAACAGCAGAAATTTTTTTTGTTAATTTCATCTTATTTTCCTCCATATTTTGTTTTTAATGACATAATAAAAGACACGATTATTTCTAACCGTGTCAATAATTTATCACAATAATCGCATAAAGTCAATATTTTAGGAATATTTGCTGTATATTTATGCATAAAATTAATATATTTTAAATTATTTGATTCAGACTTTGAGAAAGTGAGATAAATTTCGTTTTTTGTGAGTGGAGCTGTACGTGTGTACTGCCCACTCGCAAAAGACGGAAAGCGCCAACAACGGCAAGGACTCGATGTCCTTGCCGTTGTTCCAATCCCTTTGAGTGCAACAAGTTGCACCCGCCGTCTCTCCTGTCGTGTCGGTCAGTGCTTCTGCACTAAAGTGCAGAGGTCTCCACCGGAGACCCGCACCCTTTGCAAGGGAGGCAAAGAGGTTTATTTATTATATCAGGTGCGTTTTAGCCAGTTTATCAAAGTCTGAAAATTAGTCTGCGTTTGCGAGCCATTCATACTCCGGAACATAAATTCTTGTTTTATCCCATGGGTCGCCATCAAGATGACGAATAAGCCAAACATAATACATTTCATATCCCGGTGCCGTAACCTGCTGGTGAGCATTGCCGCCTCTTATGCAAAGGCAACTTCCGTTTTCTGTTTTGTAAGGTGTGTTGCCCTCAAAGCCTGCACCGAATCCCTCCGGATGGTCGAATTGATAATAATAAAGTTCAGGCTGCGGGTGATGATGAGGCGGATAGCTTGACCAACGTCCCGGTTGGTTGAACACTTCGCCCATAACCATATTTGACTCAGGTGCATTGTCAAGGTCAAACATTGTTGATACAATCCTGTGGCCCGTGCCGTTCCATTGCCCCTTGCCAAACTCTTGATAAAGGCAATTGTTAGGATTGTAAAATTCGCTTTTCCAGGTTTTTTCATTATCTGTCATTTGAACGAGCACTTCGCTGTCCTCGTTTGCGGTAACACTCGCCTTAACCTGTTTGCAAAAATGAATTGCGTAAGGCTTTTTTTCAAAAGGATTTTTTCTCTTGCAGCGTTCGTTTATTTCATCTTCCACTTTAAAGGTAACGTCGCCTGAAAGGAGCAAAATTGCACATTCGTTTTTATCCTCGCATATTTCAAGCACTTCACCCTTTTTCATTTTCTTAACGTAAATGTCCATAAGCATTTCAGAATTGATGCCGTTCATTTCGCAAAGAATTTTTTTGCCGTTTTCATCATATTCAGGTTTGAATAACATAAATTTGTATCTCCTTTGAAGTTATTTCTTCTTTTTCTTAATCTTCTTTGTAATTGCAATGAAGATTGAAATAAATACCGTAACTCCTGCTATCGAAGCGGGAACTATGTATAATTGCTTATTTTGGGAAAGCATATTTACATTAACGCCGAGCCTTGTTAATACGCTTTGCGCATTTGCCTGTGTGGTGGATACGTCAATTCGTGTGTCAACCACCTTTCTGCTTTCCTCGTTTGAGCCGCCGACAGTTGTAACCTCGCCGACAGCGTCGGTAACAACAAAGTCGCACTGCGCATATAAATCGTCATTTGCACAAACAACAACGGTAGCCGTTCCGTTGCCGATTGCGGTGATTTCACCGTTTGCACCTATGTCGATTATTCCTTCCTGATCGCAAAAATAACCGACTACGGCATTTGTGTTTGACGGCTCAACCGAATAGTCAAGCTTAACCGTGTCGCCGATTTGCAAATCATATTTTGAAGCGTAAATCTGAAGATTTGTAAGCGGTGCGCTTTCGCTTTGCTCGGTTGTTGTTGCTTTTGCGGTTGCCTTTGTGGCAGCTTGCGTTGTGGTTGTTACAGTTGTTGCCTTAGTTGTTTTCTTTTTGGTTGCAGCCTTTTTTGACGCAGCCTTTTTTGTGGTGGATTTAGCAGTAGTTGCTTTCTTTGTAGTTACCCTTTTAGAAACGGTTGCTTTCTTAGTGGTTTTTGCTTTCTTCGTTGTAGTATGCTTTTTGGTTGTTGTTTTGCCGGCTGAAGAGCCTGAAACCGAAGAAAATTTTGGGCTTGCGTAGCCGATAATCGAACTGATATTGTTGTAAGGCTTTGAACCTTTTTTAGTATATTCTCTTGCTTTAACCTTTCCTGAACAGTTGCCCTCAATAGTGTAAACAGTAGTGCCTGAGGTGTAATTGACTATGCCTACGTGGTCTGCTGTGCCGCTGCCCGTCCAGTCAAAAAAGATAAGGTCGCCGCTTTTCGGTGTGTATTTTGACGGGGAATAATATCTGCCCTTATCCTTAAACCAGCTAATCATACTGCTGCAGTTTCCGCCACGAGGAATGATTACACCGTTTAATGTAACGCCGTTTTGCTTTCCGGCTTTATTAAAGCACCATAATACAAACGTTGTGCACCATCCGCCTTGATAACCGTACCAATCGCCGTATTTTGAATATGACGATGTACCTGTGTAGCCGACCTCATCGCTTGCAATGCTTACAACGCTTGATCTCAAATCATCCTCGCTTGCCGCAAATGCCGCTGTAGGAATAATTGACGAAATAATTATACAAAGCACTATGAAAAATATATTCAGTTTTTTCAGTCTGTTTTTCATTTATTTTACCTTTCAGGACATATTTTTATGCCGAGATATACAAATCTAATTATAATTATATACATAATATTTAAAATGTCAATTTAAAATATTATACAATATGTTGAAAAAATAAGCGAAAAGGTGTATATTAAGCATAGTAATAATTTTATTAAGGGGTACGTTATGGAAAGACTTAAGGATTGCAATTTGGAACATTGCACACCGGAACAAGTCGGTGTAAAAAGCAGTGCCATTACAGCTTTTATTAATGAAATAAATGAGAATAATTTAGGACTTCAAAGCTTTACAGTTGTGAGGCACGACAAGGTCTGCGCTCAAGGCTTTTTTAAGCCATATAATAAAGATATTCCTCACGTACTTTATTCTATGAGCAAAAGCGTTACGTCGACTGCTGTCGGCTTTGCAGTAAGTGAGGGACTTATTAATCTTAATGACAGGGTTGTTAAGTTTTTTCCTGAATATTCAATGAGTAAGCGCCCGTTTAACAGAATGATTACCGTCAGGATGCTTCTTACAATGCATTCGGATAAGCTTATTACCGTGCTTGACGAAAAAGGTGGTACGGATTGGGTTCAAAACTTTCTCAATGCTCCTTTTCTTCTTCCGCCTAATACCAAGTTTAATTATATAAGTGAAAATACCACGATGCTTTCTGCCATTATCACTAAGGTTACGGGTATGAGTGTTATTGATTATCTCTATCCTCGTATTTTTGAGCCTCTCGGAATTGAAAAGCCGTTTTGGGAAAGTGACGGCAAAGGCAACAATGCGGGCGGTTGGGGCCTTTATATGAAAAGTGAGGACCTTGCAAAATTTTTCCTGCCCTATATTCACGGCGGCAAATGGAAAGACGGCACTCAAATTATTCCTGAAATTTGGGTTAAAGAGGCAACAAGAAAGCAGGTTGACTCCGTATCTGACGGCTATATTGATAATATGATGGGCTACGGCTATCAATTTTGGCGCAATCCTGTTTCTAACAGCTACAGAGCAGACGGACTTTTCGGTCAGCGTTGCTTTATGTTTCCTGAATATGACGCACTTGTAGTTCTTAACTGCGGAGAGGCGGAGGACTATAAGGTTATGAAAATCTTTTGGAAATATTTTCCAGAGTGTTTCGGCTACGGTGAACTTCCTGAAAATAAGGCGGAATATCAACAAATGCTTGACACTATTGATAATTGCAGTGTTGAGGATTTGCCGAAGAGTGAGCGTAACCGTGAACTTGAGGAAAAGATTTCAGGCAGGCTTATTACCTGCAAAACAAGCGAATTTGTTTCTGTTGTATCAATCACAATTACTCAAATGTGGTTTAAAAAACCCGGCGAGATAAGCGAAATGAAGCTTACATTTGACGATGAAAAGCTTACTTTTTATTGGAAAGAAAAGGAATATGAAAACACGATTGACGTCGGCTTAAACGGTGAATATGGAATAAGCAAGATGACTTTAGGCGACGTTACATATCATGCATATTCCAAAGCCGCTTGGAAAGAGGACGGCACTCTTGATTTGTGGATTAGACCGATTGAAACATCTCATGTAAGAAAGTTTAATTTCAAGTTTAATGACGACGATACGGTCAAAATTACAAATATTATGAACCCGACCTTGCAGGAACTTGTTATTTATTATATGACGTTTACGGGATATCCTGTGAAAGGCGACTTCACCAAAGAGGTAATTGAGAATACGGTAGAAAAGCTCGGTTTGCCGATAATTGAACCGAATTTTAAAGGAAAATTTGTTGAATAGATGATTAAAACTGCCTTACTGTCAGTAAGGCAGTTTTTTATTACAAAATTGTAATAGAAGAAAAATAATATATATGTTATTATATAATTATTAAATAATATAAAGGTGAGACAAATGGATATATTTTTATTAGAGGATGACGAAGCTATTGGCATAGGTCTTACTTATTCGCTTGAAAACGAGGGATATAACGTAACGCTTGCAAAAAGCGTGAAAGAGGCGGAAAAAATTATTGATGAAAAGGAATTTTCGCTTTATATTCTTGATTTAACCCTGCCTGACGGAAGCGGTTATGACGTTTGCAAAAGGATTAAAGCGAAAGGTGATTTGCCTGTTATTTTTTTGACTGCGTATGATGACGAAGTTAATGTGATTATGGGTTTTGAGCTTGGTGCAGACGATTATATTTCAAAGCCGTTTAGAGTTAAGGAGCTTATGCTCAGAATTAAAAGCGTTATGCGCCGATATTCTAATGAAACGAGTGACGGAATAATCAAAATCAATAATCTTAAAATTAATACAAATGAGGCTAAGGTTTACAAAAATAATGAAGAAATTATTTTGACCGCTATGGAATACAGGCTTCTTTTAATCCTTTTGAGCAATAGGGGAAAGGTGCTTTCACGTACTGCGCTTCTTGAAAATATTTGGGATGTGGCAGGCGATTTTGTTGAGGATAACACGCTGACCGTCTATATCAAAAGGCTTAGAGATAAAATTGAGGAGGACCCGGCAAAGCCTGAGTTTATAAAAACTGTTCGTGGGCTTGGGTATGTTATTGAAAAATGATTAATAAAGACGCAAAATTCACAGCTTTTTTCGGAATAGGGGTAACGGTACTTGCCTCAATAATCTGTTTTATTATAAATGCGTGGGCAGGTGCGATTTGCCTTATTTCAGGTATTATTTTGACAGGCATATCTTTTTATAATATCAAGAAAAGAAACGATAAAATTAACGAACTTAACAATTATCTTTCACTTATGTGTTCAGGTAATTTTGACCTTGATATTATGGATAACAGCGAGGGCGAAATGTCGATACTCAAAAATAATCTTTATAAGATAATGACGCTTTTAAAAACGCAAAACGAGCAGCTTAATACGGACAAGCTGTATCTTGCAAATTCGCTTGCCGATATATCACATCAGCTTAAAACTCCGCTTACGTCAATGATGGTGATGTCGGATTTATTAAAAGACGAAAAGGACGAGGGAAAGCGAAACGAATTTTTATCAATTATTGAAACTC
>PPYF01016968.1_pt1 | contig 23960 bp, 18 predicted proteins | sample 1559871 | NCBI WGS metagenome assembly PPYF01 (sample SAMN08240021, study PRJNA423297) | Human gut metagenome, whole genome shotgun sequencing project. | reverse complement strand
CTTGGCAATATGAGTAAAGATGTAGTGGAAAACTATATCAACAATCAAAAATACAATGCACTCCAAAAGAAAAAGCGTCTAAATGGACGTTGAGTGAGCCTATCCATCCCATGACTAAAGTCACGGGATTTTCGGCTAGGCATAGTTAAATGCTCTGCTAGAAATTTAATGCCGCCAAAGAATGTTGTTAGTGCGATGGAAGCTGGCAGAGCTTAGAATTTTACGATTGCTTCAAGCTGCCTGCGTTATTTTCGATTTTTCCGGACCATGATGCCCATTAACAGCTTACCTTGTGAAGCAAAACCGGCACTAACAACCAGTGGCTTTGAAATTACCTACCATTCGCTGTTTTTGCGCCAGAAGTAGGTACCTGTATATTCAATCAGCCTAACTTTACCTACTTGCAGCAGCTTTTTTCTAAATAGTAGGTAAAGTTGCATATTTAAGGAGTGATTGGGCCAGACCGACTTTGTGAATTACCTACAATTTGGGGATTTTCGGCCAATAGTAGGTAATGTTAGGGACGCCTAACTCGATATACATTATTTTTTACCTACTATACAATGCTTTTTTGAAAAAAGTAGGTAATGATATTTTTATCATATGTTATTATTCAGTTTTTCATGAATAATTAGACATTATTGCGTTTGTCTGGGCCGTTTACCGACTAAATCTGCACCATCATCGGCTACGGATCCTTTTTATCATTTATTATTGCGTATTACTCGCTGCTGAGGTATTTCTGACAATCGATGAGTCCAGTCATTCATTGCATTGATCATGATCGATCGGCTTGGATCAGCTTTTCTGACTGATTGATACCAAGATTCACCATCGAAATCAAACATTTGATCCAATTCTATGGCAGCTATTTTCCAACTAGGTACGTATATTATTTAAAATCATTGATAACACTTAACTTGGAGTAGAAAAAAGCGTACCAATCTTTTGCCATGCAACACAGCGAGCTCTGACCAGACGCACATCAGAAGACTGTTTCGTCAGCTAATAAAGTTTAATGCTATGACCAGTGTTCTGACTCGATAGCGGCTAAGGCAAATGTTTCGGCAGCTTATAAAATTTAATGCGATAACCAGATCCACATCGAGGTACCGCTTCTAAAATCCATAAATTTCAATCGTACATCACAGCATCATTTTTTATAATCAATAAAGCTCAAAAAAAATCCCTACTCAAATCTGAGCAAGGAATTTTTATCAAGTCGGGAAAACAGGATTCGAACCTGCGACCCCCTGGTCCCAAACCAGGTGCTCTACCAAGCTGAGCTATTTCCCGAAATTAAATCAGTAATTAATATTACCAACAGTTGTAAATACTACCGCGTTTTATTTAAATCGTCAAGCAGATTTTATAATCATCGTTAGCTCAATAATTGTATCAATACAATTTAGACTAATATCTGGCTACGTCTTGTCAGTAAGTGGCAGCCGCCGTATAGTAAGATCATCAAATTAAAAAATGATTAGAGAGGATTGTTGATATGATCAAGCCCGCCCTGTTGATTGAGGATTTTTCGGCATTAGGTCAAATCTCATTGATTGGTGCCCTAAGTGTCTTGCAGGCAATGGGAATTACGACCGCATCCCTGCCCGCAACCATTTTATCCAGTCAAACGGAGGGATTCGGCCAGCCTGCCGTTTTAGACACCGAGCAATGGATTCAGGCTTCGCTTAGACATTGGCAGGCACAAGACATTGAACCTAGCGGCGTTTTAATTGGCTACCTTGGTCAATGCACCCTCGCCGAACAGCTAGGCAGCTGGCTTGAACAGCAAAACCTGACTGACTGCTTAAAAATTGTCGATCCGGTGATGGGTGATCAAGGCCGACTATATCCTGGATTTGATCACGATTATGTCGAGGCGGTCAAAAAACTATGCCGTCACGCTGATCTGATTACGCCTAACTGGACTGAGCTTTGTTTCCTGGCTGGTCTGCCATATTCGCTACCAACTGCTGAGACATTAATTCAAGGGATAGATCAGCTAAAGGCAGCGGGAATCAACGCCACGATCATTGTCACCGGTGTTCATTTGAATGGACAGATTGGCTGCTGCTGGCGTCAAGATCAACAAACCAAATTTGATTGGCGCCAACAGCAAAACCGGCCTGAGAATCTTCTGAATGGTTCCGATTCACACCAGAGTCTGCAAAGCAACAGCGATTGTTATCATAATCAACCACTGAATTTTTGCGGCAATGACGTTCAGTCCGGTCATTTCTATGGTACCGGTGATATCTTCTCAGCACTGCTTTACGGTCGGCTACTGCAAGGTTGGTCGCTGGAGACAGCAGTTGAGAACGCGACGGATGCCATGGAGCTCGCAATCCAGCAGACCGCTCCCCTCCCTGACAACGAGCGGCGATTTGGTCTGCGTCTCGATCATTTGATTCACTATGTAAGCAAGCATAAGAGGAGTGATTTTAATGAAAAAATCTGCAACGGTTAGACATTTGGTATTCACGGCGCTTTTGACGGCGCTGACTTTGATCTTTGGTCGTTTCTTCCTAATTCCGCTACCTTGGACACATGGCAACATCAATCTCTGCGATGTTGGCATTTTTATCGGTGCCATGCTGCTGGGACCATGGGCGGGCGGCTTTATCGGGGGCTTTGGCGCCATGTTTCTGGACTTGATTTCTGGCTTTGCCCAATATGCACCATTTTCGTTCATCTCGCACGGTTTGGAAGGTATCGTTGCCGGATTGGTCTTTAAATACGTTCGTGGCAAATGGGGCCGCGTTGCTGGTGTGGCCGCAGGGACGATCGTGATGGTAATCGGCTACTTCTTCTCAGATGCAATTCTTTATACCTGGGCAACTGGAGCAGCCGGTATCTTCCCAAACCTGATTCAAGGAATTGTCGGCTCGGTAATCGCGCTTTTGATTGCCTCGCCAGTTGAAAAAGCCGTTCACCCAGCCCTCTCCAGTAAATAGCAATAACCCATTAATTATAAGCATGACGCTGCATCCAGACGATAAGTGTTTGGAGTTGGCGTCATTTTTATTTTTAGGCTTTAAAATGTTTTTTGATCAACTGGCTAAATTAAGGAAATGAATCCCCTTATGTTATGGCGGCGTTTTCATTTTCCAAGCTTTGGGTTAAAATAAAATTATCGTATTTATTGAAAGGAATATTTTTATGAAGGGTGCAATTTTTAACGTCAACAATCTAATCGTCGACACAAATCAGCAGCAGTTTGACGCTTGGCGCGAACTGGCAATGTATGAATATGGGCTGGGATTACCTGGCAAACTGGCCCCACAGCTCAAAAACCTCAGTGCCGCCGCAGCTTTGCCAATTGTTTTGAACCAGCTGCACCAAACGGCCGATGAAGCTGAACAGGCCGCCTTGCTGGCTGAACAAGAACAAATGTATCAAAAAGCGCTGGACTCGCTGGATGAATCTTCAGTAATGCCTGGGATCGAACGTCTTTTGATCAACCTGGACGATCACTACGTCAACATGGGGGTCGTTGATAATGGTGGTCATGCCGAACTCATTTTAAAACAGCTGCAGATTGCCGACTACTTCACCGCCATCATCCCTAATGAGGGCGATCCTTACTCCGCCTTTGCCCAACAGCTATCGGCAGCGCCAAACGAATGCATTGCTCTGGCTACCACTCCAGCCGATATCGCTGCTATCAATCAGGCTCACCTGATCTCAATTGGTATTGGCGATGCAGAACTTTTGAGTGCGGCCGACTATCAGGTAGCTCAAACTGGTGATCTGCGGTACCCAATGCTGCGCAAGGTCTGGGAAGATCACCACGAAAATAAATAAAACGGCTGCTTAGTTCAATTAGTCAGCAATCAATTAAAGAACATTTATTCTAACCTTAAATAAGCCGATTTATCCACAACTAAGCGCAAGAGATTTTTGGCTAGCATAAAACAGCGTCATGCCTGGCTTTTTCCCCTCGCGATGACGCTGTTTTTATTAATATTATTGATCATTTAAAACTGCCGCAATCTTCGCAATATCAGCGGGCGTAGTCGTACAGCAGCCACCAATCGCGCTGGCCCCGGCGAGCAGCCACTCTTTCGTCAGTTTGCCAAAATCATCTTCGGCAGGTGCTGCTGACCAGGTTTTAGTCGTTGCATCATAGCTTGCTCCCGAATTTGGATAGACGATTATTGGCAGTGCCGTAGCTTCTTTTAGTTTCTTAATCGCTGGCGTTACCAGGCGCGGCGGAATACAGTTGACCCCAACGCCAATTACCTGATCATACTGCGCAACGGCTTTGGCAGCATCGGCCAGTTTAGTCCCCTCACTGATGGTCTCGGCATTTTGCAAAGTAAAGGAAACATATACTTTTTGGTCAGGATACTCATTTTTTAGCAGATCCAAAACCGCTTTAACCTCACTCAATTTTGGTTGCGTCTCCAATGCCAGACAGTCTACGCCAGCATTGACGATTGCTTCCAAACGAGGGCGGTAGAATTCTTGATACTCAGCCGACGTTAATTCATAATCGCCACGATATTCGCTCCCATTTGCCAGATAAGCGCCATAAGGTCCAAGCGAGCCAGCCACATACCCGTGCGCTCCCGTTTCTGTTTCGTAATCATCTCGTGCCTGCTTAGCTAATTCAACGGCCTTTTCAATAACTTGTCGAGCTTGTTTTTCAGTCAGTCCCGCTTTTTTAAGTGCTGGAAGATTGGCTTGGTAGGTATCAGTAATCGCCAACCGCGCCCCAGCTTCAAAATACTCTTTGTGTACTTGATAAACGAGTTCTGGCTGGTTAATCAAAGCCGCGGCTGTCCACAACTCATTGTCCGTATCACAGCCCAGCCGCTCAAGACTAGTACTCATTGAGCCATCAATTACCAATGGATTTGAGAAAATTGATTTTTTTACCATTACTTTCACCTTTTTGTGTTATTATTCTCTAATGATATTCTAATTAATTAATATTAACAATTATTTTAGCTTGGGAAGTGAAAAAATGGCAATTGCCAAACAAACTGAACACTTAGCACGTAAAATGGAATCGCGTCATATCCAGATGATCTCATTGGGCGGCGTAATTGGTACCGGGCTTTTCTTGAGCTCTGGCTATACGATCCATCAAGCAGGCCCTTTAGGAACAGTGCTGGCCTATTTCGTTGGCGCACTGATCGTCTACAGCGTCATGCTTTGTCTGGGCGAGCTTTCGGTAGCAATGCCTTATACCGGTTCGTTTCACGTGTATGCCAAGCGCTATATCAACCCAGCAACCGGCTTTGTCGTCGCCATTCTTTATTGGCTGACTTGGACGATTGCGCTAGGTTCTGAATTTACAGCTGCTGGACTGATCATGCGCAATTGGTTCCCACATACGCCAGTCTGGATCTGGAGCCTATTGTTTATGATTGGCATTGTGATAAGCAATATTTATTCGGTACGGATTTTTGCGGAAAGCGAGTTTTGGCTGGCCGCAATCAAGGTGTTTGCAATAATTGCTTTTATCGTCTTGGGATCGCTGGCAATTATTGGCGTGATTCCGCTCAAGGGCTATTCGCATGCTCCAGGATTGCAGAATTTCGTCAAGGATGGCTTATTTCCAACTGGCTTTGGTGGTGTCTTCACAACCATGCTGACGGTAAACTTCGCTTTTTCTGGCACTGAATTGATCGGGGTAACGGCCGGTGAAGCCAAACAGCCTGAAAAAACACTGCCCAAGGCCATCCACACTACCCTTTGGCGTCTTATAATCTTTTTCATTGGTTCCATGATCGTAATGGCCGCCTTGATTCCATACCAAAAAGCTGGCGTTACTCAAAGTCCATTCGTCTATGTCTTTAAGATGATGGGCATTCCATTTGCCGGTGACATTATGAATTTTGTTGTCTTATCGGCTATTATTTCTGCGGCTAATTCCGGTCTTTATGCCTCGACTCGAATGCTGTGGTCGCTTAGCAATGAAGGAATGCTGCCGAAATTCTTTACTAAAACCAACCGACGCAGCATCCCCACGGTAGCCTTGGCATTCAGTATGCTGGGCGGTATCTTGGCTCTGCTTTCCAGCGTGATCGCCGCTGATACCGTCTACTTGGTGCTTGTTTCAATTTCTGGATTGGCCGTTGTTTTTGTCTGGATGGCAATCGCCTTGGCGCAGCTAAATTTCAGAAAGGCATTCCTAGCACAGGGACATCAAATCGATGAGCTTTTGTACCGCACGCCCGGCTATCCGTTTGTTCCCTTATTTGCTTTAATCTCAAGCGGTTTATCGTGTCTTTTGATCTGGTTTGATCCTCAGCAGCGAATCGCGTTGTATTGGACGCTGCCGTTTGTTTTAATTTGTTATCTCGGCTATTGGTGGTGGCAAAAGCGCCATCCGGAGACTGCCGATACGAATAAGTAGTTTTGTTTAGCATCCACTTGATCAATCAGGGGGATGCTTTTATTAGTTATGATAAAATAAAGGCAGTATTCAAAATCGAAAGGAGGCAGGCCCTTGCTGCGCTATCTAATCAGCATTCTGATTGGCGGCATTCTGCTTTTGATCTTTAAGGACTGGCTTGGGATCAGCCGAAAACATCCGCCTCGTCAAAAAGCTACTCACCAGCCGGATGCCACATCTGAGCATGAACCAGAAACAATTCCTCCATCGACGTCAAATGTTCATCAACCAACAATAATCGCTCAATCAGTGCCAAATGAGCATGGTCAATCGATACCAGACGAGCATAAACCGGCAGTGGCTGCTCAACCATTGCCAGATGATCATAAAACAGTAAAGAAAGATCAATTTCGGCCAGTGCTAGTATCTGAGCCAAATTCTCGCGATGCTGTTTCACATGAAAACGGCTCTGCCCACTTTACTGAACAAAGTTTCGTAGCCACAAACGGCGACAGCACTACTGAACAGCAAGACATTTCATCGCAGACTGAAGCTATCAGTTTAAATCCAGCGCAAAATAATCTTCAGCACGATCTTGGCACCCCAGAATCGAAGCAGAATACTGTTCAACTCGAGCTTGGCAACTCAAAATCAAAACGCGATGCCGCTCAATACAATCGCAAAAGTCAACCGAATCTTGGCAACACTGAAATGCTGGCAAATCCAGCGGCAAAGCTTCAAGATCAAACTAGCGTGCCACCTAAAACCGAATCAAAGGCCCCCCATGATGATGATTTCTCATCCAGGCCGCGAGCTAAATCAAAACGATCACCTTTTATATCATGGTTTAGCTTCAAACGCCCAGTTAATTGGTCAACGGCAGCGCAACCGTTGAACTGGTCAAATCTGCTCACAACCAAGCCGATCAGCAATGCCGCCTACTTAGAGCAGCTGCAGCAGTGGGATCGGCATCTCAGTATGGTCGCGGATCATGATGAGATTGCGACCCAGGCCCGGCAAAACTTTTCTGACGCCCAGAAGAACGCCTTTTTCCAAGATCCATTCCCTGGCCTGCGCTTTTTAGCTTATGAGATGGCCAAAACCTATTCTTGGTACAGCCATGGTACGGATCGCTCCCCACATGAACTGGCCATGCTCTCTAAAGACCTTAAAGGAATCATTCAGCTGTATGAGCGCGCCACGCAGCTTTTGCAGGGAGATATCGGGGAGCGCCGCGTCTATCAACTGCTGCAGGAGCTTTATCCTCATGAAGAACTGCTGGACTCGCTCAACCTGCCTTTTGACTACTACAAAAAGCAAAATACCGCTGCCGTTAACCAGATCGACATTATATTGATCACTCGCAACGGGGTCTTGATTCCAGAGGTTAAAAACTATCAAGGCCTGGCGCTGCAGCTGACCAAGGATGGCGATTTCATCATTGCCTACCCCAACGGCTACTGTGAACAGATTAAAAATGCCACTGAGCAGCTCAGCAACCACGAGCATGCGGTCTCACGCCTGTTATTTGAGGATGCCAACGCACGCCAGATTTTAATGAACGCGCAACCCGTCATTCATTCCATGTTCGTGGCGGCCAACCCCGATCAAGCAACCATGCCCGCCCCTGGAATGCGAAATCGACTCTACTCACTGTCGCAGCTTGATCAGTTTGCCAAGTTTAAGGCCAAGCGTCCATTAACCGGTCTCGAACAGCGCTATCTCAAAGAACTGCTGGCCAGTCGCGAAACCGGCGAACGCGAATACGAGCAGCCTTTCATCATCAATCTGGCCAAACTGGAACGTCAGCTGCTTGCGATGGCAGCTTTGAATGATCAGTATCTTAATGACAACAGTCCACTGACTCGTTATGTTGACAGTGACATGCTGACCAGTCTGCATCGCGGTAATTTCATTGATGATCATTGCCGGCTGCGCTAGGTCAAGCCTGAAACTGGGAGCGCTGACTTTGCGAACTTATTTCTAGAAAGGATAATCTTCTTGCATCAAATCAATACAGATGGTCAATGGCTGCATCTTTTTTATCAAGGTGAAGAACGTGATGACGGCTGTGCTAACGAATTGAGTCTGCAACCTGCTAATGACGAGTACCGCTTAAACCTGCTTTTGAGCAACCATGGCTTTAATAACGAGCCGCACGACGCAACTTTTTCACTTGATCAAGCTGACGTTAAGGCCTTGCAGAAATATTTAAGCGCTTGGCTGAATGACCAACAAAAGTCTCCGTCATCACACGAAGCAGACTCATGCGACTAAGCTTAGGAGCGTAAAATGCCCTGTCGCCCAATCCAGGCGGCAAGGCATTTTAGTTTTTAATGGGTTTGCTAATTTTAAACCCTTCAAACCAGCCAACGCCATGGTTAGCATCATTTTCCGCGGAAATCACAAATCAGCATCCATCCTGCAGCTTACTGATAGATACAGTCCGTTGATCCCATAATCCATCACAGCACTTCTACCAGCCTCACGAACCTCTCTGGACTTTGAAAAAACAATCTATCGGGCAATCACCCCACCCCCAACGCTACTATACTCTAATGCTTGAACCAATTGATAAAAAATCGCCCACCCTGCTTTTGACAGCTAGAGCGTGCGATTAAGCATTCAAAGATAAATTCAGTTATTTTCCAGTATTGATTACCGGCTGCGTGCCACGTTCACTAATAATTGCTACCATTATATTGTTAATGACCTGCAAACGCTGCTCATCAGTTAGATTTAAATCCGTTTCCTTAGCCAGCCGCTCCATGGCATCTTCTGTGATCGAAACGGCGCCTTCAACGATAATCTTACGTGCTGACAGAATCGCCGCGGATTGTTGTCTTTGCAGCATCGCACTGGCAATTTCCGTGGCATATGCCAAGTGCGTCAGCCGCGTTTCCAAAATCTGCACGCCAGCCACGTTAAGCCGTTCCTGCAGTTCTTGTGTCAAGCGGTCAGAAACTTCAGTCGGATTCCCACGCAGCGTCAGCTTATCCTGCTCATCAAATGTGTCGTACGGATATTCGCTGGCAACGTGACGCACAGCAGACTCGCTTTGAATCTCAACGAATTCCTCATAGTCATCAACATTAAACAGAGCCTGCGCCGTATCAACGACTTTAAAGACTACTACGGCCGCGATTTCAACTGGATTCCCTTTTGAGTCATTAACCTTCAAAATCTGAGAGTTAAAGTTGCGTACTCGTAGGGAAATGCTCTGCTTGTCCGTTAACGGCACCGTCATAAACAGGCCGGCATCGCGAATCGTGCCAATATAGTTGCCGAAAAAAGTCAGCACCTTAGCTTCATTTGGCTGTACGATCGTCAATGCTGAAGCGCACAGTGCAGCCAGCAAAATCAAAATGACCCCGACTGCCAGCTCACCATGCTGCTGATCAGCGTAACCGCGATAGCACAGCCAAACTCCTAAAACCGCGACCGCAATGGCAGCAATCAATCCCAGATAGCCATTAACGTGGAATGCTTTTTTCTCTTGCATCGTCATCCCTTCTTTCAGATCGATTCTAGAATAATTATAACCTAGAAACGATTTCCAACAAAATAGCAAACACAACGCTGGATGATTGCTTGCCCGGCACGACGATCCACTGAATAATTCGCTGCTATTCTTAACTAAATAGCGATTCAATCTGATGAACTTTACCAAATCAATTTGAGAAAGTTTACTAAAAAATCGAGCCAGTTAGCCACTGACTCGATTATGTTATAATATTTTTGTCCAGGAACATTGGTGGTGCTTCGCTTTTCGAAGGGAAGGAGTTGAAAAAACGCATGACGCTTCCCATCATTATGAAAGGGATCCATAAGTGTCAAACCGACATCAAGATGGCGCCGACTTAAAAGGTCTTGCCGCTATTCTGCACAAACTGCATGGCTTACCAATTGGCGTTCAGTATGCAGCTTTGGCCACGGTCGTAATCATTGTGATTGCTTCCCTCATAGCCGGCTGCTACATGGTCAGTCATTTCTGACCAAAAAGAAAAAACATCTTTATGAGTTGCAGCTCTAAGATGGTGTGAAACTTTAATCAATTTGAAGTGTAAGCACTGTCGATTTTCAAGGACATTCGGGCTAACGTGTTACCAGCGCGTTAGCCTTTTTGTTTACGCCATAATTATAGCTGATTTCAATCGGCATTGCAATTTGAAAACGCCTTGCCAGACCAAGCAAGGCGTTTTGCCAATTATTATTTTGCCGCTAAGCATAATCAATGTGCCGCCGTTCAAGCAAATCACTGCCCCAAAGCGTAGCATTCCTCCTAAGGCGCAGCTGAATCATTCCTAGGACGGCAGTTGACCCATACCCAATGCTTTATTCTCGCGTGGAACTTAGGTCATGCGGGATGTCAGCGGACACAGCTTAATCATTTCCAGCGCTTTATTCTCCGTGGCTGAAGAACTGAGCGGCTTTAATTGCTCGCTGCCAGCCTTGGTAAAGCTGTTCGGCATCTTCACGCTTCATCACCGGCATAAACTCATCGCCCAGTTTGGAAAGTTCCTTGAGCTCCTCTTGATCATTCCAAAAGCCAACTGCCAAACCAGCCAGGAAAGCCGCGCCCAGTGCCGTAGTTTCTTCCATTTGTGCTCGTTCAATCGGCGTTTGCAGAATATCGGCCTGGAACTGCATCAAAAAGTCGTTGCGACAAGCCCCGCCGTTGACCGTCAGCGCCTTTAACGGCAAGTCGGTGTCTTTGACCATCGTATCAACGACATCCCGTGTCTGGTAGGCGATCGATTCCAACGTAGCCCGCGTAATGCTTTGGCGATTGGATCCCCGCGTCAAGCCAAACATCGCGCCACGCACTTCTTGATCCCAGTATGGTGCGCCCAGCCCGGTAAATGACGGTACCACATAAACGCCGCCAGTTGAACCGGCTTCAACGGCCATTTTTTCTGACTCGCTGGCCTTGGTAAAGAACTGCAGCCCATCACGCAGCCATTGAATTGCCGATCCCGCTACAAAGATCGATCCTTCCAAAGCATAGTTCAATTGTCCGTTCAGCTCATAGGCAATCGTCGTCAGCAGACCATTTTTCGACAGCGTGGCCTCGGTACCAGTATTCATCACGATAAAGGCGCCAGTACCGTAAGTATTCTTGACGGATCCCTTTTCATAGGCAGCCTGACCAAACAAAGCCGCCTGCTGATCACCAGCCATCCCCGCAATCGGAATCTCGACCCCAAAGAAGTGGTAATCGCCCGTATAGCCGTATACTTCTGAATTGGAGCGCACGGCCGGCAGCATTTGGCTTGGAATGTCCAGCAGCTGTAAAATATCTTGATCCCATTGACGCGTGTGAATGTTAAACAGCATCGTCCGACTGGCATTGGTAACGTCCGTGGCATGCACGCGGCCGCCCGTCAGATTCCACAGCAGCCAAGTATCAATCGTCCCAAACAGCAGATCGCCATTGGCTGCTTTTTCCCGCGCACCCGGCACGTGATCCAAAATCCACTTGATTTTAGTCGCGGAAAAGTAAGAGTCGACTACCAGACCGGTTTTTTCGTGAATCAGATCTTTATAGCCATCCTTGATCAGCTGTTCGGCAATGTCGCTGGTCTGCTTGGACTGCCAAACGATTGCATGGTAGATTGGCTTGCCAGTGTGGCGATCCCAGATGACCGTCGTTTCCCGCTGATTGGTAATCCCAATCGCGGCAATACGGTACGGCTTGATCTGTGATTTGATCATGACATCAGAAATTACTGATTGAACGCTATCCCAGATTTCCATGGCATCATGTTCAACCCAACCTGGATTAGGGAAGTATTGCGGAAACTCCTGCTGAGCCATTGCAATTTCATGTCCTTGGTGATCAAAGATGATTGCCCGCGAGCTGGTCGTTCCTTGATCAATTGCCATTATATATTGTTCGTCACTCATGAATTTCAATCCTTTCCGTTATGAGCATTGCGCGGCTTGCCTGGGTGCTGCCCATTCGTAAGCTTCCCCAGCATGCCAGCCATTCCCAAGCGTTCGCCAAATCACTAAGCTGTCCAGCCTGTCTGGATATGCTGGTTGGAAAACTCCCCAACTCAATTTCAGCACGCTTGAGGACGCAAAAAAACCGCTGGCGACCCGAGGCCATTCAGCGGCTAATCGTTTACTTATCGCTGACCATCTTGCCAGCCACACTGTAGCGATCCTTGCGCATTTCGTTTAAAACGATGTGGATTCGTTCTTCAGGAACATTGGCATCCTTAGAAATAGCTGCCGTAACGTCCTTAACCAGGGCCTTTAATTGTTCTTCAGTGCGACCTTCCAACAGATCAATGTGTACCAATGGCATGAAAAATCTCTCCTTTAATCCAATAACTTGGGGCAATCATACCACAATTAGCACTGATTTGGCAACGCTTTACATAGTCTTAAAAACTACTTAATTAATTTTCAAAACTATTCTTTAATAACGTGACCGCTGGCCGTCAACAATTTGCCAGATGGTGTTCAACCAGATGCTTCTTCAAAGGTCGCCACTCATTCACTCACTCCTGTCCCCTAAAAGATCTTCAGAACGCAAAAACCGCTCAACCAGCCGCGGCCAGTCGAACGGTTCTTCTATTTAATGCTTCTTGATCAACAGCCATGCCGCCCCAGCTGCCAGCATGACGCCAGCCATTTTGTGAAGGTCCGTCTTAACGCCTTTAACTAGGGGCTTTTTGCTTTCCAGAACTACTTGAAAATGTTCGCCGTCATATAATGTCTTTTTCATGATCGACACTTCCTTTTTCAATTGGCTTTTGATTCTTGCTTTACCTTTATTTTACTCCGCATCGCAAGCCATGACGAGCAACAATTGCGTCAAACCTTCTTATTGATAGGCCAAATGACACAATCTTCCATCTTCAAATATGCACTTATCGCTGATCTTTTCGGGTAAACTTTTTGATTAGCTGAGCCAAAGAACCGATTAATCAAACGTTTATGATCTTTTCCAAACTGAATGCCATCGTGAGCTTGCTTATGCTATTCTCGATCATTGACGCAACCAAGCCCATCACTGTATTTATTGGTCGCTGATAATTTTTATCGCGCCAATCGCCTCTCAGCAGCCCCGCATCCGCTCCAAAGTCGTTATTATGTCAATAAATTCACACTTTGCGATTCGTTAGATAAATAAAAATATATTTAATTTAATAAATCACTTGTTTGTTTAGTTTAGCTAATAAACGTTGATATATTGGCATTTATAAGCTATGACAAAATCATCATATCTAATTATAAATAATTAATTACCACTGCTTGCGACAATGCGAATCGTTTCTATAAAAGTAATTTTCTCCTTGACCTAGTTATCACATGAATGATACTTTTTACCAAACGTAAGGGGATGATTACACCATGCTTAGTAAAAACAATCACAATTTAAAAATCAAACAAGCCAGCGATCGCCAATTGCGGTTTTCACTGCGCAAATTCGGTACCGGGATTGCCTCGGTAGCCATCGCCAGCCTGTTCTTTATCGGCAGCAGTGCCATGACGGTCCACGCCGATACCAGTGATGGATCCACGACGACTGTCTTAACAGCCAATTCAACGGATCAATCAACTACTGCTGCCGACGCTTTGACTCAGTCAGCAGCCGCCTCTGATTCCGCTGCTCAGTCAACCACTGCTGACAATGCCAAGGATCAAGCATCAACCACGACTGATTCTGCCAACACCGCGATGAGCACGAACAGTTCAACTGCTCAAAACACTGAGGCTGATCAAACGATTATCAACTCCAAGCAAAGCAGTGCCCAGGCGCCTGCAACGGATAACATTCAACACGGCATCAACATTACGGCCAACAATCAGACGACTGGATACAACGGCAGCTCAATTTTAAATGCCAATCAATCCGATGGTACTTTCGATGTCAACACGGTCGTTACCAACAACAATTCTGACAGCCGCAAAGTTGAAGAAATCGTCCTGCTGCCAACGTTTACCGCCAACAATTCAACCGACGTCAACATGATCAAGCCGGTTATCGATGCTGACAAGATCGGCAGCGGTATCCAATTCACCTCCTCTACCGGCTCCATGCCAACCGATTTGGAGGTCTACTATGCCATCACGGCCGGCGACTTTGAAACGCTGGATGTATTAATGCAGAATGCTGATTTCTCCTGGGATCAAGTCATTGAGATTCAATTCGTTGCTACTCTGCAGGCTGGTCAATCGCTGACGGCCACTGTTCCAATGAAGATTGCCAACCTGGAACAAATGAAAAAACAGCTGGCAGCACTAGCGGATGGTACTGCCGACAAAGCGCTCGAGCAAGACTTGGCCGCACGCAATATGACGTTTGATGAATATTTCTACTACTGGGATGCGGACGGCAATTTCTATTCTGATGACATTCATTCGCTAAACATGCGGCTGGCCGTCCCAGCAACCGATACGATCAGCGCCATCCAAAACATCAATGGCAGCTACCACGCCGTTATCAAGAATGCCAACGGTCGCTACCAAGACGCGCCAGCTGAGATCCAAGTAGCCATGCCTAACGTTTCACCAAGCGACGTTACCGTAACCAACTTTACCAATGGCAGCGCAGAAGATACTTTGTTTACCGATGGCTACTTTAGAATCAACGCCGTTAATATCTTCAACGCGGTCAAGGATCTTGGCTACACGACCAATATTGCTCCCAACGGCCACGATCTTTGGCAGACTTACAATTACTTTTCTTTCGGCACGACTCATCCGGATGGTTCCGCAACCAAGCTGTACGTAGAAGTGCAGCCAGTCTTCTTGCTGCAGGATGTTACCTTGCCAAGCGGCAGCAGCTGGAATCAAGCGCTGAACCTGCAGCAGAATCCAAGCGTCAAGTTCACCAATCAATCCTCAATGACCGTTACCGAGCAAAAGGAACTGGCCTACAGCACGACTGGTGGCGCCGGAACCTACCAAGTCGACACGTCTAACCTGCCGCTGGATGCTAATGGCAACTTAACCACGCCAGGTATCTACAACGTTACCTACATCTACCAAATCAATGATCAAGATACCGTAACGGCAACCGCGCAAGTTATCGTGCAGGCCGTCAAAACGATTACGCGGACGATTCATTACGTCGATGGCGACAACAACAATCAAGCCGTCGCAGGTGCTGTCGTGCAATCACTGACCTACTACGGAACGCCAACTGATGCCGTGGGAACTGAATTTACCTGGCAAGCAGCTGCCGGTAATGAATTTGCCAGTGTTGACTCTCCTGTGGTTGCCAACATGACACCGGATCTGGCCACGGTAGCTGCCGCAGCGACTGACGAAAACAGTACCAATGCCGAAATCACCGTCGTCTACCGCCATGACCTGACGACTGAAAACGTTGAAAAAACCGTACAGCGGACGATTCACTTTGTTGATGAACAAGGTAATCAAGTTGCCGACGATGTAACTCAAACCGTCACCTTGACCGGCACTAAGTCAACTGACCTGGTTACCGGCAACAGCACGACGGTTTGGAAGCAAGGACAGTTTGCCAGTGTGGATGCGCCATCAGTAGCCAACATGACGCCTGAGATTGCCGTTATTGCTACTGAAACGGTTGATGAAAACAGCGTGGATTCTGAAATCAATGTTGTCTATCATGCAACGCCGACTGTTGATCCAGTTGACCCAACGACGCCTGAAACGCCGGCACCATCAACTCCTGATCAGCCAGCAACGCCTGAAACGCCGGCAGCAACGTCAGATCAGCCATCATCTGCTTTGAATACGCCGGTTGTTACAGTCACGACTTCGCCAATGAACAACCGCCAAAACACTGCCAAGACCAGCCAAAAGACGCTGCCGCAGACTGGTAATGAACAGACTGGTTTACTGGCTGCTTTAGGACTTGGCTTATCCAGTCTGGCACTTTCCTTAACGGGGGCTTTCAAAAAACGTCATAACTAATCTGCCTGCTTGTTGATCTAGCATGGACTTTTTAAAACCTCATCGCGGAATTGCTCCGTGGTGAGGTTTTTGATTTGACTGATGCAATCGTTCCTGGAAGCCTTAAGTACTGCTGCTTGGATCATGTTCGAAACAATGAGCGGCCATTTTTGAACTGCTTAGTCGGGGCTGTTATGCAAAAAATCCTGCATAAAACATATGACGAAACCATCATTACCTACTTTCCGCCAAAATCGATGTATAAGTAGGTAAAGTCAGCCCGTTCGAATATATAACTACCTACTTCTGGCCTAAAATCGACGAATAGTAGGTATTTACAGGAATCAATGGCTGCTCATGCGGAATTTATTCACAAAAAAACTGCCTTCAGATTGCTCTGAAAGCAGTTGGTGCCAAGATGCCAAGATAACTCAGCTTGATTTATTCCATTTCCGTTAAACCAGCTTGACGACGGCCGCGATTAAACCATGGCGAAACCGTAAAAGCCAGAATGTCATTGACCACATAGATCAAACTGTTGATTGCCATTGCCAGCGTAGCATCCCCTTGCGCAAAGGTCACGCCCCAAAGAATCAGCTGGAAGATCCCAGAAGCCAGCCACCAGTAGTATTGGTTATTGTAGCGCATAAAGCACATGATCCCTGCAGTCAGACTGATGGCAAAACTGATGGCATCGATCCATGGCCGCGGATCATTAGTAAAACTGCCAATCAGATAACCACTGATAGCGTAGACCAGCAGCGTACCAATAATGGCTACGATCCATTGTTTGGTTCCGAAACGGCGCAGATGATTTTTGGTATCGTCGTTCCAGCTGCGTACGGCAAAGATCACCGGCAGATCAAGCGTCAATACATAGGCAATCTGCTCAAAAATCGACAGGTAGTTTTTTGCTGCCAAACCCGCGTAAATAAAGCAGGCAGCCGAGATCAGCCCCAGCCAGCCATTGATCGCCTTGGTAGCATTGATGGCCAATACGCACAGCGTCCCCAAGATCGTGCCGATAAACGTAATCAGCGTGACCGACGTAACCTTGCTGCTGATCAACAAAGCCAGCTGAAAGCCCAGGGCAAAGAAAAACAGCAGATAGTTCTGCATTGGCCACCCTTTCAGTTGATTGAACAGCCAGACAAAGTAATTTTCATTACGTTCCATGAATCGATTCTCCTTTTTCTCAGTAGCTTTTACCACGCGAACTGCGCGGCTGCTTATCCGTGGGGCGACCCCCACCTCGGTTGACGAGAAGTGCTCGTTTTCTCGCCAGCTGTCTTATTTTACGGGCCCATAAAATAAAACAAATCAGCCGTTTTGGCTTTGAGCAACTTGTATATCCTACCAAAAGATCGATTCACTTGCCAATGCAAATTTCTTCATCTATCTTAAACAAAATCACGCTAAAGTATCTATTTAACCGTAACGACTGCGCTTACTAAAAATAAATAAAAAATTTTTTTATGCCTATTTTTGTCGCATTTACCTGAACCATCGATAAGTTAGCTGCGTACGCGCAATTTCAAAAACTTTGAAAACGCTCTATAATAGAAAACAGCAATACTTTTGGGAGAGTATTTATTGGGGGAGTGTTTTCATGAATATTTATGTTTTTATTTTATTACTTATCTTGATCATTATTGTTCAATACCTAATCAAAAAATATGGCCCCAAAAAAGAAGCGATCAAAAATAAACCGCTTCTGAAATCATCAAATTCAAAGCCAGTAATCAATAAATCAGCTAAGCCAATACCAACAGTCCAAGTTCCTGCAGAGTGCTCAGCGAAAGAATCCGTTAATAATTTTCGAAAACCGTCACATAAGCGACCAACAATCAAAAAAACAGTTAGGCAAAAGTCGACAAGCTCCGTCTCTACCGACAATTCAACCAATGAACTGCCAAGCATGGATTCAAAAAAGGATCAACTCACTGCAAATCCACTGCCTAAAACTGATAATGTTACGCAAACTTCTGACAAATTAACAATAATCGTTAAAGACGGTAAGAAATTTTGTCAATATCCACTTGAAGATGACTGGTATCTCACACGTATACGAAAGATTCCCTGTCTGGGTAAAAAACATAACATAATCAAGTTTTACGCTGTCGCCAATGCTAATTTCAAAAGGCATCCCGACCATCATCTTGTTCGTTTTCCCGCTTATTATTGTCAAGAATGCGACAGGATCATGATCAAGGAGCCAGTTTATCAAGAAATCAGAAATGACTGTCGGCTGCTCTGCAATGTGGTAAATGAAAGTTTTTGGACACCCAAATTACCACCCCAACACACCAACAAACATTTTGTTGCGACGTTTGGCAACGAGGAGTCGATTCTACATATCCTCGGCTACAACGTCAATGCCCAGATTGGATTAACCACACCTCAGCGTCATGCAATTTTGCGCCAGATCATTATCAATGGACAATTATCCCAAGGCCAGATCGAGCATCATTTGCGCTACCTGATTCGCCGCAACCGTTCCAATCGCAAGTTTAGGCGAGCAATCGAAAAATGGCTGGCTGATTTGAACTATGTCAGTCGCTTAGACGTCAATTACAGCCGCATTCCGATCCAAGCGATGCGGACCTTGCTGAATCAAGCTAACTAAGCTAATGATTTAAATCATATATAAAAGGACCCGCCAAAATCGACGAGTCCTTTTTATCTGGTTAGTTATTATCAGCCTTTTTTAATGCTGCCGCTCATGGCATCCCCATAGATCGGCGTTGGCAGGCCAAAGCCACCGGCAACCGTAATCAGCTCACCCGTGACATAGCGCGCCTTATCGCTGGCCAGGAAAGTAACCATATTGGCGATATCCACTGGCTTAACGACCTCATTTAATGGCACGTGTTTCAAAAAGCCATCCAAGAAGCTCTTTGACATGTTCTGCAAGGCGCCATCCGTACCGACAAAACCAGGCAGTACCGCGTTGGCCCGAATCTTATCACGCGCATACTCAACGGCTGTCTGTTTGGTCAGCGAGTTGATGGCTGCTTTTGAGACGCCATATGCCAAGCGACTGATATCTGGCGTCGTACCGGCAACTGATGAAATATTGATAATGTTGCCGCCGCTTTCCTGCTCGCGCATTACTTTAACGGCATATTTGGAAGTGTAATAAACGCTTGCGATGTTTTTGTCAACGATATCAAAGAAGGTCTGACTGTCGCCATCAACCAAAGTCGTATCTTTTTTAACATCCGTCGTGCCAAAGTTATTGACCAGAATGTCCAAATGACCCGCGTCTTGCACTACTTCTTGAATCATGGGCGCATAGGTTGCAAAGTCAAACGCATCATAAAAAACGCTGCGGAAGTTTTCATTTTGCTCATGCAGCTGGGCGGTTAGCTGACGGTTCTTTTCACTGTCCCGCACAGCCATATAGACAATGGCCCCCTGCTCAACCAGCTTTTCGGCAATTGCCAGGCCAATGCCGCGACTGGCTGCCGTAACGATCGCCGTTTTATTTTCCAAGTCTTTAGTCATCATAAATTCCTCCTTATCCTTGCAGACAGGTAATCAACAACAACTTTTAAGGATATCCTAGGACGGCATTGAGCGACTCCTCGTCAAACAAACCGTCTTTTTGATATTGGAGAAAAGTATAACACCTTTAATAAAAGATCGACTTAATTTTTGTAAAATTCGATAAAAAGATACTTTAGATTAACTAATTTTAATGAATATTTCTTAAAAAGCGATTTCATTTGTGCTATATTTTTCGTGGTTAGACAGACTGCATTTTGTTTTTTCGCCATAAGTTGATTATTAAGTAATTCATTATTTAACGATTGATTGATAGCTGTTATCAAAATGGCAACCAATCAGAACGCCACAATAACAAAGACAGAAATTCGAAAAGGGGATTGTATCTTGAAAGAAATTGACGCAAGCGAAATTCTGCACCGGCCCTTTGCCTCAAACTTTTTAAAAAGGATTGGACGCGGCACCGCTGTCGGAATGGCAACTGGTCTGATCGTAACCACGTTTCGCAAAATCATTGACACAACGCTGCAGGGACTCAACGTTATCTATCCTTATATGCGAACTCATTATCTGATGCTGGGCGCATATCTGATCGGCACGGTTATCTTATGGCTGATCATGTCACGCCTATTAAAAAATCATTTATTTGACATCGTTGGTTCCGGCGTGCCACAAGTTGAAGACGTTTTACATGATGAACACTGGATGTCTTGGTGGTCGGTACTCTGGCGCAAATACATAATCGGCCTAATGGCAATCTGTCCAGGGCTGTTCCTAGGTCGCGAGGGTCCTTGTATTCAGATGGGGGCAGCGATTGGTCAAGGACTGTCTGAAAAATGCTTTAAATCATCCAAGGACGAAACCAAGATCATGATTGCCTGTGGGATTGCCGCCGGACTTTCCGCTGCTTTTTCAGCTCCATTGGCCGGTGCGCTTTTCCTGCTTGAAGAGATTACCTATACGTTTGAGTCGCAAACCTGGCTGACGGCATTAACCGCAGCCATCGCTTCCGATCTCGTCACCCTGCTCTTTTTTGGCACGCGACCATGCATGTGGCTGCCCGTTACCTATCGCCTGCCACCGGCTACCTATCTTCCCTTGGCTTTGTTTGGCATCTTGCTGGGTATTCTGGCTTGGTTTTACCAATATTGTCTGATTAACATTCATTGTTGGTATGGCAAGATTACCTGGCTGCCAAGAAATCGGCGCGCGATCATCCCCTTGCTGCTGGTAGTTCCAATCGGCTTGTGGGATGCCAACATGCTGGGAGGCAGTCACGTTTTCGTCGAGGTTATCGCCCAGCTGCCACGTCATGTACACGGGTTTCAAGCGATGATGGTGCTTTTGGGGATCTATTTTGTAATTCGCTTCGTTTTTTCGATGATTTCTTATGGTGCCGCAGTACCAGGCGGGATTTTCATGCCGATTCTGGTACTGGGTGCGATCTTGGGTGGCTTTGCTGGCTGCTTGATGATCCGCTTTGGTCTCATTCCTGCCAAAGCCTACATCAATCTGGTGGTCATTGGTATGGCTGCTTATTTTGGCGCAATTGAAATGGCCCCGTTTACCGCCATCTGTCTTTTGACTGAAATGGTCGGCACGATTCAGCAGATTCTGCCAATGCTGCTGGTTACGTTCATTGCCTACACAGTCAACGATCTGTTAGGGGGACGGCCAATCTATGGCGCGCTGCGTGAACAGATGGCTCCCCAGGCTGCACAAGAACGGAATGCCAAAACCGGCAACCTTAATTATTGAATTAATTCGATTGGTTTCATTGCAAATAATCAACCAATCGACTTTAGATATTTAATAAATGAAAGTCATCAGAAATTTTTTGAAAAAGTTTTTGATGGCATTTTTTGTTCATTTTCTAGTTCACCACTAAACAAAAACGACACTTGTTTCAAAGAGCAAGCGCCTAAAGTAATCGAAAAGCTTTACGAACGTTCGTCTGCCTGGATAATCAAATTCTTGTTCAATTGCTCAGTTGGCAATTCTCGAACGTTCGTTGCATTTTAACGTCATTGTTCGTGATTCATTCGATAAACAAAGCTGTTTCAAGCAGATAGTACGGTTTACAAACTAACGATAACAGGATATGATAAGGCCACGTTCGAACGGAGAGTTGATTTTACATTTGGCAAACAGAGAAAGAGGCTAAAATTATGGTTCAATTTGACACGATCGAAACTGCACTGCAACAACTGCAAAATGGTGGCTACGTAATTCTTTCTGACAATGAGGATCGCGAAAACGAAGGCGATCTGGTGGCTTTAGCTGACCGCATCACTCCCGAAACGGTCTACGAAATGCTGCACGAAGCCAATGGTCTGATGTGCGTGCCAATCACCATCCAACGGGCACATGAACTGGGCTTTACCAAGATGGTTGAACACAGTACTGATCCAAACCAAACGCCATTTATGACGACCGCGGATGGTACTTTTGAAGCAACCGGTGTCACGACTGGCGTTTCCGCATTTGACCGTGCTGCTACGATCAAGCGTATTGCCAACCCCGCTGCTAAGCCAACTGACTTTAACCACCCTGGCCACATTCAACCACTTTATGCTTTGGACGGCGGGCTGCGCAAACGGATCAGTCATACTGAAGCTTCTGTTGACCTGGCATATCTGGCGGGCGCTGAACCGGCTGCGGTAATCATTGAAGTGCTTAAAGAAGATGGCCACATGGCTCGCCGTGACGATTTGGCAAAGATGGCTAAGCGCGTCAACGTTCCTTACATTACCATTAATCAAATCATCGAATACATGGACGCTCACAACATCAAGGAAGCCAGCGACCTGCAAGCTGCCACGGTCCAAGGCTAAGCTGACTTTTCAATCCCAAAATAAAACTCCCCGCTAGACTGCGAGGAGTTTTATTTTATTTGAGGAGATATTTATAGTATTTCAGCATATTTGAGCTAAATGATCTCAGCCCACGATTGTTGATCCTTTGGCATGTGCTGCTTTTTTTAGGAAAAATGTCATTTAAGGAGATTAATAAAGAATGTTTTAAGCGCCCCAGACTTCTTCGGCAATGCTTTTGACCAAGGCAATCTTAGCCCACTGTTGTTCTTCAGTCAGGATATTGCCTTCTTCAGTTGAAGAGAAGCCACATTGCGTACTCAGGCATAGTTTGTCCAGATCATGATACTGTGCCGCTTCTTGAATCCGGTCCAAGATAACCTGCCGATCTTCCAATTCACCAGATTTAGAGGTTAGCAGACCCAGCACCACGTATTTGTCGGCTGGGACCTTCGCCAAGGGTTCAAAACCGCCTGCCCGCTCTGAATCGTATTCCAGATAAAAGGCTGCCACGTTTTCTTTCGCCAGTACATAGTCAGCAACGGGACCATAACCGCCTTTGGTTGCCCAAGTGGAGTGGTAGTTGCCACGGCAGACATGCGTAGTCACGACCAAATCAGCTGGCAGGTTTACCAAGGCATCATTGTTGATCTTTAAGAGTTGTTCTTGCAACAGTTCACGGCTTTGACCATCTTCTGCAAACACATGCCAGAATTCGTCATCAGCAATTGATCCCCAGGTACAGTCATCCAGTTTCAAGTCACGACAGCCGGCATCATATAAAGCCAAAATCAGATCATAGTAAGCTTGCGAAACGTCTTTGGCCAATTCTGCCTTGGATGAGTAAAATTCAGCGATGGCCTCGTTCTTCCCCTCACCCAGTACTAATTCTTCATAACATTGTGCCGGTGCCGGAATGCTTTGGCGTGGGATCAGGTCCGTGCCATCCGTTAAGCGCTTAAGGTACTTGAAGGCTTCCAGGTCGGGGTGCGTACCGTTAAAGCGTACCTTGCCTGTCACAGCTGCTGAATCTGCACGGGTTTCTTCACCATGGAAAAAGTAGCCATGCTCTGGATTCGTGTGTGCGATCCCTTCAAAGCCCCAGAACGTGTCCAGATGCCACCAAGAACGCCGGAACTCGCCATCAGTAACCGCGTGCAGTCCAGCTTGTGCCTCTTTTTCGACCAGTTCCTTGATACACTTGTCTTCAACGTTTTTCAGTTCGTCATGGTCAATTTCATGGTTGGCAAATTTTTCCCGCGCCGCTTTCAGTTCGGCTGGACGCAGGAAACTGCCCACAATATCATAACGGAATGGTGAAGTCGTGCGGTTGGTAAAAGTTAAAGTTTGTGCTTGCGTCATATGTGATAACTTCCTTTCGAAAATGCTTGTTTGGC
>PPYF01370473.1_pt1 | contig 23979 bp, 22 predicted proteins | sample 1559871 | NCBI WGS metagenome assembly PPYF01 (sample SAMN08240021, study PRJNA423297) | Human gut metagenome, whole genome shotgun sequencing project. | reverse complement strand
GCTGGAAAGAGTACGAGATGGAAGTGGTGCGTGATAAAAACGACAACTGCATCATCGTCTGCTCTATCGAAAACTTCGACGCCATGGGCATCCATACCGGTGACTCCATCACCGTAGCGCCAGCCCAGACGCTGACCGACAAAGAATATCAAATCATGCGTAACGCCTCGATGGCGGTACTGCGTGAAATCGGCGTCGAGACCGGCGGTTCTAACGTCCAGTTCTCGGTAAACCCGAAAGATGGTCGCCTGATCGTTATCGAAATGAACCCGCGTGTATCCCGCTCTTCGGCGCTGGCTTCGAAAGCAACCGGCTTCCCGATTGCTAAAGTTGCGGCAAAACTGGCGGTCGGTTACACCCTCGACGAACTGATGAACGATATCACCGGCGGCCGTACTCCGGCATCCTTCGAACCGTCCATCGACTACGTCGTGACTAAGATCCCACGCTTCAACTTCGAGAAATTTGCCGGCGCGAACGACCGTCTGACCACCCAGATGAAATCTGTCGGTGAAGTGATGGCGATTGGTCGCACCCAGCAGGAATCCCTGCAGAAAGCGCTGCGCGGTCTGGAAGTGGGCGCAACAGGCTTTGACCCGAAAGTGAGCCTCGACGACCCAGAAGCGCTGACCAAAATTCGCCGTGAGCTGAAAGACGCGGGCGCTGAGCGTATCTGGTACATCGCCGATGCCTTCCGTGCGGGCCTGTCCGTCGATGGCGTCTTCAACCTGACCAACATTGACCGCTGGTTCCTGGTACAGATTGAAGAGCTGGTTCGTCTGGAAGAGAAAGTGGCTGAAGTGGGGATCACCGGCCTCAACGCTGACTTCCTGCGCCACCTGAAACGTAAAGGCTTTGCCGATGCGCGCCTGGCGAAACTGGCTGGCGTACGTGAAGCTGAAATTCGCAAACTGCGCGACCAGTATGACCTGCACCCGGTCTACAAACGCGTCGATACCTGTGCGGCAGAGTTCGCAACCGACACCGCTTACATGTACTCCACCTATGAAGATGAGTGTGAGTCTAACCCGTCCGTGGACCGCGATAAAATCATGGTTCTCGGCGGCGGCCCGAACCGTATCGGCCAGGGTATCGAATTTGACTACTGCTGCGTACACGCCTCACTGGCGCTGCGCGAAGACGGTTACGAGACCATCATGGTCAACTGTAACCCGGAAACCGTGTCGACCGACTACGACACCTCCGACCGCCTGTACTTTGAGCCGGTTACCCTGGAAGACGTACTGGAAATCGTGCGCATCGAGAAGCCAAAAGGCGTCATCGTACAGTACGGCGGCCAGACTCCGCTGAAACTGGCGCGTGCGCTGGAAGCCGCAGGCGTACCGGTTATCGGGACCAGCCCGGATGCCATCGACCGTGCAGAAGACCGCGAGCGCTTCCAGCATGCGGTTGACCGCCTGAAGCTGAAGCAGCCGGCAAACGCCACCGTGACCGCCATCGAAATGGCGGTAGAGAAAGCGAAAGATATCGGCTATCCGCTGGTGGTTCGCCCTTCTTATGTACTCGGCGGCCGCGCGATGGAAATCGTCTACGACGAAGCTGACCTGCGTCGCTACTTCCAGACCGCCGTCAGCGTATCTAACGATGCGCCAGTACTGCTGGATCGCTTCCTCGACGATGCAATTGAAGTCGATGTGGACGCAATCTGTGACGGCGAAATGGTGCTGATTGGCGGCATCATGGAACACATCGAACAGGCCGGCGTGCACTCCGGTGACTCCGCGTGTTCTCTGCCTGCCTACACGCTGAGCCAGGAAATTCAGGACGTGATGCGCCAGCAGGTGCAGAAACTGGCCTTCGAACTGCAGGTTCGCGGTCTGATGAACGTACAGTTTGCGGTGAAAGATAACGAAGTCTACCTGATTGAAGTTAACCCGCGTGCGGCACGTACCGTACCGTTCGTCTCTAAAGCCACCGGTGTACCGCTGGCGAAAGTGGCGGCGCGCGTGATGGCAGGCCAGACGCTGGCACAGCAGGGCGTGACCGAAGAAATCATCCCACCGTACTACTCGGTGAAAGAAGTGGTGCTGCCTTTCAATAAATTCCCAGGCGTTGACCCACTGCTGGGGCCAGAAATGCGCTCCACCGGGGAAGTGATGGGCGTGGGGCGTACCTTCGCGGAAGCCTTCGCTAAGGCGCAGCTGGGCAGCAGCTCAACCATGAAAAAACAGGGCCGTGCGCTGCTCTCCGTTCGCGAAGGCGATAAAGAGCGCGTGGTTGACCTGGCCGCGAAGCTGCTGAAACAGGGATTCGAGCTGGATGCAACCCACGGTACCGCGGTCGTGCTGGGTGAAGCGGGTATCAACCCACGTCTGGTGAACAAGGTGCATGAGGGTCGTCCGCACATTCAAGACCGTATCAAGAATGGCGAATACACCTACATCATCAACACCACCGCAGGTCGCCAGGCGATTGAAGACTCCAAGCTGATTCGCCGCAGCGCACTGCAGTACAAAGTGCATTACGACACCACCCTGAACGGCGGCTTCGCCACCGCGATGGCGCTGAATGCTGATGCTACCGAGAAGGTGATTTCAGTTCAGGAAATGCACGCGCAGATTAATAAGTAAGCGTAAGGCATAAAAAACGCCGGGCAGATGCCCGGCGTTTTTGTTTTGTAGGTCTGATGAGCTTTCGTTTTCAGGTATGTTACCCGGCAGCACTTAACCGGGCCGGGTGACGGGGTTATTGTTCCGTGGCCGGCATGGCGGCGGCGGGCTGCTGCGACTTACTGGCCTGTTCTTCACGGTATTTCAGGTTATCCCAGATGCGGAAGAACGGGTAATACATCACCAGCGAGATACCGAGGTTAACGATTTGCAGCACCGAGCCGGAGATATGGCCGCCGGTTGCCAGATATCCGCTGACCACAATCGGCGTGGTAAACGGTAATGCTATCCCGGCCGGTTTCGCCACCAGGCCGGTAGTCATCGCCACGTAGGAGACAATCACCAGCACGACTGGGGTCAGGATAAACGGCACCACCAGATAGGGGTTCATCACGATCGGGATCCCAAACACCATCGGCTCACTGATGTTAAACAGGCTACCCGGCGCGGCAATTTTGCCGAGCTGCTTCATCTGCACGCTGCGGCTGCGCAGAATCATGAAAATCACCAGCCCTAACAGTGCACCGGTGCCGCCTGGCGCAATCCAGAGATCGTAAAACTGCTGGGTAATAATGTGTGGTATCGGCAGGCCGTTCTGGAATGCCTCCAGGTTCTCGGACATATTGCTCAACCAAACCGGGCGGATAAACACCAGTACGATGGTGTCGCCGTGCAGGCCCAGCATCCACAAAATACCAATCAGCAGCACTGAGATAATCATTCCCGGCAGCGAACCGCCGACGTGGCTCATCGGAATACCCACCAGTTCGGTGATCATGGTATTGATATCGCCAAATGGCGTCGCTTCAACCAGCAGGCGCAGCGCCAGCACCACCGCCAGCACGCAAAAGCCGGGGATCAGCGCAAGGAATGATTTCGCCACCGCCGGGGGGACGCCTTCCGGCATGCGGATAACCAGATTACGGTCGTTCACGAAGCGGTAAATTTCCGTCGACAGCAGGGCAATCAGGATGGCCACGAACAGCCCCTGGCTGCCAATTTGCCCCATCGGCATGACCCCTTTTACCAGCTGCGCCACATCGCTGCCCGCCGGTGTAAACATGATGTGCTGAGGAATGGTCATCACGAACGCGACCAGGGATACGGCCCCGGCGGTCAGCGGATCAAGGGTGCGGTACTTCTCCGCCAGGCGGTAGGCGATACCGAAGCTGGAGATAAGCGCCATGATGTCGTAGGTCGCTTTTACCGGGTAGAGGACTTTCTCCTGCCAGGTTGGGCCGAATAGTTCGCTCATCAACTGGCCGTAGCCGGGTACTGGCAAATAGGCGAAGATCAGGAAAAATGAGCCTATCAGCATAAACGGCATGTTGAGGATGATACCGTCACGTACCGAAAGCACGTGCTTTTGTCCGGCGATCTTAAGCGCGGTCGGCAAAACATATTTATCAATTATCGATTTATTCACAGACACCCCCTGCCCGGAGCAGACGTTGCCGACCGGGTTTTATTGTTTTAGTTATTGTTTGCCGAACTGCGGCAGCCACGCGTTATTGATACGTAACACTTCGTCGACCAGCGTCGTCGCCAGATTGACGTCGGCCACTAATGGGTTGGCAACCAGCGCCAGCAGCGCTTTATCTTTGTCGCCGTGCACCGCGGCGTCGATGGTCAGACGTTCGAAATCTTTCACCTGCTGCGTCAGGCCGTTCATCAGCGGCGGCAGTTTGCCAAAGGCCAAAGGATGCGCGCCAAGCGCGTCAATCAGGCAGTTGGTTTCAATTACTGCATCGTCCGGCAGCCCTTGAATGGCGCCGTTGTTGGCAGCGTTGACCACCATTTCAACGCCGAGATTGTTATGCAGTGCATTAATCAACTGGACCGCTACTTCGGAATAGAAGGAACCGCCGCGCTGGCTCAGCTCTTCGGGTTTCTTATCCAGATGCGGATCGGCGTACAGTTTGAACAGAGACGCTTCCACCTTCATCACCTGCTCAGCGCGGGTGCCTTTACTGTCGGCATCCACCAACTCGTCTTCCAGCATGGTGCGGGTTTGCCAGAAGTAACGATGATAAGGGCAGGGGATCGCGCGCAGCGCCCGCAGCAGCGATGGCGGCCATGGGATCGCTTTGATGTTATTCATCGACAGCTGCTCGCCATCGCAAAGCATTTCAATCACATCGTCGGTGGCATCGCGACCGTTCGCCAGAACCTTATGCACCCACACCATATGATTGAGGCCGGCAAAGCGTAGCGATACCTGGTCGTAGGGGAGCTTCAGCATGTCGGCAATCATGTGGTGCATGGTGACCGGCACGTTACACAGACCGATGATTTTGGCGTTGCTATGGCGTGATACCGCTTCGGTGACGATCCCGGCGGGGTTGGTGAAGTTGATGATCCACGCATCCGGGGCCAGTCGCTCTACGCGCTTGGCAATATCCAGCATCACCGGGATGGTGCGCAGCGCTTTAGCGAAACCGCCAACACCGGTGGTCTCTTGTCCCAGTAGCTTATGGCTTAAACCCAGCCGTTCATCGGCCGCGCGCGCGGGGAGTTGGCCGACGCGTAGCTGGGTGAGAACGAATTGGGAGCCTTCAATGGCGCTATCGGCATCGAAATGAACCGATACCTTCACCGATTCCAGCCCGCTTCTGTCGAGCATCCGGCGGGCGAGGGCGGCAATGATCTCGACCTTTTGACGCCCCGCTTCGACGTCAACCAGCGCCAGTTCCGCCATGGGTAAGGAGGCGTGGCGGGTAATTAATCCTTCAATCAATTCCGGGGTATAGCTGCTGCCCCCACCAATAACGGTAATTTTCATCGTCTGCTCCACGGCCTCAGGCCATCAGTTGGATCGCTTTATCGAGTACGCGATCGCCGCGCATGGTGCCGTAATCCATCATGTCGATAACCGCCACCGGTTTGCCAAGCGGCGCTGAGATTTCGCTCAGGCGAGCCAGTTCAAACTGCACTTGTGGGCCAAGCAGCACCACATCCGCCTGAGCAAGCTGCTGCTCAATCTCGGCGACCGGATAGGCGTTGATCTCCACCGCCAGCGAACGCTTCTCGGCTTCGGCACGCATCTTCTGCACCAGCATGCTGGTGGACATTCCGGCTGCGCAGCACAACATGATTTTTTTCATTACAACTTTCCCCTCGTTTGAAAACATATTTCATACATTAGCGGTTTTGCTGAGGATGAATGAAAATTATTTTCATGAGTGTGATCGCGGTTAAAATATTGCTTAAGCTTATGGTTAAAGGATAAAAATGTGACCATCGCAAAAAAAATGAATAATTCAGGCCCGCTTTGCGCAGCGATATCACGGTGGTGATTGAATGAATTGAAAAATAATTTCAATAAATTATGATGTTTTTCATGAGCAGAAAAGAATCTGCTGACAAGAGGACACTCTGGTTATGGACATTGTTTATCAGCTGGTGAATGGGGTTTCTGGGCTACCGGCGCAGGAATCCCGGCTGGCGCGTTTTTTCCTCGACAATTTTGCCCAGATCCCCGAGGCGACCATTGAGGAGCTGGCGGCCAAAGCGGGCGTTAGCCCAGCGACGTTGCAGCACTTCTCTCGCAGCATCGGCTGTAGCGATATTAATGATTTTATCGGCCAGGTGCGTCGGCAGCAGCAGGTCAACAGCCGTGCGCTGCCGGCCGCACCGATGCTGGGCGATGCCGCGTGGGTCGATCCCGGTACGCTGCAAAAGCTGGCGAAAAATGCAGGGGTGAGCAGCGATATTCTCGCACGTTTCTCCCATTCGATTGGCCGGGAAAGCAGCGATGATATTCTGGGGCAGATCCGCCAGCGGCTGCATGATTTCAGCCAGCAGGAGTCGCGGGTCGCGCAGATGATCCTTGACGATGTGTCGTTTGCGGCTTCCGCCACTATCGATCAGTTGGCGACCGCGGCAGGAGTCAGCCCGGCGACAATCACCCGCTTTGCGCGTGCGGCCGGCTGTGATGATATTCGCGATCTGCGCATGAAGCTGGCGCAGGCCAGCGCACCGCTAAGCGCTGGAGATATGCCGGGGCCATGGCGGGAAACGCTCAATCATATTCAGCAGTCCCTAAATACGCAGCTCTGCGAGCTATCTCCGGCGGCGATTGAACAGGCGGCGAGCGTAATACAACAGGCGAAGGGGCTGCATATTTTCAGCGCCAGCACCGCCGATGCGCCGTTTGCCAATTTGCTGCAGTATCGGCTGCTCACCCAAGGCTATCCGGCCAATGTGTGTCTGGATCCCGCGCTGATGGGGATTACCGCGTCAATGCTGGGTGCCGGGCAGGTGCTGGTGGTGTTTGCTGCCAGCTCGCCGGGCAGCGCGCTGATCGCCGCGGTTCATCAGGCGCGTTGGGCGGGAGCGGAGATCGTGATCATTGGGCACTCGCAGGGCGCACTGGCGCACGAGCAAAATATCTCGCTGCCGCTCAACGATCCACGCTACGGATCGCTGCTGGTGATTGATCTGCTCTGCGACGGGATGGATAAAAAATAGAAGGATCGGGCCTCACGCGTATCGCGTGAGGCCGCTTATCAGAACGCGGTTTCCAGGGTTTCCAGCACGTTGTAGCTATCGTCAATCAGCAGCAGCGCTTTCCATTTGTCAAAGGTCAGACAGGGATGTGACGTACTGAAGACCAAGATATCGCCAACCTTCACATCGCTTTCAGGCGTTAGTTTCAACATCGCGTGTTGATCCATAATACCGGTGGTTTCGATACTTTTCGCCGCCATTTCTCGAAGTTTTCCTGCGCGATAATGGGCAATTGGCTGCGGTAACCCGGCGTCAAAAGCGCTATCACGCTTACCAAAATTCACTATCGCCCGGGAGGGTTCCGGCACCGATTGCACCATCGCCACCAGTTCCAGCGCTGAAACCAGATCGCCACCGAGATCGCAGGCGGTCCGGTCTCGGGCGACAATAGCGTCCTGCGCCTCGAGATAGATACCGGCATCGTGGGTGATATAGCACCCCGGACGGATGACTATCCGGCAATTCGTTGGTTTTTCCGTCTCCAGCCAGACGTTACAGACCACGTCATACCACACCGATCCGGCACCGGTCAGAATAAACTCGCCTTCGACGTAGCGCTCAAGCTGACAGGCAAGCGCGGCGGCCTCGCGCAGCAGCGCTTCGACTTTAGGCTGCGGGTTATCGCCGTGTAGCACGCCTTCGTAAAGCTCCAGGCCCCGCAGGCGTAGCGCCGGGAGGTGGGAAATCGCCTCTGCCAGCGCTCGCGCTTGCTCCGCAGTGCGGCATCCGCAGCGCCCGCCCGGAACGCCCAGTTCCAGCAGAATATCCAGCGTTTGATTTTTACTGGCAAAGAAGGCTGAAAGCGCATGAGCGTTATCGATACTGTCGACGCAGCACAGATAATCGACCTGTGGGTACTGGTTTTTGAGCTCGGAGATGAGTTGCATATTAGCCTTGCCGACCAATTGGTTAACCATCAGTACGCGCTGAATGCCGCTGGCCATCGCTACGCTGGCTTGCCAGGCGCTACCAACGCCAATCGCCCAGGCACCGGCCTGCTGTTGCTGCAGGAAAATCCACGGCGTCATGGTGGTTTTACCGTGCGGCGCCAGCGATACGCCTCGCGTATCGGCATAGCGCTGCATCCACTGAATATTGTTATCTAACGCCGACTTTTTGATGACGGCGGCCGGTAAACAAACATCTTCATTGAGAATGTTTGCAGGGGTAAAAAGTGGGGCGGATTTGTGAGGGACGAGGAAGTTGTTCTGGTATTTCATAACATAATTCCTTAGCGGTTGTATTTTATATCATGAGGCGTTTCAGTTTTAACTTTATGTAAATATTCGAAATTTTTAATTTTTATTGTTGTTATTGAATTAAAGTATCATTATTCGAGGCTAGTTTTGCGTAGTCTTTCACTGTTTTCTGCGCTTGTAAATGGTCAACTTTGGGCCAGGAAACGACAGGGGTAATGAAGAGATGCAGTTTGATTATCTGTTCCGCAACGTCACGGTTATCGACGGCAGCGGCGGCCCGCAGTATCGCGGTGATGTAGCGGTAAAAGGCGATCGCATCGTTGAGATAGCGCCTACCATTCTCGGCTCGGCCCAGCATGACATTGACGGCACCGGGCGGGTGTTAGCGCCGGGATTTATTGATGTTCATACCCACGATGACATCAACGTTATCCGCATGCCTGAGTACCTGCCGAAAATCAGCCAGGGGGTAACAACCGTGATCGTGGGTAACTGCGGCATTAGCGCGGCGGCGGCAAGGATGAAAGGTGAGGTTCCCGACCCGATGAACCTGCTGGGCGAGGCCGGGCATTTTATCTACCCCACAGTTGATGCCTACGCCGAAGCGGTGAAAGAGGCACGGCCTGCGGTGAATGTCGGTACGCTTATCGGCCACACCGCGCTGCGTAACAACCATATGGACTCTCTGTTTCGCGCCGCCAATGATGTGGAAATTCAGGCTATGCGCGAACAGCTGCGCCTGGCGCTTCAACAAGGGGCGTTAGGGCTGAGCACCGGGCTGGCTTATGCTTCTGCCTTCCAGTCGACGACGGAAGAGGTGATGGCCCTGGCGCAGGAGCTGGCTGCCGGGAACGGTATTTACACCACCCATTTACGTTCTGAGTTTGAGCCGATTCTTGAAGCCCTTGATGAGGCGTTCCGCGTGGGTCGCCACGCGAAGGTTCCGGTGGTGGTGTCACACCACAAATGCGCCGGCGCGCAAAACTGGGGGCGGACGGTGGAGACGCTGGCGCTGTTCGATAAAGTGCGTGCGCAGCAGGACGTCGCCTGCGACTGCTACCCTTATTCCGCCAGTTCCTCAACGCTGGATATGAAGCAAATTACCGCCGATTTTGACATCGTTATCACCTGGTCTACTCCGCATCCAGAAATGGCCGGGCAGACCTTAAAGCAAATTGCCGAGAGCTGGTCGATAAGCCTGGAAGAGGCCGGCAAGCGGCTGATGCCTGCCGGCGCCATCTACTACAACATGGATGAAAAAGACGTACAGCGCGTGTTGCGCTACCCGTTGACCATGGTTGGCTCTGATGGTTTACCGAACGATCCGATGCCGCATCCGCGCCTGTGGGGGGCTTTCCCACGCGTGCTGGGGCACTACAGCCGCGATGAACAGCTTTTCCCGCTGACCGAGGCGGTTCATAAGATGACCGGCATGTCGGCGGCGCGTTTCCAGCTTGCCGATCGCGGGCTGGTAAAATGCGGTTATTTCGCCGATTTGGTGCTGTTTGATCCGCAAACCGTACGCGATGTTGCCAGTTTTAGCGACCCACAGCAGCCCGCCGCGGGCATCGAGGCGGTAATGGTCAACGGCGTGATGAGCTATGACCAGAGCCAGACGATTATTGGGCGTGCCGGACGATTCCTGCGTCGGTAGGCCGCAACACTTAAGGAGCAACAATGAGTATTAAACGTTATGGCGTAGGTGGCAGTACCGGTACCGGCGGGCAGTCGCTGCCGTTTGCGAAAGCGGTAGAGGCCGGCGGCTGGCTGTATGTGTCCGGCCAAACGCCGATGAAAGACGGCGAGGTGGTTGAAGGCGGTATTATCGAACAGTCGCGTCTGGCGATTCAAAACTGCGTGGACATTATGCAGGACGCCGGCTTTTCACTGGCTGACGTCGTGCACGTTAAGGTCTATCTGACCGATGCGCGCTACTTCCCGTCATTTAATAAAGTGTTCCGCGAGTTCTTTGCCGATCATCCGCCGGCCCGCGTCTGCTGTGTGGCCGATCTGGTGGTGGACTGTAAGGTCGAGGTCGATTTGACCTGTTACAACGCGGAGCGCGCGAAGTAACAAGGGGCTGACTGGTCGACCCTCCCCCCTGGAAGGGGGGGATTAACGTTAATCCCCTAGCGGTTGCCGATCAATCCCGCCTCGGTGGCTGTCCAGCGCGAGCTTAATCCGCCGCAGTCGGTTTTTTGCCTGCGTCTTATTCACCATCGCCAGTTCGGTTGCCAGCACGTCCACCATTGCCAGCATGGCGTAACGGGATGTGCTCGGCTTAAAAATATAGTCGTTTTCGCGCACGATAAGCGGCAGCACCGCATCGGCCTGATTGGCCAGCGGCGTATCGGCAGGGGTAATCGCAATCACCTTCGCCCCGTACTGACGGGCAATGGCCGCGCTCTCCACCACTTCCTGGGTGTAGCCGCCAAGCGACAGCGCCAGCACCACGTCATTGGATGCCACCGACGAGCACATCATCCGTACCAGTAAACCATCACTTTGGCTTACGACCGGCAGACCGAGGCGGAACAGACGAAATTGAACTTCCTGCGCGCAGATCGTCGATCCGCCGCCCATTCCAATCGCGAGGATCTGCCGCGCGCCGCTTAACCATTCGACGGCGTTTTTCAGCGATTCGGGATTGAGGGCCCGGCGATTGATCTCCAGCACGTTGATGATCGTTTCATAGATCCCCTGCACCCCTTCAAGATCCGGGACATCGAGAATAAAACGCTGCCCTACCGCTAGCGACTGCGCCAGTTTGACCTTCAGCTCACGCACGTCTTTGCAGCCAATGGCCCGTGCGAATCGGGTGATTGACGCCTGGCTGGTTTGGGTCAGACGCGCCATTTCGGCGATCGGTAAGGTTGTCGCAGCCTGTACGTCATCGAGAATAAATTGCGCGATGCGCTTCTCGGTGGCGGTCAGTTCGACGAAACGGTCGGTAATGCAGGAAATAATGTCGATGGAAACGGACATGGTCAGCCCCTGAAAATAAATAGCCGGTACTTTGTACCATATAATCCTGGTGCCGTGGGGAACGTCATGCGGATTGTTGGAGTGCGTTCAAGAATCACGCTTCGGAGTGTTCTGGTTTCGCTCACGTTTTTTAGCCACTAACCTAAAATGGTTAGAGTGATAACGAATTTAGCTGAAAAGCAGGAGGGAAACATGACCAACTATAAGCGATTGACCGTAGCGATTCTTACCGCGGGTGCACTCTTTACCGTTGCTGGGTGTTCTTCCAACCAGACGTTAAAAACGACCGATGGCAAAACGATTGTGACGGACGGTAAACCTCAGGTGGATGAAGACACCGGTCTGGTATCGTACAAAAATGCCGAAACCGGGAAAACCGAGCAGATTAACCGCGATCAGGTTAAGGAAATGAACGAGCTCGATAACTAAGATCCTATCTCAGTAGGCTCGACCTATCAGTGTGGCCCCGAGCTCAGTCGTCCGGGGCCTGCGCATCACGCTGATAGCAGTGCGCTATCAATTTTGACGATAATTTTGCGCAGCGGTGCTCCCGCTCCCTGGCTCGCCATGGGGCGATGAAGTTCGCCAGGGAACAGAATAGCGATTTCTTCTGCATGCAGATGAATCAGCGTTTCGCTGCTGATTTGCGTACAAAAACCGATATCGTGCGCATCATTAAACTCACCGTCGGCGATGATCTCCAGCCCTTTATTTCCCGCACCGATAATCTCCTCACCCGCCAGAACGATATGAATATCAATATACTGACGATGGTATTCCGGACGCTGTTCGGCGAGAGGTTTGGTTTCGCCTTCTACCACGTTAAAAAAAAGATTATCTCCGTCGACGATGTATTTTCCCGGCGGCAGCGAGTGCGGCTCCTGCTGGATAACGGCGCGCAGCGCTTTACGAATGACGGCGGGATAAAACGCGTTTTTTTCAGCGCGAGTCAGAGTATCGATAATCATGCCGGAACTCCCTGTAGGGGTTGGTGGGCTAAAAGGGTTAACGAACGGGCGACGATAGTGGAAACATCGGATGAAACATCGACCGGTTGAATATCAGGCTCGTTGGCATCAGGAGCTTCCAGTGCGGCAAATTGGCTGCGGAGCAGCGCTTCCGGCATAAAGTGGCCTTTACGCGCCTGCATTCGTTGCAAAATGCAGTCGTAGTCACCGGTCAGCCATAGAAAACGTAAGCACGGGTTGCCTTCACGCAGCTGATCGCGGTAGCGTTTTTTCAACGCCGAGCAGACCAGCACGCCGGACTCATTTTTTTGCCCCAGGCTGAAAATGACGTCGCCGATACGTTCCAGCCACGGCTGGCGGTCGCTGTCTTCCAGCGGTTGCCCGGCGGCCATTTTAATGATGTTTTGTCGTGGGTGCAGATCGTCACCGTCGATAAATTTCGCTCCCAGCGCCTGCGATAGCGCCAGCCCAACGGTGGTTTTTCCGGTACCGGAAACGCCCATTAAAATAATGCATTGTCCTGCCATGAGTGGCTCCTTTCTTACACCGCAACCAGCATGCCGCCATCGACGAACAGCAAATGCCCGTTAACAAAATCAGAGGCTTTCGACGATAAGAATACCGCTGCACCAACCAGCTCCTGCGGGTCGCCCCAGCGTGCTGCCGGAGTGCGTTTGCACAGCCAGTCGGTAAAGGCTTTATCGTCCACCAGAGCCTGAGTCATCGCCGTTTTGAAATAGCCGGGGGCGATACCGTTAACCTGAATATTGTGCCGCGCCAGCTCCACGCACATACCGCGCGTCAGCATTTTGACCGCCCCTTTGGCGGCCGCATAAGGAGTGATAGTGTCGCGTCCTAGCTCACTTTGCATCGAACAGATATTGACGATTTTCCCCGCCTGGCGCGTCATCATGCGTTTGGCGACGGCCTGCGAAACGAGGAAGACAGCGGTTTGGTTCACGGCAATGACGTCGTTCCATTCTTTCACCGGAAATTCGGTGAAAGGGTGACGGCGCTGAATACCGGCGTTGTTGAACAGCACGTCGATTGCGCCAATGTTCTCTTCAATTTGCGCGATGGCGGTTTCCACGGAGTCCGGGTCAGTCACGTTAAAGACTGCCGTATGGGCGGTGGCGCCTTCATCACGTAATTTCATCGCCGCCTGTTCAGCACGTTCAGCGGAAAGGTCGTTAATGATGATTTCCGCGCCGTACTGCGCCAGCCCCTGCGCCATGACGTAGCCGATGCCCTGGCCGGAACCGGTAATTAAAATACGTTTGCCCTGTAAGCTGAATAAATTGTTCATCACTGTTTCCTGTATCACGGGCGGCATATGCCCTGGGAAGATGCTGTCTATCTCACGGTTTTTATGCCGGTTAAACTGTGATGAAGATCACTGTCAACTATGTTACAAAAAGGGGTTACAGCATGTGTGATCCAAGGGCGGAAATTCGTGGGGAAACCGCGCGGTAAGCGGCTTGTGGCCTGTTCTAGCGCATTCTCTTTTCACCCGCCAGCAGGCATAATAGCGGGACAGTCTTCGGCCATGACGGACAGGGTTAATGAAAGCACAACGGATAACGTTAGATGATATCGCCACGCTCGCGGGCGTAACTAAAATGACCGTCAGCCGTTATCTGCGTACGCCGGAAAAGGTGAAGCCGGAAACCGCAGAGCGGATTGCCAGCGTGATTGCCGAAGTGGGCTACCAGCCGGATGCTGATAATCCTGCCATCAGCAGCAATATTGCACCGCGTATCGGCGTCTTAATTCCCTCCTTTAATAATCAAATATTTGCCGACGTGCTGGCCGGCGTTGAGTCGGTGACGACCGCGCACGGATATCAAACGCTGGTGGTGAATTATGATTACGACAGCCAGCGTGAAGAAGAACAGATTGCCACCGTACTGGCGCTGAACGTGAAGGCGCTGTTATTAACAGAGTCTCTTCATACATTACGGGCTGAGAAATACCTCAAGGCGGCTAAAATACCGATCGCCGAAGTGATGGGATTATCGGATAACGCCGGGCGTATAAATGTCGGATTTGATAATTATCGTGCCGGTTTCGATATGACCAATATGCTGCTGGCCAGCGGTAAAACGCAGATTATCTATTTTGGTTCGATGTCGGATATTCGTGATGAACAGCGTTATGCCGGTTATTGCAAGGCGATGGAAGAGGCCGGTTTGACGGTTGGGCGGATTGCCCCGAATAAAGTCTCTTCGGTCTCCATTGGCACCGGAATGATGACGCTGGCTCGGCAGATGTATAAAGAGATGGATGCCATTTTGTGCACGAATGATGATCTGGCGGTTGGGGTGTTACAGGAGTGCCTCGCTTCGGGTATCGCGGTGCCGCAGGAGATGGCGATTGCAGGTTTCCATGGGCTGGAGATTGGGCAGATAGTTAACCCGCGCCTGGCCAGCGTACTGACGCCGCGCTTTGAAATGGGCAAAGTCGCTACCGAGATTTTGATCAAGAAAATAAAAGGGTTACCGACTATCGAAAAAGTCGATCTGCACTATCGCCTGTCGATGGGTGAAACCATCTAACCTCTCCCTCTCGATCCTCGGTGTTACGTGATTGTTGCCACCCAGCCGGTGCCAGCGCTGGGTTTTGCCTTTGAGATCACGTCATCCGTAACACTGATTTCTAACACGATCCAGCGTGATGCAGATCGCAAAACGACGCAGTGAAAACCCGTTTGATAGGCGTAACGAATTTTCGAACTCTCAAACAGGTAAAACGATGAATACTGCAAACCCGAATACTGTGTTGTTGATTGCTCCGGTGGTTGACGGCTTGCTGGATAAACTCTCTTCTGCATTCCAGGTTTATCGCCTGTATGAACAGGCTGACCCACAGGCGTTCCTGCGTCAGGTTGGCGGCGATGTTCAGGCGGTGGTGACCCGCGGCGATATTGGTGTGACCCGTTCGGTGCTTGAACAGTTGCCGAATGTGGGGCTGGTGGCGGTGTTTGGCGTCGGCACCGACGCGGTGGATCTCGACTACACCCGTGCGCATCAGATTGCGGTGACCATCACTTCCGGCGTGCTGACGAACGATGTGGCCGACCTGGCCATGGGGCTGCTGATCTCCGGCGCACGCCAGCTCTGCCAGGGCGACAAGTTTGTCCGCGAAGGCAAATGGCTCAAACAGGCCCCCGCGCTGGCGACCCAGGTCAGCGGTAAGCGAATCGGCATTTTCGGCATGGGCAATATCGGCCAGGCTATCGCCCGTCGCGCCAGCGGCTTTGATATGGACATTCTCTACACCGATCGTAAAAAACTCAGCCATGTCGACCATCAGTGGTGCGCTGACCTGCACACGCTCGCCCATGAAAGTGATTTTCTGGTGATTGCCGCCTCGGGCGGCGCCGCCAACCGTGGGCTGATCGATGCCAGCGTGTTTAACGTTATGCCGAAACATGCGTGGCTGATTAATATCGCGCGCGGCACCTTGGTGGATGAAAAAGCGTTAATTCATGCGCTCCAGAATGGGGTGATTGCCGGGGCTGCGCTGGACGTTTATGAAGACGAACCGCATGTACCGGCGGCGCTAATGGCGCTGGATAACGTGGTCTTACAGCCGCATGTGGCGAGCGCCACCCATGAAACCCGCCAGCGCATGAGTGAGGTGGTCTTTAATAATGTCGCCGCCTTTTTTGACCGTGCGCCATTACCGAATGCCATTGATTAAGCATGAACCTTTCTCGCCATTGAATAACGTGACCTTCCCTCGATAGAGAGTGTGAATTATGAATGAGAAAATACCTGGCACTCGCTGGCTGCGCATCATTGCGCCTGTTCTCATCGCGTGCATTATTTCGTTTATGGACCGGGTTAATATTAGTTTTGCGCTTCCCGGCGGTATGGAGTCCGATCTGGGTATTACCAGCCAGATGGCCGGTGTGGCCAGCGGTATCTTTTTTATCGGTTATTTATTCCTGCAAATACCCGGTGGCCGTATTGCCGTTAACGGCAGCGGCAAGCGATTTATCGCCTGGTCGCTACTGGCCTGGGCGGTGGTCTCCATCGCTACCGGTTTTGTCACTCATGAATACCAGCTGCTGGTGCTGCGTTTTATTCTCGGCGTCTCGGAAGGCGGAATGTTACCGGTGGTGCTGACGATGATCAGCAACTGGTTCCCGGAAAAAGAGATTGGTCGTGCCAATGCCTTTGTGATGATGTTTGCCCCGCTGGGCGGCATGCTCACAGCGCCGGTCTCTGGGGCGATTATTGCGGCACTGGACTGGCGCTGGCTGTTTATCATCGAAGGGCTGCTGTCGTTGGTGGTGCTTTTGGTGTGGTGGCTGATGATCAGCGACCGTCCGGAAGAAGCACGCTGGCTGCCGGCTCGTGAACGGGAATATCTGCTGACGGCGCTCCACGCCGAACGCGAAGCGCGGCGCTCTGAAGCGCCGGTCAGTAAAGCCCCGGTACGGGAGGTGTTCCGTAACTCTGGGCTAATGAAGTTGGTGCTGCTGAACTTTTTCTACCAGACCGGGGACTACGGCTACACGCTGTGGCTGCCGACCATCCTGAAAAACCTGACCGGGGCCAATATGGCGAGCGTTGGCGTGCTGGCGATTCTGCCCTTTGTCGCCACTCTGGCCGGGATCTATATTATTTCCCTATTCAGCGATCGCAGCGGTAAACGCCGCCTGTGGGTGCGCTTTTCGCTCTACGGTTTTGCTGCCGCGCTGCTGGCTTCCGTGGTGCTGCGCGACCATGTGGTCGCCGCCTATATCGCGCTGGTGGTGTGCGGTTTCTTCCTGAAGGCGGCAACCAGCCCATTCTGGTCGATTCCGGGGCGTATTGCGATGCCGGAAGTGGCGGGCAGCGCGCGCGGTGTGATTAACGGCCTTGGGAATCTTGGTGGCTTCTGCGGGCCGTATCTGGTGGGGGTGATGATTTATTTCTATGGGCAAAACGTGGCGGTGTGTGCGCTGGCCGGTTCGCTGATCATCGCTGGGACCATTACCTTCTTCCTGCCGAAAAACTGCGACCTTAGCCAAACGCCTGATGTTCCGCCGGTGGCGGATAAACCGGCTAATCAACCTTCCTGAACCATCATCGGGGGCGTTTGACGCCCCCCAATTCCTGCGGTTACGCCAACTGATCCTGTAAGTGTCATCATTAACTGTCTAAACTCAGAGATAAAATAATGAAGTAAGACAGGCAAATCATGATTCTAATTATTTATGCGCATCCTTATCCGCATCACTCGCATGCGAATAAGCGAATGCTTGAACAGGTAAGGACGCTCGACGGCGTGGAAATCCGTTCTCTCTATCACCTCTATCCCGATTTTAATATTGATGTTGCAGCCGAACAGGCGGCGCTGTCTCGCGCCGATCTGGTTATTCTTCAGCATCCTATGCAGTGGTACAGCACGCCCCCGTTGCTAAAACTGTGGCTGGATAAAGTGCTGTCGCACGGTTGGGCGTATGGCCACGGCGGTACGGCGCTGCACGGTAAAAGCGTGATGTGGGCGGTGACGACCGGCGGGGGGGAAAGCCACTTTGAGATTGGCTCACATCCGGGGTTTGAGGTACTGGGGCAACCGCTGGAAGCCACTGCCGTTTATTGCGGCATGAAGTGGCTGCCGCCGTTTGCGGTGCACTGTACGTTTATCTGCGATGAAGAGACGCTGCAGGCGAAGGCGCGTCACTATAAACAACGGCTGCTGGCGTGGCAGGAGGAGCACAATAATGGATAGCCATACGCTCATACAGGCGCTGATTTATCTCGGATCGGCGGCGCTGATTGTGCCCATCGCGGTACGCTTGGGGCTGGGGTCCGTGCTGGGTTACCTGATTGCCGGCTGTATCATCGGCCCTTGGGGGCTGCGACTGGTGACCGACGCCGAAGCCATTTTGCACTTTGCGGAAATCGGCGTCGTGCTGATGCTGTTTGTGATTGGTCTGGAACTCGATCCGCAGCGGCTGTGGAAGCTCCGCGCCTCGGTTTTTGGCGGCGGGCTGCTACAGATGGTGCTGTGCGGCGCGCTGATTGGCGTCTTCTGTATCTTCCTCGGCCTGCGCTGGCAGGTGGCGGAATTAATCGGCATGACGCTGGCGCTCTCTTCGACCGCCATTGCGATGCAGGCGATGAATGAACGTAACCTGACGGTGACTCAGGTTGGGCGCAGCGCCTTTGCGGTGTTGCTATTCCAGGATATTGCGGCGATCCCGTTGGTCGCCATGATCCCGCTGCTGGCAACCAGCGGTGGCTCCACCACCCTTGGCGCATTTGCGTTTTCCGCACTGAAGGTGGCCGGCGCGCTGGCGCTGGTGGTGGTGCTTGGCCGCTATGTTACGCGTCCGCTGTTACGCTTTGTTGCGCGTTCGGGGCTGCGTGAGGTATTCAGCGCCGTGGCTCTGTTCCTGGTGTTTGGCTTCGGTCTGCTGCTGGAAGAAGTGGGTCTGTCGATGGCGATGGGGGCATTTTTGGCCGGGGTTCTGCTGGCAAGCTCCGAGTACCGCCATGCGCTGGAGAGCGATATCGAGCCGTTTAAAGGGCTGCTGCTGGGGCTGTTCTTTATTGGCGTGGGGATGTCTATCGACTTCGGCACGTTGATCCATAATCCGCTGCGTATCATCACGCTGCTGGTGGGCTTCCTGGTGATTAAGTCATTCCTGCTGTGGCTTATCGCCAAACCGTTGCAGGTGCCGCGTTCCCAGCGCCTGTGGTTTGCGGCACTGCTGGGCCAGGGGAGTGAGTTTGCCTTTGTGGTCTTTGGTGCCGCACAGATGGCGAACGTGCTGGACGCTGACTGGGCAAAAGCGTTAACCCTGGCCGTCGCGCTGTCGATGGCGGCAACGCCAATTCTGCTGGTGTTGCTGACGCGTATGGAAAAACGCGCCAGTAGCGGCGATTCACGTGAAGCGGATGAAATCGATGAAGAACAGCCGCGGGTTATTATCGCCGGATTCGGTCGCTTTGGTCAGATTACTGGCCGTCTGCTGCTTTCCAGCGGCGTAAAAATGGTCATCCTCGATCACGATCCGGACCACGTCGATACGCTGCGTAAATTCGATATGAAGGTATTTTACGGCGATGCCACTCGCGTCGATCTGCTGGAGTCCGCCGGGGCTGCGAAAGCAGAAGTGTTGATTAACGCCATCGACGATCCGCAGGCCAGCCTGCAATTGACGGAGCTGGCGAAAGAGCATTTCCCGCATCTGACCGTGATTGCTCGCGCCCGTGACGTTGAGCACTACATCCAACTGCGCCAGGCCGGGGTTGAAGCACCGGAACGTGAGACCTTTGAAGGGGCATTAAAATCGGGCCGATTAGCGCTGGAATCGTTGGGGCTTGGTGCTTATGAGGCCCGCGAGCGCGCCGACCTGTTCCGCCGCTTTAATACGCAACTGATGGAAGAGATGGTGATGATGGCGGAGAACGATGCGTCTTCACGAGCAGCAGCGTTTAAACGCACCAGCGCGATGCTGACGGAAATCATTAATGAAGACCGTAACCATTTGTCGGTGGTGCAGCGCCACGGCTGGCAGGGAACGGAAGAGGGGAAGCACAGCGGTAATCCACAGGATGAACCGGAGATCAAGCCAACGCTGTAAGCGCGGCTGAACTGTAATGCTGGCTGTCCACTTTAGCTTCGTGGACTTGCCAGCAAATCTAAAAATTTTATTATTCTTTACCCGGCAGCCAGTCGACGAAAGTTTATGCTTTCCGTATAGTGGCGACAATTTTTTTCGCATCTGGGACACACTCAATGATCAGTCTGATTGCTGCACTAGCGGTAGATCGCGTTATCGGTATGGAAAACGCCATGCCCTGGGACCTGCCAGCCGATCTGGCCTGGTTTAAACGCACAACATTAAACAAACCCGTGGTGATGGGACGCCTGACCTGGGAGTCAATTGGCCGTCCGTTGCCGGGGCGTAAGAACATTGTTATCAGTAGCCAACCGGGCACCGACGATCGCGTTCAGTGGGTAAAATCGGTTGATGAAGCGATTGCCGCCTGTGGCGATGTCGAAGAGATCATGGTCATTGGCGGTGGTCGCGTGTACGAGCAGTTCCTGCCAAAAGCGCAGAAGCTGTATCTGACGCATATTGATGCGGAAGTGGAAGGTGATACCCATTTCCCGGACTACGATCCTGACCAGTGGGAGTCGGTATTCAGCGAATTCCACGACGCGGACGAGCAGAACTCTCACAGCTACTGCTTCGAAGTGTTGGAACGTCGTTAAGACAGGCTTTCCCGGCGGCGCCATGCTTCGCCGGGAGACCCATCGCCAATAAAAACGCCGGGTTTAACCCGGCGTTTTTTTGTTTGGCTCATTCGTCCGGGCGTAGCGCCGCTGACGATGCGTGCTGTTCTATGATGCCACGGCTTCACTCTCGCCCGGATCCAGGCGACGATTCGACGGCTGCGCAAAGTAGGTTTTATCTTCCCAGCGCAGGCAGGTGAGATCGCCACCCCAGCAGCAGCCGGTATCCAGCGCGTAAATCCCGTCAGGGGTGCCTTTTCCTTCCAGCGAAGCCCAATGACCAAAGGCAATACTGTACTCTTCGGTAATCGGGCCAGGCAGCATAAACCACGGCTTAAGCGGCGCCGCGACATCCTCTGGTGACTCTTTGCTGTACATATCCAACTGGCCGTTGGGGAAACAGTAGCGCATGCGGGTAAACGCATTGGTAATAAAGCGCAGGCGTGCCAGACCGCTAAGATCCGCCGACCAGTTGTTTGGCATATCGCCGTACATCGCATCGAGGAAGAATGGATAAGAGTCGCTGGATAAGACGGCTTCAACGTCCCGCGCGCACTGTTTGGCGGTTTCCATATCCCACTGCGGCGTTATGCCCGCGTGCGCCATGACCAGCTTTTTCTCTTCATCTACCTGCATTAGCGGCTGGCGACGTAGCCAGTTGAGCAACTCATCGGCATCCGGCGCTTCCAGCAGTGGATTGAGGCGATCTTTTGGCTTGTTGCGGCTGATGCCGGCGAAAACCGCCAACAGGTGCAGGTCATGGTTACCCAATACGATTTTGACGCAGTCGCCTAACGATTTAACGTAGCGCAGCACCTCTAAAGAGCCTGAACCGCGCGCGACTAAATCACCCGTCAACCACAGGGTATCTTTGCCCGGCGTGAATTCAACCTGCTGTAACAGGGCAATAAACTCATCGTAGCAACCGTGAATGTCGCCAATAAGGTATGTAGACATAATTAATGGATCAGCGTGGGAACAAAGAGACGGAAAACGGGGATATCGATGGAGAACGGCACGCCGTCCACGTCGATCATGTCATAGTGGCCCTGCATGGTGCCGAGCGGGGTTTCCAGCACGGCACCACTGGTGTACTGATATTCACCGCCGGGTTCGATGTGCGGCTGAACGCCAACCACACCTTCGCCCTGTACTTCAGTTTCACGACCGTGGCCGTTGGTGATGACCCAGTAACGGCCAAGAAGCTGAACCGCGGTTCGCCCGAGATTGCGAATGGTTACCGTATAAGCGAAAACGTAACGTTCCTCTTCCGGCATGGAGTGCGTCTCAATATAGACGCTCTGAACCTGGACGCAAACTCGTGGCGAATCGATCATGTTCTAGCTCTCCCTGGAGGGCGCATTCTCTGACAGATAATTGGCCATCCGACAGTACTGCGCAACCGAAATATTTTCAGCTCGCATCGCTGGGTCGACACCTAATTCCGTCAACAGCTCAACGCTGAACAGATTGCCCAGGCTGTTACGGATGGTTTTACGACGTTGGTTAAACGCTTCGGTCGTAATTCGGCTCAGTACGCGGACATCTTTTACCGGGTACGGTTTGGTACTATGCGGCACCAGACGGACGACGGCGGAATCCACTTTTGGCGGTGGCGTAAATGCGGTCGGCGGAACTTCAAGCACCGGGATCACATTACAGTAGTATTGCGCCATGACGGTCAAACGGCCATAGGCTTTACTGTTTGGCCCTGCAACCAGACGGTTAACCACTTCTTTTTGCAGCATGAAGTGCATGTCTGCAATAGCATTAGTATAGCTAAACAGATGGAACATCAACGGCGTGGAGATGTTGTACGGCAGGTTACCGAACACGCGCAGCGGCTGACCCAGCTTCTCGGACAGCTCGCCAAAGTTCATGGTCATGGCGTCCTGCTGATAAATGGTCAGCTTCGGCCCCAGGAACGGGTGAGTTTGCAGACGCGCCGCGAGATCGCGGTCGAGCTCGATAACGGTCATTTCGTCAAGACGTTCGCCAACCGGCTCGGTTAGCGCGGCGAGGCCCGGGCCGATTTCAACCATCGCCTGACCTTTTTGCGGGTTGATGGCCGCAACAATGCTGTCGATAACGAACTGGTCGTTTAAGAAGTTCTGCCCGAAACGTTTACGGGCTAAGTGGCCCTGATGGACTCGATTATTCATTAGAGTTAACAATCATTTTGATGGCGAGATTAAGCGCCGTAATAAAACTGCCGACGTCCGCTTTTCCAAGGCCTGCCAGTTCAAGGGCGGTACCGTGGTCAACGGAGGTGCGAATAAAGGGTAAGCCGAGCGTAATATTCACGCCGCGACCAAAGCCTTGGTATTTTAGCACGGGTAGGCCCTGATCGTGGAACATTGCGAGTACGGCATCGGCATGCTCCAGATACTTCGGCTGGAATAGGGTATCGGCAGGTAGCGGCCCGCTAAGGTTCATTCCTTTTTCCCGCATCTCATTCAGTACCGGGATGATGGTATCGATCTCTTCGGTACCCATATGCCCGCCTTCCCCGGCGTGCGGATTCAGACCGCAAACCAGAACGTGGGGCTCGGCAATACCGAACTTGTTGTGTAAATCGTCGTGCAGGATGGTAATGACTTCCCGCAGCAGGTCCGGTGTGATGGCATCGCTCACCGCTTTCAGCGGCAGGTGCGTGGTGGCTAGCGCAACGCGCAGTTCTTCGGTCGCCAGCATCATGACCACTTTTTCGGCGCCAGAGCGCTCTTCGAAAAACTCGGTGTGGCCAGTAAAGGCGATCCCGGCATCGTTAATAATACCTTTGTGCACCGGCCCGGTGATCAGCGCTGCAAACTCTCCGTTCAGACAGCCATCGCAGGCGCGTGCCAGCGTCTCAACGACGTAGCGCCCATTGTCGACGTTCAGCACGCCGGGCTGGACATCCGCATGCAGCGCAACGGGCAGCAGCGTGAGCGTGCCGGCGCGTTGTGGCGTAGCGGAGTGGTCGGGAGAGTAGGGTTGGAGCGTGAGGGGAAGGCCAAGGAGTCTGGCCCGCTCGGTGAGCAGGTCGCCGTCAGCGCAGACGACCAGTTCGAGCGGCCAGTCGCGCTGGGCCAGTTGGATAACGAGATCCGGGCCAATCCCGGCCGGTTCGCCGGGAGTGATAACAACGCGATGTTGTGTCATTAGTTGCTCAGAATTTTAACGTAGGCGCTTGCGCGCTGTTCCTGCATCCAGGTGGCCGCTTCTTCAGAGAACTTACGGTTCATCAGCATACGATAAGCACGATCTTTCTGTGCGGCATCGGTGCGGTCAACGTTACGCGTATCCAGCAGTTGAATCAGGTGCCAGCCGAAGGAAGAGTGAACCGGGCCGCTCATCTGGCCTTTGTTCAGTTTCATCAGCGCATCGCGGAATGACGGATCGTAAATATCCGGCGTTGCCCAGCCTAAGTCACCGCCCTGGTTAGCAGAACCGGGATCCTGAGAC
>PPYF01437710.1_pt1 | contig 23990 bp, 42 predicted proteins | sample 1559871 | NCBI WGS metagenome assembly PPYF01 (sample SAMN08240021, study PRJNA423297) | Human gut metagenome, whole genome shotgun sequencing project. | reverse complement strand
GCCGGTGTGAGAAGCAAAGATAGTGAACTCCGAACAGCTTTTACAACTACGCTGAGTGGCTCTGTAACCGCCATCAAAGACTATTATAGTCAGTTCAAATCTGCCGGTTCGTACTTGGTCGATGGTTTCTGTGATGGTATCAGCGAAAATACCTGGAAAGCAGAAGCAAAAGCAAGAGCTATGGCAGCCGCAGCCGCTGAAGCAGCGGAAGATGAATTGGACGAGCATTCTCCTTCCAAACGCTTTTATGGAATCGGTAACTTTGCAGGAGTCGGCTTCATAAATGCGTTGATTGACAATGTTTCCAAGGCTGGAAAGGCTGGACGGGAAATTGCCAGATCTTCTATTGATGGATTGAATGACATCATTTCCAAGATTGCGGACTATGTAGATGCAGACATGGATGTTCAGCCCACCATTCGACCGGTTCTTGACCTATCCGCTGTAGAAGCGGGAACCGGAAGGCTGAATACTTTGTTTAGCAGAAATCAGGCATTATCTGTCAGCACTGGGATGAATGATCGTGTTTCTGAAATGGAAGTTCAAAATGGAGAAAGTTCTCCTACGGGAAATACCTATCAATTCACGCAAAATAATTATTCGCCTAAAGCTCTGTCGAGAATTGATATTTATCGGCAGACAAAGAATCAATTTTCGGCGATGAAAGGGCTGGTGGGTAATACATGATTAGAGCAGTAACTGTAACTAATTACTCGGGCGAATCAAAAAGATTTGAATTAGCGTTCCCGGAGGAATCCGGGTTCGCTGTTCAATCTATCAGTGGATTGGGACCGAGCAAGGCAGATATTAACACGACAGAAATCTCTACGAATGACGGCTCGCTGTATAACTCGGCAAGAGTAAATTCCAGAAATATCGTTATGTCTCTGAAACTGATGTTTAATCCTCAGATCGAAGACACAAGACATGACTCTTACAAATATTTTCCGATAAAGAAGAAAGTAACGCTTCTCATAGAGACAGATAATCGTATTTGTGAGACTTACGGTTATGTGGAATCAAATGAACCAGATATTTTCAGCAGCGATGAGACGACGCAGATTTCCATCGTGTGTCCTGATCCTTATTTTTATTCTGCTGGTCCGGATGGAACTAATACCACTATCTTCTATGGAGTGGAACCTCTGTTTGAGTTCGCTTTTTCGAATGAATCTTTAACCGAGTCCTTGATTGAATTTGGCGAGATTAAGAATGAAACCGAGCAGACGGTATATTACTCCGGTGATGCCGAGATCGGGGTTGTGATTACCATTCATGCCATCGGAAATGTGAGAAATATCACGATTTACAATACCGGGACGAGAGAGGTAATGCGTATTGATACAGATAAATTGGAGCAGCTAACCGGTTCTGGAATGGTTGCCGGCGATGAAATCATTATCTCCACCATTAAAGGGGATAAATCAATTACGCTTCTTCGAAACGGTATCTACACCAATATTTTAAACTGCCTTGATAAAGATTCTGACTGGTTTCAGCTATCCAAAGGCGATAATATTTTCGCTTATGTGGTGGAAGAAGGAATGACCAATGTGCAGTTTAAGATTGAAAACAGAACAGCGTTTGAGGGGGTATAGTTATGGAATTGATTGTTCTGGACACTTCTCTGAAAATGCTTTCTGTGCTTGATACCTTTGAGTCTCTGATATGGACGGAGCGGTATTCTGCCTATGGAGATTTCGAGGTATATACAAGCATTAACGATTCTGTTCTTGAAATCCTGAAAGACGACTACTATCTCTGGCTGAAAGAATCCGACCAGACCATGATTGTCGAGGACAGAAAGATTGAGTCTGATGCCGAAAACGGAAACCACTTTACGGTCACTGGAAGGTCATTGGAATCCATTCTGGAGCGCCGCATTATTTGGAAGCAAACGATTCTGAGCGGAAACTTTCAAAATGGAATCAAAAAGCTGCTGGATGAGAATATCATCAATCCTTCCGATGCTTCCCGAAAGGTAGAGGGATTGATATTTGAGGCATCCACAGACCCAGCGATTACCGCACTGACAGTTGACGCACAGTTTACCGGTGACAATCTGTATGATGCTATAAAAAAGCTATGCGATTCTAAGAACATCGGTTTCCGAATTAAGCTGTCCGATGATAATAAATTTGTTTTTAAACTCTATGCAGGTGCAGACCGTTCTTACGATCAGTTCACGAATCCCTATGTCATCTTTTCTCCAAAATTTGAGAATGTAATCAATACCAATTATTTGGAGTCAAAGAAAACTTTGAAAACAGTTACTTTGGTTGCCGGAGAGGGAGAAGGAGCTGATCGGAGAACTACAACGGTGGCTTGCTCATCTGGAGCCGGAACAGGTTTGAATCGAAGAGAACTTTATACGGATGCCAGGGATGTTTCTTCAACCGTAGATAACGAAACCCTGACGGATGCTGAGTATAAAGCACAGCTTTCCCAAAGAGGTTTGGAGAATCTGGCAGAGAATGTTTTAACCAAAACTTTCGAAGGAAAGGTTGAAACAACGAGGATGTACCGATACGGAGAGGATTTCTTCTTAGGTGATATAGTGCAGATTGTGAATGAATACGGAATTGAGGGAAAAGCTCGGGTAACAGAATTCATTCGCTCCCAGAGCAAAGAAGGACTCGACTCGTATCCGACATTCGTTACCATAGAATAGCAGGAAAGGGGTGAAGAAAAATGAGTGTCACTTATGGGTTCTATAACTCAAAGAATAAAGATCGGAGATACGATGCCATTCAAATGTCAAGCATTTTTGACGGGATCATACGTGACGGCATTTTGCAGCATGTTGGGACTGCTATGATGGTGAAAGAGTCTACTGGCATGATGGTGAATGTCGGAATTGGCCGAGCTTGGTTTAATCATACATGGACGTTGAATGACGCCTTGCTTCCTTTGACTGTACCACAGTCGGAAGTTATTCTAAATCGGATTGATGCGGTTGTTTTGGAAGTAGATGCTCGTGAATCCGTTCGTGCAAATGCGATTAAAATCATCAAAGGTACGCCAGCTACTAATCCAGCGAAACCAACAATGATTAGCACGACCGACCGTTGGCAGTATCCATTAGCCTATATTCGGGTAAATTCTGGAGTTACATCCATCCGTCAGGCAAATATCAACAATGCTGTTGGCACATCGGAGTGTCCGTTCGTAACAGCTCCACTGGAGAAAATGTCCATTGACGCCTTGGTTGCTCAGTGGAAAGACCAGTGGGATGCATTTTATGAAAAAGAGACATCTGATATGGAAGCGACAAATGCTTTCTGGAAAGACCAGTGGTCAAAATGGTTCAACGCCCAGACGGAAGAAATCCAGAAATCTTATCTGGCATGGGAAAAACAATGGAACGACTGGTATGCTGCTCAAACGGCAGATATGCAGGAAACAAGTGCTTACTGGAAACAGTTATGGGCGACCTGGTTTAACGAGTACACAAACAATAATACATCTGAAATGGCTGCATGGAGAGAAAATGCTCAGGCATTGTTTGATGAGTGGTTCCAGCAGTTGAAGGATACTCTTTCGGAGGATGTAGAAGCAAATCTGGCAAACCAGATATTAGAGTTACAAAAAAGGACATCAATTCTTGAAGAAATTGTAGAGGGGATTCGGACGGAATTCACCGTATACAACAATCTTTATGACAATGGATACGAGAACTACGATAATCTTCTCGATTCATCAGAAGGAACTATCATTGACAGTAACGTGGACCCGATTGTGGCGCGTGCATATTCCAGCTCCTTAATTCTGGATAGCAACGGACAGCCAATTGATGGCCGCGTTATTTTTTGTATTAGGTAAAAGGAGGACATATCGAGATGAAAATTACGGATTATCAGAAGGTCCAGACACTAGATGAAAGCAACATCGTCTTGATTGATGGTAACAATGGAACCAAAACAATTATGGTGACTGATTTTATTAAATCCTTGATTGGGCTTACCAGTTCTCAGGATTTCATTTCCGGCGTCAATCTGTCGGAACTTACGCAAATCAATACGTTGTCTGCGGATGATAAGTTATTGATTGGCACCGCAACAGGGAACAAAGCGATTGGTGCGGACGATGCACTCTTTGCAATTCTGGACGCTTTTGTTCCGAAGGAGCAGCGCCGCATGATTTACAGAGGAAAAAATCTGGGGAGCGTTATTACAGACGACCAGAAGGCAAATATCAAGAACGGAACCTTCAAAGGATTTTTCCTTGGAGATTACTGGTCTATCGGCAGCTATACATGGAGAATCGTAGATTTTGATTACTGGTATAATTGCGGCGATACGGCTTTCACCACGCCCCATCTGGTTATCATGCCGGATAAACCTCTTTACGACGCACAGATGAATGAGACGAACAACACAACCGGCGGCTATGTTGGTTCTAAAATGTACACCAAGAATCTGGCGCAGGCGAAAACGTTGGCGGCGAGTGCCTTTGGTGACTTGATTCTCACCCACCGTGAATATCTGACAAACGCCGTTTCGAATGGATATCCTTCGGCTGGTGCTTGGTTTGATTCTACGCTGGAACTTCCGAATGAAATTATGATGTACGGAAGCCTTGTCTTTACTCCGGCAGGAGATGGTACGGTCGTTGTGAACCGTTATACGATCGGAAAGACGCAGCTTGCTTTGTTTACGGTGGTTCCGAAGATGATCTCAAATCGTGCAACGTTCTGGCTCAGAGATATCGTTTCTTCGGCTAATTTCGCTTATGTGAACGTCCGTGGCCATGCGCACTCCGGCGACGCTTCGGACTCTCTTGGGGTTCGTCCGGTCTTCGCTATTGGTTAGTCTGAATCCAGGGGCCCTGTGCCCCTACGAAAACCGTACACAGGTGACAACAATCTGTGCTATAAAAAAGAAAAATCTAAATGAAAGGTGTGAATCAAAATGGAGGATAAGATTTATAAGATTACTCTGTCCGATGAAACTGTTCTTGATAATTTGAGGTTGAACGGTAATAACTTTATATCTTCATCGGAAATCAATGAGTCCGTTTTTGACGGAAATTGTTCGATCGTAACAATCAACGATGGAGAAAAGGATGAAGTTCACATGAACATGGAACTTGTCCAGATTACCAAGGTCGATGACAAGTATTGGTTTGTCTTGCGGGAGGTTCCAGAAACAGAGCTGGCCTTTGTTAAAATGCAGTCAGATATCGAATATGTTGCCATGATGTCTGAAATCGAACTATAAAAGGAGGAAACAGTTATGGAACATAGCAAGAATTACGACAAGGTAAAACGCTACTACAATTTGGGTATGTGGAATGAAGTACGGGTTCGGAATGCAGTGAAAAAGAACTGGATTACGGAAGAAGAATTCAAAGAGATCACAGACAAGGATTATGCATGAGTGTCCTTGTGAGTGACCGGACTGAATCCAAATTTGAAGCGATTACATATTCCATTGAATTGCATGATATGTTGATTGACCTTATGCAGCGTAGTTTCGGAGTGAAAGATTTGGATCAGCTTGTTCGGGTAAGATATGCTCACGGAAAGGATGCAACAGAAGATTTTTCAAGGTATAGATATTTAATGCTGAATTATAAAAATCGAATTGACCAGTTGGCTTCTATGCTGACTAGCAATGTCCGAGCGGCTAATTCTATCTATCCGACTACGCTGCACGAATATGAGCAAAGAAGAGATTATCAGAATACAGCCATAGTAAACTGCGAGCAGCTTTTGAAAGAGTTGCAACGAATCGTTGAGATATTCGAAGTGGACGTTAATCTCTACAGTCGCTATGTTAAAGCTATCGACCGAGAAATCGGATTGATAAAGAAGTGGCGTCAACGAGATAACCGAATCAAGTCACAGTTAAAAGGGTAATGTCTAATTATGCGTCGTTTCTTCGGCTAATTTCGCTAATGTGAACAACAATGGCAATACGAACTACAACAACGCTTCGAACTCTAATGGGGTTCGTCCGGATTCTCTGCTTAACCAACAGAGAAGGAGACATTGTCCTTTCCGAATGGATAAATAGCAAAGCCGGACGCAATTTACTACGGTAAGTATTGCTATCACGGTGAATGATTTATGAACTATGAGGAGATTATCTGTGACGCCAACAATTTGTATAGAGCTTACAAGGTTTCTGTCAAAACCAGCAAGTGGAAGGAAACAACGCAGAAATTCATGATGAATTTTCTTCGGTATATCTTTTCCATTCAAGACGACCTGATGAATCGGACTCTTCAAAATGGACCGACACAGGGATTCACGCTGTTTGAGAGAGGCAGAGTAAGACCTATTACAAGTATTCAAATTCGGGATCGCATTATTCGGCATGTTTTGTGCGATGAAGTCTTGCTTCCCGAAGTGAAGAAGCATATTATCTATGACAATTGTGCTTCGATTAAAGGAAGAGGTATCTCTCATCAGCGGGACAGGTTCGAAGTTCATCTCCGTAAATACTATCGGTTGTATGGAAATGAAGGATGGATATTGTTCGGAGACTTTTCCAAGTTTTACGATAATATCATTCATGAAATTGCCAAACGGGAATTGTTAAAGCTGTTCGATGATGACGAATTCATTGACTGGTTGCTAACACAGATTTTTGACGGATTTAAAATCGATGTTTCTTACATGACGGACGAGGAATATGCCACATGTATGTCTGACACTTTTAACAAGTTAGATTATAGGAACATTCCAGAGTCAAAGCTGACAGGCGAAAAGTGGATGGAGAAGTCGGTTAATATTGGAGACCAGCTATCACAAGTCATCGGGATTTATTATCCGTATCGGATTGATAATTACGTCAAATATGTAAGAAGCCAGAAGTTTTATGGAAGATACATGGATGACTGGTATATCATGAATCCGAGTAAAGAAGAACTCTTTGGTCTGCTGGATCATATTCATCAAATTGCAGAAGAATATGGAATCCATATCAATAAGAAGAAAACTCGAATTGTGAAGATTTCCAGCACGTACAAATTTCTGCAAATAAAATACAGTTTAACAGATTCCGGAAAGGTAATTAAGCGAATCAATCCGAAGCGGGTTACTACGATGCGCAGAAAGCTCAAGAAACTCGCCGTCAAAGTGAAAAACGAGGAGATTTCGTATGAAAATGTAGAGAATATGTTTCGGGGCTGGATGGGAAGCTTTTACAAACTTTTGTCGAAGGAACAAAGAAAAAATTTGATAGGTCTCTATGAAGATTTATTTGAAAAGTCGATTACAATCATCAGCAAAAGGATGATTATAACCGATAAAATCAAATAGTTATGGAGGATACTAAAATGGAACCATGGTTTCAAATGGTGGTGACGATTGTGTGTGCAGTCGTCGCCTCTTCTGGTTTTTGGGCGTATATCCAGAAGAAAAGTGAGAAAAAAGATGTGAGGACGCAGATGCTGATTGGTCTTGCTCACGATAGAATTATCTATCTGGGAATGTCCTACATCGAGCGGGGATGGATCACGCAGGACGAATATGAAAATCTGCACGATTATCTCTACAAGCCCTATGAAGAGATGGGCGGAAATGGCTCAGCTAAGAAAGTCATGCAGGAGATCAATAAGTTGCCCATTCACAAATCAACCTATATTCAAGAAAATCAGTAGGAGGAAAAAATGATGGAACAGATTATGAATTATGTGCAGCCGGAACTAATCGTTGTGGCGATTGTCCTTTACTTCTGCGGTATGGGTCTGAAGCAGACCCAGGCAATCAAGGACAAGTATATTCCGTTGATCCTCGGTGCCGGCGGCATCGTCCTTTGCGGAATCTGGGTTTTAGCCACTTCTCCATTAGGGAGTGGTCAGGAGATTGCAATGGCTATATTTATCGCAATTGTTCAGGGAATTTTAATGGCCGGTCTCAGTACCTATGTAAATCAGATCATTAAGCAGGCAAATAAAGATGAGTAGCAAGCGGACAGAGCGGGAAACCGTTCTTTTTTTATTTCCAAAAGAGAGGATGAGAGAATATGGCTATTAACAAAGTAATCTATGGTGGAAAGACACTGATCGACCTGACCGGCGATACCGTAACCGCTGATAAGATTCTTTCCGGCTTTACCGCCCATGACAGGGGGGGGGGAGGCGATCACAGGTACTTGTGAATATGACGTAGATTCTTCTGATGCAACAGCCGCTGTTGCTGAAATTCTTCAGGGAAAGACCGCGTATGTACGAGGTCAGAAACTGACGGGAACCATGAAGAATAACGGAGCTGTGACAGGTACAATTTCTTCAAAGGATGAAGAGTACACCATTCCGCAGGGACATCACGATGGTTCTGGTAAAGTTGGGATTTCGGCAGCAGAAAAAGAGAAAATCATTCCGGATAATATTCGAGAGGGGATTACTCTGCTTGGTGTAGAAGGTTCTATGTCAGGTACGGAAGATGCCAAACCACAGGCAAAGACAGTTACACCTTCTACAAAGGAGCAGACAGTGCTTCCGAATTCTGAGGAAGGATATAACTACTTATCGCAGGTTACAGTCAAAGCAATCCCATATAACGAAAGCGAGAATCCCGCTGGAGGTACTACGGTAACTATCGGGTAGGAGGGAGGCTTAAATGGCTACAAATAAAGTCGTTTACAGCGGCAGAACCCTCATAGATTTGACTGGGGATACTGTGACAGAAGAAACTCTGCTAAGAGGTTATACGGCTCACAGAGCAGACGGGACGCAGATTGTGGGAACTGCATTTGCCGATTATCCGGAGCGATATTCGTTTCTTGACCCTCTTCAGGATTCAAATGGAGAAAAGATTCTTGATAATTCGAATAATGTACTACAGGGTGAAACGGTGTATAAAAAGGTGTAGAAATGTCGTTTACTTCTTGAATATTCCTATACTTTTGATAAAAGAATAGCTAAAAAACAAGGTTTCCTGTTTCCATTGAGGAAGCGGCAAAGGCTGGGAAATTCTAAGAAATCCAGTAAAATTAAGGATTTAAGATGTTGTTAAAAGTAGAAAAAAGTAGGGAAATGTATGTAACTCATACATTATCCCTACACTACTTCTACACCCATATTCCTACACTAAAAACAAGCTATTTTATTTTTTCTATATCTTCTCTCAGCCATTCCAAATCGCGGACAGTATAAGTAGATTCTGTTATGTCTTGTATGGTATGTCCAACCATTTCTTTAAGTGCATACTCATCCATACCGGATTTTTTCCCCATCGTAACAAAGGTTGTTCGTGGATCATGAGGTCTATGATTCGGGTTTAGATTCAATTGACTAATCACTTTTTCAAAACGATTAGCGTATTTGTCGTACGTTACAGACCAGGAACCGGAATGTGTCTGTCCTTTATCATTAAAAAGATATTCACTATTGATAGAAATTGCAAATTTATAATTACGTTCAACGAATTTTAGGATTCTTGGATGAATAGGAACTATCCGTTGCTTCCCTGCTTCTGTCTTCATTCCAGCTTGCATATACCTTTTTTCTAAATTGACCTCGTCCAACCGTAAGGTAGCGAGTTCTTGTGGGCGCCAACCCATATAACATTGAATGAGAATCCAATCAGCAAATTTTACATTATCAACATTTTGCCACAAAACTTTCATTTCATCATCGGTAAATGGAAAGTGTTTTTTCTTGTTTTTCTCTATTTCAACAATAATGTCTCCAGAAATTTCAAATGTTCTTGCATAATTCATAGGAACGATTTCATACTCAAGAGCGTAGTCAAACATAGTATTAAATAAAGATTTTATTCTGGATTTTGTACTTGGCGATGGATGGATTTTTTCTCCTTTCTTTTTTCCTCTCGTTTCGATTCGAAATCCCTCTTCCATACATCCTTTAATATGTCGAGCCCTAACATCTTTTGCGCGCATATCGTATATGGAAGAACAATATGTCCATGCGGAATTTACAGAACGTATATAAGTATCAGATGCATCTTTTAAGTATTCACTGAGCCATTTTTCATACAGTTCCTTTATCGTAATATCTGGTTCCAGATCATACGGGTTTTTATTGTATTCCACCAGGGCCGTATATGCATCATTGTACGTTGGAAAATATGACTCCGGTTTTAATGGTTTACATATTGGACGTCCGGTGGATGTCTTTCCAACTGTGACCATAGCTCGAAAGGGGTTCCTGAGATTCCGATTTTTGATTTCGCTTATCTGTCCGAAACCGTTAGGAAGTCGCCTTCGCTTGTTATTTTTGCTTCGAGGCTTTCGTTGTTTGATATCGGGTTGTAGCGGATAGCCACAATGCGGGCAGAAAGTAGCTTTATCGCTAACCTGTAGCTCACACTCGGGGCATTTTATCAACATTCTCAATACCTCCTTAAATATTTTATAAATCGAGATTTTTGTGCGGCAAGGTTGATTTATCATTAGTAATCATATATGATAGTGTAGGAATTGTCAACTCCTACACTTAAACTTTTTAAAGGGATGGATATATGGTTAGCAATGAGGAATTAACCTGCCGGAATTGCGGAGTAAGGTTAAAGAGGTACGATAATGTATTGAGAATTGTTCGGACTAAAGGAAGAAAAACTTCATGGGTAAAAGTAAATCGGTTTCGTTGTCCTTCCTGCGGACAGATACGCAGAGAATTGCCGGATTATATTTCCCGTTATAAGCAGTACGAAGCCGAAGTGATTCGTGGCGTACTAGAGGGATTCATTACCTGCGAGACATATGGATATGAAGATTATCCATGCGAGATGACGATGGCTCGATGGAAGAATTCGCAAGAATTACAACTCCTTTTGTGAAAGACAAAATCGAAAGGAGATTCAGGATGTCAAAAGAGGAAAAACACTTACAAACTAAGATTCGTATATTCGAGGATATGCTTTTACGATGTAAGAATTTTGGTCAGGCAGAAGCGATTCAAATTGAATTGACAAGAATGAGAGCAAAACTACAAAAATTGTATTTCAAGAGAATGGAGTCCTAACAAGGGCTCTTTCTTTTTTATCGTTTGGAGAACTATTTTTAAAGGGATGGAGAATGGTTAAAAATCAAAAGAAGCCGTTGGTGGCGGCTTCTCGTGATGAATTACTTTGCGTAGCATTGCCTGTAATTCATAGGCTTTTTGGTGTCTTTATTCTTCAGAAGGAAAACCAGGTACTCGGGTAAAAGTTGGATTCCTCTTTCGGCTTAAAGCACTTAGAATAAGAGACGTACTGCTTTTTGACCAATGACCATCACCTCCATCCCTTTAAAAATAGTTCTCCTTTCGATACTTTACATTCTAACTGTGGTTTTTCATTCAGTCAATGTAAATAGCCACCGAGGTTGTTTTAACAAATTGCGGTTCTTATCCTAGAATAGCCGTTGAAAGGAGGTAACAGCCAATGGAAGAAATTATATTTGCGCCGGGGTCTGTTCCGGTAGCGGTCGTTGCCAGGGTGTATGGGAAAGATGCTTCCTGGGTTCGAGCCGGTATCATATCCGGATGGCTTCCTATTGGAAAGGCTACTAGAAACGGAAAGTTGATTACCAACATTGAAGAGATGAATTCGAAGTATGGACGCATTAACTTTTATATTTCTCCGAAGCGGCTCTGGGAAGAAACCGGATATTTATGGAAAGGAGAGAAGCGTTAATATGGGAACAACGATTCGCCCGGAATTATCTGAGAAAAATCCATATTGGATTGAACGTCATCGCTACTATGAACTGAAGCATTTCTGTTTACAGTATCCGATATGGAAGAAAGCATACGCCGCCCTGGATGGGCTTAGCCGGCGGCCTTCTGATATGGAAGTATTTTCAAAGAACAGGGTGGTTGGCGATCCGACTGCTCGATGTGCAGAAGCTCGATCTCACTATTTAGAGCGTATGAAGACGGTCGAGCAAACGGCGATTGCGACAGATGCGGAACTATCTAATTATATTTTAAAAGGCGTAACCGAAGGGTGGTCTTATGACATCTTGAAAGCTAGGTTAAATATTCCATGCTGCAAGGATGTTTATTACAACTTGTACAGGCGGTTCTTCTGGTTACTGAATAAAGCGAGGGATTGAAATGAAGATTGTGGATATAGCAGTCAAAAAGGTCTATCGTTTCAACTGTCCAAATTGTCAGAGTCGCTTGGAGGCGGACAGTAAAGAAGTGGTGGACATCGGAGGAAAGGTATGTAAATTTCATTGTCCCGTGTGTCGGAAAGAGCGATATATTGCATGGTCTGATATGCGGAAGAAGATTGTGTATGAAGGCGAAGGAGCGCAGAAATAACATCTCCTTTTATGAGAGGAGGATTAAAGCGTATGGATAATGAGAACAAGGTTTTAACTTATGCGACTGCTTTTACGGTCGTTGCGGGAGGCATTTTAATGCTATCATTAGTACCGTCTGCGTTGGGAATTAGACAAGTACAAAAAGCACAAGCGTTTAATTTACTTGCAGATGGAAATCGAATGATGTCATTATCAAAAACCTACGATGCAAAAGCGGCAGCAATACAATTAAAGACTGTTGTCGACCAAGTGCTTTGACACGGACAAAGACTGAGCCAGCAATGGCTCTTTCTTTTTATCCTAGATTAAATTCTAGTACGCAGGTATCCAAGAAACATGCTATTTTGATATTTGAAAAAATCCCGGGAGGGAAATTTGGAAAAATGCTTTTGAAAGGTAGGACGAAATATGGAGCTGATTATTTGCATTATTGTGGGTATGGTTATTGGTGTTGTATTCGGCCGGCAGGTATTCCGAAAGGATGTCGTTGGTTCGCTGCGGGTTGATCAATCTGATCCGGACAGTGGACCTTATTTATTTTTGGAGCTGTCCCATAAGGGAGCAAAAGCGATATATAAAAAGAAGTATGTAGTTCTGAAGGTCAACATCAAAGATTATATTTCGCATGAATAACAAGTCCTTTTATGGAACAGTTAATGAATTCACGAAAGGAGAACTAAAATGGGTGAAAACATCAAAGATTTGTTAAACGAGGAGATAGCAGCGGAGATTCAGGCAATATCTTCTCTGGATTCAGGTACCGAAGAGAAATCAAAGGCTATAGAGGATCTGGCAAAGCTGTACCGTTTGAGAATCGAGGAAACCAAAAGTGAGCTGGACGCAGAGGATAAGCGAAGCCGGCGTACGTTGGAAAGCGAAGCAAATGTTCGGGAGAACGAGATTAAGAAATCTCAGTTGGACGAGCAGATCAAAGCCGATGTACAGGATGAGCAGTATAAGCGTTCTCAGTTGGACGAGCAGGTAAAAGATCGATATTTCAAACTGGGGATTGCGGCGGCAGAGCTTCTCATACCGCTGATGTTCTATGGTATCTGGATGCGGAAAGGATTCAAGTTTGAAGAAACCGGAACCTACACCTCAACAACATTCAGAGGGTTGTTCAATCGTTTTAGACCGACAAAGAAATAATTAACCGGTCAGAAATGAGGAGGGCGTGATCTATACATGTCCTCTTCGTTTTTGCGTGATTTTTACAGATGCTATTATGGAAAGGAGATGCTACAAAGAGCTCTTTGTCTCTTGACCGTATACCGGAAGAAACCGTACAATAATAGCGGTTCTTTCGAAAAACGAAAGGAGATAATATTTATGAGCCACAAAATTATCAAGCCGGAAGGTATGGAATTGATTGAGTACCTGAATAACGGATATACAATTTGCAATCGGTGTGGAGCCGTCATGAGGCAAACAGAAGATCCGAAGACTGGATGCGGAATTTATATCTGTCCATCGTGTGGATTAAAGGTGGATGAAGAGGATTATGAGTATGAGTCCGATGAAGAAGTAGAATGGACGGAAGAAATGCTCGATATGGAACAAGGGGATATTCCGCCAGCCGGATGCAGAGCCTGCGGAGGACCATATCCGTATTGCCAAACGTCATGTAAGCTATTTGATGACTAAAAATATTATTGAGAGAAGGTCTATGCTTCGGCATAGGCTTTTTCTTTTTGGAGAATAAATGATGCGATACCATTATGAAAAACCCAATATCTACTTATCAATGTATGGGAAAGTATATTTTTGTAACCATCCGGTCTATCATTGCTGCACGCTGTTCCAAATCGGAGAAAAGGGACTGGCAGTTATTCAGCAGAGATTTGACGAGAAAACAAAGAGTACCTGGTGGGGAGAAGTAGATCCGTGGATTACGGATGATTTATATTTGCATCCACGATTTAAGGAATATTTTGATGGACGTTCCGCGAAGGCTGCGGACGATTTATATCCGACTGTGACAATTCGCCAGATTATGTGGGCCTTAAAAATGAAGCCGATAAAGAGGGAACGATGGGAGACAGTCTTTGACAGACGGGATATTTAATCCGCAAAAATCACAGCTCCTTTTATGAAAACTGATTAAAAGCGAAAGGAGTTTAAGGGTGATGGATGAAATGAAAATCAGCTCAAATTTTACACGGATGTTGCTTTCGAAATTAGCAAAAGGGGTATTACATAAAAAACTTGGATACAACGTGGATATCCAGTTAAATGAGTTGAGTGCTTCGGTTTCAGATGAGAAAGCGCATGTGCATGTAAGTATTGATGCAGATATGAGCAAAGAAGAACTCATGAAAATTCTGAAAAAATCGGTTTAAATTAAGAGGATTGAGCCAGCAATGGCTCTTTCTTTTTACTTCGCAAAATTTACAATTCCTATTATGGAGAAACAGTTAGCTCATTGGTAAAGCGCCCCGCTTCTGTGGAGGTAATCGGTTCGAATCCGATACTGGTTCTCTTTTATTTTTATCAATCAGGAAAGGGGATTTTAAGGAGGTGGTCAGAAATTTGAGCTTGGACGAATTGGAGTTGATTCTATGCGATATGTACGAAATGGACGAATGGTTGCCGAATCCGGTGTTCGACAAAAAAGAGTTCGCCAAGGCGAGCAACTCATTATGGGCGATTGGGGAATTTCGAAATTATGTAGCCGATCATATTTATCCCCAGACCAAAACGTCCATAAAAAATCTGGAAGTAATGGCTCGTTCATTCACGGAGAAAATGGAAGACTTTGCTTCTATGAATCAAAAGAACAGTTCTATATTTATTACCGCTAAGATAATCGGCGAAAACATTCAAGATCTATTGTATGCCATGGAATAAGATAAAACGAAAGGAGAACAACATGCAAAAAATTAAAATCTCAAAAAGAATTGGACGTCAATTATGTAGATCGTCACCAACCATTCTAACGGTAGTAGCTTCTGTTGGTGTGATTGTAACAACTATTACGGCTGTTCGGGCAACACCCAAAGCAATAAAACTGATGAAAGAAGAGGAGTTGGAGAAGGGTGAAAATCTAACCAAATTGGAAATTGTCCGAGTGGCTGGACCGACCTATATTCCTTCTGTACTACTGGGGGTTTCAACTATTGCCTGTATCTTTGGAGCCAATGCACTAAATCAAAAGAAACAGGCTTCTTTGATGAGTGCATACGCTATGCTCAATGAATCCTATAAGCAATATCGGAAGTCAGCCAAGACAGTTTACGGAGAGGATGCGGATGATAAAATCCATGCGGAAATGGCGAAAGATGCTATGGTGTATTCCTACGACTGGGGTTATCAGGTTTACAACATGGACATGGATTCCGAAAGTGAGCGGTTGCTTTTCTATGATCTTGCCTCAAAGAAGTATTTTAGAACCACAATGGCAGCGGTGTTAAATGCTCAATATCATGTAAATCGGAATCTTTCCATTAGAGGCGATTGTTCATTAAATGAATACTTGTCATTTTTGGGCGTCGAGGGTATAGACGGAGGCGACGATCTTGGTTGGGATATTACCTATATGGTAGAAGAAATGGATTGCTATTGGTTGGATTTTGATAATTACAAATCAACGTTGGAAGATGGATTGGAGTGCATCATTATCGATACCATGGCCGTCAACAAATTTGAATGATTCGCAAAAATTACAGACCGTATTATGAAAAGGAGGCTAATGCTTTATGAAAAACAAAAATTTTATCAAAGCCATCGGGATTGCGGTTACGGTGATCGGATTTGGAGTAAGTATCCTTACTGATTGGGTAAACGAAAAGAAAATGGATGAGAAAATTGAAGAAAAGGTAAACGAGGCACTTGCCAAAAAAGATGGTGAAAACGAAGAGGAGTCCTAACATGGGCTCTTTCTTTCTGATTTGGAGCAAGTACGGATGAATGACGAGATTATTCAAAAAATTCTAAATTATACGAACGAGCATCTGTTTGAGCCCGGAGTAAATTGGCCCAAATCAGCTATTATGGAACGTTCGTATGAAAGATGGGCGGTTGATGAGATTCTACTGGCCCTCATGGATCACCCGATGACAGAAGCCGATTTGGTGATAGAAGGGTTCATATTGAAAATGGAACTTTTTCTTTACCTGTCGGAAGAACCAACAAACAACTACATATTTCAAGTAGCAGAGAATACGGCCGAGACACTTCTCGGTCTTATTTTATAATCACCAATTTTATATTTCGAAAGGAGAAGCATTATGAAGGTATTAAGAAAACAGGAAATCGAAACAACCAACATTCAGGTAGGAGATCAGATTGTCATTCCGCTGGCAGAGCTTGGGGAGTTTACCGCGACCGCTCACAAGGTTACAGACGAAGGTGTCATGTTTATATTTGATAATTATATTACCTGCCGGCCGATGAATAACCGATCTACAAACAAAGGTGGTTTTGAAAAGTCCGATTTGAAGAAATGGATGGATACGGTTCTACTTATGGCGTTCCCGGAGGAACTGCGTGATAAGATTTATGGTCTTACACTTCCTACTGTTGGACAGATTGTGGGGCATGAGGACGAATGGGATAACAAGAATCTGGAATCAGATAGCGATGAACAGCTTCCTTTGATGAAGGAGTGCAAGAATCGAATTGCTTGTTTTGAAGACCAGCTCACATGGGGATGGCTGAGAAATGCTACAAAAGAGGAGTTTTCTTCGGCTTGTTTCGCTATTGTGTACGTCAATGGCCTTGCGTACTGCTACGGCGCTTCGCTCTCTTATGGGGTTCGTCCGGAATTCTGGTTGGTTAAGCAGGAATCCAGGGGCCCTGTGCCCCGTGAAGGCAAGGTCTCCTATGTCTCTTATAGGAGTTACTGTGGAAAAAGGAACACAAAAGAGGTAACAAAGGAATCATTACAGGAAGAGATTTCCGAAAAGGAAAATGAGATTAAGCTTCTCAGAAAGGAAATCAAAAATCTGGAAGAAAAAGAGATGTTTGCAAAAGCTGCTTCTGAGATGAAGAATTTGAAGGATCGGTTTGTGGAAGCCGGCTTTACCGAAGATGAGGCGTTTCACATGGTTCTTGAATTATCCAAAACGGCTTTGGGAATTGGGGGAATCAAGTAAATGAAAAAAGAAATAACCAAAAGCCTTTTGTCACTGAAAACGGCGATTAAAAAGCATAGTCCAGAGATTCTTACCGGAATTGGTATTGCCGGTATGATCACAACGACTGTCATGGCGGTCCGGGCAACGCCGAAAGCACTGATTCTCATTGAAGAAAGGAAAGAGGAAATCGGGGCCGAGAAACTTGAAGTCGTAGATGTGGTAAAAACGACATGGTTCTGCTATATTCCAGCAGCGATTACCGGAACACTTTCCATTGTGTGCCTGATTGGAGCAAGCTCGGTAAATGCTCGTCGCAATGCTGCTCTTGCAACGGCATATACCTTGTCTGAATCGGCGCTCAAAGATTATCAGGGAAAAGTCGTTGAGATGTTCGGAGAGAAGAAGCATGAAAGCGTGAAAGACGCCATTGCAAAGGATAAAATCGAGAAAAATCCAGTAGCAACACGAGAGGTTATCATTACAGAAAAAGGAAATACACTTTGTTATGACGTACTCTCTGGAAGATATTTTAAGGGAGACATTGATAAGATCAAGAAAGCCGAAAACGAACTGAATCGACAGATGAGAGATGAAATGTATATATCTCTGAATGATTTTTATTACGAAATCGGCTTAGATAATATTAAGCTGGGCGATGAACTTGGATGGAATATCAACGATGGATATATTGATTTATCATTCAGTTCGCAATTGACCAGTGATGAAACTCCCTGCTTGGTGATTGATTATGCCGTTGCACCGAGATACGACTATCGGGTTTTAATGTAAACGCGCGAAAAAAACAGCGGCTTTAATGAAAGAAGAACCACACATTTTCAAAAATTGAAAGGAGAATAAACATGGAAACCAATGAAATCATGAACAACGAAGAGGTTATGGAGACAACCACAGAGGAAATCGTTAAAGCGAGTTCTGGTAAAGGGCTTAAGGTTGCGGCCGGTATTGGTTTAGCCGTACTTGCAGGTGTTGTAATCTACAGGTATGTGGGTAAGCCGATGATCGCCAAGATCAAAGCTCAGAAGGAGCAGCAGTTTATCGATGCCGAATGGGATGAACCTGAAGAACCAATCATTGAGAATGAAAAAGAGGATTCCGAAGAAGCCTAAACGAAAAATGTGTTTCAACACGAGGGAGAGTACCTGTAACAAGGTGCTTTCCCTTTTTTCTTTTATCCGGAGGTGAAATTTATGAACATATACTCGTATGATGGCCCGGTTATGGAATTCGACAACTGTGTTGCAAATCGCTGGATTGCTTCTACACGGGCAGTTTCAGAAAAGAAAGCAAGGTCAAACCTTACTTATCAGTTTAAAAAGAAAAACAACCGACTTCCGGGTACAAAGATTATATTGCCTGGAAAGATCAGTTTAGTGAGTGGAAAGGAGACAACTTAATGGAGGAATATAAGCCGAATTCCCACAAATCAAAAGAGGAGCAGAAAAATCTTGTTCCTGAAAAACGTGTAGAGAAAGTGATTTCTGGGACGGTAAAACCAAAGAAGAAATCAGAGGTACAGAAGTTTGCAGACGTATTTATTTCTGAAGATGTTAATAATGTGAAATCTTATATTGTTATGGATGTTCTTGTGCCGGCGATTAAAAAGGCAATTTCCGATATAGTCACCAATGGTATTGATATGATTCTTTACGGAGAAGCTGGAAAGTCAAAAAAGAATTCTACAGCATCTAAGGTATCCTATCAAAAATTTTATGACGGTGGGAAAAAGGACTATACCGCATCAAAAAGTCGAGCGAGTTACGAATATGATGAACTCTTATTTGAAACTCGCGGAGATGCCGAGTCAGTATTAGATGCTATGAACGAAATTATTGCACAGTATGAGGTAGTCAGTGTTGCAGATCTTTATGATTTGGCAAACGTATCCAATGACAATTATGCTGCCAATAAATACGGCTGGACCGATATCGGAGGATGCAGAGCAGTTCGGGTAAGAGATGGTTATATTTTGAAACTACCTAAACCGATGCCGTTGTAAAGGAGAAATTCAAGATGTATGAGTCAGAAGACAGGATGGTATCTCATCCGGATCATTATATTTCAGAAACGGGTATGGAAGTTATTGATGTGATTGAAGCTTTCACCTTTGATTTAAAAGGAATTGAGGCTGCCGATACCGCGAATATCATCAAATATGCCTGCCGTTGGAAGAAGAAAAACGGAATCCAGGATTTGGAGAAAATTCTTTGGTACACGCAGCATCTGATTGACCATTTAAAGAAAACAGAAAAAGTAGAAGAGGAGAACAAATAACCATGAAAAAAACAGAGATTGTAAAGAGCATGAATGGTTTTCTTAGCAAGACCGGTTTCCAGTTAAAAAAACATAGTCCGGAGATTCTCGTCGTGGCCGGCGTTATTGGCGTGGTTACAAGTGCTGTTATGGCTTGTAAAGCGACAACAAAAGTGGACAAGATTGTGGAAAACACTAAGAACGATATCGACAAGGTACATACAGCGACAGCGACAGGTGTTACCGAAGCCGGGGAGTCTTACTCCGTTGAAGATTCAAAAAAGGATCTCACTCTTATTTATGTCCAGACCGGAGTAAAATTTGCTAAACTGTATGGACCCTCGGTTGTACTTGGCGCATTGTCGATTACCAGTATTTTGGCATCCAACAACATTCTTCGCAAGAGAAATGTGGCTCTGGGAGCAGCTTATGCGGCTATCGATAAGGGATTCAAAGAGTATCGCAGTCGTGTTATCGAGAGGTTTGGTGAAGAGGTTGACCGTGAATTGAAATATAATCTCAAAGCCAAAAAGTTTGACGAAACGATTATCGATGAGGAGACTGGAAAAGAGAAGAAAGTTAAGAAGAACGGATTTGTGGTAAGTCCGGCGGATATCAGCGGTTATGCCAGATTCTTTGAAAAGTACACGCAGGATGAAGATGGGAATTCCATTCTGAATCCTCACTGGGAAAGCAATAATGAATATAATCTGATGTTCATCAAAGCTCAGGAGCGTTATGCGAACGATCTGCTGAAAGCGAAGAAGCGTGTATTTCTGAATGAGGTTTATGAGATGCTCGGACTTCCGAGAACAAAAGCTGGTCAGATTGTGGGATGGGTTTACGATCCGGAAAATTCCAAGGGCGATAATTACATTGACTTCGGCCTGTATTCTGATAATCTGAGCTATTCGGATTATGTCAATGGATTTGATCAGGCAATCCTTCTGGATTTCAATGTCGATGGAAACATCTGGGATTTGATGTGAAAAAAATATAACTATCCCTAGGAGTTACTGTAATTCTTAGGGATAGCTTTTTATTTGGGAGGAATTTATGCGCAGGTTAATCAAAGTAATAACGGTTCCGATATTGTGCGGTATCATGATAGCATCTTCATTCTTTGTATCTGAATTCCGCTCAGAAGGGGAAGACGTTGTAGCAATACCTAGGGCAAGCATTGTCGAAAAGACAGAACCGATTATTACGGTTTCGCAAGAGGAATCCATTCCAATTGCCACTGAGAAAATGGGGAGATCAGAAGAAGCTATACCAAAAATGTCGAGAGAAGATGTAGAGTTAATCGCCCTGGTTACTATGGCTGAAGCAGAAGGTGAATGCGAAGAAGGGAAGCGGCTTGTTATCGATACCATATTGAATCGGGTAGATTCTGAACACTTTCCTGATACAGTATATGAGGTGATTTACCAGCCGAATCAATTTTCATCTATGTGGAATGGCCGAGTAGACAGGTGTGAAGTACGCGAGGATATTTGTGACCTTGTCTACGAGGAACTGGAGTCAAGGAGAAATTATGATGTTGTATTCTTTACAGCGGGAGAATACAGCGCATATGGCGTTCCAATGTTTCAAGTTGAAAATCATTATTTTTCAAAGTATGAGTGAAGAAAGGAGAATCATTATGCGTAATCTTTTAGCATTTGTGTCTTATACATTAGCGGCTATGTCGGGTATCTGTTTCGTTGGTGGGATTGCAATTCTGTCAACGGGAAAGGAGCACTGATATGGACGGACTGGAAAATGTGATATCGGTACTGGACTACGTTCTGGACACTAAGAGAAAAAGACATATTATGGGAGGCATTCTGTTGAGTGTCTCCTTCCTTTTTGGCGGTTTGGCAATAACCGTAATGACAATCAGGAATGAGGAGGAAGAGGATGAGCAGTAAAGGATTGACTTTCCTTGCTTTTATTGCTGGAGCGGGAATTGGTTCTGTATGTACATGGCAACTGCTGAAACGAAAATATGAGCTGATTGCTCAAGAAGAAATCGACTCTGTAAAAGCAGCTTATGCCGAAAGGAAAATCGTAGAGGAAGTGGGAAAGAGTTTTGTGGAAGGTTTTCGAGATGGCCTTAAAGTAGCAGAAGATAGAACTTCGAAGGATGAAGATGACATGGATTTCAAAAAGTACGCATCTATCATTCAGAAAGAGGGCTATACGGATTATTCCAAAACGGTTGAGGAAAAGAAAGGAGCGGCGTTTGTGGAAAAACCTTATGTCATCTCGCCAGAGGAATTTGGCGAATTTGAAGAGTATGAAAAAATCAGCCTCACTTACTATGCGGACGAAGTTCTGGCTGATGAGAATGATGAAGAGGTAGACGATGTGGATGAAATTGTTGGTAAGGAATCTCTGAACCATTTCGGAGAATATGAGGACGACTCTGTGTTTGTTCGAAATGACCGGTTAAAGTGCGATTATGAAATCCTGCTTGACCAGAGAAACTATTCTGATGTTGTAAAAACGATGCCACATCGAATGGAGGAGCAATGACAAAGAACGAGCTTAATGATGCATATTTTAACTGGATGTATCAGCTTGTATTTGATGGAAGATATTCAAAGAGATTATCGTATCGAAAGCTTTTAAGAGAGCTGCATCGAATCGAATTTACTTACAGTATTCCGATGGATGGAAATCGAGCGGAAGATGGAGTGGATTTAAGGTATCGGTTTGGTTATGAAAACGGATACAGCAGCTCTATGATTTCCGTATATTTGGACAATCGGATGTGCAGCGTGCTGGAAATGATGATTGCACTAGCAATTCGGTGTGAAGAACATATTATGGATGATCCAGACATTGGAAACCGAACTGGACAGTGGTTTTGGAATATGATTGTCAATCTAGGATTGGGTTCTATGAACGATTCCAAGTTCGACAGGGATTATGTTGAGGATATTGTCCAGAGGTTTCTGGATCGGAAGTATAGCCGAAATGGCGACGGAGGACTGTTTACTGTAAATCACAGCCGATACGATTTGAGATCCGTTGAAATCTGGTATCAGATGTGCTGGTACTTGGACGAAAATACTTAGAAGAAGGAGAGATTACCATGAGCCACAGCGAAGTAATGAAGTGGTTTGAAAGTTATTTTCCCGATTATTCTGGAGATCGGATTGATATGTGGTTTCCAAATGGAAGAAACAGCATCCGTATCCGCCAGAAAAATGGTCAGGAATTTATATTCACTTATCATAATCAGAAAGATTGGAAATTTGAGACGATTACCAGTTTTCTGAATGGAATGAAGGGAGGAAAAAAGTAAGATGTGTGAGGTTATGAATTATATTTTCGGAAGTCTCAGCAATTCGGAGGCGGCAATCCGGTCCATTCGGAAATCTCTGAATAAACAGGCCCATTATAACCGGAAATTAAGCACGATTGCTCTTATCATAACGGTTAATCTGGTTCTTCTGGAGCTGGATCGTGTGGAGCAGAAAAAGAGGATTGAGAAACTGGAATCGACAATAGAGGAAATGAAGCGCGATAAAGGAGAGTAAAAAATGAGATGATCGACTTTTTGATGATTTCCACACGTAGTACAAAGCGTGGTGTAATTGAAATCTATCCGAAGTTCATTATTAAGAAAAGCTCCGATCTGATGATTCGAGGTGGTGACTTCTACGCTATCTGGATTGAGGAACGAGGTTTATGGTCTACGGACGAACAAGATGCTTTGCAACTCATTGACCGTGAACTGGATAGATACGCAGAAGAAAGCCGCCAGCGCTTTGACTCTGAAATTAAAGTTCTTCACATGTGGGATGCGGAATCCGGGATGATTGATTCCTGGCATAAATATTGTCAGAAGCAAATGCGGGATTCTTTCCACATGTTGGATGACAAATTGATATTCTCCAATACAAAAACCGATAAAAAAGATTACGCCAGTAAAAAGCTGAAATATCCGCTTGAAGCTGGCGATTTGTCTGCTTATAACAAATTGATGTCTACTCTGTACTCTGAGACTGAGCGACGGAAAATTGAATGGGCTATTGGTTCTGTGGTATGTGGAGAATCGAAAAAACTGCAAAAATTTATGGTTCTGTATGGAGCTGCCGGAACAGGTAAATCCACAGTTCTCAATATTATTCAGCAGCTCTTTGAGGGGTATTATTCTGTTTTTGACGCAAAAGCTTTGGGTTCGTCCAGCAATTCTTTTGCATTGGAGGCATTCAAGAGTAATCCGCTTGTTGCGATCCAGCATGATGGTGATTTGTCAAGAATTGAAGATAATACCAGGTTAAACAGCTTGGTGTCCCATGAGCTGATGACCGTAAATGAGAAGTTCAAATCGACTTACTCCAACCGATTCAAATGCTTTTTGTTCATGGGTACCAACAAGCCAGTTAAGATCACAGATGCAAAATCTGGCTTGATTCGACGGCTGATTGAC